>Ga0315899_10004370_pt1 | contig 15284 bp, 12 predicted proteins | sample LakEriMetagenome_2_FD_203518 | JGI IMG/M metagenome (GOLD analysis project Ga0315899, IMG submission 203518) | Freshwater fungal communities from buoy surface, Lake Erie, Ohio, United States - Buoy 4 MA112 | ecosystem: Environmental > Aquatic > Freshwater > Lake | place: USA: Lake Erie, Ohio... | reverse complement strand
AAAAAAAATTGAAATTTCTATCGAAGATAAGAAACTTCAATCTAGCGAATTAAATTTACGAAATTTAGCCTTGGCGATTTCAAATATCTGCCCCCCTGAGTTTTTAATTCCTGCAAGTTCCGGAGTAGCCGAAGAAACTTTGACTCGGTTCTTAAGACTCAATGGGAAAACGCGATTTTTTAACGGAGCCGCTTTAGGATCAATGGGACAAGGGCTGTCTCATGGTATTGGTGCAATTCAAGCCAGAAAAACACTAAAGGAAAAAATCTTCATAATGGAAGCTGATGGTGGGTTATGGATGGCGGTTCATGAACTTGCAACACTTTCAACAATTAAAAACCAAAATGTTGCCTTATTCATCTTGAATAATGATGGGTATGGCTCTATACGACTTTCGCAAGAAACTCACTTTGCTTACACTGCAGGCTGCGATGAAAAAAGCGGTTTAAAACTTCCTAACTGGGAAGATATCGCTTTAATTTGGAATTTCAAGTACATTCGAGTTGAAACTCTGCAAGAACTCGAAATTCAATTGCTAGAATTATGCAAAGATTTTGAATTCAAAATAATTGATGTGAAAATTCCGGATATGGAAGATCGTGGTCCGAGATTGCGAACAATAATTGAAAATGAAATGATAAAAACACAATCTTTAAAGGATATTTCATGGTAAGAATTGCAGTATTCGGAAGTAACGGTGATTTGGGTAAAGAAGTTATCAAATCATGCCGAAAACGTGGTCTTGACGTGGAAGGATATGAAAGAAATCCAACGGACAACAAGAACAAGCGTATTTCAGAGTTCAATCCGAATGAACAATTTGACTGCTATATTTTTTCAATTGGCAAGTTTGATCCAAAACCGTTTATAGAAATGACTCAATTAGAAATAAGGGAAGAAGTGGAATCTAACTTTATTCTACCTATCGAATTAGCAAATCAAATTTTACGAAAACAAGGAAATAATCGGAAAAGAAAAGATCTGATTTTTATTGGATCCACTTCCGCTTATGAAGGCTTTGCAAATACAAGTGTTTATTGCGCATCTAAATTTGCGTTAAGAGGTTTTGTAGAATCATTGAATAAAGAGTACAAAGAATCGGACATACGATTTCATCTGATTTCAATGGGAACCATGAATTCACGCATGGGAGAAAAAGTAGCCCTAAATCAAGATCGAACAACATTTTTGGATCTAAATGAAATTGCAGAAAAAATTATTGATATAGCTGCTGGAAAAACAAGTATTTTTCAACCTGAAATAATTTTTAGGAGGCGCCATGTCAAATAAGCAATGTGTAACGTTGATCACAGGAGCTGCTCAGGGGAATGGAGCTGCTATTGCCGCAAAAATACAATCAAAAACGAACATTGTTATCCTGATTGACATTGCAGAACCAAAGTTTCAAGTTACGGACAACCTTCGATTAATGCTTGGATCGGTATCTGATAAGCAATTTATAGAAAATGTCTTTTCGACAGCTCTCGAGATAAGTTCAAACATTTCTTTAGTAAACAATGCAGGCATAACGAAACCTACAAATCAATTTTCAAATTATGAAAGCTGGATGGAAACACTGGAAATTAATTTAACTGCTCCATTTTACTGGCTAATGAAATTTACCGAATTAGTGAAAGAAAGAAAAATAGAATCTGGAAGTATTGTAAACATTTGCTCATTAGCAGCGCACGTTTCAATCCCTGATAATCCAGCATACGTTGCCAGTAAGCATGGATTGCTTGGGTTAACTAAGGCGTATGCGGAAATACTTGGCCCATTCGGGATTATGGTTAATTCAATCTCACCAGGCTATATACACACCAACATGACAGAAAAATCTTTTTCTGATGAAAACAGAAATAAGTATATTGCTAATCATACAATGCTTAACAAATGGGGAAAACCGAACGACGTAGCCCATGCAGTGGAATTTCTATTGGATTCTTCCAATGAGTATATAACTGGAATTGACTTAGCTGTCGATGGGGGCTGGCTAGCTAAAGGTTTTTGTTAAAAAATAAATTTGAAGCAAACCAAATAATTGCCACTACAATTGCGCTCCAGATTACCTGTGAAAGAATTAGATTAATCGATATCAATTTTGATATCTTAGGAACAATGAAAATAGACACAGATGTAATTAACATTTGAAAAATTAGAAAGTTAAAGAATTTTGTTAAATCAAATTTTTTACTAGCCCAAGTAAAATAGTTCTGCATCGAAAAAGAAAAAAAAGTACTTAAAAAGGTGACCAAATAAGCGATGGGGACATAACCTAAAACATCCTGAAAAAAAGACCAAAAAAAGGCAAACGCTAAATTTGCGAATAAATAATTGATTACCCCAACCAACAGGAATTTTCTTTTCAAATCATACCCCTTGATTGATTACCTCTGCTGGGATTAACATCGTCTCATGTTATCAGATTCAAAAAATCGTATTCATAAATTGTATCACTCTGAAGAATTTTCTAAATTAGCAAAAGCTGAAATTCTTATAACTGGTGGAAATAGCTTTATGGCTGAAACATTGCTAGAAGCATTAAACAATATTTCACGTTCGCAGAATTTTAAGATTTCCGTGCAATTGGGGGTTCGTGATTTAAATAGAAAGCAAAATAATAGATATAGCCATTTAAATATTCATTTCTTTCATTATCAAATTGAGAACGTAATTCAAACATCTATAGCCCCTTCTCACATCGTGCATTTTGCTTTTTCTCACTCGGAGAATTCTTATTTGTTAAAATCAAATTCGAATTCGGTGGACAAGCTACTCAAATCTTTTCCGCATAATCCTGAAATGAAGTTTGTATATGCCAGTAGTGGCGCCGTGTATGGGCACAAAGATCTGGGCAGTTTTAGAAGTAATGAATCTGATTATTCAACATCTAATCATTCAAACTATTCACAGCAAAAGGTCGCAACAGAAGAGATTCTTGCGAAGCTAACGAACCAAGGAAAGATTCAGGGAATTTCTGCACGATTGTTTTCTTTTTATGGATCTTCGCTTCCTTTGAATCGCAGTTTTGCAATTTGCCAGTTTATGAATGATGGAATTAATGGCCGGGAAATCGCCATTAATTCAAGTGGTGAATCAGTAAGAAGTTATATGCTCGATAGTGTTGTTGGATTGAGGCTTGCCCAGCTTTTGGTATCGAATTTTACTGGTGCAATCAATATAGGGTCGGAAAATGCTATTTCGATTTTGGAACTTGGCGAAGTTATAGCCAAGGTTTTTGAAGTTAATTATCGGCTTAAAAACGAGTATGAAGTGTCAAGCTTTTATGTTCCTGACACCTCGTTATTGCAAAATACTTTAGGGTTTATTCCCGAATGCAATCTATTGGCCGAAATACTTTCTTGGAAAAGTGAACTAACTGGAAACTAAGGAAATAGGCGGAGCTCCGCATACCCACAGATTATTTGACCCCAAGATATATGAACCTCTTGGATATGAGACGTTGTTTGGCTTGGAGCCTTTAACGAAATATCTGCAACGGAATCAATTTGGGATATTTGCGATCCGCTAAAACCTATAGTTTTCAAGCCTTTCTCTTGGGCAATTTTCATTGCGTTAATCACATTAGTGCTTGAACCACTAGTTGTAATTCCAATTAAGACGTCACCAGGATTGCCTAGAGCCAAAACTTGTCTTTCAAAGATTGTTTCATACCCGAAATCATTTGCTAATGCAGTGATGATTGAACTATCAGTGGTTAAAGCAATCGATGCCAGCGCGGGACGATTCTTAGCGAACCGTCCTACGAGTTCGGCTGCTAAATGCTGAGAATCTGCTGCTGAGCCACCGTTGCCACACCAAAGAATCTTGTTTCCAGCAACAAGTGACTGCGTTACAAGCTCACACGCCTCGAGAAGCTTGTCCGCGGAGGAAGTATTTTTCAGCATAACAGAACTAGCTTCAATCAAACTGCGATGAATATACTCAAATCCTGATGGGTTATTTGATTCTCTAGAATCAACCCATTCAGAAGCGTTTAAAGCTTTGTCATCTACATAGACGTCGGCTTCCGGTTTACCAAGAATTAATTCGTCGTACTTCACGCCCCAAGTTTGCAGTTGTTTTTCAGTTGTGATTCGCCAATCTATACCGGATGTAGAACCACGAGCGGTAAAAATCTTGATTTTGTGTCCGGCTGAATGAAGGTAGTTAACTTGATTAATTGCATATTGAACTGGCACTGCTTGTTCGTACTCACCAAAAGTATTCGAGCAAAGAGTTCCATCCAGATCAATGCAGTAAGTTAACTTTTGAGTCACGATTGCCAATACCTGAGTTTCTTCGCAACTTCTTCTTCACCCGGTGCGTATTCTTTAACCCCTGAACCAAGCATTTTCGGGAATCTTCTAATCTCAGAAACTAATTCAATTATTCCCCGTGGCGCCAATGACGCTGCTTGATCTGAGCCATACATGGCTCTATCAAGCGTTATGTGACGCTCAATTGCAACTGCACCCAAAACCGTAGCGACTAGCGACGGCGCAACTGTACTTTCATGCCCACTGTAGCCGACTGGTACTTTATATTTTTCCTTCAAGGTTTGAATTGCCCTTAAATTAAGAAGTTCCTCGGAGCAGGGGTAGACAGAAACCGTGTGCATCAAAATTATTGGACAATTTTTATCTTGAAAAATCTTCACAGCGAGATTGATGTCTTGTTCGGTCGCCATACCAGTGCTTAAGAAGGTCATTTTTTGTTCACTTGCTACAACTTTAAGGAAATCTAAATGTGTAACCATTGCAGATGCAATTTTATTAAAAGGTAAATTAAATCCTTTTAAGAAATCTTGGGATGGAATATCCCAAGCTGATGCGAACCAAGGGATCGAAATTTGTTTGCTATAGGCATCAATTTCTTTATATTCTTCAAGACCAAATTCAAGACCTTCTTTTTGTTCACGAGTTGTGGTGCCCCAAGGCGATTCCCTTGGAGTATCTAATGTTGATTGAGAATAAACGATATCTAAAGTTCTTTTCTGAAATTTAACTGCGTCGCATCCACTATTTTTTGCGAGGTCCATTAACTGTTTTGCAATTTCTAAACTACCGTTGTGATTGATTCCGATTTCGGCTACAACGTACGTATAGTCTCCATCGATTGCCTTTTCGAGATTCTGTATCATCTTCGAATAGTAGGCTGAATTGACCTCAATTTAAAGATTATTTAGCCAAATCGGATTAGAGTCCTGAGCGTGCGAGGCCAGAATTTCACGCTCACGAAGGGTGTCCATAGGTTGCCAAAAACCTTCGTGGTTGTAAGCGGCAAGTTGTTTCATCGCCGTGAGAGCGGGCAAGGTAGTTGTTTCAAAAGGATCTGAATCAGAGTTAATCATATTCGCAACATCAGGTTCCAAAACAAAGAACCCGCCATTTATCCAGCCAGCATCTGCTTGATTCTTTTCACCGAAGTGCTTTACCAAACCATCATCAGTTTCAAGTACTCCAAATCTTGCGGGCGGTCGAACGGCCGTAACGGTTGCTGATTTACCTTTAGCTTCATGAAATTTGATCAACTTCTTAATGTTTACATTTCCTAGTCCATCGCCATAGGTAACCATCACTCTTTCGCCAGGAACCAAATCCATGCATTTCTTTACGCGGCCTGCTGTCATGGTATTCGGGCCCGTATCGAACGCTCTAACGTTCCATTTTTCTTTTAGCGTCGACTCTACCCAACTGCTAATCACTTCACCTTTGTAGCCGGTTGCAATGATGAAATCATCATAACCTTGCGTCGCATAAATATTCATCAGGTGCCAGATAATTGGCCTATCATCAAGAAGCACCATAGGTTTCGGCTTTGTTTCAGTTTCTTCAGAAATTCTTGTACCAAGACCACCGGCTAAAATGATAACTTTCATCACGCTAGAATTTCTTTTAGTGTTTTGACAACATAGTCAAGCATTTCAATTGTAAGTCCCGGCCAAACTCCAATCCAAAAAGTCTCATTCATTACAATATCTGTATTTGCTAATTCGCCAACAACTCTTCGCGGAGTGTTTGCAAAAGCTGGTTGTCTAAGTAAATTGCCGCCAAATAGCAATCTAGTTGCAATCTTTCTTTCATTTAATTCTTTAACAATGTCATTGCGAGATTTTCGAGCATTTTTACGTACTGTAATTGCAAAGCCAAACCAAGAAGGATCGCTATCCTCCAAGGCACGCGGAAGAATTATTTGATCTTCAAGTCCCGTCAAATTATCTCGCAAATATTTCCAATTTCGACGACGAATCTCAACAAAACTTTCTAACCTGTCTAATTGCGCAAGTCCAATAGCAGCTTGGATATCACCAGATTTTAAGTTGTAGCCCAAATGTGAATATGTGTATTTGTGATCGTAACCTTCAGGCAGTTCACCGAGTTGCCATTCGTATCTTTTAAGACATGTATTGTCACAACCTGGGGCACACCAACAATCTCGTCCCCAGTCCCTGAAAGATTCAACAATAGTTTTGTGTGCAACTTTCTTGATGAGAACCGCTCCGCCTTCACCAGTTGTGATGTGATGCGCGGGATAGAAACTAAATGTTGAGAGATCTCCGAATGTGCCGAGATTTTGACCTTTATATGTTCCACCCAATGCATCGCAGCTATCCTCAATCAACCAAAGGTTATGCTTCTTTGCTAATTTTTGAACTAGATCTAAATTGAATGGATTTCCTAGCGTGTGGGCCATCATGATTGCTTTGGTTTTTGGTCCAATAGCATTTTCAAGTGCCTCGTCCTTGGCTACGTACGTTTCAAGGTCTACATCGACGTAAACCGGAACCAAATTATTTTGAAGAATTGGTGTCACGGTTGTAGGAAAACCAGCTGCGACAGTCAGGACTTCATCACCCGGGCGAAGCGCGCGCTCACCAAGTTTAGGACTCGTTAATGTTGTCAAGGCAATGAGGTTTGCGGAAGATCCAGAATTAACCATAAAGGCGTGGCGCATCCCAACAGTGTTAGCGAAGCGACTTTCGAACTTCTCGGTATATGGTCCAGCCGTAAGCCAAAAATCAAGGCTTGCTTCCACCGCGGCAGTAAGTTCCTCTTTACCAAACACCTTTCCTGTTACGGGAACCGACGTAATGCCGGGAATAAATTTTTTTGTTGGATGAAGCTCGTCCATGGCAACGGACACCAAATCTTTGATGAATTTGTTTGAGTTGGTCACCGAACTACTCCCACCCTTACATTTAGGTATTAAATGTTGGCTTAAGAATAGAGCATCGCTACAGTTAGCAGGTGGTAGATGCTCTTGGTAAATCGTTGCGAAGCCTCCCAGGTCCGGTATTGGTCACCGGCCACACTGGGTTTAAAGGTACATGGATGACGCTTTTACTTCATCAGCTCGGTGTACGTGTAATTGGCTACTCACTAAAGGCAGAAAAAGAATCCTTATATGAAAGAGCTTCCTTAAAGGGATTTATTCCAGAAAAATTTGCCGACATTCGCAATTACAAGAAACTAAAAAAATTTGTAGAAAAACACAAACCTTCGGTAATTTTTCACATGGCAGCTCAGCCACTTGTCCTTGAATCTTACAAAAAACCACTTGAAACATTTGATGTAAACGTACTAGGTACCGCGAATTTGCTTGACATCGCCTTTAAATTACCTGAAATAAAGCTTGTTGTTGTTGTAACAACCGACAAAGTTTATAGAAATGATGAATCTGGTAAACCATTTACAGAGAATGATGCACTCGAAGGTAAGGATCCATACAGTGCGAGTAAAGTAGGGACCGAAGCTGCGGTTAAAGCCTGGCAGCAAATCTCTAAAACATCAGGTGGGCCTAAAGTTGTCTGCGTCAGGGCTGGTAATGTAATAGGTGGCGGTGACTACGCAAAAAATAGATTACTCCCAGACGTCATCAGAAGTTTTCAAACCGGAGAAGTTCTAATTGTACGTAACCCAAATAGCATCAGACCATGGCAGCACATTCTAGATGTTTTAACAGGATATCTGAAAACAGCAAACGCTCTACTTGAGGGTAAAGATATTTCAAACATTAACTTTGGGCCGACTGAGAAAAGTATTAATGTTGAAGAAGTCTTAAAAATAGCTAAAAATTCTTTAAAATTTGAGTACTTAATTGAAGAATCTAACAATTCAGCGCACCGATTTGAAAGCTCAAATTTGGAATTAAATTCCAATTTAGCAAAAACTATTCTTGGTTGGCACGCCACGATGTCACAACCCCTTGCTATAGAAGAAACTATGAAATGGTGGGGAGATGTACTATCTTTTAAAAGAGGAGCAAAAGAAGCATGTATAGAAAGTATTCAAAAACTTCTGTCTATTGCTGAATAAAAATATAGTTCCAACTTAGATTAAGGTAGTAAAAACCGAACAATACAAGAAATTGAAAACTTCCAAAAGTCGCCTTTACCCTGCGGATTTGATCAAAAATAGCTGCAAGTAGAATGCTTAAACCCGCACTTTGAATGGTTACGCATAGATATGCCTCACCGGTGGGTATTGCTGATTGCCACTGCAGTGTCATGCCGGTAAGGAGGGCAGGTAATAAAGCCAAATTAGCACCAAGAAAAACGTATGAAGATACAAATTTTTTATTGGTAACACTAAAATCGTTCTTTTGGAAAATACTTGTAAAAATCGCCCAAGAGATGACTGAAAGGAAAATAATGAAAAAGAAGGTATTCTCAACCCACAGCAATAGACTTTCCGAAATAAAATGATTTGTCGCCCAATATTGACTTCCTGGCAACGCGCCAATAAATTGAATGTATGTAGTTTTTAGTATCGGAAATGGGGACAAATTTAATGAATACGCCGGAGCAGAATTTTGACCAATTTTTAGATACATTGCGAATAGAATTTGAAGACATGATAATCCAAAAAAGAAAAATTTTATCGATTTAGCAACTGGCTTTAGGTAGTGAAGAAAAACCAAAGTTCCCAAAAGTAAAATTGCAAGATGTTCATAAATCAAACTTGCAAAGAGGTAAAGAAAAATCGCGCTATAGAATTTTATTGAGTGAATTCGGTGTGATCGAAGTGCCAGATTTAAAGCGCTTAGATAACAAAACAGCGCAAAAGGGACCATGCCAGCAAAAGAAGTTATTCCATCATGAAAGTAAACATAACGAATTGAATATGTGGAAAGAAAAAACACCGTACCAAAAAAAGCAGTATTTTGGGAAAATTTAAAAATAAGTAAAAAGTAAATTTGCGAAGCTACTGCAAGACAAATTAAAGCAAGAAATAACTTATATAAACCTTGACCCTGAAAAACGAAATGAATGATGTGACCGTAAATAACAGCTCCCGGGAAAAACCTCCCTTCAACCTCAAGCCACTGAAAAATACTATTCCATATCGAAGTCATTGAATTTTGAAACAAGTTGCCTTCCAAAGACAAGAGGTTCATTCTCAATTTTGAGTTTGGGACATCGTCGGCAGTTAAAGGGGAGAAAACGATAGGTATGGCTGTTAGTGAGCCCATTCCAAAAATTAAGATTAGAGGAAAGGAAGAAGTTGATTCAATAAGTTTCTTGAAGCCGTTATACTTGGTCATTGTTCATCCCACCAATTCTCCTTGCCAAAAGCAGACTTCCGTTGTTCTGTTGAGAGTAGAAGGTTACATTAGATGCATCAGAGAACTTCTACAGTAGGCTTGAAAATTCTTGCACAGATTTTTTCAGTGAGTCTTCTTGCACTTTTTGTGCGAGGTTATAGCTGGAGCGATCTTTATGTCATGCAAATGGCCGGAGATGGTCTCACTAATTACGCAACAGCAAAAGGATTTGTTGATGGACTGAACGGAACTGTAAATCCTAATCTTGGCGCTCCAGATGGCTTATCGATATTCGCTGTTCCCTCATTAGATGTTATTTATCTGGGATCAATTGCACTTGTCGCTATCATCGCCCAAAACGGAATATTTGCAGTTAATTTCATTTTCTTCATAGGCTTTGGTTTAGCTTTTGCTTCATCATTTTGGGTTTTGAAGAAGCGTTCAAGCCCCAACCTTTTGAATGTAATTCTGAGTCTTTCATTTGCATTTATACCTGAACATTGGGCTCGCCAAAGTCATGTAGCGCTAACAATGTATTGGACTATTCCGCTATCAGTTTATTTCTGTGTATTGCTTGGCACGAATGCCTTTGATAAGAGATACCAAGAAACAACAAATAAACAAAAAGAAATCTTCAAATTGTTTTTGATACTTAGCTTTTTAACTTTTCAAGGAGCTTACTATTCGTTTTTCACTCTTTTTTTCGCTGGAACTGTGTTACTACTAAACTTTATATCTAGCAAAAAAGTCTACAAAGTATCATTAAGCATTTTTCTTACCCAAGTACTTTTTTTTCTGTTGGCATCTACGCTTATGGCAAGAATCTCGATGAGCCAAGGCACTAATCTTGCTATCTTTCAAAGAGCCACCTGGGAATCGATTCTGTACGGCGGACAGATACCGTACTTGTTCTTACCATGGCCAGGCAGCGGCATACCAGGAGCCTCTCGAGTGCAGGCATTATTGGCTGATGCGTATCCAGGAAGTAATGAATTCCAAATTTGGTCAGCAGCGCTAATCAGCTTGATCAGCTTTGCCATTTTTTGTAGCCTAATTCTGTATATTTCAAGAGGTAAATTAGTAGCACAGAAAAAAACAGTCGAAATTCAGATTTATCAAATGTTTTTCGTAGGATTCTTTCTATATCTCTCAGGTGGCATAGGATTCTTAATTGCTATCGTTGAACCACAATTACGTGCATGGAATCGAGTTAGCTTCTTTCTCGCATTTCTTGCCATATTCTGGTTAGTCGAACAAGTTCCGAAGATAAAGTTTTTTGTCAAATCAATTCCTTTTTTGTCTGAGCGAATGTCATTAATTGAGCCTGTTGTGTATTTTCTTCTGCTATCTCTAGTTTTAGTAGATCAATTCCCAATTGGCCTAAAAATTCAACCTGTAAGCTATCGACAAAATCAGGAAGAGGTAAGATCTTTTTCAGCGACTCTTGATAATTATCTGCCAAAAGATTGCGTTGTAATGCAAATTCCAGCTGCAAAGTTCCCCGAGATGCCTTCAATCGAAAAAATGGCTGATTATGATCTTCTGTATCCCTATTTGTTTACAAAAAACATCAAATTCACTTATGGAAGCATCAAGGGCAGTGCACAGTCAGCTTGGCAAGAATTTCTTCCAATGAATTATTCTTCTGCGTTCATAGAACTTTTGGCTGCAAATAGTTTTTGTGGGCTGATGTGGGATCGCAACGGTTTAAGAAACGAAGAGTATGCGCAGCTTACAGATTCTATAGAGAATCAAGATTTACAGTCATATTTTTCGAGGAGCAAACGATGGGGCTTTGTGAACCTATCTTCAGTTAAAGTCAGATTATCTGATTCGCAGATTTCTTCTCTGAGAACTAAGTTACTAGATGCACCATTTGTTTATTTTGATTCAGGTTTTTCAACATTAGAGCTTGGGCCAAATGGAAGTTTTATTTGGGCAACGAAAAGTAAAGCAGTAATTGAAGTTGTGAATCCGAGTGAAGAGTTAATTCGTAAGAAAATTGAATTCCAAGTTAAAACCTCGCCTATGGGGATTCAAAGAGAATTACAAATTTCTTCTTCAGGAAAGATCAAAAAATACATTTTGAATTCGGACGAAATCCTAACTTACGATGAGTATATTGAGATTTCAGCCAAATCTAAGGAGCAAATTGAAATCTCTGTTTCAGGAAAGGGCGACAAAGTTTCTGGAGATCCACGAACATTTTTTTTCCAAATTGTTCCAAAAAACAACTTGGTACTAAACAAACCAATAAGCTAGTGTGATTCTAATTGGAGATCGGCAAAAACCATTTTACTGACTAATTCTTCAAAGTCCGTTTTTGGTTTCCAACCCAGTGTGACCTCAGCTTTAGAGGCGTTTCCTATCAACACATCCACTTCGGCAGGACGTATCATCGCTTTATCAAAGTCTATGTAATCTTCCAATGCTCCTGGCAACTGCGCACAATCTATAGCAGCTTGCGCAAATTCTCTAACAGAGTGAGTTACTCCAGTTGCAATTACAAAATCATCGGGCTTTTCTTGTTGGGTCATCAACCACATAGCTTCCACATAGTCCCCTGCGTAGCCCCAGTCTCGGCGAGGGGTTAAGTCACCCAATGAAAATTTCTCCTGTAGCCCTAGCTTAATTTTTGCAATGTTTGAAGTAATTTTTCTAGTGACAAATTCATGGCCACGAAACTCGCCTTCGTGATTGAAGAGAATTCCAGATGAAATATGCATATTGTACGCTTCACGGTAGTTGACGCATGTGTAATGGGCAAATGTTTTTGCAACCCCGTAAGGAGATCGTGGATGAAACGGCGTGAGCTCACTTTGGGGAGTTTCTCGTACTTTGCCAAACATTTCTGAGGATGAAGCCTGATAAAAACGAATTTTTTCAGCCTTGCCTGATTTTCTTATTGCCTCCAGTAGGCGCAAAGTTCCTAAACCAGTTATATTTGCGGTCAGTTCGGGCTGTTGAAAACTTAGACCCACAAAACTTATGGCTCCCAAGTTATAAATTTCATCAGCGTCTACAGAGTCAATAACCTGAAGCAAACTTGAAAAATCCGTTAAATCACCTCGATACAATTTAGCTTCAGGGAACAACTTTACAAAGCTTTCTTCACGAGAATTGCGCTGTCCATTAACTAGTCCGTGAACTTCGTAACCCTTACTCAACAAGAGTTTAGTCAGGTGATGTCCATCTTGGCCTGTGATACCAGTAATTAGCGCAGACTTCATTTTTTCTCCTCAATGCAGCACTCCAAATCTATCAATCAATGCTACGAAAGAGCTAAAAATCCCTTCACGGCTTCAGAATAATCGAGCCAAGAATTAGGCAGATTAGTTCGATAAGCGTGAGTTACCTTCGGACTATGCATCAAAATTTCCTCGATAGCGTTCGCAATTGCAGAGAAATCCCCTGGTGCGACCCAGTGAATATTTGAATCAGAGGTGATTTCTCGATGCGAAGGTATATCACTAGCCACAACTTGTTTTTGATAAGACATTGCCTCGGCAAGGGGGAGTCCAAACCCTTCTATCCATGGAATAGTGACGACAAGGCTGGAAGCTTTAAATAGTTTTGAAAGCATTTCGTCACTCAAATCATTTTTGAATTCTAAATCACGTCCGCGTAACTGCAAAATGTTTTTTAAATTCAAAACTTCTCGATTTTTCCAACCCTGGCCTCCAACAATAACAAGCTTGAATTTTAACCCTTTAGACCAGAGGATCTCTGAAGCTTGTAGAAGTGAGATTTGATTTTTCCTTGGTTCAATACTTCCCACGGAAAGCACCAAATTGTCACTTTCATAATTAGTATTCTTATCTTCAATTGAAATCTCTTGTGCTGGAAGTAGTTGAGATTTTAAAACAATATTTGGTTTCAGTTCGCAGTACTTAGAAACCTGTTGTTTTGTAAATTCTGAAATCGTTAGAATGTTATCTGCAAAGGAGAGCAATTTCAGATAGATTGGAAACCCCTGGATGCTTGCTTGAGGAAAATACTCCGGATTTGATATTGGAAGTAAATCATAAACAAGAACACTTAAACTCCCAATATAATCAAAGTGCTCATGAGCCATTACAATATCAATGTTTTGTGTAGGTTCAACGAAGAAAATTTGCTGTCCAATAAGTATTGGCGATCGAACAACTTTTGATTTCCTTTTATAGAATGTATTAGTAGATTTATGAATTCTTTTAAGCAAACTAACTAGCTTTCGAAATGTTTTCTTCTCGAGAATTTTCGAGGAATCTTCTGATGCCACCAGAAATCTATAAGCGCTAAATAAGCCATGCCAGAATGCGGCTATCACAAGAGAGGAGAAATATTTTGAATTTACGAAATATCGGGCGATTGAATTTACGCCATTTTTGTCTTTAAGGAAATCATTCTTTTTGAATGGCAGTTGATTTTGCACTAGTTCTTTCTCAACTAAAACCCATCCGCCAATTTCAAGATCCCACTTCACAAATTCAATAGATGGGTCGGAAAGGAAATTGATGCCGATATTTCTTACTACTCTTTGAATACCCGTATTAAAGGGATAATTTAAAGTGTGAGAAATATCGACAAAAGTAGTTCCAGCTGGGAAAAACGTTAAATCAATGTTTGTTTCTCTGAATTGCTTTTTAAATTGCTGGTATTGATCTTTAATTTTATCTGTAACTGCAGATAATCCTCCATTTGCAAAAGAAAATTTCAATTCTTGAATTTCTTTTTTTGTTGGAAACCAACCGGTTGAAAGATAAAATATCTGAACTAAGGATCGTTCATCGATTGATTTCCCATTTAGAAATAGTTCGAGAATTGCCTGCAGATTGTTAACGTAAATAGTTTTGTCTGGTATCCGTGAAATTGACGCAAGATATTTGTTCCACCTTTGGCAAATTTCTTTTTCGTCTCGCTCTAAATGCATCATTCTATTTGACCTTAACTAGGATTTCTCTAGCACGAATTTTATCTAGGCCGTCTACGCCTTTGACTCGAATTAGGTCTCGGGCGTTTTCCACTGCTGCGAGCAGGCCCACGAGATTCAGTTATAGGCGCCACGTAAGGGATTCCGCTTGGCTCTTGGGCGCCGGTGATGGTCATTAATTCGGCGTCGTTTGGTTTAACGCCGACGAATTTAGGTGTGACACCGGCGCGGGAAGTTAATCCCTTTACGGATGTTTGTTGTTTGGTTGTTGCAAGAACAACTACTCCACCAGCTTCACCGGCACGTGCTGTGCGACCAGAACGGTGTAGATAATCTTTGTGATCTGTTGGTGCATCGACGTGGACAACAAGTGAGATGCCATCGACGTGGATACCGCGGGCAGCGACGTCGGTTGCAACGAGGGCTGCGTTTTCTTGTTCTTTAAATAGTTTGAGTGTGCGCGTGCGCACCGCTTGTGATTTTCCACCGTGGAGGGCACCGACCGGTACTCCTGCTTTTGCGAGGTTGTCGGCAAGACGATCTGCTCCGCGTTGGGTTTTAACAAAGAGAATTGTTTTTCCATTGCGTGCTGCGATTTGTGCGGTGATTAAATCTTTATCACCTGGGTGCATAACAAGGACGTGGTGATCCATAGTTGATACAGATGCACGGTCGTTTTGTAGTGAGTGAGTCTTTGGGTTCTTTAGGTATGACTTAACGAGTGAGTCAACACCGCGATCAAGAGTTGCAGAGAAGAGCAGACGTTGTCCGCCCATTTTTCCTTGATCAAGAATCTCTTTTACAACTGGCAAGAAGCCCATGTCAG
>Ga0315899_10004369_pt1 | contig 15285 bp, 16 predicted proteins | sample LakEriMetagenome_2_FD_203518 | JGI IMG/M metagenome (GOLD analysis project Ga0315899, IMG submission 203518) | Freshwater fungal communities from buoy surface, Lake Erie, Ohio, United States - Buoy 4 MA112 | ecosystem: Environmental > Aquatic > Freshwater > Lake | place: USA: Lake Erie, Ohio... | reverse complement strand
AGGTATCAACATTCACGTGGGCGGTACGCACACGTACAAGAAGCAGGCAGGGACTCAAATTTCCGCAAACATACGCCTGTACGCGACAATACAATCTCGCACAGAGCACGCATATACACAAAATAAATGAATGCACCGTCACTGAAATGACCCTCAACATAGTCGCCATTTGGCGTTGTCAATTTTCCCATTCCCTGTCATTTTCGTTTCCATACTTGCCGAAGCATCAGAAATGCTCTACCACGGTACGCACAAACACACATCAGCAATACATGGACGACAAAGCCGGAAGGCAAGTCATGCAGACAATCAAGTGCAGCTACCTCAGGCCGCCCGCCCTGTACCTCTCCAGCATACACGTCGCCCCATGGGAATTCTAGCCTTCCTCTTCCACAAGGCACCCCTCCTGGTACCTCAACCCCCTGTATTGTTTTGTTTCAAGACAAATGATTCGGAAGAGTGATTGTGAGCCATTGTTTGTTCCCGGAACAAAGAATTTGGCAAAGGGACGGAGAATTATGACCTTAGACCCAGGCCGACGAGGGCCGGGATCAAAATCTCCTTCAAAATTACGCCCGTCAAAATACATCGCCTATGCAAATGCCAGTAGTGAGAGCCAAGAATTTCATACTAATGTTTGCTCAGACTCTATGGCTAGTGTTCGGTACAGCAATAATTAATTCTATTGTTCAACACAGCAGACTGTATAAACTCGCCAATGCAATCATTAATTCTATTGTTGAACACAGCAGACTGCGTAAACATTCGAACGCATGCACGAAAGAGACTCCAAGAGTCGCACATACCTGGCCTCTTCCATGAGGGTGGTCCTTTTTCCATTCACCTGAGTACGAAGAACCAGAGGGCCAGTACATCTCGCCCTGTACAAATTGTCTCACTCAGAACTGCAGCGTAATTACATATTGATTATTTTCTCACAACCCATGATATTCACCTGACCACTCCGCATATCATCATCCCACAATCCATCGTACACAGCAAAGTGGCCGTCGTGCTCAGTTACACTTTTGCCACGCCCACTTCGTCGGTCGTTTTTCCTGTGTTTATATTGTGGTGTGTGCCAGGGTTTGAGATCGTGGTTTGAGAGAAAGCTGCCCAGGCAGCATTGTAACACATCCCTGGAAGAAATTCAAACTCACCACTCCCCCTTGTAGCGCATACCAAGATCAGGCCATGAGCACTCCCCTTCACCATCCCGCATGGACCGCAGGATGCCTCCCTCATACTCCCAGCCTTTGGGACTGTGTATGTTGCCATGTCCGCGCTGAGGTTTTCCGCGACTCCACGTCCCCTCAAAAAAACTGCCATCTAGATGCAACAATGCGCCTTGCCCATTGGGCTGCAGGAATCGAACGAGCAGAACAGGGAGAGACATAGAACTAGTCATGGACGCATCCAAAGCAGAAATGAACGACGCAACGGCATCAGCATAAAGTACATGCTGTAACACGAGTGATCGTTATCGACAAAGGATTACCAAACTGTCGCGCCATTCTCCCTCATATCGCGATCGGTCAGCGTAATCGCACGTCCCTGAACCAGTGTAGGTGTGTGTTCACGGAGTTTGTGGGTGTTACGAGATGGCGTGTCTTCAAAAAATACGCATCCACTGATTGCAAGATCTCATTGAAACACGTAAAAATATGATGGCATGGAGCCACGCATACTGCATAAAGGAGCATATGCGCGTGGATGCACGCACAATGCTGGATCACCTGTTCCAAAGAAGGCATATTCCAAGTCTATCTCGAGTTCTCCGCGATGTTTCCCAGCCTTGCCTTCCTCCAGTTGGTGCTTGGATATCGCTGATAACTGTGCTCGCTCACAAAAAAGCTTCAGTACATCTAAATCTCCTGCACTATTGATAACAAATTTCCCGCCAACAGAATTTCTCCCACGGAAAGAGCACATTGTATCGCATCCGCCGCTGGCGAATGCGTATTGTCTTCTGCAGCTGCTTGACTGACTTTTGAATATAAAATTGAGCAGGAAACATACATATCAGAACCTGTCCTGTGTAGACAGCGCCATCTGCACATGTACGACGCCCAATGCCGTCTGCGCACGACCCTCTGTTCCATGTCCCTGAACGCCAGCAGACAAATGTGTTTACGTAAGGCTTGATAAACTCAATGCGCGCGCGCACGCGTGTTATCTCACTGATAAACTTAATGCGCGCGCACACGCGTGTACGTCTGTTTTGCACACGTTGACCGCTGGATCAACCCCAAAAAGGGAGGAACCAAAGATTGTCAGTAATGTGAAATTTACCACATGTTTGCCCAAACCGCACTTTTTGGCAGCTTTACCACCTTTTTTAAAGTGTTGAGGGCTTGTTGCAAAAGGTGGTAAAGCCGCCAACAAGTGCGGTATGGCAAACATGTGGTAAATTTCACATTACAGATCATCTTTCTGTCCTCCCTTTTTGGGGCTGATCCAGCGATCAACATGCATCACCAGTCTTGAGCAGGAATAGACAAAAGATACCTTCGACGTGGTCGCCATTTTTGAAAGTCAGTTTGCCAGGTCCATGTTGAATATCATCAACCTGTTTCGTGTTTTGATGCCCGTGTTTTCATAAGATTCAGTAGCGTTCGACAAACCTTACCAAGGCCGTGTTGGGCGAAACAAAGAAGAAAGAACCAATGGAGAAACGCTAGAAGGAGGACACATGAGGGTGATTAAAAACTCATTACCCACTCGCCGTCAAAGACAGCACCATTCTTGTACGTGGTGGCCCCCTGTCCACTTCGAACATTTCGCACAATTTTGCCCGTATACTCATCTCCGTTCTCGTACTTCATGGTGCCAATGCAGTTTCCATTTTCCCACGTGCCTACACGCAAGCACGTACCAAATTACGTGGACATTTTTGAACGTAACATCGATCTACGACGACGGTCGCCGATGAGATCAATTCACGCATAGATGCACGCACCTACTGTCACGCTGCCATTGGGCATGGTTACAGTCCCCGCGCCTTCAAGCTGGCCATCGCGAAAATTTCCTGCCAAGCATACGGGTTTTGAACAAGAGCCTCGCAGTAACGCAACGAAATCTTGCGCAAAACATGCATTTCTGCGGACTCGTTCGAGCCTATCCATTCGGTTAATTGAATTGAAGTCATCACGCCCCTCTTGGTGTGTCATTCTTGCGGTCTAGCAAGCAAACCTGCGTACAGTGCTCCGGTAGCAGCCACGCGGTACTTGCCCTGGCCGACTGGATTGAAGATAGTTTGCAAGTACTGCATCGGGCCCTCAAACTCGTCGCCGTTGGAGTACCGCAGCTTTTCGTTCCCCTGCCCGCTCTTTGACACCTGCGCGCATTGACGTCCCGCGCAGCCAGGCATGAGAGCCCTCGGACAGGTAGCCACCCCGCCCCCTCCACGACGGCACGACGGCGGACAGGCTGGGGGGCGGGCGGGCAGACCTTGAGAGGCTCGAATTTCTTGATGTCAAACGGCTTCAGGCCAGATTTAGAGCTGGCATTGGTGCCGGGCCGAGACCCTGCGGGGCGCGGCGAGAGTCACAACCTCACCGCAGGGCTCTCTCTCTCCCCACAGAGAGAGACTCTCATACTGAAATGTTTCTACACACTCATATTAGTCCACGTTAGCGTGCGAACAGGCGTAGCACGAGCGCCAGGCAGGCACGAGCGCAAGTCGTGCGAACAGGCGCAGCATGAGCGCAAACGCAACCCCACCGCCCTTCCCGGAACCTCCAGTGTCCGGCTTCCGCGCCGCCATTTGGAGGCGTTGATTTTCCGGAAACACAAATTGACCCTTTTTTGAAGGCGCCGTCCCGGACAAAGAGACCGTGGCGGAGGCGGTTCCCACGGAGGAGGAGCATGCCCTCGCGCTCCGTGACGAGCAGCAGGGGCAGCAGTGAGCGAGGTCTCTTCCCCGGGCTGCCGGGCGCTCCCCAACCAAGGCACTGCGGCTTGCCCCTGTGTTCCGTGCTGCAAGTCCCGGCGTCCTTGTTTGTGATCGGCTTCGCCTTCCCGTGTGCGCGTGACGGCTAAGCGCGCGCAGCCGGCTCACCCGTCTCATCCTCTTCGCCTTTGGTCTTTCTCGTGCGCCCTCTGCAACAGCTCAAACTCTGCTGCCGTCTGCAGTCCGGAGCCAGTTCGAACCGGCGTCAGGGACTGGAACCGGCAAAGGTCTGTCGTTCCCCGGGCCTCACACTGGCCCTTGCACGCGCCTGCGCCCTTGCACGCGCCTGCGCCCTTGCCACTCTCTGCCGCCATTCAGGGATCTCACGCTGCGTGTGTGCAGCGCGCAAGCCTGCCGTTCCCAAAACTTCGGTTCTGGGCTTTGACCGCTGCCGCACGACTGCGCGGTCACCGGATGGCCGATCTACTGCCAGGACCGACCGCTCAAACGGCTCTCTGGCGGTAAGGCTCGATGGCGCCGGGGGGGTCGGTATGGTACTCTTCGCGAACGACAGGTGGGTTCCAAATCACCAACACCCCTCTGCCCATCGTGCCGGGCTCGCAAAGAGATCGCGTTGCTGAACAGAGTGGGCGCAATACTCGGGCCTGAGAGAGTCGGTCACTGTACAGCCTGCAACATCAATGCAAGCCACTTGCGTGCATCTACGTTCTGGATGTTGACCAAGAAGTTGTGAGAGGGCTGACGACTCAAAATTATCTGGCAGCGGAGGCCTGGCAGTAAAACGCCTTACAAAAGACGGCCCCGCCATGCAGAATGGCATGGTCAAAGTGGGCGACACCCTCATGAGCGTCGGCGGTCCGTCTCAATGACCAAAACGCTAGAGCACACTGCTTCCCTGTGCCATGTTTCTTGAGCAATTGCTCCGCAAACCATAATTTTTTTTGCCGGGGCTTGCTTGCGGAATCAGCACACTTCAGCACACTTTGCGGAATAACTCAAGGATCACGCGATTCGTGCAGGCATTGCGATCCGAAATATGCCCCACGATTCCCTGCATGACCTGGTTATGGGTGAACCCTCTTCACAAGTGCGCCTGGGCCTGGAGCGAAGTGACAAAATGACTGGCCGAACTTTCTTCTACGAAATTTCCTTGCAACGGGAAGAAGGGCCTAGCGAGGTGAACGTCATGTCCGCATGCGCATGCGCATCGTGCGCAGAGAAGTGCCGCTGATACGCATGCACCACAGGTCCCAGGCCTAGGGGAGGCAGCAGCTGCTGCCGTGGAATTGGAGTTGTCGCCTTCGTGTGGAGGCACTTCTGGTAGGAACCCCATCAAATTCAGCTGCATGCTGCCAAGAGGCATAAACGCACATGGGGCCGATCAGGATGCCCTATTTACGCTTTCAGATGTTGTTACTCACAGGGGGGGCTTGGCGGACCTTGCTGCCGACTGGGGGTGAAGCTAGCGCCGATTACTTGTCTGCGCAAGATAGCAAACCCCGGACCACGGACACCAGCAACACGCCTTTTTCTTCCCTGTCGTCATTGCCTCACAGCCGGAAGCTAGATTCTGAATCTGTCCCCAGCTCCCGACAAAACTCTGCACGCCGCCAAGAGCCTGATTCATACTCCCGCCAAAATTCTTCTCGGAGACCGCATGCTGTGAGCCCCTGGCCAACGCCATTGAGCGCACGGGGCTTGTCTACTGCTCCATTGGATGGTGGGGAAGCAGGTAGGTCTTTGGTCCAAGAAATTTCAGACAAGATTACGAGGCTTGTGGAGTCTCGTCCTCTCCAGAAAGCTGAATTTGCGAATCTGCGTCTGTGTCTGTCAATGTCTGTTGGTTTCTGTGTGCTTGCGTGCTGCCACGCGCTCAGCATTTCCGGCAGAACTGTCCCTGGCACTTTCAAAAAGCTCTGTGGATCCATACTCGGTCCTCGGCAAACGCAACCAGGAAAACATTGCCGCCATGGCAGCAGAAATTGAAATGCTACAGGTTGTGACAAAGCACTTGTGTGAACATCGACCGTACACGTTGAACAGAAATGGTTTGCTACGTAGTGCCTGTAGCCCAGATGCTTTTGCGTGCATCCATTAGCAACTGACTCGTTCGGGCCCCTTCTAATCATGCAGGGAGAGGTGGCGACCGCGCGTGCAGAGGCAAATGAGAGGAAGATTCGCGCGAAAGAAGCTGATGAAATGGCCAAGTTGGAGAAAATGAAGAGAGAGTCTGAGGAAAAATTGAGACTGGATGCGACGGAGCGAGAAAAAAAGGTAAACAAACACACACTCTCTCTTGCTCGCTCGCTCGCACGCACGCACGCACGCACATACACACACAAACAGACATGCTGACATTGTGTTGTGCGTGCAAGCTTTTTTTCTTTTTTTTGCTGCGCAAACACTTAATAACAATGTTTTTCCAATTGCATAGGTATATCAGCAGTGGGTGGATGAGCATGAAGTGCGCAAAGAGGCCGAAATAAACCTGGAAAAGGTATTTATTCTTGTGCACATGTTCATGTGTCCGAGTGCATGTGAAAGTAACACGTGACACATGCATGTTCACGTATCGCACCCACGCAGATGACACAGGACCACTCCCGCGCTGAAAACAAGGTCAAATCGCTAATGGACGAAAACAATCGTCTCTCTACCGAACAAAGTCAGGTATTTTTGATCCAGCAACATGGGAGTAATCAACCATGACACATTTCTCTGCTGGCATCCTGTTTCATGCCATGTGACATGATTATCGCCACTGAGTGCTAGGATTTTGAATCATGAATGAGTGATGTGACCATGCAAAAATTAAACCCATAACTATGACCCAGTTCAAGGCTAAGATCGCGAAACTCGAAAATGAGGCACGTGAGTCGACGGCTAAGGCGTGGACGATTGATGATCAAAATAAAAGGCTTACTCAAAGCCTCGAGCGCACACAGAAGGCGAGAATAGTTGTATTCATGTGCATGTGTGTGCACGGACGCTCTGCATATGTTTTGTGCTTCTACTACGGTGCATGTGTATGCATTCTGTGTTCCTACTACTATGCAATGTGTACTGCTACTAGGGTGCTCACTTTGTGATGATAGAACATACGACATGCCGGGCAGCAAGCAACTGCAACGGTCGAATTGAAATGGGCTCTCAGACGAACAATACTAAATGGGTGTTGAAACATATTGTTCTTTTTGGATTACCGACGCAAAAAGCTGACCGAAAGGTGTTGGTGCAGGAGCTCACGGAGGCAAAGAATGTCAATGAAAATCTATTGAATGTCACCCAGCAATTGAAAGACACGATCAAAAAGCTTGAGGTAATATATGTATAGAGAAAATATTTCGAGGTGACTTGCATTATAAGACAAGCTTGTGGTTGTTTTCGAAGGACACAAGCGGTTGGCGCAGTACTTGATGATCTATTGAGTTTATTCGCCAATGTGTTGTGCACACACAGGCGGTCGAGTTGAAACACGCAAATCGGGACAAGAGTGGGCAGTTGAAATTGAATGAGCTCAAGGAAGCCAATGCCAAGTTGCAGGTACCTCAAAAGAATTCATATCTCAAAATAATTCATCTATTCCTGCACGAACTTCCCGCGTGGGTTTATGAATCTCTTTCTCTTGCGCGCGGTTTCGGGCTCTCTCTATGCCTGTATGTACACAGGAAACCGTTGACAAGGGGGAAACACTCACCAAGAAGCTTCGCGCTGACCTTGATGCCCTGCAACGAAAGCACGCATCTGCTACAGAGGCAATGTCTCAGAAAAAGGCAACAATCGAGCGTAACAACGAAGTCGAGCGTCAACTTGTCCTGCAGGTATTTTCTAGTACATGCGCAAACGAATACAGATACGCAATTTTCGTGCCGTGTGCAAGCAAACAGAATTTTAATATGTCATAATGTGAGATTTTGTCCTGAAATGAGAAGAATCCAACGCACCTGTGCATGCTGCACAGGTTGAAAAGGCTGAAACCGAAATCAAGCGTCTCCGGGGACTAAATGACATGTTTGAGAAAGATCTTGAGAAGCTTCGAGGAGAACTGGAAAGTGCTCACACGAGGAGAAAGGTTTGTATTGTAATCTTGCTCAAGATACACACATTTACGTCATATGTATGTAAGAGGGCAAATGTTTACTTCATGCGTATAATTTATTGTGCATGGTGCGTATGTAAATACACACAGTCACATACGCATGCATACTCCCGCGTTCATGCTCCAACGCATACTTTCACATACACATTAGCTTGACAAGGCAGAAATCAGCCAACTGAGAGCGAAATTGGAGGAGACAATCGCCGAGGTCAATGAGTCATCGACAGACTGCCAAAAGGAGCGGCTTGCACGCAGCCAACAGGACGAGCGCGAAAAGAACATGCAATCCGCAATTCTGGAGACAGAGGCACGGAGGCGCGATCTTGATTCTCGCCTTTGGCTGTTGGAGGAGCGCAGAAAGCAGGTGAATTCAGATCTATTGTGAAATTTTACGCACACACAAATTTTTTGTGGCGCTGGTGCATGTTTGTCGCTCATGTTAGCAACCTGTATGTCTTCAGCCTCCTTACTCGATCTGTATGGTGCAATTTCAAACTCTTTCCCTCATCATAGGATCTTAACGAATTCACCCAGTTGCGCAATGACTACACGAGCATTGAAGCCAAGTATGCAGAGTCTGAGGCCCGTCTCAATGATGTACTTCGTCAGCGCGATGCGAAGGTTTGCGAGTGATATATTCAAATATTCCAGCTCTGTTTTACAAAAAGAAATTATATATTCAAATATCCCAGCTCTGTTTTATACAATAAATAAATGTTGCATCCTAAGATTTGTCGATGATGCGCAGACAAGCGAAATTGCGCGCCTACAGGACAAGATCACGGAACAGGTCGAGGCGATGTTGAGACGTGACGACGAGCAAGCTGCTACGAAAGAACAGATGCAAGCAAATGTGAGCACTCTCGATGCTGAACTCATGCGCCTCCGCAAGCTCAACAATAAACTTGAGAACGATCTACTCCAAGCGCAAGAAAGGGGGCGCACCCTAGATTCCGAAAGCGGGCAGCACAAGTCGCAATTTGAGTGGTTGCAGGATAAAATTACAAATTTCGCTTCGGAACTCGAAGGCGAGAAGGCTAGAAGATTGGCGGCTGAGGAGCGCGAACGCGAGACGCGGCATGCGTTTACCATTTCACAAGAGGCACTGCACACCTTGGAGGGCAAGTTTGAAATGACATGGCAGGAGCACGAAATTCTCTCGTCTCAGATAGTAAAGCTACGGCAAGAGTACGCGGTGGCTTCTGCGCAGCTCAAGGGCCAGAATGAGGAGATTGAAGAGGCACAGCGGTTACTGCGGGACGCAACTCAGATGGTTGAAACGGAGCAGTCGCGTCGAATCGCTGCCGAAGATAGAGAAAAGCTTGCGACGCAGAATCTCATGACGGCTGAAATGGAAAAACGAGAATTCGAGAACAGAATTTGGCTGTGTGAGGAACGAAAACGACAGAGCGAGAATGCCCTAGAGCAAGTTCGCGACAGCTTCAAGAATCAGGAGGTCGACAAAAAGAGCCTAATGAAGGAGCTGAAGGACAAAACACGAGAGCTGGAGGAAGTCAAGGAGAAGAGCAAGGAGCTAGCCTCAAAGTTCCAGCTCATCGGCAGCCTGAAGAAAGAATTCGAACTCGCAGAGCGCCATCGATCGTCTGCAGAAGAGCGGTTCAGTATGCAGGAGAAAGAGCTTGAAGAGGCGCGAGAGCTGGCGCGGAAGACCCACGAAACTTGTCGCGAGCTTTCGGCGAAATCCAAAGAGGACGATGCTGAGATCGAAAGACTCAACCACGAAATTATAGCACTGCAAGAAAAGCGCATTGCAAGCCAACAAGAGCAAATGTCCCATGATCGTTCCCAAGAGAGTACTACCAAGCAATTGCGTGAGAGGCTGCGGGAGGCAGAGGAGAAGCTGCAGATGGCAGAAATGCGCTGTCGCAAGGCCGAAATCCACAAAGATGAGGTCGAGGCGGAACTCGTGGGTGCGAACCGACGTATCCAGTCGCTTGAGCACCATGCAGACGCGCTACTACGTCAGGGTAGCATCCACTCATCCATTTCAGGCACCTCTGAAGTACAGTGCGGTGTCGGAGGCACCTTCCAAAAAAGCGGTGGCGGCTTCGTTGTTACCGGGCTCGACAGCGCTCCAGAGCACATGTCCGGCACGGTTGCCCCAGAAAGGGCTCTGCGCATGGGCGATCTTGCTATAGCCATTGATGATATTCCTCTCGCTGACATGTCGTCAATTCAGTTTCGCAACGCTATTCAAGGTTCCATGGGAACTTCGGTCTCTTTGCTCATAGGTACACCAGATTTATATGTCATCTTTGTCCATTCCGTGATCCAGAGTGAATAGAAACTTATAAATTGTGATCCTATATCTTTACACTTTGTTTTCTGCCATTCAGTTCGTCGAGACCACGCTTCCGGTGCAAATCTCGCTCCCGTCGACCTTATCCTGCAGCGTCGGCCGTGGATTGCTGGTGATGAGATAGCTCTTGACGATTCATTGGGGCAAGAGCGTCACCACAATCAGCAGCATCAAGATCAACAGCAACAGGAGTATAGGCCACAGCAATATCATCACCACGCAGTGCAGCCACAGCAGCAGCCGCTGCAGCCACAGCAGCGCGTAGATGTGACAACTGCAATAGGGGGTCGTGCGCCATCACCCATGGTGAGAGAAACTTCGCCGGACATGGCGCCAGTCTTGACACAGCAAATTGTGGAGAGAATGTCTGTGGATAGTGTTGACCATTCAAGAGCTCCTTCCTCTGCATCATCAGAGCTGCCGCACGAAGCACTTTTGCGAACACGCGAGCACGGCGAGCGTGAAATGAATGGAGTACACAACAGTCAGGCAGTAATGACGCAGTGGTCCTCAACATTGGAACAGCAACCGCCACAGTTGCCAGCGCTGGCCGCGCCACATGACCAGATAATCGAGCAGCACTCTGGATCTTCCCAGGCTCAACCAACGAGCGCTGAAAACACTAGTGCAGGCCATGACGAATCTGAGCTGCCTAGAGCTGTAAGGAGGCATGAATCCTCCAGCAAACAAATGCAAGGCAAGACTACCCAGAACGCGCCGCAGCTGCAGCCACAACAAAATGGATCGGAGCACTCGCAGTTGCTGGGACAAGAAGCTGCGCCAGCGATTCCTGCGGCAAATGTTTCTCCGCGAACGAATCCCAGCTTTTCAGTTAAGGAGAGAGCTGCTCAAATGCAAGCGCAATACTTTGCTGTACACAATGCCGGTGTGACATCGAACCCGCCTTACTTAACTCGTAAGAGTTCTTCCGGTTCTAGTCGTGGCACTTCGGAGCGAAGTGACTTGGGCCATTCGTCTCTAGGTAAGCCCTCTACGCAACTTGAAAGGGGAGCACAGGGAGGTGATCTTTTGACGCCTGTGAGAGCAGACAGAGCTCGGGGAACTAGTCCCGACGATTCGCCTCTTCCCCTACCACCAGGTAGGGGGTGAAAGGATTAGTCATGTAGTGATCGTTCTTCGCGTGCAGGTGTTGACAACAAGCCATCCCAAAGGGATGGCGCACATGATTTCCTGTCTTTGCCGAAGCGCATGAACAAATGGAGATTGTGTCGGAAGAAATGTAGCAAAGTTTGCAAGTGCACAATTGATTTTGTGAAAAAAGTCGTTGTGAATGTGTCTGATTGCAATTATCGCATTCTGCTGTTTTTACTCGTAGAAATTGAATTGAATGAATACAGTTGAAGGGGGGGGAAATGATGTATACCACCACGTCATTTTACTTGGGAGGAGTCAAAGTAGCTGCTGCACTTAGTGTAGTGGCACTTGTGCCAGCCTTGCTGTGCGCGTGTTGTATTGCAGGCGTCCTGTCCGCCTGTATTACTACAGGGTCCCGATTGTTTTCCATCTCGTCCTTTTGGTCCTTATTCTTCTTGAAAGTTTGAAAGCGCTCATCCATTTTCCTAACCTCTGCCAAAATCGAGAGCACCTGTGCGCGTGCATGCGTGCGCGTACATGCGTGTTCGTACATGCGTGTTAGTGTGCGCGTGTGCGTGTGCCGTGCAGGCTATTGTTCATCTCCATTCCTGTAAACCGTAAACAATCTGCAGAGTTTCAGACGCACATTGATCTATCGCCGAAACCTAAACCCTTACAACAGAAGTTACACTCTGAACACGGAGAAACGCAGAAAGCCAAACACACCATCTGATTCAAAGGATCTGGTGGTTTTCCGGTCCCGCAGTTTCTTCCCAACAACTTAGCCTTGGTTCTGTTCGCTGATATCCCTGCTCTGTGTGACTCCATATCTTCGCGAAGGAGGCCCACGGTGCCAAGCACCATAGCCCGGACGGATTTTTGCTCCCACCCACCATCGTCCATCACTTGCTTCTGTGCGCGATACAACTCACGCAATTGGTATCTCCTCAAAGCCGTCTTCATGAGCCCCCGAAATCCCTTGCCTCCCACAAATCCGCGGTGGTTGCAAAACGGTATAACGTGTTTCGCATACTGGTCCCGAGAAATGATCACAGGTGGCATATAATCGGGCAGCAGCCTGACCCCTCGCTGGAACTCGACACAATTCACAATCCAATTCTTCGGCTCCCCGTAACGCCATGCCCGCAAAACACTCTTCAGAAGGCTGAATTCCTGATACGACATCTCGTGATCATTGGAAAGAAACTTGTTGATTTGCCCCTTGGTTACAATTACTTCCCATAATCGTTCAATCTGAAATTCAAGTTCCGCGAGGTCGCCTCCAAAACAAAGATTTTTGGCTATGCGCTCAAACGGACACCGGTCGCTTGTAGCTTGATCTTGATCGTCTTGCTCCACAGTATCTAGAACTAGCGGGGCGGGTTCGTCTGACGCGGCCTTGCCAAACGCGTCAAGCAGCACAGCTATTACCACGTTCAGCAGCACCAGCGAGACCAACAGCATGAAACTCACATAAAAAATCCCGACCATAGCACCCTGGCCGGTTTCTGCCATCAAATCCCGACAGTCTGTTGACCAATTGTCACCCGTCATTGACTGGAAGAGCGAAAAGAACGAGACGAAGAAGGAGGAGAAATTGTGTGGCGCATGCGAAGCAAAAAACGTGACTGCGACGATCGAGTAAATCGCAGTCACGAGACACACGATGCAAAACGCATTTCCCATCGGCACCAGAGATTTGGTGATCGCGCCCATGATTTTACGCAGAGACGGAATGCGCTTGAAAAGGCGAAAGACGCGGAAGCATCGCATCAGTCGCAGCACGTCAGCGCCAGGCAAGTCTGTCAAGACGAGCGAAATTAGCGAAACAGCGACCACCACAAAGTCGAACCAGTTCCAAGCGTCACCCACAAACTCCCAAAGCAAGGTTGCAAACATATTGACGAGCAGCTCGATTGTGAAAATAATGGTAAAGCCGAGATCGACGGATTCGAAAATGGTGTTTGCGTGCTCATTCTCGTCGCCCACTTGTGCCTGGCAGATATTCAACATGAAGTTGCCGCCGATGAGCGCAGCGACGCCAATCTGGACATGGTCACCGACGTATGTCGAGCGCACACGCTTTCTGATATTGTAAAACGTGGTGGTCTTTAAGACTGGTCTCTCTTTCCGTGTCTCCACCAGACGACTGATGGTTTCCGTCCATTTTTCTCTTGTCTCCCGGTCCTCAACCCGGAATACGAACTTGCGCCCTCGGTGAAACCCAATAGGCGACGTGAAGAGCGCAAGGTCTGTGGGCCCGAGGCTGTACGAAAACGCACACTTCCTTTCCTCCCGCATCTCAGACTTGAAGCGCCAAAAGACTACATTGCGGGCGCTGCTAGTCTCAGCTGCACCGCGCGTGCCTGCAGCGAAGGTCGCCTTCCCGTTCTGTCCTGGCCCGACCCGGTCGGGGAGCTGGCTTGGCTGTGCGGCGTCGCCTTCGTCGAGGTTGTCATCCCTGGTGGCGATTCCAATCAGCTCATCGATTTCGATCCGGTCAATCACCTTCGTGTTTTCGAATTTGGAGTAGGTGATGCACATCGGACGCACCACGACCCAGCGCGACAAGAAGGCGTCATTTTCCTTGGATCCACGCTTCGTGATCTGTCCTTGGAGCAGGACCGTGTCCTGTGCCACCATGTCTCTCGAGGAGGCGTCGCGCAACTGCTCCAATGATTTATTTCCTTTCCGGGCAACTGCAATGGCGGCCATCCTTGCGCGTGCTCGGCCGATCCAAACCGAGCCCGGTGGCGAGGGCCCGAACGACCCGCTACCGGGCCTGCGCGTTGACTGTGATTTGTCTACGTGGAAAGTTCTTGATGGTACATGTTGTGTCCATTGTGTAAGGTAATTGAGGACATGTCTTGAATAGGAATAAAACATACATGTCACGGCAGCATGAGCATTGGAACCGAGGTACTGGTACGTTGTAAATCCGAGTGAAAAGTTCTCATTTGGCGTTACTAAAAAAAAGGTGTGCAGAGACCTGTCCGAGGTTCCATGTATTGGATCTGCGGAAGATGTGTACTCACGCACCAACGTACCTAGGTATTTGTGTGGTAACTGTGGTTAGTGGTACTGGAGGGAAGTGGTACTGGGAGAGAATAATTTCTGCCGTTGACACTTCGGTTTTAAGGGCCGGCTGTGAATTAAAAAAATCACTTAAGAGACATGGCACGACCCCCCCCGTCAACGGACATATACATTCGCACCTGTTCGGACCCGGTACTCCTGTGGGTTTGGGATTGGATTCACTCTCACACTCCTCCTCGCCCGCGCTCTCCTTCTTCTCGCCCCCCTCCTTTCACACACTATCCCTTTCCCCCGCGTTCACTAGTGTGTGGTGGTCAGCCTAGTGCACACAAGCCTCGGCTCGTCGTATCTCATAGTACATGTCCTCCACTCTCCTCCTCCCCCACGCGCACAGCTTTGTAAAAGGTCCTGCAGTAATAAACACGCACCTGTTTTGGTTTCAGTGTGTTTATTACTGCAGTACCTAATACAAAGCTGTGCGCGTGGGGAGAGGAGGATAGTGGAGGACATGTGCAATGAGATACGACGAGTTGGTTTTGTAGTTACAACGTTGCGTGGTAATGATTTTTTTTGCTCAAATCTTGTCCCCATGCTTTGCACGGAGGGATTTTGAGGGTTTGAGATTAAAACCAAGGTTTTATAAAGCGGCGGATGGGTGGGCGGAGGAATGGGCGGAGGTATGGGTTTAAGGTGGTCATCACGTTTTAAACTAATCGCCTTCGGCAATTAGTTTGGCGACGTTCGCCGCCTTCGGCGGCGCCCACAATGAATAGGCGGAGGTATGGACTGATGGATGGATACTTACATATTATTGACTGTCTC
>Ga0315899_10004368_pt1 | contig 15285 bp, 9 predicted proteins | sample LakEriMetagenome_2_FD_203518 | JGI IMG/M metagenome (GOLD analysis project Ga0315899, IMG submission 203518) | Freshwater fungal communities from buoy surface, Lake Erie, Ohio, United States - Buoy 4 MA112 | ecosystem: Environmental > Aquatic > Freshwater > Lake | place: USA: Lake Erie, Ohio... | reverse complement strand
ACTCTGGCGACTTCTCCGCTCACTGCGGTCTGATCTACCAGAAGGATGCTGCTGGTGTGGTCGAGGCTATCGGTCCCCAAGTGCAAACCACCTCTGGTGATGTGTCGGTCATGTATCAGGGCGACATTATCGTGGGTCGTCTGGCAATGGGTGTGGGTACTCTGAACCCCGCCGCTGCTATTGAACTGCAAGCAGCCTGAGGTAGTTAATCATGACTGCATCTGGTGGTGCTCCGATCCCCGATCCTACTTCACTTCCTGCGGTAGCTGGTCGCACTGTTGCTGTAGTAACTGTCCCCCGTCGTAATAGCGATGCAGGGGTGGCTCCCTACTCCATTAAGAGTGAGACCTATGATCCCCGTTCATCCAAATACTGAGAATAATCATGCCTGCTAACGTTTCTGTTGAGAAGGGCACTACTGCTGCGCCTACTGGTGTCTGCAGTACTGCTACCCGTCGTTCCGTTGCCCGTACCCGCCGTGCATTTGGTGGTACCGCTGTTGCTGCTTCGACCGTTGTGTCGGAGAGCAAAGGTATCCGTAACTATGCTGGTGGCGTAGAGTGCAACCTTCCTGCTATTCCGTAAAGTAGTAACACCTGGGGAGGCCTTAACTGGTCTCCCTTTTTTTAACACACATATAACACTATTGTTATGCCGTTTCCCACAAGCTATGCGGACACCGAACTGGCCGCTGTAAATCAGATCCTGTCAGCTGTGGGTCAGGCCCCAGTCACTGAGCTGGATCAAGCCAACCCTGAGATCTCTATTGCATACGATACCCTCATCAAGTGCTCTCGTGAATGTCAGTCTGAAGGTTGGACGTTTAATACTGAATACAACTACCCGCTACACCCCAACAGCAACAAAGAGATTCCACTAGCAGACAATATGCTACGTGTTGAGCTATCCCAGAATACACTTGCAAATGATGGTAAGCATGTTGTACGGAGAGATGGGAAGCTGTATGAGACTGTTGCTCACACCTACCTCTGGAAAGATATTGATACCATTGAATGCGATATTGTCTGGTGGTTTGATTGGAAAGACCTTCCTGTACCATTCCGTGACTACATCGTAGCCAGGGCTTCTACACTGACTGCCCTGAAGGTTGTTGGAGATGAGGATCAATACAAGCTGCTGTATGAGCGAGAAGCCCTAGCTCGTGCAACCATCGTGGAGTATGAATGTAACCAAGGCAACTACACCATGTTTGGTTTTGCTAGAGGTGATCAGAACTATGTCAGCTATCAACCGTTCCATACGCTTAGCCGCTAATGACAGCAATCTCCCAACGAACTCCTAACTTCCTTGGAGGTGTATCACAGCAGGTTGATGAGCGCCTCTTCCCTGGTCAAGTAAGGCAAGCATTGAATGCCTACCCCGACCCTGCATATGGTCTTACAAAGAGGGCTGGTGGTCGTCTGATTGCTGCCCTCAAAGACGCTAGTGGAGTTAACATTCCAGCTAATACATACGCTAACGCTTCTTGGTTCTCAATCTTCCGAGACGAGCAAGAGAAGTACATGGGGAATGTCAATGCTGGTCAGGTAAACATCTGGAGCATCCTTGATGGTAGTCGTAAGACTGTCACCATGAGTGGCTCAGCAGCTGCATACATCCAAGCAGCTGATTGGAGGGACCTTAACTTCCTGACGGTCAATGACTACACCTTCATTACCAACGACAAGGTTGTTGTCAAGGCACTAGCTGCTCCTCCGTACACAGCTGGTACAAACGCGACCATACGTCTGCTTGAAGTAGCATACAGTGCGCTGTATACTGTGACTATTGATGGTAAGGGTTACACCTACCAAACCAGAAATGCTGATGACAATGTTGGTGCATCAGACCCACCAAAGGAACTACTCAACGCAGATGATATCCTCAATGCTCTGAAGACAGCCATAGCAGGTGGTGGCTATACTGTCACACGTACAGGTACTTCGCTTGAAATCTCCAGCACTGCAGCAATCAAAGTAACTGCTAAGGGTGGTCAGAGTGGAGCATCACTTGTTGCTTACCAAGGCAGCGTAGATAACATTGCAAAGCTCTCTGCTGAAAGTGTACAGGGTAGGGTTGTAGAGATCACTAACTCTTCAGCACTAGCCTCTAGCTACTACGTCAAGTTCTTTGCTAATGATGGGGTCAGTGGTCCTGGGTACTGGGAAGAAACAATCAAGCCTGGGATAAGCACTGGTCTAGATCCAGCTACCATGCCACATGAGTTAGTGCGTAACGCTGATGGAACATTCACCGTTAGACCTATCACATGGGAACCTAGACTTGTTGGTGATGATGAATCTAACTCTCAGCCAAGTTTTGTAGGACACACAATCCGCCATCCATTCTTCTTTAATAACCGACTTGGGTTCCTTAGTGAAGACAATGTGGTGATGAGCCAGGCTGGTGAGTACTTCAACTTTTACTTTACAACTGCTACTACGCTTGTTGCCGCTGACCCTATCGATATCAGCTGTTCAAGTGTTAAGCCTGCTGTGCTCCATGCAGTGGTACCTACAACCCAGGGTCTATTGTTATTCAGCCAGAATCAGCAGTTTATGATGGGAGCAGATAACAACATCTGGTCTCCTACTACGACTACAATCAAGACAATCTCTAACTTTGAATGTGATCCTCTAGTACACCCATCAGATCTTGGAACTACTGTAGTCTTCACTTCAAAGAACCCTAGCTACACCCGTCTCTTTGAGATGATGACTAGAGGTCAGGAAGAGAACCCACAGGTAATCGATCAGGCACGTATTGTTAGTGAGTGGATACCTGCTGGTCAGGACCAACTTGTAACTAGCCCACAGAACTCGATTGTAAGCCTAGCACGTAGGACAAGCAACACGCTCTATATGTGGCGTTTCTTGGAAATGAATGATAAGCGAGAGATGACTGCTTGGGTTCAATGGGATCTGGTTGGAAACGTACAGCATCATGCTATCAATGCTGATGTTATGGTAGCTGTTACCGAGCAGTCTGACTCGTATGTTCTACAGGACTTCGATCTAACCCAGAGTCCATCTGCATCTGGTCTTATCAGTACCTCTGGTGTTAAGACTGATCCTTGTCTGGATATGTGGTCAGCCGTAAAAGGAACCTATGATGCTGTAACAAAGAAGACTACTTACCGTCTGCCATTCAAGTATGAGAAGGGTAAGACGATCTGCCTTGTTACTGGTAGCCCCACAACGATGACCTATACAGAGTCTGGATACATATCCTTCCCCACTGTATTGACTGACGTAGCCGGTTCCTATATCGAACTGAAAGGTAACCTAACCAAGACCACTACATTCATTGGCTATACCTTTGACTTTGAGGTAACCCTGCCAAACATTTACTACAGGCAAGAGGATGCCAATATCTTTCCTTCGTCGTTCATCATCTCTCGTATGAAGATCTACGCAGGGTTAGGAGGTAACCTTAACTTCTCGATTAAGGCAAGGGGTAGGTCAGAGTGGAAGGAAGCGTCAGTTGTTAAAGCAGCTGACTTCTACCAAGCTAACGATACTCCTATCAACTCACAGCATGTCTACACAATTCCTATTATGCAAAGATCAGAGAACTTTATATTGAAGCTTAGCTCTAACCTGCCGTTCCCTGTCAGCCTTGTGTCGATGGTGTGTGAAGGTCAGTATTCCAGCCGCTTCTATCAGCGGAGGTAAGGTATGGGTTTATTCGATTTCATTACCGCAAGATCGGAAGCGATAGCTGCAAACAGACAAACAGAAAAGGTCGATGAGTTCAATCTAGACACATGGAAGTTCAACAATAGGGAAGCAATCAGGGACTATAATCACACGCTGAAAGGTAATGCTATACGGCGTGGTAATATCGAAGCGGAGGCTGCCTATACTGACGCAACTAATCAGCAGAATTATCGCTACCAGCTAGCGATTGCTGATGCTCAGGATAGGATGAATGCTGCGGCTTATAGTAAGTCACTGCAGACATATGGTCTACAGCGTAGCTTCAATAACCAAGCTGCTGCTAGTGCCTATGCGTCTGAGACCAGGAAGCTCCAGGAGGCCGTCACAGAGATGTCCTTCCAGAACCAAGACATTACCATCCAAGCACTGCAAGAAGCCGGTACAGCCCAAGCTAGGGGTGCCTCAGGGCGTTCTGCAGGTAAGGAGCTTCATGCTGTCCTAGCACAAGCAGGTCGTAATCAAGCGATCCTTGCTGAGAGTCTATCTAGTGCTGATGCTAACTTCCGTCAGGCTAACGAGAAGATTCGTACAGATAAATACGGAGCAGATATCAATGCTTGGGGTAACCTTATGGTTAAGCCTATTGCAGCTGCTCGTCCAGAAGCGCCGCTTGCTACACCGAGGGCTGTGATACAGGATCCCAGGAGACCGAGGAAACCGCCGAAGCCAGTCAAAGGTGCAAAGGTGGATGTCGGTATGGCGACGCTTGGTGGCATTGTTAGCTCTGTAGAATCAGCAGTTAGTATGGCGACAGTATTCTCATAATAACTACTATTACTAAACATGAACCAAATAGGATATCGTGGGTACGCCCAGAGCCTAGGGTTCGATCCGATTAAAGCTCCAGACCTGGCAAAGAAAGAACTGGAAAGGGGACAGCAAGAGATCAACAATCTCAAGCAGTCTGCTGACTGGAATAATCAGAATCGCCAGCAGTATGCAGATGCACTTTCAAGGAAGAACGCATTAGAAGCTACAAATCGTGATCAGAACTATCAACTAGAGAAAGATTGGAGAAAGGGCTATCAAGAAGCTGTCATGCGTAACAGGCAGACAGCTATTGATAGCGCTAAGATTAAAGGTGATGAACAGGCTAAACTCTTTGAGAGCCTAGGTGCCTTCAGTAAAACAGCAGTCAAGCTTGCATCTGACTATAAGAAGAAGCGAGATGAAGCTGATGAGATTGAGGCCATGAACTATGTGGTGGAGAATGGTATCTCCGTTGAACAGTTCCAGAGGCTCCGTGCTGGTGAACAACAACTTGATGCTGCTGATCAGGCAGTCAATGCTGTTGCTAACAACGCACCTAACCTAGAGGTCCGTAACTACATTCGTGGTCTTAGTGGGCGTAAGCTTTACGGAGCCATGAAACAGCTGGCGATCCAGGGTGCTATTGATTACGAACCGTTCCTTGTTGAGAACTCTCGTACACCTGTGCTAGTTAATGGTGAGTACACCACACTGGATGATGCTAAGGACCGTGATCCTGCTACCTACGCTGCTGCTCGTGTAGCACTTAGATCTGAGTATCTGAAGAGGTTTGCTGGTCTATCTCCAGAACTTGCTAATGAGTACCTGTATGAGGGTATTCGGCGTACTGAGGCTCAGCAGACTGCAGCCTATTCAGAACTCCGTAGCAAGTCACTGCAGGCCCAAGAGGATCAGGAAAGCACACAGGAACTGCTGACCGAACTACGTGGTCCTGAGGGTGGTCAAGCAATCATCAACTGGTACATGCGTGGCTCTGGTGGTGATAAAGCAATGATCGGACTCAAGAGGCGTGAAGCCCTTGGTCTACTTGCTATAGCAGCTGAGGCTGGTCAGTTCACCAGCGAAGATCTTGCTAAGTTAGAAGAGGCACAGATCAGTCTTGGTGGAGCAGAGGCTAAACCCTTTGCTGAACTCTATGGCTCTGAGCTTTCTAATCTTCGTGATTCTGTTCGTAAGTACAACAACACTCAACGACAGGATCAGGAACAAGCCGATGACGATCAAAAGAAAGAGTTTGAGCGTCGGGTCATTCAAATCCAACAGGAACTTGGTCGTAACTTCACAGAGGCTGAGATCAAAGAGATCCGTACTAAGTGGGAGAATGACTTTGGTGAGATCGCCCCTGGCTGGATCAAACAGATAGAGTCTCAGGAGAAGCTCGATACTGAAACAGGTAATACTCACCTCCAGCGCCTAGCCAATCGTGGTATGCTAACAATGCAGGAGCTGATGAGTGGCAAGTACAGTGAAGATTCAATCACTAAGTTCAAAGGCCAAGCAGAACATGGCAACAGCTTCAACAATGTGTCGAAGACTGTAAAGGATAACATGAACAGCGCCATACAACAGCAACTCAAGCAGAGTCTTGGTGCTGTGGGCGCAGGTTCTAACCAGAACGCTAGCTACCACACTGCTTTTGATAGGGCTCAGCAGGATCTTGCATCAAGGGCGTTAAATCTGATTAGCTCAGGTGTTGATGCTGACACTGCCTATCGTCAAGCTGCTCAAGAAGTCATCACAGATATCAAGGCTGGAGCTAAGGGTGAAGGTACCTATGCAATCAACGGTACTGTCGTCAACGGTAAGTTTGAACCTGATCTGAATGAAGCCACTCGTGGTTTCCGTATCGGTGGTGATGCTACTGGAGCAGATGCATCAACGAAACGATATGGTGAAGTACTGAAGCAAGTAAAGGCTAATCCTAATAGTCTCTCTACAACTCGCTACCTCAACCAAGCAGAGATTACACAGATTGAGAACTTCGGTAAGAACGGTGGTGGTTCACTTCCGCCTATCCTCTATGCCATTGCTCAGTCAAGGAAGAATGCTACTATCTTCGATGTTGCTGATGCTCAGTTAGCAGCATGGGGTAAGCCGCCTGTCTCTAGGCCACCTACTGCTGCTCTCTATGATCAGGTGTCACCTGAATTGAGGGGCTTCCTAACCTGGAGACCTTCTGCTAACCGTACAGTACAGGCTGTTGAAAGAAGTGGTGGTGGTAATGCCTACACCTCTCTGCTCAACCTGATTGCCAGTAAGGAAAGCGTTAGCACTGACCCAGGTAATAATGGGTATGATGCTTTTAATACAGGTGGCTACAACTACGGCCACGGTGCTATTGGTAGTAGCAATACCTTTAACGGACGTAAACTCTCACAGATGACTGTCGGTGAGGTTATGGTTGCCCAAGCTAATGAGCAACTCCACGCTACTGGTCGTTATCAGATCATTCGGAAAACCCTCAAAAGTCTAGTGGATGCTGGTGTTGTCAGTCAAACAGCAATGTATGACCAAGCCACACAGGATAAGCTAGGTATTGCACTGATCAAGCGTCGCTCTAACCGCTTCTTCAGTGGTGAAGATAGCCTTGATGAGGCTATCAAAGGCATGGGCCAGGAGTGGATTGGTCTTCAAAACGTACCTCGACAACGACTTGCTCAAGCTCTAGAGCAAACCAAGGCTAACCTGCGGAACGTAGGTCTCAATGTTGAAGGTATGAAGGATGGTGTTGTCTATCGTGTTGGTGGAATCGGTCCTAAAGGTGCTTCTCATTTTGGCCCACACATCGATGCCAAGATGGAGGATAACTCCTACTTCAATCGCAACTACCTTGACCGCTTCGTGACTGTCAACGGTGCCCCTGTTGGTGCTGGTGTGACAGTTGCTGGTGGTGAGTTTGGTGCAAGCCGTGATGGTGGAGCCAGAGTCCACACCGGTTGGGACTATGCCTTTCCAACTGGAGCACAGGTCCGCCTTAGGAATGGTGCCCGTGTTGTTCGCAGACAACAGACCTCTTATGGTCTCAAACTTTCTATTGCACTACCTGATGGTCGTGTTGTTAACTTCCTACATGGAACTGCCTAATGTACTCTTCGCCTGACTTTTCAAATAACGAGGATGTTGTAGCTCAACAAGAGCGAATCATCCAACAATCACAAGCTGAAGAAGCAGCCAGGCAGGCCCGAGAGAAAGAGGAAGCCGCTGCTGAACAAAAGAAACAAGCAGAGATCACTGCTAACACTGATCCTAAGACTGGTCGTCCTAAGTCGCCACATGAAACCCTTGACCCTAAACAATATGGTCTAGGTGAGAACCTTCAAGAAGCAGGTAATGCTATTGCTGGTGGTCTTGTTGATACAGTCAATGATGTCATCACTCTTCCTAGGTACTTAGATCCTAACTACTGGAAGAAGGGTGAGGAATACAAACCACCTATTGCTGAGGTTGAAGCTCCAGTCACTAAGACTGTCTGGGGTAACGTCATCCGCACAGGTGTTAACTTCATCAGTATGGGCTTCGGTACAGGTGCTGTTGCTGTTAAAGGTGCAGGACTTGCCTCAAAGCTTGGTAAGGGTGGTGAGGTTGTAGCTAAAGGTTTGAACTGGTATGGAAAAGGAAAGTCCACCGTTGCTGGTCGCCTTGTCCAGGGTGCTGCTCAGGGTGCTGTCACTGATGTCGCTAGTCGTCAGTCACAACAATCAAACCTTGCTGCTGAGCTGATCAAGCTGAAGCCTGAATGGGAAGATGCTCTCGGTAACTTTGCTACCAACGAGAACATGTCTCCTGCCCAGAGAAGCCTCTACAACATCGTTGAAGGCATGGGCATAGGGTTGGTAGCTGATGCTGCTTTGGAGGGTGTTACAGCCTCTCTGCGGGGCCTTAAAGGAGCAAAGGCGAAGGCTACTGCACAGATCACTAACCCAGAACTCTCTAAGCTGTGGAAGGATCGGCAGGGTGACTCCCTCAAAGAACAAGAGAGGCTTGCCTATCAGCGTAAGGCAATGGAGGTAGAGCGTCTTACTAAAGAGGAGATCTACCGTACCGAATACAAAGCTGCTAAGAAGGATGGCACTATCCATCCTGATATGAAGTTCAGCGATTATGTAGCTACTAACCCTAAGTCTGTATGGAAAGGCTTGTCTGATGAAGACAAGTACAACTGGATGGTTGACACCGCAGATAAGAAGGGGGTTGCATGGGGACCTAACCATGATGCCACTGCACGTCAACGCTATCAAGAAGAGGTCACATCTACTCGTGCTGTTGATGCCATTAACCGTAACCCTGAGAACTATGTAGCTCAGGAGGCTGTTGATGGTATGCCTCCTCCTTCTCGTAGCTTTGATGTGGTTGAAGGTGATGTCACGCAGGGAGCTAATAGCAGTGTTACTGATAATGCCTTCAATGGTATTGTTGATCAACACCGTATCCGTACTGAATGGACCCAATCAGAAGGTTCCCCTCGTGGTGGCCTGACTGATGCCAACATTGGTCGTATTGCTAATGGTGCTCCTGGTCAGACCATTGAAGAGATCAACCGTATCACGCGGGATCTCACCAAAGATGAAGCCTACCTCAGACATGTAGAGTGGATGAAGAGCCACAAACAAGCACCTGAAGAAACCAAGGCTATTGCCCAGGAGCTTGTCGATGACTTCTTTGGTAGTCGTGGTATCAACGATATGTCTGGGTTGACTGCTGATGATCTGATCCTCAACAGCCAGCTGTTTGGTAAGGATCGTAACCGACTGTTTGGTAAAGATGTCTTAGACCCTACTGGTGTTTATGTTGCTGACCTTCTGGTTGGTCAGGGTCTTACAAAGATCCGAGACATGGCTAGGTTGGCAGGTAGTGTATCTGACCATGTTGATATCCTTGAACAGGATGGCATTGGTCGTACTATCTACGAGAACATGCTGACCCTGTTGAAGCTTCGTAAGGAAGCCTCAGCACTGCACTCGTATGGTCTCAGTGCGTTCAACGCGCCTAAGATGGGTGACGACGCCCTTAACGCTGTGGCTGATGCTAGCGATAAGGCAAAGACCATGCTCGATGATATCTTCAGGGCTGTCAACTCAGATACTGATGATAACCTGCTGAACTTCTATGTTGATGCTCTAGCTAAGTCTAATAAGTATAGCAATATGAACGACCTTCATACCGCTATGCACAGGAACCTGATGGGTTACACAGAAGGTGATCAGGTACAGCGTAACGCTATCCTGCGTGAGCTTAATTCCACAATGATTCACTCATTCCTGTCTGGTCCTCGTACTGTCACACGAGCTACGTTCAGTACTGGTCTTAACGCATTCATGCGTCCAGTTGCCACCATTGTTGGCAGTAGTGGCTCCTATATCACTGGTAATGATCGAACTATGCGTTCTGCTCTCTATGAGTTAGGCGGGATGGTAGATGGTCTTGGTGAAGCATGGGCTTTAACTAAGCAAGCATGGAATGCACAGATTGGTAGGGAGCTTCCTGACTCTCATGTGTCTGCTGTTGGTATGGCTACTGAAACAGTGGCTGATATCGAATGGAAGACGCAGGGTAACTTCTTCATGACCCATGGCTCTGATGGAGAGAAGGCTGCTTGGTTGATGGCGGATAAGATCCGTACTATGAACAACAACCCCTTCTTCAGTTGGGCTGCCAAAGCAATGGAAGCAGCTGATACTGGATGGCGCCATGTGATCGCTCGTGGTCGTCTGAAGGCTATGGCATTCAACGAAGCCTACGAGACCCTTACAGAAGCTGGTAGGACTGCCTCTGATGCTGATATCCAGCAGATGCTTCCTGAGATCTCCAATAACTTCCACAGTAAGGTATGGGCTGAAGATGGTAAGATCACAGATCAAGTAGCTAAGATGGCTGCTGATGAAGTGACCATGACCCGTGAACTACAGGGATTTGGTGTGAAGCTACAGGACGCCTTTAACTCCCACGCATTCCTCCGTCCATTCATGCTGTTTATGCGTACCTCTTGGAACTCTCTTGAGCTGACTGGTAAACATCTTCCAGTCCTCAATAACTACATCAAAGAGGTTAGCGACATCAAAAACCTTGACATCAATAATCCAGCAGATGCTCAGGTACTCGTCTCTAAGTATGGTATTAAAACCATCGAAGAACAGAAGTCTGCTCAGGCATTGATCCGTGGTCGTGAAGCTATTGGGTTTAGTGCAGTGTCTCTAGCTGCAACGGCCTTCATGAACGGTACCATCACTGGTAACGGTCCTGCAGATCGTGAGCTTAGGGATACCTGGATCCAAGCTGGGTGGCGTCCTCGTTCACTTAAGATTGGAGACAAGTATGTTAGCTACGACGCACTAGAACCTCTCAACTCAATTATGTCTAGTGTGGCTGATATCGGTGATGCAAGCCTTGAGATGGGAGAGAAGTGGACTGAGCAACAGCTTGGTCGTCTTGCGTACGTCCTTACTCAGAACGTCACCAACAAGTCATTCATGACTGGCCTCACCCAGCTTGTAGATATTTTACAGATGAAGGGTAACCGTCCTGGAATGGTGCTTGGTGGTATGGCTAACGGCCTGATTCCTATGGCTGGTGCTCGTAATGAGATGGGCCGACTACTTGCTCCTGGTATGCGAGAGCTGGAATCAGGATTTAAGGATAGCATCCGTAACCGTAACCTATGGACTGACATCATCACCCCTGATGGTCAACAGCTGCCGTATCGTTATGACCTACTCAATGGTACCAAACTTAACGACTACGACTTCACAACCCGTGCCATTAACGCTGTATCTCCATTCCAAGTGAATCTAGGTACAACACCAACACGAGAGCTTCTATTCCGCTCACTGTTCGATGTAAGGACCACGGTTAACAATGGTCCGAACGGTGAAGCTCTGACTGCACAAATGAAGAGTAAGTACCAGTACCTCATTGGTAAACAGAATATCGAAGCACAACTCACTAACCTATTCACTAACCCAGATATCTCTAAGTCTATTATGGACATGGAGGCTGATAGGGCTGCTGGTCGTCGGTATGACGCATCCACTACGCTACACAACACCCAAATCAAGAAGATCTTTGACACTGCAACTAAAACTGCATGGCAACAGATGAAGAATGATGATGGTCCTGTAGCACAAGAGGTGCGTAAGGCTGCACTGACACGCCTTGCTGGAGAACGTAGGAAGGGTGGTGCTACTGAAGAAGCAAATGCAATTCTAAACATGCGGAATAAGTAATGGCTACAACTGCCTGCGCCAGAGTAGAAATCAAATACAAGGGTGATAACAGGACCAAACTGTTTACATTCCCTTTTACATATACCAATGCCTCAGATGTTAACGTAGCACTCTGGGATGATACAACTAAAGAGTATGTTGACGTAGCCAGGGACAAGTGGAAGTTTGCTAATGCTACAACTGTTGAGTTCACTGATATCCCTCAGGTACCTACAGATCCAAATATCTTCAATGTCAGGATCTATAGGATCACTGACTTGACGCAGATGGAGGCTGAGTTCTACCCAGGCTCCTCCATTAGGGCACAGGATCTGAATGATAACTTTGATCAGCTACGCCTTGCTATTGAGGAAGGTCGGTGTCAGGTACCAGAAGCAGTGTTCAAGCTACTTAGCGACCAATACTGGAACAAGACAACCGATACAGTCACTCGACTTCAACAGTTAGGTGTTAGCGGTACCAGCTTTGTGGATGACAAGCATATCCTAACTGCCGCTGCCCTGTCCGAGCGGTTCGATGTCATCGTCTCCGACACCAAGCCACCCAACCCACCGATCACCGAGACCCGCCAGCCGGGCAAGATCTGGATTGACGATGGCACCTTCCAGATCCACTACTGGGAGCCTGCTGCCAGGGCATGGGTGAACCTGGCCAACGTGGGTCCTGTGGGTCCTGCTGCTGGGTTTGGCACGCCAACCGCTACAGGGCTGCCGGCTGGTTCAGCACCGACTGTCACAGCAACAGGCCCCGATACAGCCAAGGTGTTCGCATTTGGTCTGCCAAAGGGTGATCAAGGTATCCAGGGCATCACGGGTGCGACGGGTGCTGCGGCTGGGTTTGGCACACCAACCGTCACAGGGCTGGCAGCAGGGGCAGCGCCAACAATCACGGCGACTGGTCCTGACACAGCCAAGGTGTTTGCCTTTGGCATCCCCAAGGGCGACAAGGGCGACAAGGGTGATGCTGGTGCTAACTACACCCTGCCTGTTGCCACAGCAGCAGTGCTGGGTGGCGTCAAGACCGGCACCAACATTGCGATTGCAGCTGATGGAACGATCAGCGCCAACCTGCCTGGTGCTCTGATCTACAAGGGAACAGCTGATGTCACAGCTGCTGCACCCGCCACAAAGGCCAAGGGTGATGTCTACATCGCCACCACGGCAGGCACTGTCTCTGCCACCTGGACAGGAATCACGGGCACCATCGCTGCTGGCGACATGGTGTTGTGGGATGGCGCTAAGTGGGATCGCGTTGGCGCTGCAGGCTTTGGTGTCACAACTGTCACGGGCACTGCACCTGTGGTGGTAGGTGGCACCGCAGCTGCGCCAGCCATCTCAGTCAGTGCTGCAACCACTGCAGCTGCTGGCATTACCCGGCTTGCTGATGCTGCTGCCATCACGGCGGGCACGGCTGGTCGAGTGGTGGATGCTGCTCAGCTGAAGGCCGTCAGTGACGCGGATGACTGGACCCGTACTGGCACAACGATTGCACCACGGGTGGCTGGTGATGCGGTTGACATTGACTTCCCCCTGGGCACTGCTGCGCTGCCTGGTCTGACGCCAGTTGGCGACCCGAACACGGGCATCTATAGCCCTGGCGCTGATCAGCTGGCGATCAGTACAGGTGGTGTGCAGCGACTGCTGGCAACAGATACGGGCTTGATTGGCATTGGCAGCCCAGCTGCAACAGCAGCATCACGGCTGGCGGTGAATGATGCTGTGCCCGTGGCTAATGACGCCCTGCCAACAATGCAGGTCTACCGCAGAGGTATCAGTACAGGCGGTAGCGGAGTAACCGAGATTGGACTGGATGTAAATGTAGCCAGTACGCATAACGCAAATAGCGCAACAGGCATCAGAGTTTCTGCTAAGAGCGCCCTAGAAGCTAACGCCGTTTACGCGATCGACGCAAGTGTTATCACAAAGAACAACGGCATTGCAAGGGCCGCAAGGTTTACGGGTGGCCACGGCAATACAGCAGGTATCGGCACTCAAAACGTTGTTGATGTCATCGCAACCGTTAACAACACAGGCGTATTTGGCGGGGTCCACGGCCTCTATGTCGAAATGCCGGACTACGACGGCACAGTTAACACAGCTCTGCTGCTGAACAACAAGAACGTCGGCACCGCCAAGCAGAACACAATCAAGATCGATAGAAACGCCGTCAACATCGGCAACATCTACACCACCAACACCGACTTCGGTATCTACGGCAAAAACAATCTGAAGCTGGATGTAGGTGCTTCAACCCGTGCTCACATTGACTCCACGGGCAAGCTGCTTGTTGGCCCCAACCTTGCTGCCAATACAACAGGCGGCATCCTGCAGCTATCTGGTGGCATCACCTTCCCTGCCACAGCAGTAGCCAGCACTGACCCCAACACGCTGGATGACTATGAGGAGGGGACGTGGACTCCTGCATATCTGCCGGCCGGAAACATCTGGAGCTACACCAAGCAAGTCGGAACCTATGTAAAAGTTGGCACCATTGTTACGCTGTTTTTTGAAATCACAGCCCAGCTGGACACCGTCGGCAATCTAAACGGACAGGTGATAATTGTCGCCCCCTTCGCTTCCGGCGGCAGTGTAAACGGCAGCGGTATCTGCACGTTCGGCACCTTCCCGGCCAAAAAGATGTTTAACACCTCCGCGTCTAACTTCAGCTGGAAAGCCGGGTCCGGTGGGGCCAATGACGGGAACGGATACGCCAACACAACAAACTGGCCCGCAGGTACCTCGGTTGCACACATTGGGCACATCGTCATAAAAACTGCATCCTGAGCCCGCAACTGGCTAAAAACTACGAACCTAAACCTGTTACGTCTGGAGGACGTTCCTAATGGCAAGTCTCACAAAAGAAGTCGTCATCGACAAGATCGAAGTGCTGGAGAACGGCACCATCCAAGTCCGTCAAGCCACCCGCGTCCTAGAAGATGACACTGTGCTGTCCACCAGCTATCACCGCCATTGCCTCAGCCCTGGTGATGACCTGAGTGGTGAAGATGCACGGGTCAGTGCTGTTGCTACCAGCACCTGGACCCCTGAGGTGGTAGCTGCTTATAAGGCAGCTCAGGCGTCGGTTACCCCGTGACCCTATAACTAATGGCATTTCCATTTCCGCAAAACCCAACAGATGGACAGGTCGTCACTCAAACCCAGAGTGACGGCTCTGTCATTGTTGCTACATACGATATAACTAAAAATCAATGGATCGTTGATCGAAATCTGCCTGCACCCACGCCGATCACCGGCACCCCACCAATCAATGTCACCGCCAGCGCTGATGGGCAGGTGATCACCTGGGATCAAGCGCTGAAGACCTGGGTAGCCAAGACTCCTGCCGCCAGTGGTGGTGTTGGTGGCACCTATGTAAAGGGAACGCAAGCTGGCCCTGATACGGCCAACCCTCCGAGCCCTGGTGCCAAGCCGCTAGTGGCAGGTATGCTGCAAACCACCCTTGAGAACCTCCATAAGGAACTCAAGGCGTGGGATGGTACTAACTGGGCTGAGGTGCTCAGTGAAGATACCATTAAACAATGGATTAGTGCTGGTTCACTATTCCGTGGTGTTGTA
>Ga0315899_10004366_pt1 | contig 15294 bp, 18 predicted proteins | sample LakEriMetagenome_2_FD_203518 | JGI IMG/M metagenome (GOLD analysis project Ga0315899, IMG submission 203518) | Freshwater fungal communities from buoy surface, Lake Erie, Ohio, United States - Buoy 4 MA112 | ecosystem: Environmental > Aquatic > Freshwater > Lake | place: USA: Lake Erie, Ohio... | reverse complement strand
CCAATAAACGCTGTTTGAGTTCCGCAAGATTGTCCAAAAAATCGTTTAAATTTAGGGTTTCCTGTTGCTTGTCCGCTAACCATTTCACCTGCACTGTGCCGGCTTCCACTTCCCCATCCCCTAAAACCAGACAGGCGATCGCCCCGGATTTATCGGCCCGCTTAAATTGTTTACCAAAGGCACTGGCGCTCAGGTCAAGGGCAACGCTGAAATTCGCCTGTCGGAGTTTTTGCGCCAAAATCAGGGCTTGGGGTTCCGCCTTTTCCCCTTTGGATACTAGGTAAAAATCTGGAGTATTACTGGGGGGCTGATGGATTTTCTGTAACAGAATAATCAACCGTTCCAGCCCCATGGCCCAACCCACAGCGGGAGTTGCCAGGCCGCCCAATTCTTCCACCAATCCGTCGTAGCGGCCACCACCACACACCGTTGCCTGGGCGCCCAAATCCCCCGACTGGATTTCAAAAGCCGTGTGGGTATAGTAATCAAGGCCCCGCACTAGGGTCGGGGTTAATTGGTAAGTAATGCCTAAATCCGTTAATAATTGTTGCACTTGATCAAAATGACGCTTAGAGTCATCGCCCAAGTGATTCAAAATGCTGGGGGCAGCCTGAACAATCTCCTGGGTGCGTTTGGCTTTACTGTCTAAAATTCGGAGCGGATTGCGTTCCAAACGATCTTGGGAATCGGGATCAAGCTCACTTTTGAACGGCGTCAAATAGGCCACCAATGCCTCTCGATACCGTTGGCGATCGCCGCCATTGCCCACGGAATTCAACGCCAAGGATAAATTACTCAACCCCAAGGCCTGCAAAATGTCGGTTCCCAGCGCAATCACTTCCACATCAGCCCTGGGATCAGCACTGCCCAACACCTCCACCCCCAACTGATGGAATTGCCGTTGTCGTCCTGCTTGGGGCCGTTCATAGCGAAACATGGGCCCGGTATACCAAAGCCGTTGTACCCCGCCCGCTGCCTGTAAATTTTGTTCAATATAGGCCCGCACCACCCCCGCCGTTCCCTCTGGCCGCAACGTAATTTGGCGATCGCCGCGATCGGTGAAACTATACATTTCCTTGCCTACCACATCGGTGGCTTCCCCAATGCCCCGTTCAAACAAGGCCGTTTGTTCAAAAATAGGGGTGCGGATTTCTCGGTAAAGGGCGCGGTCTAAAATCTGCTGAGCCGTCGTTTCTAACCATTGCCAGTAATAACTTTCGGGGGCAATAATGTCGCGGGTTCCTCGGATGGCTTGGATAGCACCCATCATGGTTTAACTCTAGTAATTCAAGGGAAAAGGGTCGTTTTTAACCTTAGCGGATTCTGATGCCAGTCCCAATAATTAATACATACAAAAGATAGTATTTTTGATAGAATATGTCTGTCAAGACGCAAACAAAACTCACAATTGGGAAGAATCACCATGGCCGTGGAACGTTGGACCGATGACATGTTGGACAAATTGGCGGAAACTATCAAGGAAAACGCCGAAAGCATTTAAGGAAACGGGACATCTCGCCGAACAAAATGCGGAAGCCATCCGTGCCCTGCGGGAAGAATCCAAAGAACAAGGTATTCGCTTTTCGGCCTATCAACAGGCCTCCCAGTGGGTGGTCAACCTGGCCTTCGGTTTATTAGCCACCGCCACCATTACCACCATTGTCAGTGCCGTTGTGCGTCGTTAAGCAAATGTCAGCAAATGTATAGGATTACACACCAACTTCGGTGGTTTTCTGGAGTAAGTCTGTTACAATGTCTTTACAAATTGAAAAAGGGCTTGACCACCGTTACCCATCAGCTACCTGTTAAGGCAGGCTTCGCAGATTCTTGCTTGGTTTAGTCCCTGACGTTACACCTACGGACTCGCCAAGTCAATAATTTATGGGCCAAACGCCAACGATCGCCATTACCCACCTCGGTTGCGAAAAAAATCGGATAGATTCAGAACATATGCTAGGTCTGCTAGTGGAAGCAGGCTATGATGTGGACGCCAACGAAGAATTAGCAGATTACGTCATTGTTAATACTTGTAGCTTTATCCAGGATGCTCGCCAAGAATCCGTTAGAACCTTAGTTGAACTAGCAGAAGCCAAGAAAAAAATTGTCATCTCTGGTTGTCTTGCCCAACATTTTCAAGAGCAACTCCTCGAAGAAATTCCTGAAGCGGTTGCCGTGGTTGGTACAGGGGACTATCAAAACATTGTTGAAATTATTCGACAAACGGAGAAAGGTCAGCGCGTAACAGCCATTTCCCCTAACCCGACCTTTATTGCGGACGAAAATTTGCCTCGTTATCGCACCACCACGGAAGGGATTGCCTATCTACGGGTGGCGGAAGGTTGTGACTATCGCTGTGCGTTTTGCATCATTCCCCATCTTCGGGGCAAACAACGGTCTCGAACCATCGAATCCATTGTGGCAGAGGCAGAACAGTTGGCGAGTCAGGGGGTGCAGGAATTAATTCTGATTTCCCAGATCACCACCAATTACGGACTGGATCTCTACGGAGAACCCAAATTGGCTGAATTATTGCGGGCTTTAGGCAAAGTTGACGTACCTTGGATTCGCATTCACTATGCCTATCCCACGGGGTTAACACCTAAGGTAATTGAGGCGATGCGGGATACTCCCAATGTCTTGCCCTATCTTGACTTACCGTTACAGCATTCCCACCCTGATATTCTCAAAGCCATGAATCGTCCGTGGCAGGGTCAGGTCAATGACCGTATTATTGAGCAGTTAAAAGCCGCTCTACCGAATGCGGTGCTGCGTACGACCTTCATTGTGGGATTTCCGGGGGAAACTGACGAGCATTTTGCCGATTTGTTGAATTTTGTGGAACGCCATGAATTTGACCATGTGGGGGTGTTTACCTTTTCCCCAGAGGAAGGCACGGCGGCGATGACTTTACCCAATCCTGTGGCTGATGAGGTGATGGGCGATCGCCGGGATCAACTGATGGCGTTGCAACAACCGATTTCGGCCCGAAAAAATCAAGCGTGTTTAGGCAAAACCCTGGATGTCTTGATTGAACAGGAAAATCCCAGCACGGGTGAGTTGATTGGTCGTGCTGCCCGCTTTGCCCCGGATGTAGATGGTTTGGTGTACGTCAAAGGGACAGCTAGTTTAAATCAAATTGTGCCAGTGACGATCACAGCCACGGACACTTATGACCTGTACGGTATGGTTGCCGAGGAGGCTGCTGTTTTTTAGTTAATTTCAAGCTAATTCGTGAGAGTTTCCTGGCTGTGTTATTGGCGGTTAGTTGCCCAGCCACTCCCGCAAAATTTTTATTATTTACCGACTAAACCGTCTTTGTTTACCCCAATTTATTTGATTTTTTTCCTATGACTCATTCCTTTGCTGACCTCGGTCTTTCTGAAAAACGTTGTCAACTGATGGCCGAAATCGGCTTTGAAGCCCCCACCCAAATCCAGGCTGAAGCAATTCCGTTGCTTTTGAGTGGTCGGGATATGCTGGCTCAATCCCAAACAGGAACTGGCAAAACGGCGGCTTTTGCCCTGCCTTTGATGGATCGCATTGATTCTAACGGCGGCTTGCAAGCGTTGATTTTGACCCCGACCCGTGAGCTGGCCCAACAGGTGGCGGAAGCGATGAAGGATTTTTCCTGCGATCGCCGCTTACACATTTTGAATGTTTATGGTGGTCAATCCATCGAACGTCAAATCCGCAGCCTAGAACGGGGAGTCCACATTGTTGTCGGCACTCCGGGTCGGGTCATTGATTTGATTGAACGCAAAAAATTACAACTCGATACGATCCAATGGATGGTACTCGATGAAGCTGACGAAATGCTGAGCATGGGCTTTATCGACGACGTTAAAACGATTCTGCGCAAAACTCCGCCGACCCGTCAGACGGCTTGTTTTTCTGCCACCATGCCCCGGGAAATCAAAGAGTTGGTCAACCAATTTTTGAATGATCCCGCGTTAGTGGCCGTCAAACAGACCCAATCTACCCCCTCCCGCATTGAGCAGAAGCTTTACCATGTACCTCGCGGTTGGTCTAAAGCGAAAGCCTTGCAACCCATTTTAGAAATGGAAGATCCCGAATCGGCCATTATCTTTGTCCGCACCAAGCAAACTGCTGCCGATCTGACCAGCAAATTGATGGAAGCCGGTCACAGCGTGGACGAGTACCACGGGAATTTGAATCAATCCCAACGGGAACGGTTAGTGCATCGTTTTCGGGATGGCAAAATCAAATTGGTGGTTGCCACGGATATCGCGGCGCGGGGTCTGGATGTGAACAATCTTAGCCATGTCATTAACTTTGATCTGCCCGATAATGCCGAAACCTATATTCACCGCATCGGTCGTACCGGACGGGCGGGTAAAACAGGTAAGGCGATCGCCCTAGTCGAACCCATTGATCGCCGGTTACTGCGCTCCATCGAAAATCGCATCAAGCAACAAATTGAAGTCTGCACCATCCCCAACCGTTCCCAGGTGGAAGCTAAACGGATTGAGAAATTGCAGGATCAACTCAAAGAAGCCCTAACTGGTGAGCGCATGGCGTCCTTCTTGCCCTTAGTGCGGGAATTGAGCGATGACTATGATCCCCAGGCGATCGCCGCTGCGGCCCTGCAAATGATTTATGACCAAAGCTGTCCTAACTGGATGAAAACCGACTGGGAAGTGCCCGAAACCGACTTCAACAAACCGATGTTACGCCGGGGCGGTGGTGGCAAACCCCAAGGCAAAGGTGGTGGCAGTTATAGCGACAAACCCAGCAAACCCCGTCGTTCTGCCGGTGGTGGCCGTCGTCCCGCTTTTAGCGATCGCCAACGGTAAACTAGTGTTTAAGCTTTTAAATTGAATACTTCAATGTTTCCTCTGGGGTTTAAACCTGGGGGAATTTTTTATGATAGAAAAAGCCCTGTACACTCACACAAAACCATGAATCAACGTCCCACCGAAGCAACCAAACACTTTTTTGACCAGTGGCAACTTTATCAGCAGATTATTGAACAGGACTATATGGCTCATCGGGGCATTCACCAAGCCCTAAAGCAGCTCATTGACCAGCAATTTAATACACCGTTTAATCTCGTAGATCTCGGTTGTGGGGATGCCCAGGCGATCGCCAAGACGTTAGCAAATACCCAGATCACAACTTATACAGGCCTTGATTTATCTCCCAATGCGTTAACCTTAGCGACAAAGAATTTAAAAAATATAGCTAAGATTGATTTAATTTGTGATGATTTTTTGAATTATTTACAGGCTAAAATAACGACGCATGAGGAAAACTTTGACATTATCCATATTGGTTTTGCCTTACATCATTTATTGTTGACTGAAAAACAACAATTTTTTCAATATTGTCGTGCTTTAATTGCAAAAACAGGCTATTTGTTAATTTACGACATCTTTCGGAAACCTGACCAAAGTCGAGATTATTACATTCAGGCTTACCTGGCTAACGTCCAAAGCCACTGGACAACCCTTTCCCCCGAACAATTACAGTCCCTTACCGGCCATATTAAAGCATGCGACTTTCCCGAATCCCTGGCTATAATCAGCGAAATTGCCCAAACAGCAGGATTTTCAGCCCCATTATCTTTGTTTGTCGATGCCAGTGGCTTTCACCAATTGTTAGCATTTAGGGTTGATCAATAATGGGGCTGAAATGAAGTTACGTGATTAGAAAATTAGCCAATCACTTAATTTGTAAAATTACAGCAAGGCTTTGATATCAGCGGCAATTTCTTCGGGTTTGGTGACTGAACCATAGCGTTTTACCACTTCCCCTTGGCGATTAACCAAAAACTTAGTGAAGTTCCATTTCACCGCCTCGGCACTGCCCAGCAAAGGAATTGCCATTCCCGGTGAAGCTTTCGTTAAAAATTTAAACAAAGGATGGGCATTGGGTCCATTAACATCAATTTTTTCAAACAAAGGGAAAGTCACACCATAGCGGGTTTCACAAAAGCTTTGGATGTCGCTGGCACTGCCAGGTTCTTGCTGACCAAACTGGTTGCAAGGAAAGCCTAATACCTCAAATCCTTGGGCGGAAAATTGATCGTGAAGGGCTTGAAGCCCTTGATATTGGGGGGTAAAACCACATTGGCTAGCGGTATTAACAATTAACAGCACTTTGCCCTGAAAATCTTGCAGGGAAATATCTGCCCCTTCAAGGGTTTTGGCGTTAAAACGATAGATGGTGTTACTGGCTTGGGCAGTCATAGGAATAATGGCAGGAAGATAATTAATTAGGACAATCGGGCTGTTCTCTTTGCTTATTTTAAAGGGTTGACCCTGACTTGTCGGTTTACGGGGTCTGGAGTCTTTTTCCCAGGCAAAGGAGCAGGATCGCGGGAAACCCAGGCGATCGCCATTGACCCTGCGCTTGACCCATCGGTGAAATTAAGCTGAGCTAATCATTGCCATAGAGACTCTTAGGGCTATACTAAGCGTGCAAATTTCATTACAATCGTTGTCAAGATTGCTGAGCAGTTGCTTAGTCACCCCCTTCATTCCCCTCCCTCGGACGGCACCATGAATTCAGGAATTGATCTCCAGAATAGTTTTCTCCAATCGTTGCAAGGCTTCGGATTGCCGCAGGATTTAGCAAAAATCCTCTGGATTCCCCTGCCTGCGATTCTAATGATTATCGGCGCAACGGTCGGGGTGCTGGTGGTGGTCTGGCTCGAACGGAAAATCTCCGCCGCCGCCCAACAACGGATTGGCCCCGAATATGCCGGGCCGTTAGGGGTACTGCAACCCGTCGCCGATGGCATCAAGCTTGTTTTTAAAGAAGATGTTGTCCCGGCCAAAGCCGATCCTTGGTTATTTACCCTTGGCCCTGTGCTAGTGGTGCTCCCCGTTTTTCTTTCCTATTTAATCGTGCCCTTTGGCCAAAACCTCGTCATCACCAATCTCAATGTCGGCATTTTCTTCTGGATTGCGCTGTCCAGCATTGCGCCCATTGGTCTACTGATGTCGGGGTATGCCTCTAATAATAAGTATTCGCTCCTGGGAGGACTTCGAGCCGCTGCTCAGTCCATTAGTTACGAAATTCCTCTATCCCTGGCTGTGCTGGCGATCGTGATGATGTCTAATAGCCTCAGCACCATTGAAATTGTGCAGCAACAATCAGGCTATGGCATCCTCGGGTGGAATATTTGGCGGCAACCCGTTGGCTTTTTGATTTTCTGGATTGCGGCCCTAGCGGAATGTGAACGCTTACCCTTTGATTTACCGGAAGCAGAAGAAGAATTAGTCGCCGGTTATCAAACTGAATACGCTGGCATGAAGTTTGCCCTGTTTTATCTGGGTTCCTACGTTAACTTGGTACTGTCCGCCCTTGTCTTTTCCGTGCTGTACCTCGGCGGCTGGGATTTTCCCATTCCCCTAGAGAATTTAGCGGATTGGTTGGGGGTTTCGCCGAATACACCTTGGCTGCAAGTAATCACCGCTGCCTTGGGGGTCTTTATGACCGTGCTTAAATCCTACTTTCTCATTTTCATTGCCATTTTATTGCGCTGGACAGTGCCCCGTGTGCGGATTGACCAATTGTTGAACCTCGGCTGGAAATTTTTACTCCCCGTTTCCCTCGCTAACCTGTTAATCACAGCGGGATTAAAACTGACCTTTCCCATGGCCTTCGGGGGTTAATCGCCTCATTTCTGACCCATTGCTTAATCTTTTTTTTCCTTCTTGACGTTATGTTTAACAACATTCTCAAACAGGTCGGTGACTACGCCAAAGAAAGTTTCCAAGCTGCCAAATACATTGGCCAAGGCTTGGCTGTTACCTTTGACCACATGAGTCGCCGTCCCGTTACGGTTCAGTATCCTTACGAAAAGTTGATTCCCTCGGAGCGTTTTCGGGGCAGAATTCATTTTGAGTTTGATAAATGTATTGCCTGTGAAGTTTGTGTGCGAGTTTGCCCGATTAATTTACCCGTGGTGGATTGGGAATTTAATAAAGCGATTAAGAAAAAAGAGCTTAAACATTACAGCATTGACTTTGGTGTTTGTATTTTTTGCGGCAACTGTGTGGAATATTGCCCCACGAATTGTTTATCGATGACTGAGGAGTATGAATTAGCGTCCTACGATCGCCATGACCTCAATTTTGATAATGTTGCCTTGGGTCGTTTGCCCTATAAAGTTACGGAAGATCCCATGGTGACACCCTTACGGGAGTTGGGATATTTGCCCAAAGGCGTTTTAGAGCCCCATGATTTGCCCAAAGGAAGTCAGCGGGCCGGTCAACACCCAGCGGATCTCGTCAAGGCTGAATCGTCGGCTGAATAGTGTTGAGGGGCTATATTCCCCTGTTTAATTGATTACTTAATCGTTTCGTTCCTTTCCCCTGTTTTTATTTAAGGAGATTAGCTGTTGTGAATATAGCCGAGGGTGTCCAGCTAGGAGCTTTTGTGGTTCTTGCTGTTTTAGTGATTAGTGCAGCCCTTGGGGTTGTGTTGTTGTCGAACATTGTTTACTCCGCCTTTTTGTTGGGGGGCGTTTTCCTGAGTATTTCGGGAATTTATATTTTGCTCAATGCAGATTTTGTGGCCGCAGCGCAAATTTTGATCTATGTCGGGGCGGTGAATGTCCTGATTTTGTTTGCCATTATGTTGGTCAATAAGCGCGAAGATTTTGCCGAATTACCAGGACGCTGGATTCGTAAGCTTTCTACTGCGGTAGTTTGTGGCGGAATTTTTGCGTTGTTAAGCACCATGATTTTGGTGACGCCTTGGCAAATTAACACCGCTGGCCCCTTTGTCGAAGATACGTTAGTGGCGCTGGGTAAACACTTTTTTAGTGATTTTCTCTTGCCGTTTGAATTGGCGTCCGTGCTATTGCTAATGGCGATGGTGGGGGCGATTATTCTGGCCCGCCGCGATTTGATTCCTGAATTACCCACGGAAAAATCCACCGCCACGGCTTTAACCTTACCGGAACGGCCACGGGAATTAACCTCTACCCCGAAATAATCAGGCATTTAATCCGGGTTTTAATAATTCGGGTTTTAAGCTCAACTTCATCGGTTATTTTTATTAAACTGAACGACTATGCATTTACAACTCCAATATTGTTTGATTCTAGCGGCGGCACTGTTTTGTGTTGGTATTTATGGTTTGATTACCAGTCGTAATGCGGTGCGAGTACTGATGTCGATTGAGTTACTGTTGAATGCGGTCAATTTAAATTTAATGGGATTTTCTAATTTCATTGATCCCAATAATATTCGCGGTCAAGTGTTTGCGGTATTTGTGATTACGATCGCCGCTGCGGAGGCTGCTGTGGGTTTGGCGATCGTGTTGGCTATTTATCGGAATCGGGAAACCACGGATATGGAACAGTTTAATTTGCTAAAGTGGTAAACGGTTAAACCCGGTCAGGATGGCGATCGCCGGTTTGTGTCTTTTTAATCTCCGATGGCGATCGCCTCTGGGATTCTTTTAAATTCAGGTATTAATCCACCGTCACCGCTGTTCCTGTAGCCGTAATCAACAATAATGCTCCTCGGTCATCAATACTGATCGTCCCCGTATTAACTGCGACCCCGATTACGGCATTGGCCCCCAATTTCTGTGCCCGTTGGCTCAATTCGGCGATCACCTCTTGATGGCCTCTTTCAAAAATTTGCTCATAACTGCCGGTGCGGCCACCGATAAAATCCCGAATACCCGCAAAAAAGTCCCGCAAGGCATTGGTTCCATAAACGACTTCGGCGGTAACAATACCGTGGTAGCGAGAAATAGTCCGACCTTGAATAATATCCGTTGTTGAAGTCAGCATTCTAAACTCCCGAATGACTCAGATTTTAGGGCATCTCTAAAAATTCAAATTTTACTGAGAAAAGCCCAATATGCCGTAGATGATTTTCGCAACAAGGCAATTAATAGAGGTTCCCTTTAGTAATTTAAATATTTTTGCTAGAAAACGTATCACACTGTCGCAAATCCCCCGATTGAATCCCCTGAGTAAACCAGCGCATCCGCTGTTGGGAATTGCCGTGGGTAAAGGAATCGGGCACGACATAACCTTGGGATTGCTTTTGAAGGCGATCGTCCCCAATTTGACTGGCCGCGTTGAGGGCCTCCTCCACATCTCCCTGTTCCAAAATTTGCCGCGCCTTTTGAGCCCGGTTCGCCCAAACCCCCGCAAAGCAATCAGCCTGTAATTCAAGTTTCACCGAAAGTGCGTTAGCCTGTTTCTCGCTGACCCGTTGCTTCATCGCTTGAACCTTGGGGGAAATTCCCAACAACGTTTGGACATGGTGACCCACCTCATGGGCAACAACATAGGCTTGGGCAAAATCCCCAGGGGCATTATGACGGTTTTTGAGGTCTTCGTAAAAACTTAAATCGAGATACACTTTGCGATCGCCAGGACAATAAAATGGCCCCATGGCCGCTTGGGCAAAGCCACAGGCAGACTGCACGGAACCGCTAAACAAGACCAGTTTCGGCTCTTGGTAACTGCCACCCATTTCTTGAAAGATTTGATGCCAGGTATCTTCGGTATCCGCCAGTACGACCGAAACAAAATCGGCCAGTTCTTCTTCTTGCGGATTGAGTCGGGCAGTAGGAGAATCGCTGGATTGGGGAGATAAATTACCCGATTGTTGAAGCACAATGCTCGGATCAACTCCTAACGCCAGGGCAACTAATGCCAAGATCACTGTACCAATGCCACCGCTGATGGCTATGCCACCGCCGCCAGTGCCTCGATTATCTTCAACATTTTCGCTTCGTCGTCCAAATTGCCAACGCATAGGGAGTATCGGGAGAGGATATAGGAGTCAATAACTCTATGTTTAGCCTAGGCTCACATTTTCCACACAAAATCTCCCCAAATGGTAACAAATTGTCACGATCGCCACCCTCTCCATCATCGCCAAATTAGAACATTTCCGCATTCGGGCCAAATCCCGTAAAATTTCTTAATAAAGTTCGCCCGCAAATGACTGGAGGATACGTTCGGTGACCATTACCTTTGTTAAGGAACAGAAAGACGTTGTTGTTGCCCAAGGTTCAAATCTGAGGCAGAAAGCTCTCGAAAATGGCATTGACCTTTACACCTTCAAAGGCAAGCTGATGAATTGCGGGGGATATGGGCAGTGTGGAACCTGTTTAGTGGAAATCACCGCAGGCATGGATAATTTATCGCCCAAAACGGCCTTTGAAGAGAAAGTTTTGCGGAAAAAGCCGGAAAATTATCGCCTCGCTTGTCAAACCATGGTCAATGGACCGGTGAGTGTGAATACCAAACCCAAATAGGAAGGGTAATCAACTCAGGCGCACCGCGTAGCGGATTCGTCACTAATTCCCTTGGATGGGTCGTCATTTGTCATTTATTGTTTAACTAAAACCATTTATTCTCTAACTAAAACGTTAGTCAGTCCTGCATTAACCCATTCTTCCCCTTCCCATGACCCCTTCTGCCCCCTACCAATCCGTTTTGCTGCGACTCATCCACGGGGCGATCGCCGTTTCGACCCTATTGGCCATCGGGACAGGGTTTTGGGTTTATAACACCTATGACCAACGTTGGGGCAGCATTCCCTTGCCGGAAGTCATTGAGATCCAGGGCATTCATGGCACGATCGCCTTAACCCTGTTTTTATTGTTTCCCGTTTTTGCCTTTTTATAGTTTTCACCTGGGCGATCGCCGCTTAATGCAGGATGCGTCCTGGGGAGATTTACCGAAGCTGGATCAACCCCAAGGCTGGATTGCGTTACATCGTCTGGCTAATACCTGTATGTTGTTGGCTTTGACCTTGGCAGTGGTGTCGGGGCGGCTGATGAAAGAAGAATGGTTGCCCAAGGGGGAATTAGATCATTTAGCTTATTATGCCCATCTCATAGCTTGGGGGGTGGCGATCGCCGCCTTGGCCTTTCATCTCTTGTTGGGGGTAAAAGTGGGGGGAATCCCGTTACTGCTATCCATGGTTCAATGGGGCAAACGGGACAATGACATACCGCAGATCTGGTTAAAGGCGATCAAACTCAGTCAGTCAACGCCGTTAAGAATTATCGAAGCGGTGGTTTTCGGCGGTATTGTCTTAGCTTTCGTGTTACCCGTTTTTAGTGATTGAATTACCATTTTTTCTCCAGCAGTAACGCCTTGGGCATAAAACCCAATTTTTCGTAAAGGGCGATCGCCTCTGGGTTATGGGTGAAAACCTGCAATCCTAATCGTGTATCCCCCCGTTGTTGTCCCCACTGTTGGGCCTGATTAAGTAACGCGGTGGCAATGCCTTTGCGACGATGATTCGGATCGACATAGAGCATAAAAATATGGCCATGGCGATCGCCGGTGACTTGATCGATGGCATTACCTAACCATAGCCCCGCAATCGGTTTCGGACTTTCCGGGTTATCCCCGTTGGCACTGACCCACCACAACGGCGATCGCCAAGAAAAGTAACTATCTACCGTTTGACTCAAATGGGGGAAACTACTTTGGTCGGGGAACAATGCTCGGTAAGTCAGTTCAAGAAACTCTAGCAACAGAGCTTGATCTCTGGTATTACCCTTATATAATTGGTAGCCAACGGGGCTAAACGGCGACTTATTTTTCATACCGATGAAGTCCTGTATCAACGCTAATCCTATGAAATTTTACTGTCGTCGTTGGCTAAAACCGCTGTTATTGGTGTTTATTACGGCGATCGCCCTCGTGGGGCTCAAAGGCTGTGCCGGAGAGTCGGAACAATTAGCACCCCTAACCATTGGTCTGAATACTTGGCCAGGCTATCAAATTGCGTTCTATGGCCAAACCCAAGGACTATTCCAAGAACGGGGCTTAACGGTGGAATTTAAACACTTTGATAATCAACAGGATAATATTCGTGCCACCTTGCGGGGTTATCAGGATGCCAGTTTTGTTCCGCTTTCGGAGGTGATGCAAGCCAATACCACCGAAGACAAACCCGAATTTATCTTGGTGGTTGATGTTTCAGCGGGATCGGACGGCATTGCGGCGCGACCAGGGATCACCTCAGTTAAGGATTTAAAGGGGAAAAAAGTCAGTGCCCGTTTAGGAACCATTTCCCATTTGATTTTGCTTGAAGCTTTGGCCAAGCATAAGATTAATTTCCAAGACGTTAAAATTGTCGATATTGCCAATCAACATGGGATTAAGCAGCTTCAGCAGGGAAAAATTGACGCGGCGGTGCTCTGGGAACCCGATCTACACTTGACATCCTCCACCCGGCTAAAGCCGGGGGATTCCCAGACCTCACGATCTAGGTTTCTGCTTCATAGCACCAGCCTTAACAGACTTAATCTGTTCGGGTCTTACGGTCGCTCCACAGACTGACACCGCTAGTCCAGCGGCCAAAATATTTTTACTGGCATTAATATCCCGATCTTGATCCGTCCCACATTCAGGACAGATCCAAGAACGAATATTGAGAGGCATCTTATTGACAATATGCCCACAGGAACTACAACGCTTAGAAGAAGGAAACCAACGGTCAATCTTAACCAGTTTCCTTCCATACCATCGACATTTGTAATCCAGTTGCCTCACAAACTCCCCCCAGCCACTATCACTAATAGAAAGAGCTAGCTTGTAGTTTTTGACCATATTTTTAACCGATAAAGTCTCAACGGCGATGGTTTGGTTTTCACGCACCAATTGAGTGGTTAATTTATGGAGAAAATCTTTTCGGGAATCAGTGATCTTAAGATGAATTTTAGCCACTTGCTGTCTTGCCTTTTCCCTGTTTTTAGATCCCTTTTGTTTACGGGCTAATCGTTTTTGGACTAACCGTAAACGACGGTGATGTTTCCTGAATTGCTTGGGATTAGCAACCTTGTCCGCATTACTGGTAGCGATTAAGCTGGTTACACCCAAGTCAATCCCTATTGCATTGTCATTAACTGGCAATGGTTGAATAGTGGGATCGTCAAAACGGATGGAAATATGCCAACGTCCAGACGGGTGGAGTTTTACTGTTACCGACGAGGGATCACAACCTTTAGGGATTTGTCTTGACCATCGAATATCTAGCGGTTCTTTGGACTTAGCCAAGTAAAGTTGACCATCTCGATATTTGAAGGCAGACTTGGTAAATTCAGCACTTCCCCCTTGATGTTTTTTCTTGAAGTTGGGGTATCTTGCCCGACCATCAAAGAAGTTGGCAAAAGCGGTTTGTAAGTGCCGCAATCCTTGTTGTAATGGCACACAGCTAACTTCGTTAAGAAAAGTTAGATCGTCATCTTTCTTCCATGCGGTCAGCATTGAAGACGTTTGAGCATACCCAATCTTTTCTTGACGCTCGTACCATCCCTGTGTCCGTTCGTACAACGCTTTGTTGTAAACCAAACGCACACAACCTAATGTCCGACGCAAAAGATTTTCTTGGTCAGACGTTGGGTAGAATCGGTAGGAGTAAGCTTTTTCCATGTTTCACACTTTAGCACATACTTCTGTGAGATTGTTTTTGTCGCTACAATATAGGTGCAAAGTCGCCCTGAAGGGCGAGGTTTCAAACCCATTTTTTCGATGACGGCCGCATCGGTCGGAGGCAAGGTAATCCATACCACTGCTGATGTGGATAGTATTATTGTCGATGGTTTAGCTACTCGTTCCAGCCTAATCGAGTCAAAAAGGACTGCATTGGTCAAGTTTATTCAAGTCTGGTTTGAAATCATGGATGCCATTGAGGCTAACCCTGACTTGGTTTTCGCCACGGTGGACAAAGAACTCAATTTGCCGTCTGGAGCCTTTAAACAAGATTATCAAGGACTCAAAAAAGGCGATCAGGCCATGAATCAACGGATGCTGATCGACGGTCGCTTAAATGACGTAGCCCAGCAAACCTATCAGCTATTATCAGAAGATCCGCGCCACGGACGCATTATTCGTAACGATGTGGAAATTAACGGCGACTTATTTTCCCAAGCCCTGCAAAACCCCTAATCATGACTCAGGCTCCCTACAAAATTATTCGCCCGCTGGTTCGTCAATTGTTGTTGGGATTTGGGGCGGCTTTATCGGTGATAAGTGTATTAACTATCGGTATTGTCTATAGAACGTTAAGCGTTCAGTCCGAGCAAAATATCCAAGCCCAAGCCCAGCAAATTGCCCAGGGAATCGAGTTTGCGGCGGAAGGATTAATTGAAATTGACGACGCTTATTTGTTAGATCGGTTAATTCAAAATTATTCGTCATGGCTATCGGTGGTGGAGGTATCCATCCTTGGCCCTGGGGGCGTGGTGTTGGCCCATAGTCATCGCAAAGATGGCAATAGTTTCAATAGCCATCGCCAAAAGACCATACTTTACCGGGATCTAGAACCGACC
>Ga0315899_10004365_pt1 | contig 15297 bp, 10 predicted proteins | sample LakEriMetagenome_2_FD_203518 | JGI IMG/M metagenome (GOLD analysis project Ga0315899, IMG submission 203518) | Freshwater fungal communities from buoy surface, Lake Erie, Ohio, United States - Buoy 4 MA112 | ecosystem: Environmental > Aquatic > Freshwater > Lake | place: USA: Lake Erie, Ohio... | reverse complement strand
AAGAAGCTTTTGATAAAGGCGATTATGAAACCGCAAAGGACTTTTTGAACAAAGAGCTTGATGAAAATGACAAAAATCCAAAAGCATATTCTTTACGTTCCGTGATCAATAATTATTATGGCAATAAAACCGAGGCTCTTGGAGATTTAAACAGCGCAATTAAATATTGTTCTTCCAAAGATAAAACGGTACTTGGCTTCCTATTTAACATGAGAGGGGATATCCATTATGAATCCAACAATCTTACAAATGCACTTGATGACTACAATATGGCCATCAAAAACAACAAGGAAAGTAATTTATATTTTGCAAACAGAGCAAGAGTCTATCGGCAATCAGGAGCTTTTGAAAAAGCACTGCAAGACATTGATATCGCATTGAAATTAGATGACAGCAATTCTGAAAATATTGGACAAAAAGCGCTGATTTTACTTGCTATGGACAGAGATGCAGCAGCGGAGGAAATTCTCAACAATAGATTGACCTTAGATCCGGAATTTGATTACGGCTATACATTAAGAGCGTATATTTTTAGCAAACACAGACAACATGTGAAAGCCATAGATGATATTTTTGAAGCTTATAGGATCAAATCCAATTCGCAAGAAATCAGAAGCTATTTTTTGAATTTTACAGATTCCAATATCAACTATACGCTGAACAAGCTGAATGCAAAAATTAATACCGCTCCGGATGATTTGAAATGGCTGGAAATGAGAGGGCGAATCATCACTAAAAAACTTAATTACACACAAGCAATAAAAGACTTCAACCGTTGTATAGAAATTTGCGACCCGGCAGACAAAGCTTTCTATTCCTATTTCAGAGGTTATGCTTATTTCGAATCCGGAAATTATGATGCAGCCATCAACGATTTCATGTTTTGCATCAACAATAGAACCAACAACAGCTGGGATAAATATATGGTTGGTGAAACCTACAAAAGAAAAGGAGAATACAAAGAAGCGCTTCGGTTTTACGACTCCAGCATCATTGCCGACGAGAAAGAGCCGTACTTTCTTGCCAAAAGAGGTTATTTAAAATACCGATTCCTGAATGACAATCCTGGAGCGCAGGCAGATCTCAATCTCGCATTGGATATTAATCCCGAGTCACAGCTTCTGGTACAGTACAAAGCAGAATTTCTTCAAACAACAAATTATGATACAGCAGGCTTAACCATACTTTGGAGCAAATTGAATGAATCGGACTCTCTATTTGAAAACGATGCTTATTACAGACCATTCGCGCTGTATTATCTGGGAAAGAAAGAGGAAGCTATCGCCAGTCAGCAAAAAATCACCGCTCAAGCCACCAATCAGTATGCATTTCTGGATGAAGCACGATTCTATGCTATTGTAGATGATGAAGAAAAAGTGATTGCCGCCATGAAAAAAGCAATGAATTCCGGGCCTGCATTTTTTTATGAATTGAGTCATTATTTCGAATTGTTCGATTATTCGAAAAGGCCGATTGTTGCAAAATTGCTTAAAGAATACAAGGATAAGTTTGTGAAGGATAATGCTTCCATTTTCACAAAATCAAATGACAGTGTCTCTACCATTGTGAAAACGATTCCCATGAAACCGAAAGGCTCGGGTACTTATGAGGTCAGTTGCAAGATCAATGAGCTTGGTCTCAACTTCATTTTTGACACTGGCGCAAGCGATATTTCTATCTCTCAAACAGAAGCACTTATCATGCTGAAAAACGGCTATTTGAGCAGCAGCGATTTTGTTGGATCTAAAAAATATATGGACGCTAATGGCGACATCACTGTGGGATCACAAATCCTCCTGAAAAAAGTGGATCTTGGGGGATTGATACTGAAAAACGTTTATGCGTCTGTGGTCAACAACAAAAAAGCGCCTTTACTTTTTGGACAAAGCGCTTTGAGTAAATACGGAAAAATTGAAATTGACAATCAAAACAATACCATCACCATCACCCAAACAGAGCGGAGATAAATAGGAAAAAGTAAAAATCACAAGTATTAATTCGAAAGACTGTCTCCCGAGAGGCACGATAAAAAATAGAAATTTGAAAATAATGCCCATCAATTACATAAAAATCACAAGTTCCCATCGCAAAAGAAAAAGCGAAATCCGAGCCGATATTCGCTTTTATAAATAGCTGGCTGAAATTGTATCAATAGGAATCAGCAGCAACGTCAATTTTATCGCTTAACTTTGAACTTTTAAATGTATTCTCATGATCATGAAAATCAAGTCCCTCTGTTTTGTAACCGTTATTCTATTTTTTAGCTCATTTGCTTCTTGGGCACAGGGTAATGACCCTATCAAAAACCTGAACAAAGACATGAATAAATCAGCAGACCATTTCATTTTTCAGTTGAGTTCGGATCATTGGTTGCAGGCGCCTGACAGTATCGGAAGTAAGATTACCAATGCTTCCAGAGGTTTTAATGCTTATGTGATGATCGACAAAGCCTTCAAATCCAACCCCAAATTGAGTTTTGGTGGTGGTGTGGGCATCAGCAGCAGCAACATGTTTTTCGACAAGTTGAATGTACAAATCAATGGCAACACCAATTCACTGAAATTCAACAATCTCGACACCAGTGCCCGTTTCGACAAATACAAGTTCAGCACCACCTTCGCTGAAATCCCCCTGGAACTGAGATTCACATCAAAACCAATGCAATCCAATAAAGCTTTCAAAATAGCAGTGGGAGTCAAAGCCGGTTTATTGCTACATGCACATACCAAGGGAAAAAACCTTGTAGATGCAGGTGGAAGAATCATTCAGTCTTACACTGAAAAAATTTATGCCAAAAACTATATCAACAGCTCCAGACTTTCAGTTACAGGGCGCATAGGCTATGGTAATATCTGTATTTATGGTTCATACGCCATTACTTCTGTTTTCAAAGACAATGCAGCTGCAGACATGAAATTGTTGCAGGTGGGGCTGAGTATAGGCGGCCTCTAATGTTAAGTCTTTGGCGATTTTTGTTTGATGGCTGCAGATCAATTATTTTTGCGCTTCATCACGCACTCCTCCTGTCATGAGCGATGCCATCAAACACGAATGCGGTTTAGCATTCATACGTCTTCGTAAGTCATTCGGCTATTACCAGCAGCAATACAACAATATCCTGTATGGCATCAATAAGCTGTACCTGCTCATGGAGAAGCAACATAACCGTGGTCAGGATGGTGCAGGCGTCGCAACACTGAAATTGCATAGCGAACCGGGATATCCTTTTCTTCACCGCATCAGAAGCAACAACTCACAACCTATCGCCGATATTTTTCAAAAAATCGGAGCGGAAATGGCTGAACTGGAATTACATCAACCCGAAATCAGGCTGCATCCCGGACTCATGAAAGGACACCTGAACATGATGGGAGAAGTATTGTTGGGACATCTTCGTTACGGCACTCAAGGAAAGAACGATATCGCCTATTGTCATCCGTTCATCAAAAAAGACATCATCCCTTCGAGAAATCTTGCCATGGCAGGAAACTTTAACCTGGTGAATACAGATGAACTCTACAAAAAAATCGGATATACGCCAGACACATTCCAAAACCAAAGCGATCTGGCTGCCATGATGGAAGTGATTCATCATTACCTGGTCAAAGAGGATGAATCAAATCCCGGAAAACCGGATATTTTGAAGGCATTGAAACAAGCGGCATCCTTGTTTGACGGTGGATTTCATTTCGCAGGCATGGCAGGGCATGGCGCATCGTTTGTAGTCAGAGACGCCCATGGCATACGGCCGGCCTATTATTATATAAGCGATGATATCATAGTTGCCGCGAGTGAGCGCGCCGCCATCAGAACCGCATTCCACCTTGAAGAGAATGAAGTGCTTGAATTGATGCCCGGACAAGGACTCATTGTGGATGAGGATGGAAATTGCCGCGTGGAAACCATAATTGATGCGAAGGAAAGAAAAGCATGCAGTTTTGAACGCATTTATTTCAGCCGAGGGAGTGATGAGAAAATTTACAGAGAAAGAATTGCACTGGGCCACCATCTGAGTGACACAGTACTAAAACGCATAAACTACGATCTCAAAAACACGATCTTTTCCTTTATCCCCAATACTGCTGAAATCGCATTTTACGGACTCATCAAAGGACTTGAAGATTATCTCAACGAAATCAAGACCACCCGTATCATGGAGTGGAACGGCTCTTTCTCGAAAGAGCAACTCACCGAAATGATACAGCGAAGAGTCAGAATTGAAAAAACGGCAATCAAAGATGTCAAACTTCGCACATTCATTACCGAAGACAAGAGCCGCAACGAAATGGTGCAGCATGTTTACGACATTACCTACGGCACCGTGCGTAAAAACACCGACTCACTTGTAGTAATTGATGACAGTATTGTAAGAGGCACGACCCTCAAAGAAAGCATTGTAAGAATGCTGGGCAGGTTGCATCCAAAAAAAATCATCATCGTTTCATCGGCACCACAAATCAGGTATCCGGATTGTTACGGCATTGACATGAGCAAACTCGGCGATTTCATTGCATTTCGTGCTGCTATCGTACTGATCAGAGAGCAAAAAATGGAAAATATGCTCTCCGAGCTGCACCAGCAACTAGTACAATTGCAAGAAGACAACCAACTGCACACGGTCAACCTTGTGAAACAGATTTACAAACCCTTCACCACAGAAGCCTTGTCGAACAAAATCGCTGCACTCATCACACCGGATAACTTTGAAATACCCGTAGAAGTGATCTATCAAAGCATTGAATCTTTGCACGAAGCCTGCCCAGGTAATAAAGGCGACTGGTACTTTACCGGCGACTATCCTACACCGGGAGGAAATAAAGTTTGCAATAAAGCTTTATTGAATTACCTGGAAGGAAAAAATATAAGAGGTTACTAATCGGAAAAGCGTCATGAAAAAATTATACTTGATAAGACATGCGAAGAGTGATTGGAGTGGATTTGGCGAGTCGGATTTTGAACGAGGCCTCAACTCACGAGGTAAAAAAGATGCTGCGAAAATTTCCAAAAAACTTTTTGCCGAAAGGCCGATTCCTGAATTGATTGTCAGCAGTACCGCTTTGCGCGCAAGGCTCACTGCTGAAATTTTTACCGAAAACCTGAGGTTGAATAAAAATGAAATCCTCTTTTTCGATCAGCTCTATCATGCTCCGGCGGCAATTATTTTTCAGACCATCGCTTCGTTGTCCGACAACTTCAACCACATCGCATTGGTTTGTCACAATCCAGGCATTACCGAATTTGCCAACCAGCTTGTATCAGGTGTTCACCTTGACAATATGCCCACTACGGGTGTGTTTGCCGTAGAAGCTGCAACAGCGACCTGGGCGACATTTGAGGATGCAGAAAAAAAGTTTTTATTTTTCTTGCGGCCCGAAAAAAATTAGATGTTCATTTCAAAATAAACAGCCCCCTCTATCGGATTATGGTAATAAGGCGGGATTTTCACAAAGCCGTTTTTTTCGTAAAATCGCATCGCCGGAATCATAGAGTCCAGCGTATCAAGTCTGACCTTGAGATAACCCAAAGAACGCGCACGCTCCAAGGCCTCATCCAGCAACATTTTACCAAGGCCTTGATTGCGGTAAGCCTCTTTCAGGTACATTCTTTTTAATTCACCAACACCATTGTCGATTTTCCGAAGGCCCAAACAGCCGACAGCCTCATCGTTTTCATACACAACAAATAGGGCTCCATGTGGCGGAGCATACATTTTGCCGATCAAAGACAACTCTTTTTCGAAACCCTGAAATCCAAGATCAACGCCAAGCCACGCAGCATATTCACGAAACAGCCCAATCGCAGCAGTTATGTTTTTTTCATCAGTTTTCTGATTGATCCTGAACATTATTCTTTGATTTATTGCTCAAAAATACTCCTGTGAAAATCAAAATGGCAGCGATGATTTTGTAGAGATCTATGGCTTCATGCAAAACGAGCATGGCAATAATGGCTGCAAAAAAAGGTTGCGTGTAGATATATGATCCTGAAATTGAGGGACCTAAATGTTTAATGCCATAAAGATTGAATAGATAGGCCAAGAATGTACCACCGATAACGACGAGACTGATAGCGAAGATGGCAGACGGATTAAAAGAAAACCAAGGAATCTGCTGAAAATCCATCCAACAAACAGGCAACGCGAGTATCGCACCAATCGAAAACAGCATACGAATGACTGTAATTGGACTATATCTTTTCATCAGCGGTTTTACAAGCACAAAATAGTAGGAATAACATATGGCGTTGATTACGATAAAAATATCTCCGAGAATTACATCCATTGCCGACATTTGATTTTTTCTACCAAGAATAAGTACAGTAGCACCTCCGGCACCTAGTAACAAACCAAAGAGTCTGACAAAACTGAGTTTTTCTTTGAGAATCATGGCCGAAATCACCACGATAAAAATAGGCGTAGTGAGCATCAATAAAGAAGCATGAATAGAATATGTAAGTGAAAGTCCTTTGATAAATAACAATTGATTGATCACGATACCCAACAGAGAGCAAATCACGAATCTCTTGTAATGAATTTTGTTTATGCGCTCTTTTTTCGGGCTGAATAAATAAATGGTCCATAGCAGAATGGCAGTTACGAGGATGCGTACATAATTAAGCCCGAAAGCGGTTGTGAACTGGTTGTCGATCAGGTATTTTACAGCGGTAAAATTGATCGCAAAAAAGATATTCGTACCTAGCAGCGCCAGATGCGGCAGTAAATTCTTTTTCAATGCAATAATGTTGTCACAAAGTTAGGTTGAAAAGATTTGAATACTTGTTTGCCCACCATTTAAATGGTGGGCTGAAATCCAGACACAAAAAAGCCATCTCTAAAAAGAGACGGCCGTATTTACTAACCCAAAAACAACACAATGAAGATTTCCGACTACGGAATCTGTATCATGTATCAATCGTTGTAGAAACAATTACTAAAACATTAAAATTCAATTTCAAAAAGGTATCCAGAAATTTATGGATGCAGCGAGCTACTGATAACAGTTGCCGGCAAAAGAAGCAATGCGCTGATGCCCAATCATGATCTCCTTACTCAATAAGCAAAATTGAAACTATTGCGAATGCTACTGAAGTATAATGACAACGGCTGTTTTCCGAAAGGAAAAAATAAAGTGCATGCACAAAGTCAACTATGCACAAATGCAACAGATGATCGTAAATTTATTCATTACTCCAGCGATTCTCTACTTAGTGTCGCATAATATCATCGCCAATTTTGCTGATCAGCATCAAGCTTGCATCTCCTTCACTTTCTCGCGGATCTTGGTTTCGATTTCGGTGGCCAGCTCAGGATTGTCCATCAGCAATTGTTTCACCGAATCCCTGCCCTGTCCTAGCTTGTCATTATTATAACTGAACCAGCTGCCACTTTTATTGACAATACCCAACTCGACGCCCATGTCGATTATCTCTCCAACTTTGGAAATACCTTCTCCATAGATGATATCGAACTCGGCCTGGCGGAATGGAGGTGCAACCTTGTTTTTGACGACTTTCACCTTTATATGGTTGCCCACCACTTCATCGCCATCTTTAATCTGAGTCTGTCTACGGATATCCAAACGAACCGATGCATAAAATTTAAGTGCGTTACCACCTGTGGTGGTTTCGGGATTGCCAAACATCACGCCGATTTTCTCTCTCAACTGGTTGATGAAAATGCAACAGCTATTGGTCTTGGCAATTGTGGCTGTGAGCTTTCTTAATGCCTGACTCATCAGTCGGGCGTGTAATCCCATTTTACTGTCGCCCATTTCTCCTTCGAGCTCACTCTTGGGAACCAATGCGGCTACAGAGTCGACCACAACTACATCAAGCGCTCCTGACAGTATCAACCTGTCGGCGATTTCAAGCGCCTGCTCTCCGTAATCGGGTTGAGAAATCAAAAGATTATCAATATCAACACCCAGTTTCTGGGCATAACTGCTGTCGAACGCATGCTCGGCATCAATGATGGCGCATATGCCACCTTTCTTTTGTGCCTCAGCTATAATATGTGTAGCGAGCGTTGTCTTACCTGAAGACTCCGGTCCATAAATTTCTACAATTCTGCCTTTAGGAAGACCGCCGATGCCCAAGGCCACATCCAGGCCGATCGATCCTGTTGAAATCACACCCTGTTCGGTATCCGCACGCTCATTCATCATCATGACAGAACCTTTGCCAAAGTCCTTGTCGATCTTGTCCATAGTGAGTTTCAGCGCTTTCAGTTTTTCTGTGTTGCTCATGTTTTTTGTTTTTTAAGTGATGTATCTGATTTACTTGTAAATGTATCTGCGAACACAAAGATAGGAGAATAAAATTACCCACACTAATTTATTTAGCATTTTTTGCTAAGTATTTTATCCAAAAAAAACAGCGTGTTTTCACATCCAATCCGGGTGAAATCATCATTGCCTATATCTGAAATTTAAATACATAAAAAGCCCGACCTCAAGAGAATGCTTTATTTCCATACTCAAGGTCGGGTCATGGGGAAAAAACCAGTCGGTCTTGACAAGATCAAATTATCTTATCTTGTCGCAACAAATCTAATGGCAACATCCTTAACTAAGTTGGTTCAAGTTGGTTCAAGTTGACAATTCCTTTTATACATGATCAACTATTTGATTTTTTATGGCGCAGCGCTGTTATTTTTCCTTGCAGACGCATTGCAAAAAATCACATCCGTCAACCAGCATGGCTGGAGCTTCGTATTTTACCGGTCAATCTATACTACATTGATTGCCTTCATCGCTTGTTTGATTTTTTCGGGAATGCATAGTTTTCCTGAAAAATCCAAAGCGCTTGAAATCATGGCAGTAGCTACTTGTTGCGGTTTGGGATTTTATTTTTACATACAAGCTATAAATGCCACCCGTTTTTCCAATGTCGGCTCTTTGAGTATTATAGGCACTGTTTTTCAGGTAATGATTGGATGTATCTTGTTCAAAGAGCCCTTTCAATGGCCGTTGATACCGATAATGCTGCTGATGAGTGCGGGTAATATTATGCAACTTTTTTTAATTCGTGAATCCAATGGAGCCAAATTCGTCATGTTGTCGGTCTTTTTTTGGACGGTTGGATATGCCGCTCTTTCAAGAGTATTGCAAAAAACCAATGTGCTTTGGTCGGTACCGCTGATGGAAATGTCTATACTCCTATTGAGCGGATTGATTTTATTGATCAGCAAATCCAAATGGACCGTTCCCGTAGTATATCGTCCGGTTTTTCAACTGCAGATGATATTGATTGGTGTATTTATTTTCGCTGCATCTTATCTCAACCATCTCAGCTTTCAGCAAATTCCCATTTCGGTCATCAGTTTTCTGCAGCTCACCATGTTTCCGCTGAATTACATGCTCAGTTTAAAAATTTTCAAAGAAAAACCCACTCCTGCAGAGTGGGTCAGTTTTATTTTTGGCCTCATTGGCTTTGGCTGTTATGTTTGGATGAAACAAACAAATTTACTCCATTAAAATTACTGCTTAAGCAATGTCTTTGATGATTAAAAAATCTTCAGGCTTTTACTTGATGCCAAGGAGTTTCTTTTTTTCCTCAATCGTTGTCGCTTTTTTTACAGCATCTTTCAGTTCATCACTGGCCTCTTTATCCAAAGCATCGCATTTTTCGTAAAGGGAAATCATATTTGTCAATAGTTCTTTGAATTGGATGCATACCTCTATATAGGATTGACTCGCTACCCCATTACTTCTGTATTTTTGATACTCTTGATTGGCTTGATTGTATTTTGGGCGAAAATCTTCGTATATCTCCCGCTTGACCTTATTAATCCAACCGGCGTATACTTTTGATCCTGAAGACAATACCCTGTTTCTCAAATTGTACACTTCCTCACTTAATGCGGAACACACTTTCTGATTTTGATAGGATAAGGATTGGGTTCTCAGCTCGTCAATTTCCTCTTGTGTGGTTTCAAAACAACGCTGACTTCTGCAGTGTTCACAAGGTATGTTCATCACAACAACATACTCATATTGTTGTGAGTTGATATAGTCATTTTCAACATCGCAACACATTCCCAGAAATCTTTTTATGGTGTCTGTAGGCACTCCATTGGAGAAATTAATTTTGAGGGTATTCATAGAATAGTCTTTATTATCGTATATGTTTCTACCAGAACATTCGCCGCTTTTTAATATATATTCTTTCCATGAATTGAATGCTACTCCATTACATGAAAAGTCTTTCGCCATCGGTTTGGCTCTGTATACATATTTTCTGCTTATGTTGCCCGATTCGTCATATTGTGTTAATGTCATCGTTTCGTAATCTTCTGATAACAAGATGTCTTTTGTCAGCTGTTTATTTTCATTGTATGTTTTTGAATTGAGGGTTATGTCGTAAAAGTAATCGGCAATTTCTGTTGTGTCACCACTTTGATTGAAGCCATGCCAAATTCCGATTTTTTTATGGTCTTCAGTATACGCTCCTTTAAGTGCCAATTTGCCATTTTCATAATACACTTCATGTATCATTTTTGAATTTTTTACTGCTTTATCTCTTTTGGTATGCTCTTTCATTTTACCATTGTCATAATAAAGGCTATATTCATAAAGCTGAGCGTTATCAATGGTTTTATACCATAAAGAGGGCTTTCCATTTTTGCATTTATACACCTCTTCCGTTAACATCTTTCCATGATCATAGTTCCGGATTTCTAATGGCTGTCCCATACACCATTCTATGTCGGAAAGTCCACGAAAATATTTCAACTGTTTTCCGTGCTGCTGACCATGCAGGTAGTTGTAATGCTCCAACAACTTTCCGTCATTAGAAAATGATTTCCAATAACCATTTTCCGCACCATTAGCATCAACCTGATATTGTTGTCTGATCTTGGATGTGTACCCCCAATAATTCGTAATTACTTTTTGTGCCGATGTAGCTTGTGTGCCTAAGATGAAGCATGTAAGAAATGTGATGATGTGTTTCATTGTTGAAATATTTACTTTTACAAAAGAATAAAATATTGTCACAACAAGCAGCTCAAGTTTGTTCAAGATTTACGCTGCCCAAAGAATTATCATTGCTCATGCCCAAGCCTATTTACCAACCCGATCCGGAGTTATTGTTCTTGCTAAAGGAAAAAATTGCTGAGGTTGCCGGCACAAAACCTGAATCCAAAAATGATTGTGCTTCAGTATCCGATCTCATAATGCAAAACACGAAGGAGTATGTATCAGAATCCACACTGTATCGATTTTTTTTTAATGCTGATGGCCATATATTTTATAAAAATACGCTTGATAAATTGTCGAGATTCTGTGGCAGTGACAACTGGGAGCAATTCTGTCGGCATTATGAAAACGATCTCGATAGGATGATTCAAAATGGAATGATATTGTCAATCAACCACAAAAGCTTGATACAGTCATGCATCGTCAATCAGGAATTTAAATCTCTGTTTCATTTTTTTGAAAATTTGCCTCATGGCCTCAATGATTCCGTGAGAAGAAGACTGGGCATTGAATTATATCAGGGACTCCTCTCCAACAAAAAATCAAATGAAATTTTCTATCAGATTTTTTCTAAATCTTCTTTTGTAAGAACACTACTTTTTGAAGAACTGGCGGATCCTGATTTTAAAATCAAAGACCAATTCAAACTATACAAATGGTATCTTAAAAACTCAGACAAACAAAATGACACAGAAGCTTTACAGGAGTTTATATTTGCGCATGTCCTTTTATTCAGGTATCATTACAAGACAGGTAATAAAAAAGAGATTTTGAAAACAGGCGCTCTTCTTTATCAAAATGCAGCTGTCTCTCCTCTGGAATTGAATAAAATACATGTGTTTCCCAGATCCAGATGGTATGCCTACAGATTGTGGTACAGTCAAGCCAATAATTTTCTGCATTACAACGAATACAGATTCGAACTTATTGAGTGGTGTAGAAAGGCGGCAGTGGATAGTAATATAGAGAACAAGAACATCGTTTTTTACAACACATTTGATGCGTTGGTCTCTTTGGGTGAAATGGATTTCATCAATGAAAAACTGATTCCGCTTTTTTTCTCTAACCAGTCTTTGAAACACAGCGTTCACGACTCAGTGGAACATATCATGAAAAGAATAGAACCTAACGGGTTGAAGCGATTTTTTACGGCAGTGTAATCATATCAAACAGGTCCTTATTTGCCTGAAATAATCAGCTTCAACAAAGCCTCGTTCACTTTGGGCTGGTATTTCTTTTTCAATTCTTCTATCCATTTTTTCTCCACCACCATTTGGTAATCGTTGATCACCATTCCTTTGGCATCTTCAAAACTTCGACCGTCGCCATCAGGATAAAATCGGAAATATTTCATGAAAGTGGCCGTGCCGTCGGGGTTGCGCGTAATCGTTGTGTACTTTCCGGCAGGAATATCATTGGTATAGTTTAATTGGGCCAGCTCAAACCTGCTGCTGTCGGCCTGAAGTTCTCCCTGATGGATGTCCACCATCTGCTTCCAGCTTTTGCCTGCATTCAAGCTATCAAGCATTTCCTGGGCCAGTGTTTCGTTTACCGCATTCACCACCAGCACATCGGCACTCGGCCCCCAGGTATATTGTGTAAGATGCTGATTGTAGTATTCCTTCAATCCCACAGAGTCCTTGCCAGCCTTGGACCAAACATTGCGCTCCATGATTTCAAACAATAGATTGCCTTCGCGGAATTCCTGCAATTGGTATTTGAAATCCTCATTGTAAGTTTCCAAATGTTTTTTGTAGAAATCAAGTGCGGAAAGCTTTTTGAATTGCTGCCAGAGCTCGGCATTGGTTTCGTTCTTGTACAATTCCGAATTGGATTTGTAGTCGAGAACGAAAGTCAACCAGTCAGAACCTTTCAGCTTTCCTCCTTTCATGTTCACAATCACTTTGTCGCTAATGGTCGTTGTTGTGGCCGCGTCCGACATGTCGGAATGACTCATCGCTGTGTCTGCATATCTCAGGATATCGGCTTCTTTGACCGCGGGCGAAACCACAAATCCGATTTTCATCAAGACATCTTTGGCGAATTTTTCTTTGGCGATTTTCACACGATCATCCTGTAGCAATTTTTGTTTGAGCTCATAGGCAAAAGTCTCATCCGAAAGGCTCGAAGGAATCGCCGTATAGGAAAGTCTTTTCACGATATGAATCCCGAAATCAGTTTTGAACGGTGATGAATAATCGCCGTCTTTGCTCAGCTTCACTACCTGATTCTCAAAAGCCATATCATACTTGCCTGTACCAAATTCAGGCATTTCTCCGCCGCTTAGATAAGTCAGTTTGTCGTCGCTGTACAATCTTGCCATGGAGGCGAAATCTGATCCTTTTTGTAAAAGCTGGTACACAGAATCAGCCAGCTTTGCGGCTCTCGCCTTAGTGGCCTCATCCGCATTATCAGGAGAAGTGAACAAGATCTGCGCGACTTTCCATTTGCCGGCACTCTTTCTTTTTTCTACCAGTTTGAAAATGTGCCATGATTTTTTGGTGCGATATGGCTTGGCTACCTGTCCGGGCTGCAGCGAGTAAGCAATATTCTCGTATGCATAGGGCAAAGAAAATACTGTCACAAATCCCATATCCACTTTTTTTACAAAATCATTAAGTGTGATATTATCTGCCTTGCCGGATTTTAATTGTTCATACAACTCCTGGACAACTTTGTATTTCTTCAGCGTGTCTTCCGGCAAATCATTCTCGCTAACGGAGATGGAATAGCGGACCAGATGCAAATCGGACTGACTTCTGTTGAATGCCTCTGTCATGAGGTTTTTGAAAGTGAGCTCATCATTCATGTAGTTTTCTTCCACCTGCTGACGAAAACTGCTCAGATCTGACTGGATTTGGGACAAGGTATCAAGACGCATTTCGAGCGCAGCCTGTACTTTCATTTTGAAATTCGTGTACAGATCAGCGTAATCTCTGATGGCTTTATCTCTGCTGATGGCTGAGTCGGCTGCTTTGTTCTTGTTGTACGCTCTGAGGAATTCCTGCTTGCCAACGTTGTACTTTCCATAAGTGATCAGGGTTTGCGACTTGCCTGCAACAGCACTAAGCGAAATCAATCCCAACAGTAAATATTTTTTCATGTAATGATATCTTATTTTTTCGCTTTGGGCGAGTTTATTGTTTGATTGTTTTATCGCTTCGCGAGTTTGTGGTTTATGGTTTGTGGTTTGTGGTTTGTGGTTTAAGATTATTAACCAACGTTCCAAACCCACCAAACCTTTGCAACCTCTTCAACTTATTGAACTCATTGAACATTCGCCTTCGGTTTCTCTACTTTTCAGCATTACCCTTCCACTTCACTTTCAAAAAATCATTCAGCTGCTCCCAGCCTAGTTTTTTTCCGATAATATTTTTGTCTTTGTCCAGTAAAACGAGTGTGGGTGTTGAAATCACATCATACAATTGCCTGAAACTTGGTCTTTGCGCAGCAGCTACAGCCTTTTCCATTTCTTTAGTTTCATACACATGGGTCCATTCGCCAATCTTTTTTTCCTTGATATAATTTACCCAGTCTTTGAATTTATCATTGTCAGAGAGCACTGAGTATATTCTTACGTTACGCGCTTTCCATGAAGCTTTGTAAATAGAATCAATCCGTGGAATCTCTTCCTTACAATGGCCACAGGTGGGATCCCAGAATATCACGAGTGTATAATCTGCCTTGAGATCGTAAAGTGGTTTCATCCTGCCTGTAGAATCGACCATTTCAAGATTGGAAGCTCTAACGCCAATCAGATTGCTCATCACCATATATGCTCTGTCTGTGACTGTCTTCATCTGTTTTTCATTCAGCCAGGGTGTAAGGCCTTTGCTGTGATACTTCTCATAGAGATGCACATATACTGCATCCTGCCCCATAATCTTGGGGTTGATGTATTCGTCTGTAAACCAGTTGAGCAAATACTTAAACATTTCCGGACTGTTTCTTGCAAAAAGCAAGCGATAGTCAATATCTGCGTTGATGCTGTCCGGAGCCTGAGAAACAATCTCGCGGTAATACCTTTCCAGCTTAGGCTGGAAAAATGGTGTACGAATCACGCGTTCATCCATAAACGTTACTCCATCCCAGTAATGACTTTTGTAGTAATAATAATTATCCAGCGAGTCCTGCCTTGTTTTGGGATTCTTGTTAATGATTTCAGGCTCTTTCATGGTTTTGAGCATCACCGACATCATGGATTCCGGATAGTTTGTGATCACAGAATCACGATACTGATTGAGGGCCATACTGTGCATGTTGTAGTTCTTCTCATGCAACACAGAATCCGCTTTGGTTCTGGAGTCATTGTAGGCCATTC
>Ga0315899_10004364_pt1 | contig 15299 bp, 14 predicted proteins | sample LakEriMetagenome_2_FD_203518 | JGI IMG/M metagenome (GOLD analysis project Ga0315899, IMG submission 203518) | Freshwater fungal communities from buoy surface, Lake Erie, Ohio, United States - Buoy 4 MA112 | ecosystem: Environmental > Aquatic > Freshwater > Lake | place: USA: Lake Erie, Ohio... | reverse complement strand
ACCTTCATTCAGCACGACGGGACCGAGCACGTCCACGAGGGCAAGACCGGCCTGTCGGTCATGGAAGTCGCGGTGAAGAACAACGTGCCGGGCATCGACGCCGACTGCGGCGGCGCCTGCGCGTGCGCGACCTGCCACGTCTATGTGGACGCCGCCTGGCTCGAAAAGACGGGCGACAAGACGGCCATGGAGGAGTCCATGCTCGACTTCGCCGAGGGCGTGGAGCCCAACAGCCGGCTGTCCTGCCAGATCAAGGTGAGCGACGCCCTCGACGGCTTGGTGGTCCGGCTTCCCGAGAGCCAGCACTAACCGGCCAGGGCGTCCGGAGGCTTAGCAAGCGGCCTTCGGTCCTCATGGCGTGCTGAGTCGCCTGCCCGTGCGGGACGCGCGGCCAAGGGGTTACCAGAGCGTGTCTGACCGCCCGCCTCCGCTGCCGTTTGACGCCATCCGCGGGGATGTCAGGAGTTTCTTGACGGCTGAGGGCAGAGTCTTCGCCGACCTGGGTGATGGAGAGTTCGGGTGTCGCGCAGCCGGTTTCGAGCGCGATGGAAGCCGTTACTTCGTCAAGTTCGCAGTCCATGAAATGGGTGTAGCGAGCCAGCGTCGGGCCATCACCGTGCACGAGCGGGTGCAGCACCCGGCCCTGATCCCGCTGATCCAGGTCCTGGAGGGCGATCGGGGACCCATTCTTGTCTTCCCCTGGTGCGACGCGTCGCCTCTGAGGCAGTCCCAGCGGATGCGGCAAGCGCCCCTGAGCGACGTCATTCGAGCGATCCGTGACGTGATTGACGTTCATCGGGTCATTGATGAGGCCGGTTTCGTATCCATCGACCTTTATGATGGAAATCTTCTCTACAGGGACCGGGTCTTCCTGATCGACGTGGATGAGTATCGGCCCGCCCCCTTCCGGTTGGACACGCCGCGAACCCTCGGCTCGACGCGCTTCATGGCGCCAGAAGAGTTTCACCAGGGCGCATGGCTGGACTCCCGGACCATGGTTTTTCAGCTGGGGCGCGCCATGGCGGTTCTGCTGGATCCTCCACGGGGCGAGTATCCTGATCGATGTCCCGCCCTTGGTCCGGTGATCCGGCAGGCCACCGCGCCTGATCCCGAGGCTCGGTATCCAACAGTCGCCGACCTAACCGCAGGTCTCGACGCTGCGCTTGCGAGAGCCGGCTTGTCACCGCCCTGATCAAGGCGATCAGAACTCCAGTTCCGGATGCCCCGCCGCGCCTTCCGCCCGTTCCGGGAGGTGGCAGGTGAAGGTCGCCCCCGCGCCGGGTTCGCTCTCCAGGGCGACCCAGCCGCCGTGCAGCTCGACCAGGGCCTTGACCAGGGCGAGGCCAAGACCGGGCCCGCCGCGCTCGCGTCCGACAAACCTGTCGAAGATGTTCGCCTGCACGTGGAAGGGGATCCCCCGCCCTGTATCGATCACCTGAATCTGCACCTCTCCGAGGGTGCGACGCGCGCCCAGGGTGATGCGACCGCCCTTCGGCGTATGGCTGAGGGCGTTCAGAACGAGGTGGTCAAGGACTTGCGAAAGCCTTCTGAAGTCCCCGCGGATGAGTCCCAGGTCCTCCGGGCAGGCCGCCAGGAGACGGACCTGTCCAGCCTCTGCGTCCTCGTTCCAGCGGACGACAGCCGCCTCCAGTAGCCGGACGACGTTCACGTCTTCCAGGTCCAGGGCCATTTCGCCGGCGTCGATCTGCGCCATGTCGAGGACGTCGTCGATGGATCGACCCAATTGCTCCGCCGCCTGACGTATGGCCCCGGCGTGCCCCAGCGCCCGGGTCGGCAGCTGATCACCCAGCCCTTCCATCAATTCGGAGTACCCGATGATCGTCGTCAGCGGGGTCCGAAGCTCATAGGAGACGTTCCCGACAAAGTCCCGCTTCAGCCTTTCAGCTTCCGCAAGGGCGGCGCTGCGGTCGGCGAGAGCGCGCTCAAGGCGGCGGGCGTCCGTGACGTCAGTGAAGGCGATGAGCGTCGCCCCATCCGGAAGGGGGCGAGACTGATGAGCGACGATCCGACTGTCGGAGGTCCGCACCTCGCCCGAGGCGGGTGCGCGCGCGGCGGGGTCGGTGTCCGCAACCCTTCCCTTGAGTTCTCTCCAGAACCCCTGGTCATGCAGTCGAGGCAGGCAGAGTTCAACGACACCCTCGAAATCCTGCATCTCGGAGAGAGCCTGACGGGGGATGTTCCAGAAACGCTCGAAGGCCTCGTTATGCAGTCGCAGGCGTCCATCTGCGCCGAAGACCGCGACCGCATCATTCAGCTTGTCGAGTGTGGCCTGCTGGACCTGGATGAGACTGTTGTACTGGGCCTTCAGGCGAAGCTCGCCGGTGATGTCCGAGAACAGGAGGACGATGCCGCCCAGGGGGTGGGACTGGCGTACGACCCGGAGGGTGCGGCCGTCAGGCAGGCTCCAGAGCTCGTCCGGCGCGGAATCGAGCCGGACATAGCGCTCCAGCTCGGCGGCCTTCCACCGCGCATAGTCGGCCGTTTCCGGCAGGCGCCTGCGTTGCCGAAGGCGGTCGAGAACCTCGCCATGGGTGGGGCGATCGGCAAGCCAGGCCGGCTCGAGACCGAACATCTCTGCAAAGGCGGTGTTGTGAAAATCCAGGCGACGGGCGGAGGTGAAGATCGCTACCGCGTCGGCGATATGGTTCAGGGTCTCGTCATGGGCCTCCACATTCCGGCGCAGCGCCTCCCGGAGCTCTTCAGCCTCGGTCACGTCCTCGGTCCAGACCCCGACTCCGCCTCCCTCCAGAGGCCTTGCGCTCACCCTGAGGGCGCGCCGGCGCCCGCCCAGGCTGACCCATCGGACGGCTTCCCGAGGCTGGGCCTGGGTTGCAGCCTCCACCGCCAGGACATCCGCGGCCGGGTCCAGGCTGAGACGCCGCTGCGCCGCATCGAGGATGTCGGCGGCTCCCACCGCCGATAGCCAGGCGGCGTTACCCCAGATCGGCAGGCCGTCGGCGCTGGCGATCCAGGCGGGGCCGCTTCGAGCATTCAGAAACGCCGCGAAGCGCGGCGAAGGCGGTAGTCCGCGGGATCCGGCGGCGGCCGAAAGCCGCAGCCAGGCCAGAGCGCCGCCGGCGCGGCCCTCCACGGTCACGACTCCCGCTGCGCCCCTCACCTCGAAGCCGCAGCTCTCGCCCCGCTCGAACAACGCCCGCAGGCGCAGGGCGTGATCCGGATCGGCCCGCATGAGCGCCGCGACGACAGTCTCCGGCTCGGCCGGGACCCCTAGGGCGCGGGCGCAGGCTGTCAGACTGTCATTTCCCGAGACCAGGGCGGGCCGCCCGTCCTCGACGGCGAGAAGCGCGGACTCGAAGGCCTCTGCCGAGGCCTGGGCGGCTTCGGCGTCGCGGCGAAGGCCTCTGTTCTGCGCCTCGAGGTCGAGAATCCTCCGCCCCGCGCGGCCCCGCAGGATCAGCGCCCACGCGCCCGAGGCCAGCGCCAGAAGGGCGGTGATGGCGCTCGCGGAGAGGATCAGGCCTTCACCGGTCATGGGCAGGATCGCAGGTTTTCGCCCCCATCGGGCGAATCATGCGGACAAGATAGGCTGAAGCCTGTTTTTCGGCGATGATAGGACGATGACCGCCCTGTTCTATCCGGTGGCCCCCGACGGGGAGTCAGCGCTCCGTGCGCCTCTCGGCCACGCCCTCCGCGCCCGTGAGGCTGAAGGCGTGGCTGGCGAGGCCGTCATCTTCTCGTCCGAGAGGGTCGGGCCGGCTTGCCAGACCCGGGCCGCTGCAGCTGAACTCCTGGCCAGCCTCCTGGCGGGCGTGGATCGGCCGCCCGACTCCGCCACGGTCCGGCTCGTGGAGGTCTTTGACGGCGCCCGGCCGCCGCCCCCGGCTCGATCCCTCGAACAGGGCGGCCGCCGCTGGCCGGAGCCGCCGCCGCCGCCAAGGACCGTCTGGCGGATTCAGGTGGACTTCTGGAAACCGGCCTCCCAGACTCCCGAGATCCTCTCATCTCAGGCCCGCCGTGTGCGCCGCAGCCCGCCGGCTGATCTGTCCGCCGATCACCTCAACGCCTTCGCCCGTCAACCTCTCCGGCCGGTGCGCCCCCAGCAGCCGCTGGACATCGGCCTCTTTGAGGTGAGGGCGCCCGAAAACCCTGACCGTCTCCTTCCCGATGAGTGAGTCCTGGCCTGTAGGCGCCGCAGCGCCCTCCCTCGACGACATCGCCCGGCTGGCCGAAGTGGCGTTCGCCGCGTTGCCGGAGCCCTTTCGAACCCTGGCGGGAGATATCGTGTTCCGGGTCGATGATTTTCCCGATGACGACATGCTCGCGGAACTCGGCATGCAGGACCCATTCGAGCTTTCGGGGCTCTATCAGGGGGTCGACCTGTCCCGGCGGTCAGTACTTGACGCGTACGAGCCCGCCCGGGTGTTCCTTTTCCGACGGCCCCTTCTGGACGAGTGGGCGGAACGTGGGGATGTGACGCTTGCCGAACTTGTCGCCCACGTCCTCATCCACGAGATCGGACATCACCTGGGGCTCTCGGACGAGCAGATCCACAGCATAGAGTCCAGGTGACGGCAGGGTGCTTCTCGTCCCCCCGAAAACCCGCTAGACCGCCGAAATGGTCTCGCCCCTCCGTTCCGGACGCCTCTGCGCCGCCCTGATGGCGGCCGTGCTCGCCGTTCCGGTTGCAACCTTGGCCGCCGAATTCAAGCCTGCGAACCAGAAGATCGAGATCGGGCGCATCGCCGGGCGCTGGTATGAGGTCGCCCGCCTGCCCAACCTGATCCAGAAGGATTGCCAGGGGGGCGCTTCCGACTGGTCCAGGACCGAGAATGGCTACGCCGTGATCCAGACCTGTCACCGGGGGTCGCTGCTTTCGCCGCCGACCCAGTGGAAGGCCCATGCAAGGATCGTTGGCCCGGTCACTGACGGGCGAATCCGGATCAGCTATTTCGGCGGCGTCCTGAATGTCGAGTACCGGGTGCTTGAGAGCCGTAACGATCAGGGTTGGCTTCTGCTCGGCACGCCGAACGGCCGCTATCTCTGGCTGATGGCGCAGCAGCCGATACTGAGCGCGGCCGCCCGTTCCCAGGCGATCGGCCGTATCCGCCAGCTTGGCTATGATGTGGCCGCCCTTGAGTTCCCCCTTCCCGCCCGGCAGTGATCCGTCGACCTCCCGCCCGGAGGTCACCGCCTCGGTGACCCGAGGCGCCCTCAGGGCGTTCCGCGGGCTGGGATATGCGGCGCTGTGCGAGGTGACTCTGCCCAATGCCCGCCGGGCCGATCTCATGGCGATTTCGCCGAGGGGCGAGTTGTTCATCGCCGAGGTGAAGTCCTCGGTGGAGGACTTCCGGGTCGATCGGAAGTGGCGCGATTACCTGGATTTCTGCGACCGCTTCGCCTTCGCCGTCTCCCCGGAGTTCCCGCAGCATGTGCTCCCTGAAGAGCCTGGTCTCTTCGTCTGCGACGGTTTTGGGGGGGTCCTGCTCAGGGACGCGCCCCTTTCTCCTCTGGCGGGAAGTCGCCGCAAGGCTCTGACCATCGCCTTCGCTCGTCTTGCGGCTCTCCGCGCAGGCGGTCTCATCACCGCCGAGCTGGAAGTCTGAAGCCCTTCTCAGCGGGGCGCGTGCTTCGCCAGGATTCTCTGGAGGGTGCGCCGGTGCAGCCCCAGCCTCCGCGCGGTCTCCGAGATGTTGTAGTCACAGTGCTCGAGCACACGGTGGATGTGCTCCCATCTCGCCCGGTCCGCCGTCATGGGGCGGAAGCCGCCGACGGCGACCTGGGTGATCCCCAGCAGGGAGGCCGTCAGGTCATCCGGATCTGCGGGCTTGGTGAGGTAATCGACTGCGCCCAGCTTCACGGCGGCGACCGCATTGGCGATGGATCCGAAGGCCGTCAGGATCACCACCCGGCAGCCAGGCCTTCCGGACCGGAGGACTTCAACCAGTGACAGGCCGGCCCCGTCGCCGAGTCTCGCCTCGACAACGGCGAAGGCCGGCGCGGAGTCCGTCACGCGGGCGCGGGCCTCGGCGAGGCTGCGGGCCGCGGCGACCCTGAAACCCCTGGCCTCCAGGGCCCGCGTGGTGCGGGCTGAATGGTTCTGGTCGTCGTCGGCAAGAAGAAGGGAGCGATCTTCGGGGTCGGTTGCGGCCTCGGGGGTGACAGAGTCGTTCATCAGGATGGTTCGCCCGCCGGGACCTCGATCAAGCTTGGCGCTTCGACCGGGCCCTGACAAGCGCGCTGCAGTTCGGGCGGTCGCCGCTGGCAGGCGCGCACCTTTCACACTAAATCCCTGTCATCGAAACCCGGAGCGGCCCAGATGCGTTTCAAGCTCGTCCTGCGTCTCCTGGCGGCCTTGGTCGTCGTCGCAGGCCTCACCTATCTGGCGGTCCAGATCGGGGCGCGTCGGCCTCCGCCGGACATCGCCGCAGGCCCGCAGGCGGGCCCGGGCGGGCCGTTCACACTGGTCGACACCACAGGACAACCCTTTACCGAGGCGAATCTGAAGGGGCGGTGGACCATTGTTTTCTTCGGCTTCACCTTCTGTCCGGATGTCTGCCCGACCACCCTGGACACGCTCGGGCGGACCCTCGATCTCCTCGGTCCTGCCGGCGACAGGGTGCAGATCGTCTTCATCTCGGTGGACCCGGAGCGCGACACCCCGAAGGCGATGGCGACCTATCTTTCCAATCCGGTCTTCCCGAAGGGCGTCGTGGGCCTGACCGGGAACGCCGAGCAGGTCGCCGCCGCGGCGAAGGCCTACAAGGTCTATTACGAGAAGGAGGGCGAGGGCGACGCCTACCTGATCAATCACTCCTCGATCAGCTACCTGATGGATCCGTCCGGCCGCTTCGCCCGCGTCCTGCCCTACGGCATGTCGCCAGAGGACCTTGCGGGCCAGATACGGGACGCCATGCGGTCGCGCTGACAGCCTCGAGGCTGGACATCCGGCGCGCATCGGCGTGATATGCTGCGTTGCAACAAGCTCGTGGCGTCATGCTCTACACTCTTTACGAAGCCGGATACTACATGGCCTCTCCGATGAGGGCGGCCGCGCGGATGACCCGGGGATACTGGGACTCCCCGCTGAACCCGGTCCGCGAGAGCGCGTTGGGGCGGCGTCTCTTCGCCTCAGCCGACCTCTTCGCCAACCTCACACGCCGCTATGGCCGCCCCGAGTGGGGGATAGACAGCGTCCGGATCGACGGAGTCGACGTCCGCGTCAGGCGTGTCGAGGCCTGGTCCAGTCCCTGGGTCAGACTGACGCACTTCGTCCGGGACCCCCTCGACCTCAGGCGTGCGGGGCGCACATCCGCCTCTCCCGCGGTGCTCATCGTCGCGCCCCTTTCCGGACACTACGCCACCCTGCTGAGGGATACGGTCCGCACCTTCCTTCAGGATCACGAGGTGTTCATCACCGACTGGGCGAACGCCCGGGACGTCCCTGTCCTGGAGGGACGGTTCGACTTTCACGACTATGTCGACCATGTCCGCAGCATGCTCAGGGTGCTTGGGCCTCGGTGTCACGTGGTGGCGGTCTGTCAGCCGGGGCCGGCGGTTCTTTCCGCCGCGTCCCTGATGGCGGAGGATGGCGACGACTCCCGTCCCGCCTCGATGACCTTCATGGGCTCGCCGCTGGACGCCCGGTTCTCGCCGACCGTGACCAACAAGCTTGCGGAGGAACGGCCCTTCGCCTGGTTCAAGTCGAACATGATCAGCACGGTGCCCCTGCCGTACGCCGGGGCCGGTCGTCGTGTCTATCCAGGCTTTGTCCAGCTCTACTCCTTCATGTCCATGAACATGGAGCGTCACCAGGACGCCCACCTCCGATACCTTCAGGACCTGATGAACGGTGATGGAGACTCGGCCGAGAAGCACCTGGAATTCTACGACGAGTATCTCTCGGTCCTGGATCTGACCGAGGAGTTTTATCTCCAGACCGTCGACATCGTCTTCCAGAAGCATCTGCTTCCCAGGGGCGAACTGGTTCACCAAGGGCGCCTTGTCCGGCCTTCGGCGATCACCGACATCGGCCTGCTGACCGTTGAAGGCGAACTCGACGACATCTCCGGCATCGGCCAGACCCAGGCCGCGCACGCGCTCTGCACCGGTCTGCCGGATGACCTTCATGAGGACTATGTCCAGCCCCATGTGGGTCACTACGGGGTCTTCAACGGTCGCCGGTTCCGCGACGAAATCTACCCCCGGGTGGCCGCCTTCATTGCGCGGCATGAGGCGCGGCTTTCCGCGCCCCGAGCCTGATCCTCGCCCGCGTGTTCGGGTTCAGGCGCGCCCTTGCGGACGGTGACCTCATCGATGTCGAGGGGCTTCCAGTCAGGCTGAGGATCAGCCCACGGTCCCGCCGCATCGCGCTTCGGCATGACAGGCGCCGGCGGGAAGTCGTCGCCACAGCCCCGGACGCTCGGGGTCTTTCCGAGGCGCTACGCTTCGCCCGCAGTCGCGCCGACTGGATACGCGCCCAGCTGGGGTCCACGCCTGAGGTCCCGGCCCTGGCGCCCGGGCTTGATCTGACAGTATTCGACCGGTTGTGCCGGCTGGAGACGGGCTCCGGCCGCACCCGGGTCATCGACGGGATGGATGGCGCCCTGGTGATCCAGGCGACAGGGGGCGACGAGGCCTTCGCCCGCTCGGTGGTCCGGGTCCTCAAAAGACAGGCCCTGGAGGGTTTCCGGGAGTTATCCCTGCGTCATTGCCGGACCCTGGGGGCTCCCTTCCCAACGGTTTCCGTGATGGACGCCCGAACCCGCTGGGGATCCTGCAGTCCCGCCCGATCGGGCTCTCCTCCGGCGGTGCGTTATGTCTGGCGTCTTGCGCTCGCGCCCGCTTGCGTCGCGGACTATGTCGCCGCCCACGAGTGCGCCCATATCCTCCAGCCCAATCATGGGCCAGCCTTCTGGGCTCTCGTGCGGGGCCTGGTGGGGGATCCCGCCCCGCACCGGGAATGGCTTCGGAGGGAAGGGCCGAGGCTTCAGGCCCTCGGCGCAGACGTGGTCTGATCCGGTCCCGGCGTTCCCGACGTCCCTGTCGGCGGCGTGGGATCGGGCGAAGGCGCCGCCTCCGGTTGTCCCTCGAGGAGATCGCCGATCGGATCCTCGCCCGACGCCGGCGTGGCGAACCCGCCCGGTATCGGTTCAGCCTTAAGGCGGGGCAGGGTCCGCGCCATGAAGGCCTGCCAAACAGCGGCCGGCGCGCCGCCGCCTGTCACGCGCCGCATGGGGGTGTTGTCATCTCGGCCCACCCAAACCGCGGCCACGAAGCCGCCGGTATATCCGACGAACCAGGCGTCCCGGTAGTCGCTCGTGGTGCCTGTCTTTCCAGCCAGATCATAGCCAGGAACGCGGGCCCGGGTCCCGGTGCCGGACGTCAGCACCTGGCGCATCATCTGGTTCATCTGCGGCAGGGCCGGGGCCCCGATCACCTGTGTCCGGGGCGGCTGGGCGACAGAGCGATCGTAGAGCACCCTGCCTTCAGCTGTGCGGACCCTCTCGATCGTCCAGGCCGAGGCGGCGTATCCTCCGTTGGCGAAGGGCAGGTAAGCCTGCGCCATCTCCAGCGGGCTGACCTCGACTGCGCCAAGCGCCATGGAGGGGTCGAGCTGGATGGGCGAACGAATGCCCAGTCGCCGGGCCGTCGCCGCCACATTCCCCGTTCCGACCTCATTGGCCAGCCGGGCCGCGACAGTGTTGACGGACTGGGCGAGGGCTGTCTGAAGGGTGATGGGTCCGAGGAATTCCCCGGTATAGTTGCGCGGTTCCCAGGTTCCGATCCGGATCGCCTCATCAACGACCGGCGTATCCGGCGTGCGGCCCCGTTCCACGGCGGTCAGGTACACGAAGGGTTTGAAGGCGGAGCCCGCCTGGCGGCGCGCCATCGCTGCGCGGTCAAACTGACTGTCCTCGTAGTCGACGCCTCCGACATAGGCCCGCACCCGTCCTTCCCCGTCCAGCGCCACCACCGCCCCTTGCTGGACACCCAGGGTGCGGGATCCGGCCACCCCTGCGCGCAGGGCCTGCTCAGCGGAAAGCTGGATGGGCAGGTCCAAAGTCGTCTCGACGATCAGATCCTCGGTGGGTTCGCCGACGAGGCCCCGGACCTGCTCGTCCACCCAGTCTGTGAAGTACTGGGCCCTCTGGCTCGCGAGGGTCGGGTTGACCCGGACGGGGGTCTGGATGGCCTCGGCCCTCTGGGCGGGCGTGATCGCGCCAGATCGCACCATCTCGTTCAGGACCACCGTGGCCCGGCGGGCGGCCCGGTCTGCCGAGGAGACAGGGCTGTAACGAGACGGCCCCTTCATCATCCCGGCGAGCAGGGCGCTCTCACCTATGGTGAGCTTTTCGGCCGGCTTTCCGAAGTACCGCTGCGACGCCGCTTCGATCCCGTAGGCGCCGGCCCCGAAGTACACCCGGTTCAGGTAGAGCGCGAGGATCTCCTTCTTGGTGAACTTGGTCTCCAGCCAGATGGCCAGGACGAGCTCCTGGGCCTTGCGGCGATAGGTCTGGTCCATGGTCAGGAACAGGTTCCGGGCCAGTTGCTGGGTGATCGTGGACCCGCCCCGGAGAGGACCATCGCCCCGGCTGGTCAGGTTGTAGACCTGGCTTCGGAGAATGCCCCAGGGGTTGAACCCGAAATGCCAGTAGAACCAACGGTCCTCGATGGCGATGAAGGCCGCCGGCACATAGGCGGGAAGCTTGTCCAGATCGACCGGCGGCGCATACTGGCTGCCCCGAACCGAGACCAGGGCCCCGGAGCGGTCAAGGTAGGAGATCGAGGGCTGGCGGCGCGCCTCGTTCAGGTTGGAGGTGTCCGGGAGATCGGCGGCGAACACCGCGAGGAAGGCAAGGGCGAAGATCAGGGCCCAGACCGTGAGAACCGCGCCCCAGTAGATGATGCCCTGAAGGGGGGTTCTGCCCCGCCGGGGCGGCCCCTCCCGGGAGGCGGATCTGGCCATGAACCTCTGTCTCCGAACGGATCGGCGCCCCGCCGCGAACCGGTCGAGGCATACATCAGCACGCCGACTCGCGCGACAGGATTGCCGCCTGCGCCGAAAGCCTCTTCCCAAGTCCGCCAGCCCGCGGCAAGAGGCCGGCGCATGAACCCGCCCCCGCAATCCAACGAGGCCCGCCTGACGTCTGCACCCTCAGATGCGGCCGGGGTGGCCGCCCTCGTCCAGGCGCGGCTCTCGGAGCTGGCCGGGGAGGATGTCCGGCCCGTCTCGCTGGCCCTCGACTTCGGACCCGCCTGCGGCAAGGCTGGGGCGGCGAGGCTGGAGTCGTGGGTGGACCGGCGGACGCGATCCCTGGCCTTCGTGCGGGCGCGTCTGACGACCCTGGATGGACTCGTGATCGCCGCTGGCTCCGCCGTCTTCAGTCGCCCTCCGGAGTCCTCCTGACATCCTCTGCTCGCCTTCGGTTGCGACGCCGAAGGCTGCATGATATCAGACGCGCGGCTTCGGGCCGGGGGTTCTGAACAGGGCTGACGGCGTCTGTGCTTTTCCAAGCGCTTTCAAGCCTTTAGCTGTCGGAATCCTCTTTCGGTGGCTGTGACACACGCATCGGGCAGGCGGAGCAAGTGGCGGACGATTCCAGGACTTCAGATGTGGGCGGTCGTTACGCCCGGGCCCTTTTCGACCTCGCGAACGAGACCGCGACGATCAGGGCTGTCGCCGACGACATGGCGTCCCTTCGTCGCATGCGTGCAGACTCGTCTGATCTGAGGACCCTTCTGGCTTCCCCGGCCTTCACCTCGGCCGACAAGGTCAACGCCCTGGGCGCCCTCGCCGCGAAGGCCGGGTTCTCGGACACCACCCGCAAGTTCCTGGGCCTGCTGGCCTCGAACGGCCGGGCCGCCGCCCTGCCGGACGTGATCACCGCTTTCGAGGCCCTTGACGCCGCCGCCCGCGGCGCCGTGTCCGCCGTGGTGACCACCGCTGCGCCCATGAGCGCCGCACAGTCCAAGGCCGTGGCCGCCGCCCTGCAGTCGGCCCTCGGCAAGGCGCCCGAGATCGAGACCCGCGTCGATCCCGCCCTCCTCGGCGGCATTCGTGTCCGGGTTGGTTCCAAGCTCTTCGACGCTTCGCTTCGTTCGAAGCTCGATTCCCTCAAGTTCGCCCTGAAGAGAGCGTAAGCCATGGATATCCGCGCCGCCGAAATCTCGGCCATCCTGAAGTCCCAGATCGCCAACTTCGGCCAGGACGCCGACGTCTCCGACGTCGGACAGGTCCTGTCCGTCGGCGACGGCATCGCCCGGGTCTTCGGCCTCGACAACGTCCAGTCGGGCGAGATGGTCGAGTTCCCCAAGGCCGGCGTGAAGGGCATGGCCCTGAACCTCGAGCGCGACAATGTCGGGGTCGTGATCTTCGGCGAGGACCGCGCCATTGCCGAGGGCGACGAGGTCCGTCGCCTCTCCGAGATCGTGGACGTGCCGGTCGGCAAGGGCCTGCTCGGCCGCGTGGTCAACCCGCTGGGCGAGCCCATCGACGGCAAGGGCCCGATCAAGAATGTGGCCGAGCGCCGCCGGGTGGACGTGAAGGCGCCAGGCATTATCCCGCGGAAGTCGGTGCATGAGCCCGTTCAGACCGGCCTGAAGGCTATCGACACCCTGATCCCGATCGGCCGCGGCCAGCGCGAGCTCATCATCGGCGACCGTCAGACCGGCAAGACCGCCGTGGCCGTCGACACCATCCTGAACCAGAAGGCGATGAACGCCGGCGATGACGAGAGCGCCAAGCTCTACTGCATCTACGTCGCGATCGGCCAGAAGCGCTCCACGGTCGCCCAGATCGTGAAGACCCTCGAGGAACGCGGCGCCCTCGACTACACCATCGTGGTCTCCGCCACGGCCTCCGAGCCGGCCCCCCTGCAGTTCCTGGCCCCCTTCTCGGGTTGCGCCATGGGCGAGTGGTTCCGCGACAACGGGATGCACGCCGTCATCATCTATGACGACCTGTCCAAGCAGGCCGTGGCCTATCGCCAGATGTCCCTGCTGCTGCGCCGCCCGCCGGGCCGCGAAGCCTATCCGGGCGACGTCTTCTACCTGCATTCCCGCCTGCTGGAGCGCGCCGCCAAGCTCAACGACGAGAACGGCAACGGCTCGCTGACCGCCCTGCCAGTCATCGAGACCCAGGCCAACGACGTGTCGGCCTACATCCCGACCAACGTGATCTCGATCACCGACGGCCAGATCTTCCTAGAGACCGACCTCTTCTTCCAGGGGATCCGTCCGGCGGTGAACGTCGGCATCAGCGTCAGCCGCGTGGGCTCCTCGGCCCAGATCAAGGCCATGAAGACCGCCGCCGGCCCGATCAAGGGCGAGCTCGCGCAGTACCGGGAAATGGCCGCCTTCGCGAAGTTTGGCTCCGACCTCGACGCCACCACACAGCGCCAGCTGGCCCGTGGCGAGCGCCTGACCGAACTGCTCAAGCAGCCCCAGTACGCCCCCCTCTCCGTCGAGGAGCAGGTCGCCGTCGTCTATGCCGGCACCCGCGGCTACCTGGACGGCGTGGCCACCGCCGACGTCAGCCGCTACGAGCAGGAGCTCCTGAAGCACCTGCACGGCAAGCATCAGGGCCTGCTCGACACCATTCGCGAGGGCAAGGCGCTGACCGACACGGTCGAGGCCGACCTGCGCGGCGTGCTCACCGCCTTCACCGCCACCTTCGCCTGAGGCTGGACCGGAACCGCCCGACATGGCCAGCCTCAAGGAAATGCGCAATCGGATCGGAAGCGTGAAGGCCACGCAGAAGATCACGAAGGCGATGCAGATGGTCGCAGCCGCCAAGCTGCGGCGGGCGCAGGACAACGCCCAGAACGCCCGTCCCTACGCAGACCGCATGGCGTCGGTGATTGCGAACCTGGCCGCCGGCGTGTCCGGGGACGGGGCGCCAAGGCTTCTGGTGGGCACCGGCTCCGAGACCCGCCAGCTTGTGATCGTCGCCACCTCCGACCGGGGCCTGGCGGGCGGCTTCAACTCCTCCATCGTCCGGATGGCTCGTGAGCGGATCAACCGCCTCGTATCCGAGGGCCGGGAGGTGCGCCTGATCACCATCGGCAAGAAGGCTCGGGACCAGCTGCGCCGCCAGTTCGGCGACCGGATCGTCGAGAGCTATGAGGCGGGTGGCAATCCTTCCCTCACCACGGCGCAGGACGTCGCCGCCAAGGTGGCTGATCTCTTTGACGCCGGCGAGATCGACGTGGTCTCTCTCCTGTTCAGCCGGTTCAAGTCGGTGGTCGTCCAGACGCCGACCTTCGTGCAGCTGATTCCCGCCCAGGTCGCCGGCGCAGAGCCCGTCGACCTCAAGGGGGCCGGCTACGAATATGAGCCTGACGCCGAAGGGATTCTCGAGACCCTCCTGCCCCGGAACCTCACCGTCCAGGTCTTCTCGGCCATGCTCGAGAACCAGGCCGGGTTCTACGCCGCCCAGATGGCGGCCATGGACAACGCCACCCGCAACGCCGGCGACATGATCGCCAGCCTGACCCTCCAGTACAACCGTTCACGCCAGGCGCAGATCACCAAGGAGCTGATCGAGATCATCTCCGGCGCCGAGGCGCTCTAACCGAGAGAGTCCGAAACCATGGCTACGACCCCCAAGGCCCCCGCGAAGAAGGCCGCCGCGCCCAAGGCCGCCGCACCGAAAGCGGCGAAGGCCCCGGCTGCGCCCAAGGCCACCGCACCGAAGGCCGGCGTCGCCGGCGGCCGGATCGTCCAGGTCATCGGCGCCGTTGTCGACGTCGAGTTCGAAGGCCACCTGCCGGCGATCATGAACGCTCTGGAGACCACCAACACCGACCAGAGGACCGGCAAGCCCTTCCGCCTGGTGCTCGAGGTGGCCCAGCACCTGGGCGAGAACACCGTCCGAACCATCGCCATGGACACCACCGAGGGCTTGACCCGCGGTCAGCCCGTCGTCGACACGGGCGCCGGCATCACGGTTCCCGTCGGCCCGGCCACCCTGGGCCGCATCATGAACGTCATCGGCGAGCCGATCGACGAGGCCGGCCCGATCACCAGCGCCTACACCAGCCCGATCCACCGTGAGGCCCCGTCCTTCGCCGACCAGTCGACGGCGGCCGAGGTCCTGGTCACCGGGATCAAGGTCGTGGACCTGCTCTGCCCCTACACCAAGGGCGGCAAGATCGGCCTGTTCGGCGGCGCCGGCGTGGGCAAGACCGTGACCATGCAGGAGCTGATCAACAATATCGCCAAGGCCTACGGCGGTTACTCCGTGCTGGCCGGCGTGGGCGAGCGGACCCGCGAGGGCAACGACCTCTACCACGAGATGATCGAGTCCAACGTGAACG
>Ga0315899_10004363_pt1 | contig 15300 bp, 12 predicted proteins | sample LakEriMetagenome_2_FD_203518 | JGI IMG/M metagenome (GOLD analysis project Ga0315899, IMG submission 203518) | Freshwater fungal communities from buoy surface, Lake Erie, Ohio, United States - Buoy 4 MA112 | ecosystem: Environmental > Aquatic > Freshwater > Lake | place: USA: Lake Erie, Ohio... | reverse complement strand
GCATCGATACCGAGATCGCCAATGCCGAGAAGGGCAAGCCGAGCGGCATCTGGATGAAGTGCAACCAGCTCACCGATGAAGGCATGATCGATCGGCTCTACGCCGCCAGCAAAGCCGGCGTGCAGATCGAGCTGGTGGTGCGCGGAATCTGCTGCCTGCGCCCCGGGGTCGAGGGGATGTCGGAGAACATCCGGGTCAAGTCGATCATCGGCCGCTTCCTCGAACACAGCCGCATCTATGCCTTTGCCAATGGCGCCGCGATGCCGAGCGTGCAGGCGGCGGTGTTTATCTCCTCGGCCGATCTGATGGGCCGCAATCTTGATCGCCGGGTCGAGGCGCTGATCCCGATCCTCAACCGCACGGTGCATGATCAGGTGCTCCAGCAGGTGCTGCTCGCCAATATGCTGGATACCGAACAGAGCTGGTGGCTCCATGCCGATGGCTCCTATTCGCGCGTGGTCACCGATGGCAAGCCGTTCAATTGTCATCGCTATTTCATGACAAACCCGTCGCTGTCGGGCCGCGGCGGGGCGCTTGAGGCGGGCGCGGTGCCCAAGCTGAGTTTGCGGCGGGGCGGCACTGCATGAACTATCGCAAGCGGCGGGATGACCGCAGCGGGGCGTTTGCCGGCAGTACGCCCAGCCGTGCGATCATCGATATTGGTTCGAACACGGTGCGGCTGGTCGTCTATGGTGGCTCGATGCGCGCGCCGATGGTGCTGCTGAACGAGAAGATCACCGCCAAGCTCGGGCGCGAGATCGCCACCACCGGGCGGCTCGCGGACGAGGCGCTGGCGCTGGCGCTGCGCGGCTTGAAGCGGTTCGCGCTGTTGCTCGAGGATCTGGGCGTCGAGGATGTCGAGACGGTCGCCACAGCCGCGGTGCGCGATTCCGCCAACGGCCCCGAATTCGTGGAACAGCTGCGCGCGATCGGATTGCAGCCGCGGGTCATCTCGGGCGAGGAGGAAGCGCTCCTCAGCGCCCACGGCGTGATCGGCGCCTTCCCCGATGCGCACGGGATTGTCGCCGATCTGGGCGGCGGAAGCCTTGAACTGGTGCGGGTTGCCAATGGCTCTGCTGACGGCGCGAGCACGCTTCCGCTCGGCACATTGCGCCTGCCCGAACACCGCAAAGGCGCCGCCGGGCGCGCAGACATGGGCAAGTCGCTCGACAAGGTGATCCGCAAGGCCGGATGGGATCTGTCCACCTCCCCGCCCGAGGCCAATGGCGCGCTCTATCTGGTGGGCGGCACGTGGCGCGCGATGGCGGTGTTCGCGATGGCGGCGCGCAGCCACCCGCTGAGCGATCCGCACGGGTTCGAGATCGATCCTGCCACAGCGCTCGAGATCGCTGCTGCGCTCGCCGGCAGCGAGAGCGAGGCCTTGAAGGGCCGCGAGCGGATTTCGACGATGCGCGCCGAAAAGCTTCCCGATGCCGCGGTGCTGCTGGCGGCGCTGCTGGCGCGTCTCAATCCGGCCAAGGTGGTGTTCTCCTCGTGGGGCCTGCGCGAAGGCCTGCTCTATGATCGCCTGCCCGCGCATAGCCGCGCGGCCGATCCGCTGCTGGCGGGGGTGGCGGTATTCGCCAGCCAGCGTGGCACCCCGGCGACGCTCGCGACCCGGATGGCGGCCTGGACGCTCGATGCCGCGCCCGCGCGCACGCATGGCAGCGAGCGGCTGCGGCTGGCGGCGATCATGCTCGCGCTCGCCTCGATGCAGATCGAGCCCAACCTGCGCCTGCCGCAAGCGATCGACTGGGCGCTGCACAAGCGCTGGATCGCGGTCGACGGCAAGGGCCGGGCGATGATGGCGGCGGCGATTGCGGCCAATGGCAACCAGATCATCCCGCCGCCTCGCGTGCGCGCGCTGGCGAGCGAGGAAGCGATCGAGGAAGCGGTGCGCTGGGGCCTCGCGCTCAGGCTGGCGCGGCGGCTCGGCGCACAATCGCGCCGCTCGCTCGAGGTCAGCCGGCTGGTGGTGGAGGAGGGCGTGCTGGTGCTCAAGCTGGCGCAAAGCCACGCGGCGCTGTTCGCATTCCCGACCGAGAAGGATATCAAGCTGCTGGCCAGCCGGCTCGGCACCGCATGGCGGGTCGATATCGTGCCTGACGCTGCGCTTTGACCGCCTTCGTGTCGCGCTGGCGCGCTATGCAGACCGCCCGCCCCATCGTTAGGTGGCCGAGAACTAAGCCTTCGCGCTCGTCGCAAACGGCGAGAAGTCGGTCTCTAGATCGTACAGATCGATGCCCTCGGCCTTCTTCAACCGGTTCACCACCGCATAGGTCACCGGCGTGAGCGCCGCTTCCCACGCCACTTTCAGCGCCCAGTTGGTGATCATCACCGTCACCACCGCTTCGGTTGTCCAGATGCCGAGGAAGGCGACGGGGTAGAAAATCAGGCTGTCGACGCCCTGACCCACGAAGGTTGAGCCGATCGTGCGGCTCCACAAGGCGCGGCCCTTGGTGAGCACCTTCATCTTGGCCATGACGAAGGAATTGACGAACTCGCCCGCCCAGAAGGCGGTGATCGAGGCGACCACAATCCGCCAGGTGCTGCCGAACACGCTTTCATAGGTCTGCTGGCAGATCGCACCGCCCGGGATCGCCGGGTCGGCCGAGGAGGTAAGGGGGCGCGGCCCGCCAAAGCCGCTCGCGCTGCATTCCCACCCGTCGAAGGCGGGCAGGGCGGTGACGACATAGGACATCAGCGCAAGGAACAGCAGCGCCCCCGTGCCCACCCAGATCACGCGGCGCGCGCGGGCAAAGCCGTAGATCTCGGTCAGCACATCACCGATCACATAGCCCAGCGGGAAGAACAGGATCCCCGCGCCATAGATGAAGGTGCCATCGGGCGCGGGCCACCAGCCTTCGGGCCAGAACGGCACATCGACAAAGGTGAGCTTCGCTGCGCCGATGATGTTCGACAATAGCAGGATCGTGACGAACCCCGCCATCACCAGATCGTAGTAGCTGAAGGCGGCAGGCGCGCGGCTGGTGGCAAGGATGCCATCGGCGGGATCGCGATCAAAGGCGGCGGCAGGATCGGGCTGGACGGCGGCAGAGGCCGGGTGCGCGGTGTTTTCCATCACGCGGTGGGTTAGCGCGATTCCCTTGCGCGGAAAAGCGCGCTATTGGCGAGGCTGGCGCGCGCCCGTAGCTCATCTGGATAGAGCGCGAGACTTCTAATCTTGAGGCAGCAGGTTCGAGTCCTGCCGGGCGCGCCAAGGGATCATAGGGGGACAGCTTGGACGCATTCTGGACTTGGCCGCTGTTTGTGGTGGTGCTGCTGCTGATGTGCGCGATGGCTGGTGCGCACGAGCTCGGGATACGGACGCACGCCAGGCTCGCTGACCCAAGGTCCGAAGACGAAGGGGTGAACAGCGACGAGGGCTTCATCCTGTCAGGCGTGCTCGGCTTGCTCGCATTGCTGATGGCGTTCTCGTACTCGATGGCGCTGTCGCGGCTGGAGGATCGCCGCGACCTGATGCTGCAGGAAACCAGCGCGGTGGGCTATCTCCACATGCTTGCCGACGGCCTTCCGCCAGCGCAGGCGAGCGCGCTCAAGGCCGATCTGGCGACCTATGGCGCAGCGCGGCTCAAGGCGGCCGAGATGGCCGATGGCGCGGCGCGCACGGCCGCCGAGGAACGGGCCGAGGCGCTGCGCGTACCCGTGGCCCAAAAGGTCCGCGCGGTGCTCGCCGAAGGCACGCCCGGGCCGCTGCCGGTGGCGCTCGCCACCGCCTATGACACGGTCGAGGACACAGCGGTGCAGCGGCAGGCGCTGGCCCAGGCGCATCTGCCGGCGCGCGTCTTGTGGTTGCTCGCAGGCTACGCGCTTATTTCGGCGATGATGATGGGATATGCTCTGGCAGGCGGCCGCGCGCGCCACCGCGTCGCATCAAGCACATTCTATCTGCTGGTGTCGCTGGCCTTCGGGGTGATGCTCGATCTCGACCGGCCGAGTTCGGGCGGGATCAAGATTGATCAAACACCCTTTGCCCAAGCGGTCGCAGTGCTGAAGCAATAGCAGCGCTGAATCAGGCGGCGCGGGCAATCACCGCCAGCGCCTCAGCCTCGGAAATCACCTCGGCATATTTCGCCTGAAGGTCGAACAGATTGGCCTCGTGCGGGGCCTCGTGGCGATCGGCGCAGGCGTCGCGCACCACCAGCGGCACAAAGCCGTATTGCATTGCGTCGAGCGCGCTCGCGCGCACGCAGCCCGAGGTCGAATAGCCGGTGATGATGAGCGTATCCACACCGTCAGCGTTTAGCGCGTCGACCAATCCCGTGCCGAAGAAGGCGCTGGGATATTGCTTGGTGAACACTGTGTCGCCCGGCTGGGGCGTCAGATCATCGGAAAAGGCGCCCAGCGGCGAGCCTTCGACGAAGGCTTCGAGCACCGGCGCTTTGCGGTAGAACACCCCGCCGTCCGCGCCGCCGGGCTGGTATTGGACGTTGGTGAAGATCACCGGCACGCCCGCCGCGCGCGCGGCTTCGGCGAGGCGGCGGTTGCTGTCCCGCGCCGCCGCCGCAGTGCCCATGAACAAGGGCGAGCCTTCAGTGAGGTAAGCCACCACCACATCAACGATCAGCAGCGCCGGACGCGTGCCGGGTTGCAAGCGCCCCTCGAACACCCCGGCGTAATTGTCGGATGCCGAGGGGCCGGCCATCAAATGATTCCCGCATCGGCCAGCCGCTTGAGCTCGCCTGCATCAAGCCCGAGCCTTTCGGCAAACACCTCGGCATTGTCCTGCCCCGGCGCGGCAGGCGCGGGGCGGCGGATGGTCGAGGGTGTCTTGGACAGCTTGGGAAAGGCGTTCTGCATCTTGATGCGCCCGCGATTTTGCGTTTCGACCTCGATGATCGCTTCGCGCGCCTGAAAATGCGGATCGGCCAGCATATCGGGCGCGCGGTAGACCCGGCCTGCGGGGATCGAATATTCGATCATCAACGCATCGACCTCGTCCACGCTGAGCGTGCCGGTCCAACCATTGACCAGCGCGTCCAGTTCGTCCTGATGGATTCCGCGTGCGATGTGGGTGGAATAGCGCGCGTCGCTCGACAATTCGGGACGGCCCATCGCTTGGGCTAGCCGCGCGAAGATCGCATCGCCATTGGCACCGATCATGTAGACACCGTCCTTGCAGGTGTAGACGTTGGACGGCGCGATGCCCTTGAGCACCGAGCCCGAACGCTCGCGGATCACGCCGTTGCGGTCATATTCGGGAACGAGGCCCTCCATCACCTGCAACACCGCCTCGTAGAGCGCGGAATCGACCACCTGGCCTTCGCCGGTCTTCTCGCGGTGGTGCAGCGCGGCGAGCACGCCCAAGGCGCCGTAGGTCGCGCACAGCGTATCGCCGATCGAGATGCCCATGCGGCTCGGCGCGCGGTCAGGTTCACCGACGATGTAGCGCCAGCCGCCCATCGCCTCGCCGATCCCGCCGAAGCCTGCGCGGTCCGAGTATGGCCCGTCCTGCCCGTAGCCCGACATCCGCGCGATGATCAGACCGGGGTTGATCGCGTGCAGCTCGGCCGGGCTCATGCCCCAGCGTTCCAATGTGCCGGGCTTGAAGTTCTCGATCAGCACATCGGCTTCGGCAATCAACCGGCGGGCGAGGGCTTGCCCCTCTGGCACACGCAGGTTGCAGGTGACCGAGCGCTTGTTACGCGCGATGACTTCCCACTGCACCTTCTGGTCGCCTTGGCCCCAGTTGCGCATCGGATCGCCCGCGCCCGGCGGCTCGATCTTGACGACATCCGCGCCCATGTCGCCGAGCAATTGTCCGCAGAAGGGTCCGGCGAGGAGCTGGCCCATTTCGACGACCTTGATCCCGGCCAGCGCGCTGGTGTTGGCAAGCGCAGAAGCGGCGGTCATTCCGCCGCCTCCCTCAGATTCCACACTGGCTGGATCGGTGCGGGCAGGCCGGTTTCGGCAAGGCAATTGGCGCGCAGGGCGTCGATGCTGGGGCCGTAATCGAACAGCGGAAGTTCGCCGCGCGAGGCCGTCATGTCCGTGCGCAGGGCGGCGGTGGCGGCGCTGTCCACCGCGCCGCTTTGATCGGCGACCACGCCGTAAGCGCGGGCGCCTTCGGGGGTGACGAGGCCTTGCCGGATTTCGAGGCCGACCAGTTCCGGATCGCGCGCCAGCGGGTCGCCCCAGCCGCCGCCGCCCCAGGTGATGAAATGCAGGAGATCGCCCGCCTTCACGCTGACGCTTTCAACCTTGTTGCCGACGATCTCTTCAGAGCCACCGATGCGTTCGAGCACCTTCTTGGCGCGCTTGCCTGGATGCCCACCATTAACGCCCCACGGCGGCACGAACCAGCGGTCGTCATGGATCGCGATCTCGCCATCCGCCAGAAAGCGGTAGGTCATGTGGATGCCATTCCCGCCGCGGTGCAGGCCTGCCCCGCCGCTATCGGGCGCTGTGGCATAACGCTCGATCCGCAGCGGGAAGTAGCGTTCGAGGAACTCGTTGGGGACATTGGTGAAGCCCGGCCACAGCGAGTGCCCGTCCGGCCCGTCGCCCAGCGGTCGGCCTGGAATCCCGCCAAAGCCGATCTGGAACAGCTGGAACCAGTCGCGCGTCCCTTCCTCGCGGCTGTCCCAACCCGAATAGAACAGGTGGGGGCTGGAAGAGAACCCGGCGGCGTTGAGGAACTCCGGCGTCTTCTGCCCGAGCAACCCGCCCAGAATGTCGAAGATCCGGCCCAGCGCGTGCGTCCGGCCCGACAGCGCCGCAGGGAAATGCGGCTTCAGCAGCGAGCCTTCCGGAATGCGCACCTCGATAAGATCGTAGAACCCGTCATTGAACAGGATCTGCGGATCGAAGACCATGATCATGTAGATGCCGAAAAACATCTTGAACATGTTTTCATTGAGGAAAAAATTGATCGAAGCGGCCGACTGCGGGTCGGTGCCCTCGAAATCGAGCACCACCTTGTCGCCGTCGCGCCACATGGTGCAGCGGATCTTGTAAGGGCCGTAGCCCTTGCCGTCGTCGCAAATATAGTCCTCGAAGCTCACCGGTTCTTCGGCGACGGCCATCGCCAGCAGCGCCTTCATCGCGCGGTGGTTGCGCGCAAGCAGCTCCTGCGTGGCCGAGACATAGACATCATCGCCGAACCGCTCGGCCATCTCGATCACGCGGCGCGCGGCAACGCGGCACGAGGCGATCAGGGCGTTGAGGTCCGCCTGGCACCAATCGGGCTTGCGGGTCTGGTGCATCACCAGCTTCATCAGGTCTTCGTTATATTCCCCGCGCTTCCAGATCTTCACCGGCGGAATGCGTACGCCTTCTTCGAAGATCGAGGACGCGCCGATCGGCATCGAGCCGGGGACGCTCCCGCCGATGTCGCTCTGGTGGCCGAACATCGCGGTATAGGCGATCAGGCGCCCATCCTTGAACACCGGCAGCATCACCAGCCAGTCGTTCGAGTGCGAAATCGCGCCCGCGCAGGAATAGGGATCGGACAGGAAGATCATGTCCCCGTCCTCGATCGTGCCGTCATAGCTGATCAGGAAGCCGTCGATGAAGCTGCCGAACTGGCCAACGATCATCTTGCCGGCGGGATCGGAGATCAGCGGGAAGGCGTCGCCCTGTTCGCGGATGCCGGGCGACATCGCGGTGCGCACCAGCGTCGCGTCCATTTCGATGCGGGCATTGCGCAGCGCGTTCTCGATGATGTCGAGCGTCACCGGGTCGATCGCGACCTTGGCGAAGGGGGTGGTGTTGGGTTCAATGATCTTGGCGGGCATCGGCTTAACCCTTCGCCTTGAGAGTGATGAGGATGTTGCCGACAGCGTCCACAGCCGCGCGGCAATCGTGCTCGACCAGCGTGGTCGAATCCATTTCGGTGATGATCGCCGGGCCTTCGATCACGTCGCCTTGTCTTAAGCGGGCGCGGTCGTAGATCACCGCCGGGCGCTCCTCGCCGCCGATCCACACCGTGTGATCGCGGATCTTGGCCGCGGCAGGGTTGCCGTCGCCCTTGGGCAGTTCGGCAGCGGGGAGGGCGGGGGCCTGCCCCTGTGCCACCGCGCGCAGGTTCACGATCTCGTGCGGAGTGTCCATGTTGAAGGTGAACAATCGCAGGTGTTCTTCATCGAAGCGGGCCAGGATGCCGTCGATCCCGTCTTCCTCCAGCATGTCTTGCGTGATGGTGAGCGGCACTTCAAACGCTTGGCCCGCATAGCGCACGTCGATTTCGAACAGCGATGTGATCTGCTCTTCGGGGATGCCGTCAGCGACAAGCTCGCTGCGGGTCTGGGCGGCCATATCGTCGAGCACGTTTACAAGGTCGGCAATGGCGGTGTCGCGGGCGAGGCGCGAGAAGCTGCGCGCCGTCTCGGTCCGCATCCGCGTGGTCGCATCGCCGAGCGCGCAGAGCACCCCGGGGGAGACCGGCGAGATCGCGGGCCAACTGCCCATCAGGCGGGCAACCGCGTTTACGTGCAAGGGTCCTGCGCCGCCGAAGCCCATCAGCGCAAATTCGCGCGGGTCATAGCCCTGCTGCACCGAGATCATCCGCAGGGCGCCGAACATGTTCTCGTTGACGATGTCGATGATCCCGCGCGCGGCCTCCATCAGCGTCACGCCGAGCGCATTGGCGATGGTCTGTACCGCCGCCTTGGCGCCCTCGCGGTCGAGCTTGAAGCTTCCGCCCAAAAGGTCCTCGGGCAGGTAACCCAGCACCACATTGGCATCGGTCACGGTGGGAAGCGTGCCGCCCTTGTTATAGGCAACCGGCCCCGGCACCGCGCCCGCGCTTTCCGGGCCGACGCGCAGCGCCTTGGTCAGCTGCGGCACGTGGGCGATCGAGCCGCCGCCTGCGCCCACGGTTTTCACATCGAGCGCCGAAGCGCGCACCGACAAGTGCCCGACTTCGGTGGTGCGCTGGCGGCGCGGCTCCAAGCCCTGGATCAGCGCCACATCGGTCGAGGTGCCGCCGACATCGAGCGTCAGAATATTTTCAAAGCCCGCGTTCTTGGCCACCCACAGCGCGCCCGTCACCCCGCCGGCGGGGCCGGACATGAGGATGTTGACCGGATGCTCCTCGGCCTTCTGACTGCTCATGAGGCCGCCATCGGAACGCAGCAGCGACAGGCGGCCCTTCAGCCCTTCCTGCTCCAGCTTGGTGCGCAGGTTGGAGACGTATTTCGACACCACCGGGCGCACCGCGGCATTGGCGACGGTCGAGAGCGTGCGCTCGTATTCCTGCATTTCGGGCAGGACTTCGTGAGATAGCGAGACGGGGATGCCGGGCAGTTCCTCGGCGGCGATCTGGCCGATGCGGGCCTCGTGCGCGCCATTGAGGTAAGCGTTCATCAGGCTGACGGTGAGCGCTTCGATCCCGTCACCCTTCAACTTGCGCAGCGCGACGCGGACCGCATCTTCATCGAGCGGGGTGACCTCGCGGCCTTGGGCGTCCATCCGGCCCGGCACTTCGACCGTGTGTTCCAATCGCGCGAGCGGCTGCGGCTTGGGCCACACGATCCATGCGGCGAGGCCTCCGGGAACATAGGAGCGCGCGATCTGCATGATGTCGCGGTAGCCCATCGTGGTGACGAGGCCGACGCGCGCGCCCTTGCCTTCGAGCACGGCGTTGGTCGCCACCGTGGTGCCGTGGAGGAAGAAGGCGATCTCGCTCGCGGTGATCCCCGCCTTTTCGGTGATCGCCTTCACGCCCGTCAGAATACCTTCCGAACTGTCATGCGGGGTCGAGGGGGTCTTGTGCCGCCAGAAGGCCCCGCTCTGCTCGTCGAACAGCAAGAGGTCGGTGAAAGTCCCGCCCACATCAACGCCCAGCCTGTAAGTCATGCCGTTTCCCTGTCTTGTGTCATGCCGCGCGGGCGACGGCCGAGGGCAATTCGCGCCCCAGCTCACCCGCAAACCACTTGTTGGCCGCGATCGCCGCGTCCAGATCGATGCCGCTTTCGACACCCGAACGCGCCATCATGTAGATGAGGTCCTCGGTGGCGACATTTCCCGTTGCGCGCGGCGCGAAGGGGCAGCCGCCAAGCCCGCCGAGCGAGGCATCGAACACCCGCACACCGGCCTTGTAGGCTTCCCAGGCATTGGCGATGCCGGTGCCGCGCGTGTTGTGAAAATGCGCACGCATCGGGATTTTTCCGCTGAGAGTCTCGCCCAGCCTGCCGAACAATTCGCCTGCTTCAAATGGCGTGCCTACCCCGATGGTATCGGCCAGCGCGATTTCCTCAGGGTTCTCGATCGCCAGTTCCTCGGCGATGGCGAGCACGGTCGAATGCTTCACTTCGCCTTCGAACGGGCAGCCGAAGGCGGCGGAGATGGTGACCTGCGCGCGCATCCCTTCGGCGCGGGCGAAGCGCAGCATATCGCGGGTTTCGGCAACGCCTTCGGCGATGGTCTGGCCCTGGTTCTTCTGGCCGAAAGTGTCGCTGGCGACGATCACGCAGCCGACCTGATCGACCCCGCGCGCACCATTCTCTCTGGTCGCAAGCGCACGCATCACCCCGCGCTTGTTGAGCACGAGGCCGATATAGGTGCAGTCGGGATCATCGGGCAGGCCGGCGATCACACCTTCCGCGTCCGCCATTTGCGGCACGCGTTGCGGGTGGACGAAGCTCGCCACTTCCAGCCGCCGCGCGCCATAGCCGATCATCCGGGTGACCAGCTCAAGCTTCACCGCGGTGGCGATGATGTCGGGTTCGTTCTGCAAGCCGTCGCGCGGGCCGACCTCGACCAGTTCGATGTTCTCGAAGCCCATGGTGAATCGCCTGACTGGGAAATGCGGGTTGGACGAGATTTAGCCGATTTGTATACAATTGCAATTGCGCTTGCATTACCGATGCGCAGGAACTCGGGCGCCAATGCAGCGTTGATTTGCGTCACTGCCGCCCTTATCCGGGCTTGCCGTGCTGCCGGCCGTACTGCTCGCCGCGCTCACAGTCTGCGCAAAAGTATGGAATGCGCGGCGCAGGTGGCTGCCCATTACCGCGCGCGCCCATTCAGGATCACGCGCGGCAAAGGCGGCGATCAATTCGTCATGGTCGCGGGCTGATTGCCACAGGTCTTCGAGCGAATAGGTGCGCGCCGTGCGCAGCACCACCGGCGCTTCGACCAGCCGCGCCAGCATCTGCCCCAGCCGCGGCGAGGCCGCCGCCTCGATGATCGCATCATGGAAGCTGCGATTGGCTTCGAGGAACTGTGCGACATCGGGCGCAGGCTGTTCGATCGCGGCTTTGAGCGCGGCGTTGATCGTCTCCATCTGCGCCACCTGCCCCCGCGTCATCCGGCGCGCGGCGCGCTCGGCCGCGTGGCATTCGAGCATCTGGCGCAGCGTGAACATCTCCTCGATGTCATCACGGCTCCAGTCGGCGACGAACAGGCGCTTGGATTCGCTGCGCACCAGCAGCAGCTCGTCCTCCAGCCGCCGCACTGCCTCGCGCACCGGGGTGCGGCTGACCCCGGTGATGTGCGCCAGCTGGTCTTCCGTGAGCTGCTCGCTGGGCTTCAACGCGCCGCTCAGCAGATGCGCGCGGATCTTGGCATAGGCCTGTTCGGACGCGCGGCTCATGCGCGGCGCACCAGGGGCGGGGTAGGGGCGGGGAAGAGCGGGAGAGGTGCGTTCATGTTACGCCTTTTTGAAGTCAGCCACTTGCCGCCGCAAGCCCTGCGGCATCAAAAACACACCACGCACCTCACCGCTGTCACATTTGCGCAAAGCACTTGACGGGAGCGCTTTGTATACAATAACGATTTGCGCAATGGCAACTGGCCATAGGGCAACGGGGGTGTTCGCCGTGAACCGCATCAAGGTCATCGTACCGATTGCAATGGATGAAGCCGGCGTCGCCAATCGCGCGCAGCAGCTGCCCAAAGGGTTCGTGCGCCCCGGTTTTGCCCCCACGTTCGAGGCAGTGCGCTGGGGCGCGGCGCTGGGCGATTCCTATCACGATACGTTGCTGATGGACTGGACGGTGTTCCAGGCCGGGATCACAGCCGAGGGCGAGGGTTACGCCGGCGTGCTGATCGATACGGTCAGCGACAGCGGGCTGTGGCCCTTGCGCTCGGCGCTCAATATCCCCGTGGTCGGCCCGGGCGAGGCGAGCTTTGCTGCCGCAATGATGCTGGGCAAGAGCTTCAGCGTGATCACCATGTGGCCGCAGTGGTTCCCGCTCTACGAGAAGGTGCTCAGCCAGCACGGCTGGGAGCACCGCTGCGCTTCGGTCCGCTCGATTGACACGCGGCCCGATGTCACCGAACTGCTCGAAGGCAAGGAAGAGGTCGTTTTCGCCAAATTGAAGGCTGAGGCCCTGCGCGCAATCGAAGAGGACGGCGCGGATGTGATCGTGCTGGGCTCCACCACCATGCACCAGTCCGCCGCCTACCTCGCCAGCGAATTGCCGGTGCCTGTGCTGAACCCGGGGCAGGTTGCCTACAAGAACCTCGAAACCCTGATCGAACTGGGGCTGACCCATTCGAAGAAGGCCTTCCCGGCACCCGAAGTGCCGATGCACGACAATATCCGAAAGGGCTGGTACTGATGAGTGAAAGCTGGAGCGAGGGTGGCCCTGGCCAGACGCCGCTGCCCTATCCCGTCTATGTCGATATCGTCACCAAGCGTTATTTCGACGGGGTCGACAACAAGCACATGGACCAGGTGCTCGATTGCTTCACGGCCGATGCTGTGCTGACCGAAGTGACCAGCAACACTGTCCATCAGGGCCGCGAGGCGATCCGGGCGATGTTCGTCAGACTGTTCGTCGATTTCGAGAGCATCTGGCACGGCAATTTCGTCCACACCGCCGATCCTGAAACTAATGCGATCTGCAGCCAGTTCACGGTGCTGATCACCCCCAACGGCGGTGATGAACTGCGCTATGAGAACTGCAACCGCTTCTACATGAAGGACCGGCTGTTCCACCGCGTCTATGTCTACATGTCGGGTGACAACCTGCTGAAGGAAGGGGGCGCCTGATGCAGTACGAACCCGTCATGACCCGCGCCGAGCTGATCGATTTCGCGCTGAACAAATACTTCGCCCGGGTCGATGCCAAGGACATGGAAGGCGCGCTGTCGTGCTTCCATGATACCGCATTGTTTTGTGTGCAGACCGCCTTCACCCGCCATAGCGGCAAGGCCGAGATCCGCCGCATGTTCGAGGATTTCTTCGGCGCTTACGAGACCATCATTCACCGCGATTTCACTTGCACGGTGGACGAAGCCAATGGCCGCATCACCGCCAGCTTCACCGCTGAGCTGCACGATGCCGCTGGCAATGTGACGCTGCTCACCAACACCAATTTCTGGCGGCTACGTGATGGCCCGGAAGGCCCCAAGTTCCAGGAAGTCTATGTCTACATGAGCGGGGCCAACGTCCTCGTCTGATCTGCCACCTCTCGTTTCCTTTCAGGAGAGCCGTTCCATGAATATCCGTCTTGCTCTTGCCTCTGGCGCGGCTCTTGGCGCCATCGCCCTGTCCGCGCCCGCGATCGCCCAGAATGCCCCGGCCGCCGATCCGGCTGCCGAAGAAGACAACGCCATCATCGTCACCGCCCGCCGCCAGTCGGAAAGCGTCGCCGATGTGCCCGCCGCGATCACCGTGTTCGGGGCCGAGGCGCTCGCCAAGACCGGCGTGCAGCGCGCCGACGACTTTATCCAGTTGACCCCGGGCGTGACGATCGTCACCGGCACCGCCGAAGCGGGCGACACCCAGATCAATATCCGCGGCATCAACGGTGCGCGCGATGCGGAAAGCTCGGTCGCGCTGGTGGTCGACGGCATCCTCAAGACCAACACCGCCCAGCTCAACCAGAACCAGGGCACGATGCGGCAGGTGGAAATCCTGAAGGGCCCGCAGGGCGCGCTCTATGGCCGCAACGCGGCCGCCGGCGCGATCGTGATCCAGACCGTCAAGCCGGGCGACACGCTCGAAGGCGGGGTCACGCTGCGCGCTGCGCAGGACAGCACCTACCTTGCCACCGGCTATGTCTCCGTGCCGGTGGGCGAGAGCGCCGGCTTCGTGCTGTCGGGCAACTATGCGACCACCGACGGCTTCTTCCGCAACCGCTTCCTCGACAATTCCAAGACCATCGACGATCAGGAAATCTGGTCGGTCGACGGGCGCTTCGTGGCCGAACTCGGCCCCAATACCGAGCTCGATGTGAAGGCCCGCTATGCCGACCTCACTGGCGCCTCGATCAACTTCAACGCCAGCTTCCACCTGCCCAACTTCGCGGGCGTGGACCCGGCCTTCTTCGAGGACGTCAACACCCACCCGTTCGGCTTCTATTCGAACATCCGTCCGACCAACGACCAGACCACCTTCGAAGCCTCGGCCAAGATCGAGCATGACTTCGACAGCGTCACGCTGACGGCCTGGGCGCTCTACAGCGATGTCGACCAGTCGCTGACCGCCGACGGCACCTCGGCCGACTTCGCGCGCTTCACCTTCCCGGGCGCAACCCCGGCCTCGGTCGCCGCGTCGAACGCCTGTTTCGCCTCGACCGCGGCGCTGACCGGCTACCCACTCAACGCGCCGACCTTCATCGGCCAGATCCCGGTGCCGTTCATCTTCGCGCCCGCCAACGGCTCGACCTTCGGCCCCTACAGCCCGACCACCTGCGACGGCACCCAGTTCCAGATCCGCGAGCAGAGCGACATCAGCGCCGAAATCCGCCTCGCCTCGAACGGCGACGGGCCGTTCAACTGGCAGGTCGGCGCCTACTACCTGCACATCGACCGTGAAGTCGGCGTCAGTCTCGGCGCGGATCTCGGGCAGGGCGTGACCCGCCAGCTCTACAACGCGCCGGGCTCGTCCAACCCGACCACCCAGCTCTACAACGACTCCTTCACAACCGATGTCTACGCGCTGTTCGCGGCGGCCGACTTCGACGTCAGCGACCGCTTCAACATCTCCGTTGCGGGCCGTTACGACATCGAGGATCGCAGCGTCAGCAGCCTCGTGCCGACGGTGCGCGATCCCTTCACCGGCGGGCCGATCAACCCCGGCCAGCAGGTCGTGAACGGGGTGGTCCAAGCGATCCCCGACCAGTCGCAGACCTTCAAGCAGTTCCAGCCCAAGATCTCGCTGCGCTACGAACTGGCCGACAGCGCCAACCTCTATGCCAACTGGGGGATCGGCTTCAAATCGGGCGGGTTCAACAACCAGGGTTCGGCAGCGATCGTCGATCAGGCGTTCAACCAGTTTATCGGCACCAACGTGCTGATCAACGACCAGTACCGCAAGGAAGTCTCGAGCGCCTTCGAAGCGGGGATCAAGGGCAGCCTGCTCGATGGCCGCATCACCTATGATCT
>Ga0315899_10004362_pt1 | contig 15302 bp, 7 predicted proteins | sample LakEriMetagenome_2_FD_203518 | JGI IMG/M metagenome (GOLD analysis project Ga0315899, IMG submission 203518) | Freshwater fungal communities from buoy surface, Lake Erie, Ohio, United States - Buoy 4 MA112 | ecosystem: Environmental > Aquatic > Freshwater > Lake | place: USA: Lake Erie, Ohio... | reverse complement strand
ATAGGATCTGCCTACTGAAGGCGTAAACCGATGACCATCCTCAGCAAGGATGGCCACACCATCCTCTTTCTGCACATCCCCAAGTGCGGGGGATCCTCAGTGGTGGAAACATTCCGGACGGCGGGCTACGAAACCGAGCTGGAAATCAGGGGGAAGCCGATTCGCTCCTTCCTGCGCACCACCCCCCAGCACCTCACCTGCAGCGACCTGCGCAGCCTGGTGCGCTTCGACCAGATCCAGAAGGTGTTCGCCGTGGTGCGCAACCCGGTGGACCGCCTGCTCTCGGAATACCGCTGGACCCACCGCGAAACAGAGCCCAGTGACCTGCCAGACGCGAATGAATGGCTACAGGAAAACCTGGCCGCTGCAGCCGAAGATATGACCTATCAGGACAATCATTTCCGACCCATGACGGACTTCTTCGACCTCGACATCCCGACCGAATTCTTCCCAATAGAACATAGCCTTAATGCAATTTGTAGCTATTATCTCAGCGGTAGCAATCAACCCCCTTCTTCCAGGGCAAAACACCTCAAGGACTCGCGCACCTTTGCAAATGCCAGCAAGTTGGCAGAAGCAGAGCTCTCACCCCAGACGCTGGCACTAATCCACAAGTTCTACGCCCAGGACTTCCTGGCTTTCGGTTATCCCATCAAGGCCCGGGGCAGAAAACCCAGGCCCTGCGAACAAGCGCTGCAACTTATGGAAGCAAGCAAAGCAAGCACCCTCCAGCTCTTGGTGCACCTCAGCACCAGACTGGAAAACCTGGAAAACACCGGGAAATACACTGAGGATCAGCTGATGCTGATCACCCAGGCCGAGGCCATGGCCCTGCGTTGCAAGCTGAAAACCCTCCTGCCCAGCTGGACCCCGATTGAACTGAGCGAGGATATCCGCGGCATTGCCGGAGCCTTGTGCCACCTTTCCGATCTCCAGCGCGCCTGATGAAAGCTGGCGCAGGTCAGTCGAGATCAAAGCGTGCCAGCACCGCCAGCAGATGGCGCTGATCGGTACCGCCCTCAGGCACGTAGCGGTATGAGGGCTTGAGTCGCAGGTGCAAACCAGCAGCCAGCGCCGCCGGCCAGGGCAGGGCCACGCTGTTCAGTTCGGGGCGCAGCTGCAGCACCCCGCGCCAGTGGGACTGCTGGCCATCGCCCAGCTCGATCTCCACCTCCGCCTTCCCCTGCACCTGCCCCGATTCGGGCAGATAGAGCCCCAGCTGCAGCTCTGGCTCCCGTCCCCCGGGGCCGGCGGCCCAGGCCTGCAGGGGCTCAAGCAGCAGCTGGTTTTCGTCCTCCAGCCAGCCGTCCGCGCACAGCCCCTTGCTGCCCTGCAGCAGGCTGAAGGCCAAGGGGCCTGAACCCTGCACGGCATCGGGCCATGGCAGCCCAGCAGGCCCCTCACGCTCCGGTTGGTGCCGTTCCCGCAGAATCACCCGAAGGGCCTCCTGCTGGGCTGAAGCACTGAAGGTTTCTTCGATGAATCGGCGGCAGGCTTGCTCGAGCGCCTCGGCTTCCTGCGGGCTGATCGCCACGCCCTCGCGGATCGCCTCCACATACTCCTCCGGGCTGTGGCACTGGCGCACCGCCTCAGCCGGGGCCAGCAGGGGGGGCTGGTCCAGCCCTTCAAAGGCGAATCCCGTGCCCAGCACCCGGTGGCCCCAGCTGAGGGCCTCAATCACCTTGCCCTTCAGGCCGGCCCCGTAGGGCAGCGGGGCCAGGCTCAGGCGCATCGAACCGTAGAGCTGGGCCAGCCGCTCATCGGATACGGCCCCCTCGAAGCGCACCGCCGGCGTGGCCTCGAGCAGGGCCTGCAGGTCCTCCGGACAGCCCGATCCCACCACCACCAGGGTGACCTGCTCGCCCAGCAGGGGCCACACGTGCTTCACCAGCCAGCGCACCGCCAGCTGGTTGGGGCGATGGCCGAAGCCCCCCACCAGCAGCACGGCCCGGTCCGCCTCCAGTCGGTCGGCCCGCTCCCCGTTCCAGCGGGTCACATAGCCGGGCACCGTATGCACCGGTGCCCGCAGCAGGGGCTGCAGCAGGGCGGTCTCCTTGGCGGAGATGCTCAGCACCGCATCCACCGACTGCAGAATCCGCCGCTCCTCCTCCGTACAGAGCAGCTCCAGATCGGCGGGAGCTGGCGGCGGCGGGCGCAGTTCCCGCTCCAGCTGGCTGGGCTGCCGGGCCTCCAGGCGCTTGCGCAGGCCGTGCAGATCGTGGGTGTTGTAGAGACGGAACGCACCTGGATAGAGCCCGTTGAGTTCCGGCAGAAACCGGCTGGTGATGTGGGGGCGGTTGTACAGGATCAGGTCGAGGCGCTGCACCTGCTTGGCCAGCCAAGGCGCCCAGTTCAGGCTCACCTCATCGCCCCAGAGGCAGAGCACGCCCCACTCCTCCAGCCGCCGGCGGTAGCCCTCCATCGGCGCGAAGTTCTCCGGCAGGAACACCACCTTGAAACCGAGCGCCAGCAGCGAGGCCACCAGCGAGAGGGTGCAGCGGCTGCCGGCGTCCCTGTCCGGCGTGGGGAAGTAGTGGTCCACCACCAGGGCCACCGGCCCCCGCCGCAGGCCATGGTCACTGGCCTGCAGCTGCAGGCTCATGTCGATCGGCTGCACGGTGAGCAGTTGCCGCCGCCAGCGCTGGCGCAGCTTCTCGAGGTTCAAGGCCTGGTAGCGCTTCAGGCCGGCATCGCTGGCCCGTGAATTACTCAGACCCTCCAGGTGCAGGATCCGCGACTGGGGCTGCACCGCCACGGCACGGCCGGCCACATGACGGCTGCGCAGGCAGAGATCGGCGTCCTCGCAGTAGGCGGGCCGGAAGCTGGCGTCGAATCCGCCCAGCTCCTCCCAGAGCTCGCGGCGGATCGCCAGCGCACAGCCGCTCACATAGTCCACCTCCCGCTCGTGGTCGAGCTCGAACCAGCGCTGCCGCCCAAAGCCCCGGCCATGGTTCCACACATCGCCATTGGCCCACACGATCCCGCCGCTCTCCAGCAGGCCGCCATCGCTGGCATACACCTGGCTGCCCACCACCCCCACCCCCGGCCGGCGGCGGAAGGTGCCGAGCAGGGCCGCCAGCCAGCCGTCTCCCACCAGGGTGTCGTTGTTCAGAAAGAGCAGCACCTCACCCCGGGCCCGGGCGGCAGCCTGGTTGCAGTTGTCCACAAAGCCGCCATTGGTCTCCGCCCTGGCATGCACCAGCCAGCCGCAGCGCTCGGCGATCAGCGGCGTGTCGTCGCTGGAGGCGTCATCCGCCAGGATCACCTCAAAGGGGATCAGCTCGCCCGGCCGGCCGTGGCGGGCCGCCACCAGGCCGCGCAGGCAGTTGAGCGTGAGCAGCCACTTGTTGTAGGCCGGCAGGATCACCGACACCTGCGGGCTACGGGAATCTCCAGGGGGAATCACCCCGGTCGGGGCGGGCAGGGACTCCACCCCCCGCATGCCCATCAGGTAGTAGCAGAGGCTGAAGGCGCTGCCCTCGTCATAGCCCATGGCCGCCTGGGCTGCCTGCAGACCTGACGCCCCGGTCCCGTCCGCCCCCAGCACCCGCTCCAACCGGGCACTGCCGAGATCGCCGAGCCGATGGAGGCGGCCGCTGCCGATGCAGGCGCTCCAATGGCGGAACAGATCGAGCCACTCGGCAGAGGCCGGCAGGGGTGCCAGCTCGTGCACGGATTGAAAAGGCTCCAGAGGGTCGATCGGCAGGGCAGGCCCGGCCAGATGGGCATCGGCAGCCGGAACGGGATCCAGCACGCCATGGGTGCGCATCAGCTCGAGCACGTCGCGCCGCAGACGCTCACCGTTGTCGCGGCTGAGATCCTGTTCATAGAGCACCATGGCGGTCTGCAGAGCCGCTTCGTGGTTGCCCCTGCGGGCCTCGATGCTGCCGAGCAGATACTCACGCAGCCCGGTTTCCAGCATCGGGCCGCCCAGCTGCAGGGCCAGCTGGGCGGCCCGGTCGAGCTGGCCGAGCGAAAGGGCCGCAGAGGCAGCCAGCGCCAGCTCTCGGTCGCCGATGGTCTTCAGCTGGGCAGCACCGGCGCCTGCTGGGTTACGGTCACGGGCCATCGATCAAACCCATCAGCTGCTGGGGGATGGCACGCCGAGCCTAATCGGCAAGGCCAGGCAAGGCCAGGCCAGGCCGGCCGCAGCAAGCGCATACACCAACTCGATCAACTGCAGATCGTCGAAGGTAAACTAAGCCAGCAAAGCTTCGACCTGGACCACAATTGCTGTTCGAGCCCACCACCACCACGCTTGTCAACACCTATGGCTGAGTTGTCACCACTGTTGGCCCGCGTGGAAACAGTGCTGGCCCAGGAGGCGGTTGCCAGCGTGATGATTCAACTGGCCCTGGAATGCCACGCCGCGATGTTGGAACTGGCGGAAGTCGACCAACGCAATGCCAGTCGCCATGCCCTTGCCGGTGCTCGGTTGTTCCGGGCACTTCCCAGTCGAGAGCAGCAGCCCACCTGGGTGGACAGCCATGAAGAGCAGTGCTGCCGCTATGGCGCGATCTGGATCCATGCCCTCGCCAGGGAGGGCCATGCCCTTGAGCCAGGCTGGCCTCAGGAGGCCCTGATCCTGCTCGAGAGGATGCAGGAACTGCATCAGAGTGCCGTGCCCTGGGCTGAAACGATCCGCCGTGATCTGGTTACACTCACCACGTCTGATCCTGCGGCTGAAACCGATTCGCCTACCGCATCACCAACCGCTGCCACCAACGCGGACCTCAAGATCGTGGTGGTGGGAAACTGCCAGAGCCACCCCCTCTACATCGGCCTGCGCCAGGCCCTGCCCGAGGCTCGCATCCACTTCTGCCGGCCCGTGCACATGGCCACCAGCGAGGACGTGGACCGGCTGCATCGGCGCCTCACCAGTGCCGATCTGCTGGTAGCCCAGCGGGTTCAACCCGGCTATCGCGACGGCATCGGTCTCGACACCCCCACCCTGCGCAGCCTCCTGCCCGCCGGAGCCAGGGCGCTGATCCTGCCCAACCTGCACTTCGAGGGCTGTTATCCCTGGATCGGCTATGCCCACGACCCCGATGGGCGGCTGGCACAGCTGGAGCCGCACTCCCCCCTCGGGGCCTACCACGATTTCCTGGCCATGGCGGCAGCAACCCGAGGACTGACCAGGGACAGCCTGCTCAGGGTCCCGGCGCCCGCGGCTGTTGTGGAGGCGGTGCGCAGCGCCCATCAGCAATCCCTGCAGGCCCTCCGCGAGCGGGAAAGGGAATGCAGCGTGGGCGTGTGCGACTGGATCGAGGCCAGGGTCCGCAGCCAACCCATCGGCCACACCATCAACCATCCCACCCAGGCCAGCCTGGATGAACTGCTGCGGCGGCTGCTCCAGCAGCTGGATCTCCCCCACAGCCTGGGCCCGGAGCTGTTCGACGACCGCGAGCACCTCGGCCAGCTCTCCATTCCCGTGCATCCCTGGGTGCGGCAAGCCCTCGACCTCGGGGACTGGAGTGCCCGATGGGGTCAGCGCCGGGGCAAGCCGCTGCCGGTGCAGCAGCAGCTGGAGGAATCCCTGAGCTTCTACCGCCAGAACCCCTGGATTGCTGCCGCCAATCTCAGGCACCCCAAGTTCCGGGCTGCCGAGCGCTGCCTCGATCACCTCGCTGCTGCCCCAGCCTCGGCCACCAGCCTCCAACCCAGCTCCAAGCCACTGGTCACCCTGCTGCATCTCCATGGCTTCAAGTGCGCTGGCTCCACCCTGATCTGGTCACTGGAGAGAGCCAGCGGGGGCAAGCTCGCCTACATGGAATCGCCCACCGCCAATCAGCGTCTCTCCTGGCAGCGGGTGCGCAGCCATCTCGAGGAAACCGGTGAGCGTCCCCTGGCCGTCACGTCCCACCTGATCACCCTGCCCCCTGCCGGAGCCCTGGCCCAGCTGTGTGTGGCCTTCCTGCGCGATCCCTGGAAACGGCTCCTCTCGGCCTACCGCTTTGAGCGGGATGTGAACAAAACCCTCAATGGTCGCTCCCTGAACGACTACGTCGCCAAGTTCTGTGAAGGCCCCCTCTGCAATTACCAGACATCTCAGCTCTCTCCACAGGATCTGGATGCGGATCAGGAGTCACGCCCCGGCGGGCGGGGATGGATCCCCAGGCCCGAACTGATCGATCTGCAACGACAGGATCTTTTTCTGGGGCTGGTGGAACGTTACGACGAATCAATCGTGGCCATTGAGTATCAACTGGAGCTACTGGGCCAGCCCCTCGACCTCGCCTATCCCGGGGCCATGAACACCACAGTTGCCAGTGGCAAAGCAGCGGATCTGGAGGCTGGAGATGCTGATCTGCGCCAACAGTTCCTGGCTGCAGCCGCCCTCGATGTCCAACTGCACCGGCAAGCTGGCGCCAGGCTCGAGCAACAGCTGGCAGCCATCCCCAATCTGGCTGAACGCCTGCTGAGGTTTCAAGAACGCTGCCAGCAACTGCGAGATCAGCCCTCAATCATTCGACTATGCCCCTATGCCGAATGGACGTTGCTCACCAGCTAACGCCAGGAATTCCAGGTGGAGCGAGGTGCATGCTTCACCACTGGATCAGGGAGCACACAGGCGGAGATCGGTGGGCGTCGCTGCGAAAATGGGCGATAGCGCTCAGCCATGCGGCGGTAAAGACTGCCAGGCTTGAAGCGCTCAAGATCTGCTGGACTGAGTGAATTCATCAACAACATCCAATCTGCGCCAAAATCAGAGATCTTTACTTCATCAAAATAGTCAAGCATCTTTTGCAAAGCTGATCGCTTGATGATGTAGCCATCATTACCCGGGGCATTTTTCTTGATTGCCGCGCTGGAATCCATCCACATCAGGGCGTCTTGCACAGGCTCGGGAGCCTGCCCCGAGCACTGAAGTCGGTCGTTCAGATAGATGAGCTCGTAGCGATCAAGCGCTTCCCGCAACGGGGAACTCCCATCCAGCCGCAGCGGGGCCAATGTTACAATATCATCTTCCACAATGAGATAACAGTCATCTTGCGCAGACCTGAACAAGTGACTGTAAAGCAGATACGTTGAGTAAACACAGCCAAAGTTACCCTTCAGCAACTCCGGATGGGCAGCCATCTTCTTGTCAAGATTGAAAATCGGACTGTCCAGGGGCATTTCAGAAGGCTTGACGCCATCAAAAAACGAATAAAAGCAGGAGTTGTAGCGAAACAATCCCGCCAACTTCTCGCGTCTGTAGACATCCGAGGGCAAGCTGAGTACCCAGAAAGACAGATCAGATCCATGGCCAGAAAAGGGCATCTGATACTGACCATCTTCCACAAACAGTGCTGGAGACTTTCCGGAGTAGAGCCTACAGATCGTGGCATGAATCCACTGCTTGCGTCGCTCCCCCATACCCCCACTGGCTATCAGCTTGGCAAGCTCTTCAAAACGACCACGCTCGACCATTGCCATGATTTTGAGGCGCATAAAGAAGAGATACCCATCCCTGTCAAGCGCAGCACTGATTTGGCGACTAGTCCAGTAATCGAGAATCGAGAAAAAGCTATTGACAACAAGAAAGTCGGCAAATCTTTCAAGATGCTGCAGTTGATCACCACCCAAACCAGCGAGACCATCCAGGTAGGCAAGCAAGACATCCGCTGGCTCTCCACCATGGATGCGCAACAGTGAATCTTGCTTAATCCACCAGGAATAGGGCCTTTTTTCAATCACAATAAGAAACTGAAGATATTGATTTCAGCCAAGATAGATCCAGCCAAAAGCTTCCATCTCAGCTCACCGGACTGGCCAGCCATTCCGCGAGTGGTCGAGCCACGCTCAAGGCCGCCGCGCCATAGCGCTGCTGCACGGCCCGCAGCAGGGGGAGGCGGTAGGCACCACAATCGGCCAGCACCACCGCAAACGGACGCTGCCGGTAGAGGCCGTCCACAGTCTCCAGAAGGAGCGCCATGGTCTCGGCAAAACTGCCGGCGGGTCGCCCCGGCCAGCGGCTGGCGGGCATGGGAAGCACCCGCAGGCCGAAGGGCTGGCCGCGGAAGCAGGATCCTGCGCCATGGGCAGCCTGCACCCGCTCGGCTCCATCGCCCACGTAGAGCACCTCAAGACCAGCCAACTCCGCCAGGAACTGGTCTGGCCCAGGGGGCTGGCCAATCGGCGGCAGGGGACCCATGCCCTGGGCAATCAGCTCCTGGGCAGCCGCCAACCAGAGGCCCAGGCATCCTGCGTCATCGATGCTGATCACCGCATCGAGCAGGGCCCGGGCGGCATCCCGGCCCCACTCCTGCAGATCCCGCAGGGGCTGGTGGCTACCGGCATAGAACCCCTCCTCCAGGTGCAGACGGCGCAGGGACTCCAAAGGAGGCGGCACCTCCATCCAGGGCAGCTCCTGGCGCTGCTGCCAGAACTGCGGATTGTGATGCTCTCTGCGCAGCTGGGCCAACGGTGCCTCCAGCTCCCCAGGCTGGGCCAGCAGGAACTGCAGCACAGCGAGTTCAGTGGCCCCGGGTTCCACCACCATCGACTGCTGCCAATCAAGCTGGGGCAGAGGCTCCAGCTTGCCGGCCAGGCGCCGTTGCCAGGCCGCGGCCAGGTAGGCCAAGCGTTCGAACGCCGCCTGGGGCAGTTGCTCCCCAGCAAGCCAGCAGGGTTCGAGTGCCGCCAGCAGCCCTGGGGCGACAGCGATCGCCCGGCACCCCCGCGGCAGATGCCACACGAAGTCGTCCAGGGCCGCATCGATCTCCTCAAAGCCTGCCGCCAGGAGGGGCCTGAGGTTGAACGCAAGGGGAGTGCCGGGCCCATCGTCCTCCGCAAGCACCAGCCGGGCCAGACCCGGTTGCTCGGTGGCCTGGGCCAGCTGAACGCCTGGGGCAGCGGCCTGATCGCCAGGCTGCTCGGAAGGCGGCAGAACTGGCAGGGGTAATGGGGGCAGATCGGGGGCCAGCAGTTCCAGGCTGGCCCTGGCCCTCGCCAGGGCCGACAGAGCAGCGTCCTTGCTCGACGGCTCCACGGGCAACTGGGCCAGATCGGCGATCAGCCCAGCCAGCCCCGGGGGATCGATCTCAGGCGCAGAGAGCAGCAGTTCGGCCTGCTCACCAAGCAGCACGCGCACCTGCTTCTCCACCCAGGGAGGCGAGGGCTCGATCAACCGTCCGAGCCGCAGCAGCAACTGGGCAGCCCTGGCACGGCATTCGATGCCCTCCAGTCCATCGGGGGGTGCCTGCCGCAGATTGAAATGGAGCATTCCCCCCTTCTGGAGAATCTGGCGCTCATGCACCGCCAGCCAGTGGGGTGGTTCCAACGGCAGCTGGTGCACCAGGCAGAGGCGCCGGGCCATCAGCCACAGCAGATCAGCCTGTTCGGCACTGGCCTGTTGCTCCGGGCTGGAGAGCTGGGGATGGATCGCCGCGGTGAGTGCAGCCAACATCTGCCCATAACTGCGCCAGTACATCGGCGCCTGCTGGGGAGCCTGGGCAGCCAGGCGACTCACCAGCTGCATCAGTTCATCGAGGTGCAGGATCGCCTGCCGCCACTCGGCCTGTTCCACGGCCTCCTGGCAGGCCCCCAGCACCGTATCTGCCAGTTCCACCTGCAGCGCCAGGGCCGCATCGCCCGACTGGCCGCTGGCCAGCAACTCCTGGAGGAGCTCCCGACGGGCAGCCGATTCCAGGGTGAGCTGTTTCAGCACCTCCAGGGGCAGGCGCACTGCAGGCCCGGCTGACGGGGCCTGCTCGGGGGATCCGGCGGGGGACTGGGCAGCCAGGGGGCCGAGGCGAATCGATCAATTATGGACAGGTGGATGCTGAACGAGCTCCACGGGCTGGGCATGATGGCGCCATCGCCTCCCATGCACCCGCCTCCATGGCCGATGTCCAGGCCAGCATCCTCCCCAGTGAACTGGCCCCCTTGCAGCGCGGTGCTTTTCTCGGGGAGCTGGAGGGATTCCTGGGCTCCGGCGGGATCGGAGGCTGGGCCTGCCGATGGGGGCCTGGCGGGTTCCGGGGCCCCCTCCAGGTCACCCTCACGCTGGAGGATCTGCTCAATCCCTCCAGCTGCTGGAAGCTGGCCGAGGTGCTGGCCCATCGACCCAGACCCGATCTGCCCGGCGACGTGCTGGAACGGAACTGCGGATTCGTCTTCCTCGGTCACTCCGGCGTGGAACTCCCCCCCCATGGTCGGGGGCTCGTGCTGCGGGCCTTCTTCGACGCCGAGCGACGGGTGGAGCTGCCCGGCAGTCCCCTGCGCCTCGACGCAGAACGCCACGCCCGCCTGAAGGATCTCTGTCTTCTCGGCCTCGGGCGCAGGGCCAGGCTCGGAGGCGTGGCTGGCCACCAGATCCGGGGCTGGGCCAGTGGCAGAACCCCCCTGCAGCTGCGGATCGACGACACCGTGCTCCTGCCGGTGGTGGCGCCAGACCCCCTGCCGGAGGGGGAATGGCCCTTCCAGCTCGATCTGCCCACAGTGCTCTGCGACGGCGCCGTGCATCACCTGGCCCTGGAAACCGTGGAAGCGGAAGCGATTGACGAACGGCTGGAGCTGCTGCCCTTCCAGCTCACCCCCTGGCCCGCCCTGCTCCAGCATGGCCAGGCCCCTTTCCCCGACCAGCTCTCACCCCTGGCCCGCGAGCGCCAGAAAAGCCTGCTCACCTGGCTCCACCAGGCCGATCAGAGTGACCAGCCGCTGCCGACCCAGCTGCCCCTCTGGCAACGGCTGCTCAGCCAGCCGCTGCGGCGAGACGGCGAGGGCACGGCCCTGCCTCCCGGCACGGAGCCTGGCGCCGATGGTTCTCCCCAGCCGCGGCAATCCCTGCAGCTGCCGGTGAGTCACCAACCCCGGGTGTCGATCGTGATCCCGATGCACGGCCAGTATGCGAGCACCCGCCGCTGCCTGGCCGCCATCGCCTATGCCCCCACCGCCGTGCCCTACGAGCTGATCGTGGTGGACGACGGCTCCAGGGACGATTCCGCCCGCTGGCTGGCCGAGGAAGCGCCGGCGGTGCGCGTGGTGCGCCACGACTTCGCCCGCGGCTTCAACCAGGCCTGCTGCAGCGGCGCAGCCCAGGCCCAGGGCGAATACATCGTGCTGCTCAACAACGACACCGAGCCCTGTGCCCGCTGGCTCGAGGAGCTGCTGGCCCCCTTCGATCAGTGGAGCGACACCGGGCTGGTGGGCGCCCAGCTGGTGATGGCCGACGGGCGCCTGCAGGAGGCAGGTGGGATCGTGTGGGGCAACGGCGAGCCCTGGAACTACGGCCGGGGCGGCAACCCCTACGACCCGCGCTATGCCTATGCCCGCCAGGTGGATTACGCCAGCGGGGCCGCCCTGGCCATCCGCGCCGAGCTCTGGCGGCAGGTGGGCGGCTTCAGCCCGGAGTTCTCGCCGGCCTACTACGAGGACACTGACCTGGCCTTCAAGGTGCGCGAGGCGGGACTGCAGGTGCGCTATGCCCCCCTGGCCCGGGTGATCCACCACGAAGGCGTGAGCAATGGCAGCGACACCGAAGCGGCCGAGGGCCTCAAGCGCTACCAGGCCATCAACGCCCCACTGTTCGAAAAGAAGTGGGCCGCCGCTTTTGTCGGACCCACAGAACCCAACCTCAGGGAAGCCGAGCAGGTCAAGGACCGCGGCATCCTGGGCCGGGCCCTGTTCATCGATCACGACACCCCCCGGCCCGATCGGGATGCGGGCAGCCATGCCGCCCTGGTGGAGATGGACCTGGTGCAGGCCCTGGGCTGGAAGATCAGCTTCCTGCCGGCCAACCTGGCCTGGCTGGGCAGCTACACCGAAGCCCTCCAGCGCCGGGGCATCGAAGCCCTGCATGCCCCCTTCGTGCTCTCCCTGGAGCAGCTGCTGCGCGAGCGCGGGGGTGAGTTCGACCTCATCTACATCACCCGCTACAGCGTGGCCGGCGCCGCCCTGCCCCTGATCAGCCGCCACGCCCCCCAGGCCCGGATCCTGTTCTGCAATGCCGACCTCCACCACCTGCGCGAGCTGCGGGCCGCCCGCGCCCAGGGCCTGGAGGGCGAGGCCGCCGAGCGGGCCCTCGAGCAGGTGCGCGAGGTGCAGCGGCAGGAACTGGAGGTGATCCGCCAGGTGCACCTCACCTTCAGCTACTCCGAGGTGGAGCAGGCGGTGATCGAGGCCGAGACCCTCGGCGCCGCCCCCACGGCCACCTGCCCCTGGGTGGTGGCTGGCCCCCGGCAGCCGGCTCCCCTGGAGGGGCGGGAAGGCCTGGCCTTCCTCGGCAGCTACGGCCACCCCCCCAACCGCGAGGCCATGGCCTGGTTCCTGGCCGAGGTGTGGCCGGCGCTGCGGGAGCGCTGCCCCTGGCTGGGGCTGCATCTGTATGGCAGCGGCATGCCCGCTGAGCTGAACGACAGCTGGGGATCGATCCCAGGCGTTGCCCTGGAGGGCTGGGTGGCCGACCCGGCCAGCGTGTACGGCTGCCATCGTGTGTTTGTGGCCCCTCTGCGCAGTGGTGCCGGCCTCAAGGGCAAGGTGGCCGCGGCGGCAGCGCACGGGATCCCCCAAGTGCTCAGCCCCCTGGCCGCCGAGGCCACCGGCCTGCGCCACGGGCAGGAAATCCACATCGCCCACACCACCGAGGATTGGATCCAGGCTGTGGAACATCTCTGCCGGGACGACGACCAGTGGCGCGCCATGAGCGCAGCGGCCCATCGCTATGCCAAGGCCACCTGGAGCAGGGAGCGGGGCCTCGCGCTGATGGCTCAGGCCCTGCAGCGCCTCAACCTGCCCGTTCGCTCACCCGCATGACTGCAGCATCCAGCCGTCAGAACCTGCCGGAACCGCTCTCCGGAGTCCCGGAACAAGCGGTGGTGGAACTGGGCGCCCACTACCCCTGGCTCACCCTCAGCGAACTCAACCGGCTGGTGCGCCAGCAGGGGCTGGCTCCCCGCCTGGCCCGGGCCTGGGTGATCGACGAACTGGTGCGCAGCATCCCGCTCGAGCCGGAGCGGGAGCGGCAACTGATCCGCGCCTGGGTGGAAGGGCAGGATGTGCACAGCGAGGAGGAACTGGATCGCTGGCTCGAACGCCAGCGGCTGCTCCGCCGTGATCTGCCCATCCTGGCCACCCAGAAGGAGCGGCTGGCCCGGTTCTGCCAGCACCGCTGGGGCGAAGATGTGGAAGTCCAGTTCCTGCGCCGCAAGGGTGATCTCGACCAGGCGGTGTACTCCCTGCTGCGGGTGAGTGACCAGACCCTGGCGGAGGAACTGCACCACCGCCTGCGGGATGACGGCGCCGATTTCGGCGCGCTGGCCCAGCAGTACGCCGAGGGCCGGGAACGGCTCAGCCGCGGCCTGATCGGTCCCCTGCCGATCACCGCCGCCCACCCCGAGATCAGCTCCAGGCTGCGGGTGGGCCAACCCGGCCAGCTGTGGCCCCCATTTGCGGTGGATCGCTTCTGGGTGCTGCTGCGGCTGGAGGAGCACCTCCCGGCCCGCTTGAACGAGGAAACCCGTTCACGCATGATGGACGAGCTCTTCGAGGCCTGGCTGCAATCCAGGGTTGAGATGCTCCTGGCCGGTGAGTCGCTGCCCGCCCTGCCGATTCCGCAGCAGCCATGACCGCCAGCCCTGCCCAGCCGCTCCTCGCACGCTTCGAGCCGTTCGACCGGCTGCCCAACGACCTGTATCCGCTGCTCGACCCCCTGCTGGAGCCCTGCAGGTTCCGCCTGGGGCAGACGGTACTGCTCCCGGATGTGCTGCCCGAAGGGGTGCTGCTGATCCGCAGCGGCCAGCTGCGCAGCCTGGCCCCGGCTCCCCGGGGCCAGGGGCTGCGCACGATCGAGCGGCTCGGCGCCGGTGCCATCGCCGGCTGGGTTGGACTGCTGCGCCAGCAACCCTGTGAACATCTGCGGGCCACCACCGACGTGGAGGCCCTGCTGCTGCCCGCCTCCCACTTTCACGACCTGCTCCAGGGTCACCCCTCCCTGGCCGCCGCCTTCCAGCAGCGCCTGGCGGCGGCCGAGCTCCACGCCCTGCTGCTCGCCCTGGCCCCCCAGCACCCCTGGGCGATGGACCAGCTCGAGAGCTGGCCGGAACCGCTCACCAGCAGCAGCATTCGCAGCCTGCCCCCGGGTGCGGAGACCAACCTCGCCCTGCCCCCCTCCTACCGCTGGTTCGCCAGCAGCGGTCGCCCCCTGGCCGAGCCCTGGACCAGCCCTTCAGGAAGCCCTACGCCGAGTCCCGAGCCCGGTGAAGCCTGGCTGCGCCTGGTGGGCCTCACGGCACCGGAGGATCCACGCCCCGGAGTCGCCGACCCTGCGGCCAGGGTCACCGCCGAGGTGCTGGCCGACGATGAATACACCACCTCTCCCGAACCGCCGGCGCCCCGCGCTGAGCCCGGCGAACTGCGCCTGCAGCCCGCCAGTGGGCCCCGATCCATCGCCATTTCCCTCTGCAGCGCCCTGGCCGATTACTTCGGCCTGCCCCTCAACCGCGATTCCCTCCACCTCCAGGTGGACGCGATCCTGCAGCGCCAGGAGGCCCTCAACCTAGTGAACCTGGGCCAGATCATGGACACCCTGGGCCTCAAGGTGGTGCTCAGCCGGGTACCCACCGATCGCCTGGCCCGCGTGCCGGTGCCGGCGGCCCTGATGCAGAACGGCCGCATCGGCCTGCTCGATGGCGTCGATCCCGATGGGATGGCCCGGCTGCTGGAGGCCGAACTGGGGGCGCTGCGGGTGCCGAGCAGCGAGCTGAGCACCCACGACGGTGGCGTCACCGAACTGCTGCTGTTCGAGAAGAAGGACGACGCCAAAAACGCCAACTTCGGCTGGAACTGGTTCAGGCCCTATCTCAAACAACATTCCCGGGCCCTGATCGAAGTGCTGATCAGTTCGATCGTGCTGAACATCCTCAGGCTCGTGTTTCCCCTCGGCATGCTGCTGCTGATCAGGGATGTGCGTCCCAGCGGCTCGATGGGTCCACTGTTCAGCGTGGCTGCGGTGATGCTGCTGGCCATCGTGCTGGAGGCCCTGCTGAAGAGCCTGCGCACCTTCATTTTTGCCGATACCGCCAATCGCATCGATCAATCGGCCAAAACCACGGTGCTTGACCATCTGATTCGCCTGCCCCAGGGCTTCTTCGACAGTCGACCGGTGGGCCGGGTGGTGTTCTATTTCAACGAGCTCGATCGGCTGCGCGACATCCTGCTGGGCAACACCCTGCTCTACCTCGTGGACCTGGCATTTGTGCCCCTCTATCTGCTCGTGATCCTGGCGATCAGTCCCATACTGGCGCTGGTGAAACTGGCAATGGTGCCTGTGATCATCGGAGTTGGCCTGCTCGCCAATCCCGCCATCAAGGGCCAGCTCA
>Ga0315899_10004361_pt1 | contig 15305 bp, 18 predicted proteins | sample LakEriMetagenome_2_FD_203518 | JGI IMG/M metagenome (GOLD analysis project Ga0315899, IMG submission 203518) | Freshwater fungal communities from buoy surface, Lake Erie, Ohio, United States - Buoy 4 MA112 | ecosystem: Environmental > Aquatic > Freshwater > Lake | place: USA: Lake Erie, Ohio... | reverse complement strand
ATCGGCCGGGATGGCCGCTTGATAGACAGCTACAACAGCATGACAAGTCCTGACAGCAAAGGCTTGACACAAGCCATTGAGAAAAGCTTGGGACAAAAAGCCTCTTAACGCTTTGGCAAGAGGGCATCGACACGTCGAGTCAGAAAGATTGATACTTTGAAATACAAAAAGATTGCCATTGTGGGTTCCGGCATCTCAGGTTTGGGCGTTGCACACAGTTTGCAAGGCCAAGCCGAAATCACCTTGTTTGAAGCGGGTGCTTATTTTGGCGGGCATGCCAATACCGTTGATATTCGTTTGCCCACCGAAACGGGCTGGGTCACTCACGGCGTAGACACTGGTTTTTTGGTATTCAACGAAAGAACCTACCCCAACTTGATCAATTTATTTGAAGAGTTGGGTGTTGAAACGGCGCTGTCTGACATGTCGTTTTCAGTTCAGGCGCCCAATGCTTGGGGCAAAGAAACGCTGGAATGGAGCGGCAGCAATTTAGACACCGTGTTTGCACAACGCCAAAACTTAGTGCGCCCCAAGTTTCTGAAAATGTTGCTCGATGTGATGCGCTTTAACAAGCTGTGTACGCAAATTGCAGAGCAGCAAAAAGAAAGCGAAATGCGCCAACCGCTTTCACAATTTTTAAAGCAGCATGGGTTTAGCGACGCCTTTAAGAACTGGTACTTTTTGCCCATGATGGGCTGTATTTGGAGTTGCCCCACCGATCAAATGCTGGCTTTTCCGGTGGCCACCATGATTCGCTTTTGTCACAACCATGGCCTGATTCAAGTCAGCAATCGCCCGCGCTGGTTCACCGTGAAAGGCGGATCGCGCAACTATGTCGAAAAAATTGTCAGCAAAATTTCAGACAAACGCCTGAACACACCGGTTCAATTGATTGAGCGCGACGAACAAGGTGTGCGCGTGATCACGCAGGGCCACGCAGAGCGATTTGACGAGGTGGTGATTTGTACGCACTCTGACCAAGCCTTGGGGCTTTTGAGAGAACCCAGCGCAGCCGAGGTGAACAACTTATCGGCCATTCGATACCAAGACAATGTGGCCGTTTTGCATACCGACGACACAGTCTTGCCCAGCAGGCGCAAAGCATGGGCGGCTTGGAATTACGCGCGCGCAGAAAGTGACCAACTTGAAAGCACCCGAGTTTGCTTGCATTACCTATTGAACAAACTGCAACCCTTGCCCTTCTCGCAGGCTGTGGTGGTGTCGCTCAACCCCACCCAAACCATTGACCCCGAAAAAACCATTCAAACCATTGCCTACGCACACCCCGTGTTTGACTTGGCAGCCATTGATGCACAACACAACATGCACCAGATTCAAGGCCAACAGCACACTTGGTATGCAGGGGCGTGGCTGGGTTATGGTTTTCATGAAGATGGCTTGAAGTCAGGCTTGTCGGCGGCCCGCGAGCTGCTTAAAAAGGTGCATGCATGACCACCGGTGGCGTGCTAATTGGCCACGGTCAAGTGCGGCATGTTCGCCTGCGACCCACCCAACACGCGTTTGATTACAGCGCTTACTTTTTGATGTTGCCCATGAGGGCATTGAAAGCCATTCATGCGCTGCCATTGAGCGCAGGCAAAGGCCAAACCGATTTGGCCATCAATCAATCAGGGATGCTTTCTTTTTATGACGTGGACCATGGCGATGGCCGAAGCCCCGAGAAGGGCGGTGCACTGGCATGGATTGAAGAGTTACTTGAAAGCGAAAACATTCAAGACGCGCAAGGGGAAATTTGGCTTCAAACATTTCCCAGGGTGTTTGGCTACACCTTCAAGCCGGTAAGCTTTTGGTATTGCCACCGCAAAGACAATTCATTGGCCGCCATCTTGGCCGAAGTTCACAACACCTTTGGCGAGCGGCATTGTTATTTGTTGCCCGAGCCCAAGTTTGGCCAAACTGAAATTGCTCACAAAATATTTCACGTGTCGCCTTTTTGTGAGGTTGCAGGCCAGTATCGCTTTCGCTTTATGCGAACGGCATCGGAGCGCCTTGTGGCCAGAGTTGACCACGATGACGCCAATGGCCCTTTGATCCAAACCAGCATCAGTGGCACTTTGGTGCCCGCCACGCCACAAGAGATTCGCCGCACGCTTTGGCGTTACCCCTTGTTTACCGTGGCCGTGATGTTTCGAATTCATTGGCATGCCTTGCTCCTTTGGCTCAAGCGGGTGCCATTTTTTGCCAAGCCAGAACCGCCACTTCAAGACGTTTCTCGCGCGCAAGCCCCTTCAACCGCAATTTCCAAAACCAGCTGAACATGAACACCAGTACCTCCAGCAGCACTTCTTCTGATATTCAATCTGCGCCGATGGCCGTTCGCCGTGTCTTGCAACTGCTCGAAAAAATGGAGCATGGCACGCTGACGGTTCAGTTTCCAGACCGCAGTACCAGAGTCTTCGGGAAATCCACCACGCTTCATGCCGCCATCAGTTTGCAAAACTGGAATGCTTTCACAGCCAGCATGAAGTCTGGCGACATTGGCTTTGCAGAGTCCTACATTGCGGGCGACTGGAGCACACCTTCGCTGAGTGATTTGCTGCGCGTCATGATTCAAAACAGACGCGTGGTGGACGATTTGATTTTTGGCACTTGGTGGGGCCGCATGGCCTATCGCATCAAGCACTTGCTGAATCGAAATCACAAAGCCAACAGCCGAAAAAACATACATGCGCATTACGACTTGGGCAATGCGTTTTATGAGCTCTGGTTGGATGGCACCATGAACTACTCATCGGCGTTGTTCGAAGGCGACTTTGATCAAAGCATGGCCGAAGCACAGCGCGCAAAAGTTCGCCGCGCTTTGCGCATGACCGATGTGGGTGTGGGCTCGCGCGTGTTGGAAATTGGATGTGGCTGGGGTGCCTTGGCCGAAATGGCCACCTCAGACTTTGGCGCGAGTTTGACGGGCGTGACCTTGTCTACGGAGCAACTGGCTTTTGCCAAAGCACGCATGGCCTCGAACGGCAAACTTGACAAAACAGATTTGCGTTTACAAGACTACCGCGACATTGACGATGGCCCCTACGATGCGGTGTGCTCTATCGAGATGATTGAAGCGGTTGGCAAAGAGTATTGGCCCACCTATTTTCAAACCATTGCCAAAATGCTTAAGGCGGGCGGCAAAGCATGCATCCAAAGCATTGTGATTGACGACGCGTTGTTTGACCGCTATTTGAAATCGACGGATTTCATTCAGCAGTACATCTTCCCTGGCGGGTGCTTGCCAAGCCCCTCAGAATTCAGACGACAAGCGCGTTTGGCAGGCCTAGAGGTGATTGATGAGTTGAGCTTTGGATCCGATTACGCAGAAACCTTAAGGCGTTGGCGGCATGACTTCATGGCCAAAGAGGCGCAAGTTTTAAAGCTTGGTTTTGATGCCAAGTTTTTGCGCTTGTGGGAGTTTTATTTGGCCTACTGTGAAGCCGCATTTGACGAAGCCAACACCGACGTCATGCAGTTCACTTTGCAAAAAAAGGCCTGATATGTTGTCTTGCCTTTCCTTGCGCCGTTTTTCAAGCATGGTCATTGTGTGCGCTAGCCTGTCTACAGGCATGTCGGTACAAGCATCGTCAGTTTTGTTGCCTGGCGCCAAACCCTCAAGCCAACAGCGTTTGAGCGTTTGGGGCTTTGATGTTTACGACGCGCGGCTTTGGATCAAGCCGGGGTTTTCAATTCCAAAATATTGGGAGCACTCTTTTGTTTTGGAGTTGTCTTACTTGAGAAATTTAGAAGGCTCAGCCATTGCAAAGCGCTCTGTGGATGAGATGCGAAAAGTCGGTCCATTCACGCGCGAACAAGAAAGCAGTTGGTTGAAAGCCATGCTAGAAATTTTCCCCAACGTACAAAAGGGTGACCGCTTGCAAGGCCTTTATGTGCCCAACGTAGGCGCAGAATTTCTGTTGAACGACAAACTGATTGGCCGCATTCAAGACCCGATGTTTGCGCAATTGTTTTTTGGAATTTGGATGCATGAATCCACCTCTGCACCGGCTATTCGTCAAGCTTGGATGAAGGGTCTATGAGCTTGCAGCCCCAGGCCTCGCACAGCCTGAGCTTTCGCGCGGGCTTGCTGGCTTTGCCATTGGCATTTGTGGCGTTGCCCATGTATGTGAACTTGCCGCATTTTTATGCCACGCAGTTTGCTGTGCCGCTGGCCAGCTTGGGTGCGGTGTTGTTGTTCAGCCGCTTGGCCGATGCTTTGATTGATCCGGTCTTGGGACGTTTCAGCGATGCGCTGTATGCCAAATCGACAGCCCACGTTGTTGGCGTTGCAATGGCCTATGCCGCCGGCTTGTTGTTGTCCTTCATTGCACTTTTTTTCCCACCCAGCTTCGACGAACCATTTGCCTACGTGATGTGGGTGGCTGTTTGCGTGACGGTGTGTCATTTGACTTTCAGTGGTTTGAGCATCCTCCACCAGGCTTGGGCAACGCGCTTGGGCGGCGGTGCGATTCAGCAAAGCCGAGTGCTTGCATGGCGCGAAGGCGCGGGTTTGGTGGGTGTGGTCACGGCTTCTGTGCTACCGGTCATGGCGGGTTGGTTGCCCACCACGTTTTTTTTGGGCGTCATGCTTTTCTTGGGCCTCTTCTTATGGTCTTTGGTGTTCAAACAGACGCGCACCCTTCCAGCCATCGATGCCACCTCGCAGCAAAACGACAGCGCCGCGAAAGACAACTACTTGCCACTGCGACAAATTAGCTTTCGAAAACTCTTGGTCGTTTTTTTGCTTAATGGCATCGCCAGCGCAGTGCCGGCAAGTTTGGTGATGTTCTTTGTTGAAGATCAAATACAAGCACCTGCAAACATGTCACCCTTGTTCTTGGGGGCGTATTTTTTAGCAGGCACTTTGTCTCTGCCCTTGTGGCTCAAATCAGTGCGCATGTTTGGCTTGCCCAAGACTTGGCTTTACGGCATGGCCTTGGCCATTGTGAGTTTTGCGGGTGTGGGGTTTCTTGGCCCCGGCGATGAGATGGCTTTTCTGGCGGTCTGCATCGCCTCTGGCATGGCTTTGGGTGCCGACTTGGTGGTGCCTACGGCCTTGCTCAATCGAGTGATTGACACGTTGGGACACCGTGGACGTGCCGAAGGTCTTTATTTGGGCTGGTGGAATTTGGCCAGCAAATTAAATTTGGCTTTGGCGGCAGGAATTTGCTTGCCGCTCTTGTCTTATTGGGGTTATACGCCGGGCACTCAAACCCCGGATGGTTTGAGTGCTTTGTCCTTGGCCTATGGCGTGTTGCCGTGTGTCTTGAAACTTTTGGCACTCGCCACTTTGTATGTTTTTTGGATTCAACAGCCAGCGCTTGAGCCGGCTACTAGGAGTGATTGATGAATCGACGTTTGTGGTTACAAAATTTGTCTCAAGGCTTGACCGCACCATGGCTGGCGCGTGCAGGCACATTGGGTTTGGCAACAGGCAGTGCGCTGGCTTTGTCAGCTTGTGCGGGCCCCCAAATTTCAGACTATGCCGCTGAAACGCCCGTTCTAGACTTGCGCAAGTACTTCACAGGCACCGTAGACGCATGGGGTATTTTCACGGACCGCAGTGGCCGTGTCGTCAAGCGTTTCACGGTCGTCATTGATTGCCAATGGCAAGGCGACGAAGGTGTTTTGGATGAAGCATTTACCTATTCAGACGGTACGCTGCAGCGCAGAGTTTGGCGCTTGAAGGCCTTGCCCAATGGCCGCTACGAGGGCCGCGCAGACGATGTGGTGGGCATGGCAACCGGTCAAACCAAAGGCAATGCCTTTCAATGGCAATACACCCTGGCCTTGCCCGTCGATGGCAAGGTGTGGGAAGTTCAATTTGACGATTGGATGTATTTGATGAACGACCGTGTCATGTTGAACAAAGCCGTCATGAGCAAGTTGGGTGTGACCTTGGGTGAGGTGACCTTGTCGTTCTCTCGGCGTGAAACGCCGGCAGGAGCCAAGCCGTGAGTCTTCAAGCCGCCAAAATAGAAGCTCCCAAAACAAGCACGCTTTCACCGCCATCTCCTGTTAAGCGCAAATGGGGCGCGCCCTTGAATGCGCCCATCCAAGATTGGCGGGGTCGACGAGTTTGGTTGGTCGGCGCCTCCAGTGGTATTGGTTTGGCTTGTGCCAAAGCCTTGCATGCAGCCGGCGCCCACGTGCTGGTCTCGGCCCGAGATTTGGGCACGTTGACAGAGTGGGCCGACAGTTGCAAAAGCCAAGGCTTGCCAGTGGAGTTGCTCTCCTTGGATGTGACGGATCCGCTGCAAGTGAAATATGTGGCTCGGCAGGTTGCTGCCGGCGGCCAACTCGATTTCTTGTTGTACTGCGCGGGGCATTACCGCGCTCAACGCGCCACAGAGTTCGATTTGACCGACATGCTGCGCCATCAAGATGTCAATTACAACGGCCTGCTGCGCGTTTTGGATGCAGTCTTGCCCATGTTCTTACAGCAAGGCTCGGGCCACATCAGTGTGGTGAGCAGTGTGGCGGGTTGGCGAGGTTTGCCAAATGGTTTGGCATATGGCCCAACCAAGGCCGCCGTGACGCATGTGGCAGAAACCTTGTACATGGACTTGCAAGACAAGGGCATTGGTGTGAGCGTGGTCAACCCAGGCTTTGTGGCCACCCCGCTAACGGCCCAAAACAACTTTCAGATGCCCGCGCTCATTTCCCCCGAGCAAGCCGCCACCGCCATGTTGGCGGGCTGGTCTGAGGGCTTGTTTGACATTCATTTTCCCAAGCGATTCACCGCTTGGTTAAAGCTGATGCGCTTGTTGCCTTACCGCGCCTATTTTGCGTTGGTGCGTCGATTTACCGGACTTTGACCATGAGCCACCGACAGAGATTCACAGAAATTGCCCTCTACTTTGAAACGCTGCAACCGCAGAGTTTGGCACAACTGAATCATTGGTACAGCCCGCAAGCCCGTTTCAAGGACCCCTTCAACGAGGTGCAGGGCCTCGATGCCATCCAAGGTGTTTTTCTTCACATGTATGCATCGCTTGAGAACCCACACTTCGTGATCACCGATCAGGTGGTGGACGGCCATCAAGCATTTCTCACGTGGCAATTCAAGTTTAAATTCAAGCGCTTCGACACCAGTACAGAGCAAGTGGTTCTGGGGACAACACACTTGGTCTTAGACGATCAAATGCGCATCACGCTGCACCGAGATTATTGGGATGCAGCCGAAGAGCTTTATGAAAAGCTGCCCTGGGTGGGCGGCCTGATGCGCTGGCTTAAAAAGCGCGCCAATTCTTAGCGCAAGCCGCCACCAGAAGGGCCAACAGGGGCCGCCAACCTACTTGGGCTGGGTGTCGATGAAGCTTTGACGCTGCATGAGCTTTTCATGCAGCTTGTCAAGGTTGGGATGTGCGCTGCGCCACTCGATGCTTGGAAAGCGGAAGTCCAAATATCCCAAGGCACACCCAACTGCAATGTCGGACAAGCTCAGGTATGCACCTGAGCAAAAGGGCTTGTCGCCCAAACCATTTGACATGGCTCTGAGCGCCTCAGAAATTTTGTCTACCTGACGGTCAATCCACGCTTGACAGCGCTGCTCAGGCAGCCGGTGTGCCCAGCCTGCTTCAAGGCGCGCCAAGATGGCCGCGTCCATGAGGCCATCTGCCAAGGCTTCCCACGTTTTCACCTCTGCGCGCTCACGGCCATTGGTTGGAATCAACTTGCCAACGGGCGACAAAGTGTCCAAATATTCCACGATGACGCGAGAGTCAAACACAGCCTCTCCCCCTTCAAGCACCAAACATGGCACCTTGCCCAGGGGGTTGGAGGCGTTGATGGTGGTGTTGGCAGACCAAACGTCTTCGACCACCATGCGGTAGTCCAACTTTTTCTCCGCCATCACAATGCAGACTTTGCGGACATAGGGGCTGGTAGGTGAACCGATCAGTTTCATGGTTTGTATGTGTCTAAAAGAGTCAAAATGCTTCGTCAGGAAGCTGCATTCTAGAGGAATCCAAACCTTGTTCTCTTGTAAGGCCTAGAACTTACAATGTGGGCATGACTTCTTCTCCCATCTCAGCCCTGTCTCCGTTGGACGGCCGTTACGCCAACAAACTCAATGCATTGCGACCGCTCATGAGCGAGCAAGGTTATATGCACCGCCGGGTCCAAGTGGAGCTGGCTTGGTTCATTGCTTTGTCGGATGCAGGCTTCGACGAGTTCAAACCATTGTCCTTGGGGGCAAGACGTTATTTGACGGGCTTGGTCACTCAGTTTTCAGAGCAAGATGCGCTGGCCATCAAAGACATTGAGAAGGTCACCAACCACGATGTGAAGGCGGTTGAGTATTGGATCAAATCCAAATTCAAAGATCGCCCGGAGTTAGAACAAGCCTCCGAGTTTGTGCATTTCGCATGTACCAGCGAAGACATCAACAACACCAGTCATGCTTTGCAGCTCAAAGGGGCAAGGCAACAAGTGATCTTGCCGGCATTGGATGAAATCATTGCCCAGCTGCGCAGCATGGCACATGCCTACGCAGCGGTGCCCATGCTAAGCCGCACACATGGCCAAACAGCCAGCCCCACCACAGTGGGCAAAGAGTTTGCCAATGTGGTGGTTCGATTGAGCAGCACGCGTGAAAAAATTGCGGCGGTTCCGCTCAAGGCCAAAATGAATGGTGCGGTGGGAAACTACAACGCGCACTTGTCTGCATGGCCAGACTTTGATTGGGAATCGTTTTCCAAAAAAGTGGTCGAAACACCCGAGTCCAATGAGTCGGGTGCTTCGGCAGAACATTGGGGTTTGGGTTTGTCCTTTCAGGCCTACAGCATTCAAATTGAGCCGCACGACTACATGGCCGAGTTGTTTGACGCCTTGGCACGCACCAACACCATCTTGATCGATTTGTCGCGCGATATTTGGGGCTATGTGAGTTTGGGGTATTTCAAACAGCGTTTGAAAGCCGGCGAGATTGGCTCCTCCACCATGCCACACAAAGTCAATCCCATTGACTTCGAGAATGCCGAGGGCAACTTGGGTTTGGCCAATGCCGTGCTCAAGCACTTGTCAGAAAAACTGCCTGTCAGCCGTTGGCAACGCGACCTCACAGACTCCACCGTCCTTCGCAACATGGGCGTAGCGCTGGGCTACACCGCTTTGGCCTATTCTTCCCTCATGACGGGTTTGAAAAAGCTAGAGTTAAACGAAGAAGCCATTGCGCAAGACCTAGATGCTTCTTGGGAAGTATTGGCCGAGCCCATCCAAACCGTCATGCGCCGCTATGGCGTGCAGGGGGCCTACGAAAAACTGAAAGAAGTGACGCGCGGTAAAACCGTGACTGCTGCGGCATTGCATGGCCTTATTCGCGAACTTGACATACCGCAGACCGAAAAAGATCGACTCTTGGCCATGACGCCTGCCAGCTACATTGGCAAAGCCACTGAGCTGGCGCAACGCGTTTAAACAGGCCTCATCGAGTTCGACCCCATGGCCCTGAAATCCACCATCTACAAAGTCAACCTTTCCATCGCCGACATTGACAACAGCTACTACGCAGACCATGCGCTCACGCTAGCCAGGCACCCCAGTGAAACCGACGAGCGCATGATGATTCGCTTGCTGGCGCTCGCCCACAATGCTTTCAAACTGCAAGCCGATTTGAACGGCGATGGTGTGCTGGCATTTGGTGCCGGCTTGTCTGATCCCGATGACCCTGACTTGTCATTGCGCGACTTCACAGGACAGACGCGTTTGTGGGTGGAAGTGGGCCAGCCTGAAGACAAGCCCTTGAACAAAGCGTGCCAGAAAGCAGATGCAGTCATGGTTTATTGCTTCAACCACGCCGCCGAAGTTTGGTGGCGCGGCATTGAGAGCAAGCTCAGTCGCATGGACAAACTTCAAGTCTGGCGAGTGCCTACAGAGGCCAGCCAGGCCTTGGCCAAGCTGGCCGAGCGAAGTATGCAACTGCAAGCCACCGTGCAAGAGGGTGCACTCACCTTGAGCAATGCCAAGGACAGTGTGCACCTGGAAGTGATGCGTTGGAAATAAAACTAACTGTTGAAACCCAGTGGAACCTGAGCATCCGCTGCGGCTCGCGCCAAGCTGCGATCTTCTGCCGCACGTTCCGCATATCGGTTAAATCGCCAAGAGGTGCCATCCACGGTGATGCGCCGCCAAACCGAGCGCTTCTCGCCTGGGCTCATTTCAGTCCAGAGTTGCACCTCTTCAAAAGAGCGACCACAGCCTTTGCAAGAGGGATCGCCTTGGAAGGTTGAGCAAATGGCAATGCAAGGCGTATCGGGCGTGCTGGCGTACCAAGCCTGCCACGCCTCGGCAGCCGCCAAAGGCAAGCTAAATTCATCGGCCTCGTCTTCTTTGAAGTAAACCATCAGTGCATAAACCTCTGCGAGCGCCCTTAACTCGCGAGGCAAAGCCACGCCATCCGGAGACGGATTTTTTTCGCGCCAATAGTTAATGGCCGCTTCGATGTCGGTGATGTGGATGCCAGCCATAGGTACTTTGAAGAAGGATCGAGATCATAGCGGTTTGTGAAGCTTCGCGTTTTTTGGTGCCTTTGCTGCAAGCCGTTGCAGGCATCAAATGTTCAGCGGGAACCTAAGATCGGTGCATGAATATTGAATTTGTATTCATAAACCAACTGAACTTACACAAAACAATCTAAAAAAGCACATGAAAACATCATCTATCTAATTTGACTCACAAAGCAAGGAAAAACATCATGCAAGACTGCACTCTGGAAACCACTCTACAAGTTCAAGGTGGCGGATTTTGGGATTTTTTTAAATTTGGTTCAGGCGCTTCCAATGGCATCCGAAATGATGGCAATGCATTGGGTGCGGGCTGCGGCACCGTCAAAAGCGATGCGTTTGTGCCAGACATGCTGTTTGGCATCGATGTGTCACAAGCTTGTTTTCAGCACGATCAAAGTTATGCAACATGTGGCTTTAGCCGCGACACAGCTGACACCAATTTAAGCAATCACATTTTGAACGACTGCGGCGTACAGGGGGGTAACACCTTCACGTGTCACCTCATTGCGGGCGTTTATGGCTTGAGCGTCAGCTTGTTTGGCGCGCGCGCATTTATACAAGCCCAAGAGCAAAGCTGCTATTGATTTTCTGCAATCAAGGAGAACATCAAGTGAACCATTTTCAATACTGCTTTAAAACCCTTAGTGCTTTTTTGTCATGGCTTTGCTTGTTGTTCTCTTGTGCTTGCAGTTCAGAGTTTTTTGTCGACAAAGGACAGCGAGACCTCATCAAGGGAGTTGAGTTTGAAATCACAGCACCTTATCTTTTTGAAAAAAAAGCGTTCAAGTTAAGAGGTGAAAACCTCAGCACGTGGCAACTCCAACAAATTGCAGACGCCATGCCCATGATTGCGGCTTTGACAAATTCAGTTCTTGCCAACGACACCAGACCCAGTGCCGAGCTTCAAAGAGATCCCAAAGTGAGAAGCATCCGGCAAATTCAACACCTCGACCAAGCTACTTTTTTGGCAGTCAAAACACTTCAAAACTGGCAAGTCACGGAACGGCAAATTCAATTCACCACAGATTATTTTTACATGGGCTCGGAAGGCCACTATGTGTACTTCCGAGACAACTATGTGTTTCGAAAAATTCAACAGCAATGGGTGTTTGAACGACACGCCCAAACACAGCCGGAAGGTTTGTTGCGCTGTGAAAAAACCATTCAAGCTTGGCGCCAATGCGAGCCTGTCAGTGATGCCGTGCTCAGCGCGCCTGTCGCTCTAAGAGTTGCTCACGCAAAATACCTTGCGCAAAGCGCAATCGCGAATCGACAATCGAGGCCTCAATGTGATCACCCATTTGGGGCGGATTGTTTCTTGAGGCATCCTGAGCCGCTCTGAATCTGTCGACGGCAGCGCCAAAATCCATGCGTGCCAACTGTGCCTCGCCTTCGGCACGCAACGAAGCCAAAGTGCGGCCTTGCGCAGCCAGCGAGCTGGCCAAGACCTGCCATGCCTGAGCATCTTGCGGTGACTGCAGCACCCAAGCTTGCAATGCTGAAACGCTCTTGGCCAACAGTTGCGACGTTTCCATCGATGGCGATGCCGTGTGCAGCCTCGCGCTGGCTTGTGCCACATAAATCAATTCTGGCCGTTGCCACTGACTTGCGGGCAGCGCAATGACATTGTTCAATGCGCGCAAAGCACCGCGCATGTCGTTTTCTTGGAAGGCCATCTCCATTTCCAACAGCTGAACAAGGCGCAGTGCAGAGCCATGATTGCCCAGAGCAAGTCGCAAGCGCGGCAGCAATGCGCGAGCTGCAGACAAATCCCGCAACTGCATCAAAGAGAATGCTGCGCCATACAAAATACCGACGCGTTTGTTCAGCGTTTGTGTCTCCATGCTCGAGTCGGTGGCTTCATTGGCCCAAGCCCTGAGTGCGCCAACGCCAGGCTGCGCCAACACACGTGCCCTGGCAGACATGATGGCTTGCACGAGATCGTTGGCTTGATTCGCGGGCCTGGGCGTTTGGAGTTGCTGCCGTCCTTGCATATCGGCGATGCGCTCGCTGCTTAAAGGGTGACTTCGCAGATATGGGAAAGCGCCGCTGTCGTTCAAGCCCGCTGCTTGCTGCAATTTGACAAACATGGTGACAAAACCTTGCGTGTCAAAACCCGCCTCCGACATCACGCCGTAGCCAATTCGATCGGCCTCGCGCTCCATGTCGCGCGAAAAGTTCAGTTGCGATTGTGCCGCCATGGCTTGACCGCCGACAATCACCGCCTGAGCACCTTGCGCACTTTTGCTGGCCGCCAACATGCCCAAAATCATGGCGCCAATGAGCCACGGCGCCATGCGTGATTGATCACCGATCGATCTGGCGATGTGTCTTTGGGTGACATGGCTTAACTCATGCGCCAAGACGGAAGCCAATTCATCGCGCGTAGTCACCACACTGATCAGGCCCAAGTGAACACCCAGATACCCCCCCGGCAAGGCAAAGGCATTCACTGAACGGTCGCGGCCAATGAAAATTTTCCAAGCAAATCGCTCTTGCAATTCGGGCGTCATCTCGCCTCGGGCCTGCGCACCCCGCACCAGAGGTTGCCAGATACTTTGCAAGTACTCGTCTAGGATGGGGTCTTCCAAATAATCGGGATCTCTGTACAACTCCCGCACAATTCGATCGCCCAGTTGCCGTTCTGCGCTCAGGGTAATGTCTGAGCCATCGCCCAAGGCGGGAAGGCTGTTTGCGATGGCCGTTTCAGGGCGCTGAGACCACACGGGTGTGATCCACAGTGAAATGGCCAACAAGGCCAGCAGTGGCTTAGACTTTGGAGAAACGCGCTTCAATGTATTGGTACCAATTTCTGTGGGCCATCCGAAAACCGTATCATGCTCGAACTACGTTAACCTTTTGTAAATGGTTTTTACCAGTTTTTTAGCCAACAGCCATGCCTGATTCATTGCCAAACACTTTGTCCCCTTTGACTCACTTTGATGCCCAAGGCCAAGCCCACATGGTGGATGTGGGTGCTAAAGCATCGACCCATCGTGTGGCAGTGGCCACGGGCCGTATTCAAATGCTGGCAAGTACCTTGGCCTTGATCCAATCAGGTACCGCCAAAAAAGGCGATGTCTTGGGCATTGCCCGAATTGCGGGCATTCAAGGTGCCAAGCGAACTTCGGATTTGATTCCTTTGTGCCACCCCTTAGCCCTCACGCGGGTGGCCGTCGAGTTTGAGGTTTTGTCAGAAGCGACAACACCAAGTGTCGTTTGCAAGGCAACCGCAGAAACGGTGGGGCAAACAGGCGTTGAGATGGAAGCCCTCACGGCTGTTCAAGTGGCCCTGCTTACCATTTACGACATGTGCAAAGCGGCCGACCGCGGCATGACCATCACCGATGTGAAGCTGTTAGAGAAGCAAGGCGGCAAGTCGGGGCATTGGATCTCGCCTTAAATAGTGCTTGGCCACAGTGCTCCCGCTCAAGAGCCTTTGCACGTGTTGGGCAAGTACTTGGCGTTGAGTGGATTGCTTGCCGCAGGACCGCAAAGCCAAGCGGCAATAGATTTGCCACCATCGGTGGTTCCGGCCAGTGCCGTTGTGCCGGTTTGAATGGGCGTGAACGACACAGCATTGCTTTTGTCATTGGTGTTGCCACGCAGCGTGGCGGGGTTGCCCTCTACTGTGATGACACCGTTGGCATCAACGGCCAAACTGGCAACGTATTTGGAGGCTTGGGTGGCACAAGCTGCAGGCAGCTGAGCACTGATATCAGCTTGCGAAGCGGAGCTCACAAGCTCCGTGACGGCCGTTTTGCAGGGTGTGGCAGCCAGCATCATTTCAGACACTTTGGCGCGCACCGCATAGTCTTGATATGCGGGCAATGCCAAGGACCCCAACACGCCAATGATGGCAATGACCACCATGATTTCAATCAAGGTGAAGCCGCGAAAATAGTTGGAACGAAGGCGTGTCATGAGGATCCTTGGTAAAGGCCAATTTTAAGCGCGATGGCCCACTGAAAGGCGTGAAAAAGCCGACCACAAGGGGCCGGCTTGGCTACAAACGCTTGCTTGATTTTCAAGCTTGTGCGTCTGTCGGCTGTTCTTTATCGTGCTTCTTTTGGAAGTATTTGCCAATGGCCAAAACAGCCAATGCGCCTACTGTGGCTGCTGTGTAATGCAGCCAAGAATTCTCTGACGAGAATTCACGAAGCGCCACATCACTGGCAATGGTTTCGCCGCCCACCCAACCAATCAAACAAGCACCAAAGGTGACGATGATGGGAAAGCGCGTCATGAGTTTGATCATGATGGCGCTGCCAAAAATGACCATGGGAATGCTGATGGCCAAGCCCAAAATGAGGAGTGTCATGTTGCCTTTGGCTGCAGCAGCCACGGCAATCACGTTGTCTAGGCTCATCACAATGTCGGCAATCAGAATGGTTCGAATGGCCGCAAACAGGCTGGCTTTTTCCACTTCACCTTCGTCTTCCTCGCCATCTTCACTCAGCAATTGAGCGCCGATGTACAAGAGCAAGATGCCGCCGATGATTTGTAAAAAAGACAACTCAAGGAGCGCAGCCGCCACCACGGTGAGCGCAATACGCAATACAACGGCAGCGCCGGAGCCAAACATGATGGCTTGACGTTGCTGATGTTCGGGCAGTGATCTTGCCGCTAAGGCGATGACCACGGCGTTGTCGCCCGATAAGATGATGTTGATCCAGACGATCTTCATCAAGCCGATCCAGAAGTCGGCGTTTTGTAACATTTCCATGTCAGTCCCTTTGCATTTTTAGTAGGAATAAGAAAAGGCCCCTAAGGGCCAATTCTTTTGTCGGGACT
>Ga0315899_10004360_pt1 | contig 15305 bp, 10 predicted proteins | sample LakEriMetagenome_2_FD_203518 | JGI IMG/M metagenome (GOLD analysis project Ga0315899, IMG submission 203518) | Freshwater fungal communities from buoy surface, Lake Erie, Ohio, United States - Buoy 4 MA112 | ecosystem: Environmental > Aquatic > Freshwater > Lake | place: USA: Lake Erie, Ohio... | reverse complement strand
GCTTATCATATGCCATCGGCTTCGCATCCTGATTGGGCTCCACTGACGATTTTGGCCAGTATCTTGAGTGAAGACAAGATCGGGCGATTGGACAAGGCCCTGGTCGAGACATCGATCGCTACCAGCGCCAGCGGATTTGCCGACAGCGCCCATGATCCTGGTTTATTCATGTTCCAAGCCCAGCCAGCGGAGGGAAAGCTTGAAGAGACCGAAAAGGTTTTGCTGGATGTGGTTGAAAACATGAGTAAAACACCTTTCACCGCAGAGGAATTGGAGCGAGCCAAGATCCGTGCGAAGCGAGGGTATGAAAATAGCATATCGAACGCGGCGTCTATGTCGCAAGCATTGAGTTCCGCATCGGCTTTGGGTGACTGGAGGCTTTGGTTTGTCCAGCGAGACCGAATCGCGGCGGTGACCCCCGAGGATGTGAATCGCGTAGCAAATACCTACTTCAAGGTGCATAACCGAACGATCGGTCGATTTGTCCCTGTGGATGAACCTCAGCGACTGTCGGTGCCTGCCGTGGAGTCGATCGCAGACGTTGTTAAAGACTACAAAGGTGGCACTGCGATTGCGGCTGGTGAGGAGTTCGATCCAACACCGGAGAATATCGATGCTAGAACTACGGTCACCGAAGTCAATGGTGTGAAGGTCGCACTCCTTCCTAAAAAGAATCGTGGCGATACCGTCAACATGACGCTGACCTTGCGGTACGGCAATGAGGATTCATTGATGAATCTATCGAGCGCAGCAGGGATGTTGCCATCCATGCTGATGTCGGGAACCAAAAAGTATGACCGCCAAGCGTTGCGTCAAAAACTTGACGAGCTCGGAGTTCGATTGAGCGCAGGAGGCGGCGGTGGCGGCCGACGTGGTGGTGGCCGAGGCGGTCGCGGTGGCGGCGGCGGTGCAGCCGGACAACTATCGTTTAGCCTGGAAGCAAAGAAGGAGTCGCTCGGCGATGGTATTAAGATGCTTGCGGAAGTACTTCGGGATCCTGCGTTCTCCGAGGAAGAGTTCGAGCAGATGCGTGCTCAATCCATCGCGATGATGTCGCAGATGCAAACCGATCCTGCGATGCTCGCCGGCAGCCAATTATCGCGGGCTCTTTCCGACTACGAGAAGGGAGACGTGCGCTACGCCAAAACGGTCGACGAGAGCATCGACGAACTCAAAGAATTGACCCTCGATCGCATCGTTTCGGTCTATAAGGACCAAGTGTCCTCGGCGGTGGGTGAAGTTGCTATCGTCGGCGATTTCGATCCCGAGGAGGCCCTGAAGGAAGTAGGAGAAGCCCTCAAGGATTGGAAGTCGTCGACCCGTTATGAACGGATCGATCGGGCGGTGAAGAAGGGGCAGTCGGGTGCGAAGGAGAATATTGTCACTCCCGATAAAGCCAACGCTGTCTTTCTAGCGGGTTTGTCGTTCCCGCTCAACGAAGATGCCGAAGAGGACATCGCGTTGGAAATCGGTAACTTCATCCTCGGTGGTGGCACTCTCTCGTCGCGTCTCGGGGATCGAATCCGTCAGAAAGAAGGTCTTTCCTATGGGGTCAATTCCTCGATCTCCATCCCATCGCGCGGCAACGATGCCCGATTTACAATCAATGCGATCACCAATCCGGAGAACATCAACGCGGTCGAAACCGCTGCGATGGAAGAACTGAACCGCTTCATCGAATCGGGGCCTACCGAAGTCGAGTTGGCAGATGCCAAGAAAGCCTACTTGGAAGCCCGCAAAACGGGCCGGGCTTCGGACGGGGCGATCGCAGGTCAACTGAGCGCCAACCTGGACCTCGGCCGTTCCATGGAGTACGTTGCTCAGGAAGAGAAGCAGATCGCAGCGTTGACGACTAAAGACATTCAAGCAGCGTTTCGCAAGCACATCGATCCGAAGCGATTGGTCATCATTCGCGCAGGCGATTTCAAAAAGTAGTCGATTCGACGTTTCAAGATCCTTTTACGGATCGATGAATTTTTGATTACAGTAGGGGCGTTGGGAGAACGGAGCATCGTCGAAGACGATAAACTCCGACCTCTCAACGCCTCTCTTTTTATCTGTTCCTCCCGTCGAAAAAACGAACAAAACCTCGACCCAAGCAACTTCCAAACCATGAACTATCGAAACCAATCCTTTCGGCCAAAAACGTTGCTGGTGAGTCTATTGCTGTTGGGGGTGATTTCGATGGTTGGAGTCGCAGCGCGAGCCGCTGAATCGGCGCCTCTGATTCGAGTCATGAGTTTCAATATCCGATATGGCACTGCCAATGATGGGGTCAATCGGTGGGATGTTCGTAAAGATTTTCTCATGGAGACGATTGAGGATTTCGACCCGGATTTGCTGGGAACCCAAGAGACACTCGCTTCGCAACGGGACTACCTCTCGGAACGGATGCCCGATTTTGATCGTGTCGCAGCTGGTCGAGATGATGGCGCTGAGAAAGGCGAAATGGCGGCGCTCTATTTTCGCAAAGATCGATTTGAGCGGCTTGACGCAGGGCATTTTTGGCTCAGTGAGACACCGGACCAGGTCGGGAGCAAAGGCTGGGACGCGGCCCTTCCACGGATCGCGACTTGGGTCAAGCTTAAGGATCTTCGAATGCCGGATGCGGAACCTATTTTATTTCTTAATACGCACTTTGATCATCAGGGTGAACGAGCGCGGGCAGAGAGTGCACGATTGATTCGGGTAAAACTGGCACAGATTGGGCGAGGGTGCCGCTGCATCGTCACGGGAGATTTCAATGCAGATCCGGCCCAATCACCATACCGAGAGCTTTTTGAGTTGGATTCCAAAGGTACCGGGGACCACGGCCCATTGCTGATGGATACGTTGCGCGCTTACAGCCCTACTCCCAAGCCGGAAGAAGGGACTTTCTCCGGATTTGATGCGACGAAAACCAGTGGGTCACGAATCGATTGGATTGCGTGTTCTCGAGAGTTCGAAGTGCGATTGGCGGGGATTGATCGTACTAGCTTGGAGGGGCGTACACCCTCGGACCATTTTCCGGTGACCGCTGTGTTGCGACCTCGAGTACCTTCGGTCGAGGGGACCTTGCGAGTGCTCACCTACAATATCCATCATGCGATTGGTGTTGATGGAGCGCTTGATATTCCGAGGATTGGTGAAGTGATCCGCTCGGCAGATGCTGATTTGGTGGCGTTGCAAGAGGTGGATCAAGGTACCAAACGCACTTTTGAGCAAAAGCAGTTGGAGATGCTCGCGAGGTACACAGGACTCCACGGACGATTCGCGAAAGCGATCGATTTTCAAGGGGGAGAGTATGGTCAAGCGATCCTGTCGCGAGATCCAATCGCAGGAATTGAAATCCACCAGTTGCCCAACGAGTCGAGTCGCGAGCAACGCATCGCTGCGGAAGCCGTCGTGGAGGTTCAAGGAAAAACGATACGTTTTGTGTCGACGCATCTGGATCATTCCAGTGAAGAGCTTCGCCGACGACAAGCGGACCGATTGGTGGAGTTGTTTGAAAAGGATGAGGGCCTAGTTATTCTGGCGGGTGATCTGAACGCAACGCTTGAAAGCGAGACGATGCAAGCCATAGGGCGGGTTTGGAGATTGGACGAGCTAAAGAGTGACGGGGCGACTTATCCGGCCGAAACGCCGACAGCTCGGATCGACTACATCTTGACCAATAAGAAGGCTCCGATTTCCGTTGTCGAGATCCGTGTGCTTGACGAGCCAATCGCATCCGACCACCGACCTGTACTGGGGGTATTTAGATAAGCCTTTTGGTGCAGACGTATCGGTTTGGAGGCCCGCCTCTGTTAGAGCCGTTAGTGTTCTTTCGAAGTTCGGTTCTAGGTGATCAAGAGAAACTTGTACTCAAAGCGAATGCGTACCTGTTTTTTCTGTTCAGTATTGATTCGAGTCGATCGAATTGCTATCGATGACGAGAGGGGAGCCCCGGATTGGCAGAAGAGCTTTGGAGGTAGCCAGGATGAGCGTTCAATTGTCCCAGGAACTGCACTCGTTTCAGAATCTATGGAAGGACGGCTACTTTGAAGGTGATCCTTTGCATCCGATCGCCAGATCTTCGTATGGCGACTTGGGCTTTATGAGTACGCTACATGCGACATTTCTTTGTTGCATCAAGCCCTATGTCAGCCGTGATACGGTAGCGTTGGAGATTGGTCCGGGGAGGGGTGCGTGGACTCGAGCGTTATTGCCTGCCAAGGAAGTTTACGCCTTGGATGCACTTCCTGCGGAGCACAATGGTTTCTTTGATTATGTCGGACAGCATGAGCACGTGAAGTATTTTCAAGTCTCTGACTTCGCATGTAAAATGCTTCCGGAGAATTATTTCACGTACATGTTTTCATTTGGCTGTCTTTGCCATGTCTCTTTCGAAGGGATCGAGGCTTACGCGAAGAGTTTGTATTCCAAGTTGCGATCGGGTTGTCACTGTTTTTGGCTAGTATCCGACTACGAAAAGTACAATAGAGCGGTATCGAGTTTTTCGGAACTGAGTGTTCGGAGCGCCTTGTTCCGTCGCACACGAAAAAACATTTTCAAGCAGTGGTTCATCAATCAGCGACGTCCCAGCAATATCGCTCCTGATCGCGACAATCGTCCGCAACCGGGCCGGTGGTATCATGCTGGCACCGATCGGACCTGCGAGATGCTCGAGTCGGTCGGTTACACGATTTTGGATCCGGACGTAGGCACTTGCCATCGCGATCCAATTTTGCATTTTGTAAAACCCTAGCACAAGTCGCTGCTGTCGTTCGTATTCATCAGAATAGACTTTTAGCGATCGGATCGGTTTCGCCAGATAGTTTCATCGGCGGGGTAGGTTGCTAGGACCAGGTCTCGCAATTGATGGGCTTTCGTTTCTTTGTCCATCGAACGTAGCGGCTTCGCGACGTTCGGTTCCAGCTATGGATCGCTTCTTACTCGAACACTATTTGCTATTGGACACTACAGTCCGAACTCATTCTGTTTCGCTGCGTGCGAATTCACGGCGAGATATTCGTCAGCGGGGCCGATAGCCTTCGTTTCGCTAGCATTTCTTAGCTCTTGAAAAGCCCCGAAGATTTTTCGTAATCGTTAAGAATTCTTTGTCTGGATTTAACAATTCGTCGATAGTAGCAACTGGGTGGAGTTTGCGGGTTAGTGAGATTGTAATGGCTGGAGCGGGGGTATGGCGAGATTCTATTGGATCGTGACAGGGGGCGTGCGGCTTGCCTTGGCGTCGATATTTGCGGGATGCGCGGCCACAAGTGTTTGGGGGCAAATTCCGATATCGCCATCGATTGAGCAGGGGTCTTCTGCAGGTGCGATTTTCGCTTCCGCACCTGCAGGATTGTCAGCCTGGAATCAGGATCCTGTGGTATCGGTCGCTGAACCTCCCATCGAGGATACTTGGCTCACGAGACTTCAGGCATCCGAGGAAAAGATTGCGCAGTTGGAGGAAAAGTTAGCATTGGCATCGGGGAAAACGAGCGATGCGGCGGGAGATGCCAAGGCGAAGGAGGAGAAGCCGAACGAGGACAAAGCTAAGGACGACAAAGCTAAGGACGACAAAGCTAAGGACGACAAAGCTAAGGACGACAAAGCTAAGGACGACAAAGCTAAGGACGACAAAGCTAAGGACGAGAAGAAAAAGAAATTGTGGTACGATAAGCTGACACTGCGAGGCTACGCGCAAGTCCGCATCAGCGATGTGATGCATATGGAAGACGGGTCCTTCCAGCCTCAGTTGCCCGCTGATGCTTCGATTGCAAACAATCAGAATTTCTTGATTCGCCGTGCGCGGTTGATCGTATCGGGTGATGTTCACGAGCATCTCGGCGTATATCTTCAACCTGAGTTTGCCGCGAACATTCAAGGGGCTGCTGACTCGAACCAGTATGTTCAGATTCGCGATTGGTACAGCGATTTGTATATTGACACGACAAAGGTGCATCGATTGCGGATCGGGCAATCGAAGATACCGTTCGGCTGGGAGAATTTGCAAAGTAGTTCGAACCGAATCCCGTTGGATCGAAACGATGCGATGAATACCGCATCGCGAAACGAACGCGACATTGGCGTTTTCTATTACTGGACGCCCGAGGGAGCACAGGACTTCTTTAAATACGTGATCGACGAGGGCTTGAAAGGTTCTGGGAACTACGGGGTGTTTGGTTTTGGACTATACAACGGCCAAGGTGGATCGTTTATTGAGCAGAATGATACGTTGCATGCAGTAGCACGTTTGACGATACCAGGTTGCTTTGCAAATGGTCAACGCTATGAGCTTGGCATGCAGGGATACCGGGGCAATTATGGTGTGCTCACTAGTCCTATCGCACCTCAAGGTATTGGAGCTGCTGTGTTGCCAACAAGCCCACCGGGTGGAATCATTGATGAAAAGTTAGGATGGAGTGCAATCTATTATCCCCAACCGTTTGGATTTCAAACCGAATGGACGGTAGGGCGAGGACCCGCGTTGAACGATGCGCAGAACGAGATCGTCGAACGCTCGGTGCAGGGTGGATACGTCCAGATGATGTATCAAACCAAGGGAGATTACGGTACTTTGTTTCCCTTCGTGCGTTACAACTACTATCAAGGTGGTTTCAAATGGGAACGCAATGCGCCTTGGTCCCACAATGATGAATGGGAATTTGGTTTGGAATGGCAATTCATTCCAGCTGCTGAGTTGACGACCCAATTCACATTTACTGACCGCACGAACACTTCCGCAAGATCGCAAGCGAATACGCTTTCTTACGGACAGTTTGAAGGCTCGTTTGTGCGATTCCAGTTCCAGTTCAATTACTGATTGCGCTCGAATTCGTCAGTACTTCAAAGCCTATAAGCTCTCTTTCGGGAGAGCTAGGCTTCTGTTAGGTAGACTGCCAGACGAGCTTTGGGCCGCCTTTCACATGGATTCCATGCGGGACTTCCAAGGGATTGTTGCGGCGGGGTAGGTAGCTAGGACCAGGTCTCGCAATTGATCGGCTTCTGTTGCGTTACCCATTAATCTCAGCGTCTGTGCCGTGCGGGCGCGCGCTTCAAGCCACGGTTGGCTTCCTGCCGGGAGACCGCTCGCCATTTGGCGGTACATTGCAATCGCATTTTGTCGTTGCTCGGCGACCGACTGCATGGCGCGAGCGGTATGGTAGATCCACCAGAGCGATTTTTTATTCTCGTCGCGTTTGCTCTCTAGGACACGTATTCCTTCATCGCTCTTCGCCACATGGCATTGAGCCAGCGCGCCGTAGAAAGCAATCGAGCGTTCGATCCTTGCTCGGGTCCGTGGTCCAAAAGGATATCTAGGTTCTCGAGCAACTTCCTGCGTCAGTTGTTCCAGGAGGTTTACGAGTTCTTTGGCAGTAGCAACGCGGGTCGATTCAGGTGCTACGAGAAGTGCTTGTGACGTTGATTCGCAGGCATACCATAGGGAACCCACCCGGCTGAGTGGATCGTTTTCGGGTAGTGGCAAGCTGGAGGTTGAGGCCTGAGGTATCGATTGGGCAATCCATTGTGGAGGTTGCTGGGAATTTGCAGAACCCTTCGATGGGTTTTGCCAAAAGGGGGCAGGGGAGAGCGTATCCAACCAGGAAGTGATCGAAGAACGTTCATTGAATGGAGCGTGTTGTGCGATCGTTTGAGTCAATAGCGTAAAGTGCTCTTCGTTGTTATCCCGGTCCTTGGAGGGAGGTTCCAACCAATCATCCTGCAGCAGGGTTGAAGCGAAGAGCAAGCGATGGATCGTGTGTGTGACCTGTTTCGAAGTCTGTTGTTCAAAGTTTGGAGCAGACTTGACTTGGTCGGTCCAGAAGTCGAGGAGTTGATTCCAGGAATCATTGCTGAGCAGTTCTCGCTCGAGCCAATCGGAGGCTTGGGAGGCTGCTTCGGAGGCAGGCCATCGCCGAGCGGTATCGATCAGTCGCTCGCGATAAGTTGCTCGTTGCAAGGCTGCAGCATCGAGATCTTCCTTCGGATCAGCGGTGGTCTTTTTAATGGGATTGCGGATTAGCCATGCTGACATCAGGGCTGTTGCTGGGGCTTTTGCGGCATCGGGGTAGCTGACAGCAGCCCGATAGAACTCATCGGCAGCTTGGCTAGGTTCTCCGTTTGCAGCGAAGGTGGCTGCAATCTGAGTGGCGAACGCGAACGCTTCTGCATCTAGCGATTTTTGCGAGGCTGCTAGTTCCGCTTGTTGGAGTTTCTCGATCGCTTCCCTCCACTTCTTAGCGGCTAGCAATTGGCGGACTTGGATGCGAAATATCTCCAGCGAGGCCATCGACCCACTGTTGCTTGGATTGTTTAGGGTCGCATTGTTGGGTGTATTTTCCGAAACATGGTTTGGGCTGGCTACCAGGATCGCATCGGCTCTTTGCTCCCAATAGAGTCCAAACCTCTGTGCGATATCTCGCTTGATTTCGAGAGCCGCAGTTGCACTTGTGGGTTCGTTTTTAGCAACGGTAAGAGCGAAATATTCGAGAGCTAGCTCGGGCGAGGCGAACCATCCGCCTCCTTTCGCGATCCAGTCACCTGCGCTCTCCCATTGCGACGATTCGCGAGCGGCGCGTGCTGCGAGGCTGGCGATCGCTTGTTTCCATTGCGGTGACTTTGGATCGGGTGAGTCATCCTGTTCCAATTCTATCCATAGCGACTGAAGACTCTTCTGAGCGTCTGAGGGTTGGCCCATCTGCAGTTGTGCGGTTGCACGTGCGATCCTTAGCAGGGGGAGATGGCTCCACGTGCCAGAGATCCGCTGGAGAGCTCGATCGATCGAGGAAAGCATTTCTGCGGCAGCGGTGAGCCGATCGTCGCTCTTGGGTGGGTAGCACTGAGATCGTTGGTAGAGTTGGTCCGCTTTGAGGAGTTCCAGATCGCCGCGGAGATCGAGGATTTGAGAGGCCGTAATGGATGGGGACGATCCTTTCGCGGGCCCTTTGGTCGGCTGTATTTTTTGAGCAGCCAGTTCTAGCTGTTCGGTGGTGTCGAGTGATTGCCGAATCGAGGCCAGGATCCAATCGCGGATAGGTTCGCGACCAGGGACTGCGAGGAAGGCTGCCAGCGCGCGTTGTTGCAAGAAGCGTCGGCACCATTCTTTTTTCCAGAGGATCCATGGTTCACGGGGAGTTCCCAAAGAGGGTTGGGCGCGCTGGTCGAGCGATTTGAGAGCCGTTTGGAGATTGGGTTCGAACGAGTTCCAGTCGACATCATCCAGTTCAGCGGCGATATCGGCATGCATTGCAAGCATTGTCCACTGGGCGAACGCATCCGAGTTTTTAGCTTGCGAGTCGTTGGAGAGTATGGAGAGGCGATGGTTGCAGATTGCGACAGCAACTTTGGCTAGTCCTTGGCGAATCAGCGTTTCCACAAAAGTAATATCGGGTGCATCGGAGAGGCTTGGCATGCCGTAAGAAGCGCGCGGGGACTCGTCTGAGGCTGGCTGGCTGGATGCTGAGGACTGGCCATGGGCGAGAAGAGCCGGTGACGGCGCGATCGCAACTGGGAACGCAGCTAGGATCGCAACGATGGGAGCGAGGGAACGCCACCAGGTAAATTTTTCCGTAGGCTTGTGAAAAGCATGACTATCCGTCACGATAACTTTGGCTCCTTTTGCACACCCCGGATGGTATTTATGCATTCGACGACATTCGCAGGCGACTTTCGAACACGCACGATTGGAGGGGAATCCGCGTCAACTTGCAATCCGGAGTTGATGGCGCGCTACCAATTCTTGCTTGAAGATCGACGCTTGCAATGGATGACTTACCACCGGTTGGAGAAAGTTTTAGGGAGCGGGGGGCAAGGGGTCGTCTTTTTTTCCACGCGTTTGGGTTCAGACGGGTTTGCTTTGCCTGTTGCGATGAAGGTGTTTTCGCCCGAGCGTTTTGGGACTCAGGCGGCGTATGACGAGGCGATGTCGCGGATCGGTTCGGTGGCGTCACATGTGGCGAGGATTCAGCACGATGGGGTGCTCAACGTCCACGATTTCATCGATCGGAACCGGGTACGCATCATGATCATGGAGTGGATCGATGGTTATGACTTGCGCGAGTTATTGCGGTTGGAGCGTTTGGTGTTGCTGCGGAGTAAACTGACCCAGCGGCGTTGGGAATACATCAACAATGTCGTGATTACTGCGGGGCCTGTGCATGCAAGGTTCAAGGCGGGGGTTGCCGTAGCCATCGTTCGGGATTGCTTGGTGGCGCTGGCGGCATTGCATCGGGAGAATATCGTTCATGGCGATATCAAGCCATCGAATATTATGATCAAGCGGACTGGTTACGCGAAATTGATCGATATAGGTTCGGCATTCCAGATGGGGCAGCAACCCCCGATCTTTACGGTAACTCCGGCCTATGCGGCACCGGAGGTATTGGAAAACGCACCGGTATCTCCGAGGAGCGATTTGGCATCGTTGGGATATGTTTTGGTCGAATTGCTGTCTGGCCGTCCTTGTTTCGTCGAGACCGATTCCTATCGAGAATTGCTCGAGCAGAAGCGGTCGTTGCCGCAGCGGTTGCATGAGATCTTGCCACCAGAAGTTTCTTGCAATGATTTGCTGATGAGTTTTTGTCGAGGCTTGATTTCACCCGATCCCTCCAGGCGATTTCCGAGTGCGGAGGCGGCCGAGTTGTTGCACGAAGGTGCGGCATCGTTCCATCGCCAGTTGGTGCTAAGCGATTTGGCGAGCGAGTATGATCACGATATTCGCGTTTGGATTGAGGAGCTTAAGCGGATCGATATCGAGGCTGGTTGATTTGCGATTGGACGGTTTGCATCGCTACGGGGCAAGAACGAACAGGAAGCAAAAGAAGATCGGACGAAGGGGAGATGCGGATAGAAACGGATTCGACCATTGCTGCGATCGCGACTGGGGCGGTGGGGGCGATTCGCGGCGCGATCCGAATTACGGGACCGGATACGCTTCGTGTGCTCTGCGACATTTTTCCTGAGGCTGCTGATCAATGGAGAGCGATGAAACGAGCTACGGTAGTTCGGGGCGACTTGCTTTTAGATTCGTTGGGATCGATTCCTGTTTCTGTGTACAGTTGGCCTGATCATCGCAGCTACACGGGCCAGCCCTCAGCCGAGTTGCATCTTTTGGGAGCTCCGGTGTTGCTTGAGCGAGTCCAAGCGAAAATCTTGGAAGCTGGAGTGCGGTTGGCGCAACCGGGCGAGTTTACATTGCGAGCGTTTTTAGCTGGCCGCATGGATTTGACGCAATGCGAAGCGGTCCTAGGGCTGATCCACGCCAGTGGCGAGCGCGCGTTCCAAGTGGCCTTGAGTCAGCTCGCGGGAGGATTGGCGGAGCCTCTCAAGTTACTTCGTCGCGATTTGATCGATTTGTTAGCAGACATCGAAGCTGGATTGGACTTTGTAGATGAGGACATTGAGTTCATCGCTTCGGAGCAGGTGATTGCGAGGCTGGATCGAGCGAGGGTAGCGATCGAGGCTTTGAGCCGTCAGTTGGAGCAGCGGGCAGGGCAACAAGTTGAGTTTCAGGTAGCGGTGGTGGGGTTGCCGAATGCGGGTAAGAGTTCCTTGGTCAATGCGATATCAGGACGCGATGTCTCGATAATCAGCGATCAGCCGGGGACCACGCGAGATTATGTTCGATCGCGAATTTTCATCGATGATTGCGTTCTTGATTTGCTGGATACGGCAGGGCTGGAGTCGCCCGAGCGAGAAACACCTCGGGGGTTGGCACAGGAGTTTACAAAGAATGAGCTGCAGCGAGCGGATCTTGTTTTGGTATGCATCGCGCGCGACGATGAGGATCCAGCGGAAACCTCGCGAAAGTTGTCTTGGGTGAACGAGTCTGCAGCGGTACCTGTGTGGTTGGTTGAAACCAAGACCGATTTAGAGCTGCCGGTGGCTTGGAGCGTTACAGATGCGTTGCGGACGAGCGGTCGGTATTCCGTAAGTTCGCGAACATTGGCGGGAGTTGAAGATCTCAGGAAAGCGTTGGTGTCGGCTGTTCGGCAATCGCGAGAAGCGACCCACGATGTGGTGCCGATGACGGGAGAACGTTGCCGAGAATCGCTGGTTCGAGCTGCAAATGCGATTGGTAACGCACAAAGTGCTGCGCAGGAAGAGGTGGGAGACGAGGTTGTCGCAGGGGAATTGCGGCTGGCCTTGGAGGAGCTTGGCGAGGTCGCGGGAGTGGTCGTCAATAATGATATTTTGGATGCGCTTTTCAGTCGTTTTTGCATCGGCAAATGATTACTTGGATGTATCCCCTGTCCGCTTCGTGTCGTAGAGTCTTGAGGTTGTCTCTGGTGCGAACGAGCAAGGGATGACGTATCGAGGCGCAGTATCTGCCGAGCTGATCAGAGGATCAGGGCCTCCCTCGTTACATGATCGAGAAGTAGTTCTCGACAGCGAAATCGAGGTTGGCTCGTGTGAGTTCCGGCTGAATCGAGTTGAAGAGGCAGAAGGAGCGGACTTGCAAGAGAAGATCGCGTGGGTGGCAATTGCGGAAGGGGCGGTCGTACGGTTTGTAGTGTTGGGTGATGAGGTAATCGATGGCTTCTTGGCGATGGGGGATTTTCAAGGAGCGGCACATGATTTCGAAGAGCTTTCGGAACGCTTCTTCCGTGGGGTTGGGCACTTCAATTTTGTAAGGGATCCGTCGAAGGAAAGCGTCGTCGACGAGGTCTTTAGGCTCGAGGTTGGTGCTGAAAATCACAAGTTGATCGAAGGGGACTTGGACTTTTTTACCGCTGCTGATGGAAAGGTAGTCGTGGCGTTTTTCGAGGGGCACAATCCAGCGGTTGAGGAGCTCGTCGACACTCATTCGTTGGCGTCCGAAGTCATCGATGAGCAGGACGCCGCAATTGCTTTTGAGCTGCAATGGGGCTTCTGAGATATTCGTCTCTGGGTTGCGAGAGATTTCGAGCATCGACATCGTCAATTCACCGCCGGCGACAATAGTGGGGCGTTTGACGCGAATCCAGCGGCGATCAATGGTGCTATTCTGCAGAGGCCCGTCGCTTTCCGAGAGCGGGTGTTCCTCATGGTTGAGCGGGTCGTACAGTCGGAGCAGATCTCCATCGACGAGAATGGCGCGAGGGATCCAGATGTACTGGCCGAACGCGCGGGTTACTCGCTCCGCGATGCTCGTTTTGCCGTTTCCTGGGTAGCCGTAGAGAAACATCCCTCGCCCGCTATTGATCGCTGGTCCGAGTTTGGCCAGCAGGTGGGGAGGGACGAGCAGGTCCGAGAATGCTCGCTTCAGGTCTTCGCCGTTGGGATGTTGCTGCTCCACCGACTGCAACTTGACCGACTGGATGTACTGTTCGAGTGGAACAGGGGCTGCCCCGAAGTAGGTGGACTTTTGCAGATGTCGTCGAGCGCGTTCGCGTCCTGCGTCGGTGAGTCCATGGATGTAGTCATTCATGGCGGTCGAGCCAAGATAGACCGTCAGTTGCTGCATTTTGAGGCGGTAGAGGACTGGCTCGATCAATCGGAATGGAAGTCGGATCTGGTCAGCGATATTGCGCCCGGGGGATTCGCCACGGTTGAGTAGAAACCGCATGACGATCTCTTCCACCATGTTTGCCGAGACCCCGGCTTGTTCGAGCGAATTGGGCTCCAAGGGGACGATCGGCTCGCTCGGTTCATTCGTCCATTTGAAGAGGCTATCGTCCTCGAGAATCTGCTTGGCGAAGAGGGACGGGGGAAGTTGGTTTGGGCCGGGACCGCTGACGTTTGAGCCGGGTGCGCTCATGTTCGAGCCCAATGGCGACGAAGGCGTGGGAGGTGCGCTGGTTGAGGCCGAAGAGAGGTTCGGGCTGTTGGCTGGCTTTGGGCTGGTGGGGTGGAGCGATTCTGCATGATTTAGCGGTGATTTGTTCGCAGTCGCGGAACTGTGATGGGCGGCAGGGCTCGGAATCGCCGGAGGTCGCGCGTTCGAACCACCACCCGCTTGATCGGCTAAGCGGTTGATGCGTTCAAGCACTTCCTCGAGCGAATTAGCAGCCGTCGATGGAGACGGCGCTGGCGAGTTCGGTCGCGCATCGCTAGCGGGTAGGCTGCGGTTCGAGCTGCCGGGTTTGGGTTCGGGAGGAAGTGATTGCGACATCGAATGAACGGTTATGTCATGAAAAAGCCTCTCGCGACCCGGGCTTTCGCAGGAGATGGTTTCGTAGCTCTCTCGGGGTGATTCGTCCAAGTGCCTTGCCCGGGTCGAGAAAATGTCGGCTTGCGAGGGCCGGAGGGGTGCCGGTGGGTTGGAAGAGACCGATTGAAACGGGAAAACCGGGCACCGATGAGCGGCTTGCATGGAGGTTTTCGATGCTTTTGGAGGTTGGTCAGACCGGATCGCATGCGATAACGACAGCGTGCATCGGATTCACGGAAGGAGTGTTGGACTGCTCAAGAGTTGGCGTATTTCCATGGAGAACCCGAAGGGTGGATCCAAAAATGTCCTATCAGCCATAGGATTGCAGGCCTTGTTTCTCTTTGAATTTACAGGGTTTGTGAGCATTTTAGAATAATTTGCTCAAAAGCCCTTGCGAAGGATGTCGACCATCTATATCTTTCTGCTCCCTCGCCCGCCAAAGCGAGACGCCGCTGAGAAGTGGTGATTGACGAGGCGGAGTTTTGCGGGTCGGTTCTTTCCGAGAAACGATTCGAAAAAACTTGAGGTAGGGCTTGACGGTTGTCGACAACAGCGGCTACCATGTTGGGCCCAAATCAACGAAAGTTGAATGTCTGAGCTGGCTTCGGTCGTGCTTGGCAGTAAGCTTTGGTTGGTGCTTCGCTAAGAAGCAATGGAACGATCTTTGACAATCCGGTGGACGAGCCTTCGAGTCGTCGCTCTTTCGGGAGTGGCGACAACTGAGAAGTTTTGTGAATTTTTATATCGGTGCTTTGTAGACCGCAAAGCACCAACCGGTTTCAAACTGAAACTTTGTTAGAGATGGCTGTCGAGGAGCGATTCTTGATGGTCTAAGCATACATAAGTGAAGGGTTTGATCCTGGCTCAGAATGAACGTTGGCGGCGTGGATTAGGCATGCGAGTCGCGCGAGAATGTAGCAATACAGGAAAGCGGCGAAAGGGAGAGGACAACATGGGAATCTGCCCTGGGGGCGAGGATAGCGTCGGGAAACTGACGGTAATACTCGATAATGTCTGCGGACCAAAGGTGTGATTCCGCCCCAGGATGTGCCCATGTCCCATTAGCTAGTTGGCGGTGTAATGGACCACCAAGGCGATGATGGGTAGCTGGTGTGAGAGCACGACCAGCCTCACTGGCACTGAGACACTGGCCAGACACCTACGGGTGGCTGCAGTCGAGAATCTTCGGCAATGGACGAAAGTCTGACCG
>Ga0315899_10004359_pt1 | contig 15305 bp, 14 predicted proteins | sample LakEriMetagenome_2_FD_203518 | JGI IMG/M metagenome (GOLD analysis project Ga0315899, IMG submission 203518) | Freshwater fungal communities from buoy surface, Lake Erie, Ohio, United States - Buoy 4 MA112 | ecosystem: Environmental > Aquatic > Freshwater > Lake | place: USA: Lake Erie, Ohio... | reverse complement strand
CGGGCGCAATCCCGTTGCCGAACCGCAGGACGAGATCCTGCTTGCGATGATCGACCCGGACATCCGGACAAGCGATGCCGTGGCCCTTGCCATACCGGGAACCGCGACAGACCCTGTGCCCCTGTCGCAACCCGCGCCGCCGCCGTTTGGGACATTGTATCAGTTTGATGCCGACGGCCGGATCGTGCCGACAGCGGAAGGCATCATCACGCCAGAGGGTGTCTTGCTGGTGGCCGGTCCGCCGCCGCGCATTCCGCCGCAACGCCCAGAGGTGCCGGTACTGCCTGTTGCCGATCCGGCAGCGGTGACGCCAGAGGCTGCGGCCGCTGCCGAGGTGGCACCGGTTGTCTATGCCGACCCGGCCCTGGCAGATGCACGGCCCCGGCTGCGCCCGGCAGATCTGGTTCCGCCGGAAATCACGACGCCCGATGACGGGGCAGAGCTGACGACCGCCCCGGCGGGCCGGCTGAGCAGCCTGAAGCCGCGCGCACGCCCGGCCGAGCTTCTTGCCGCCGGGGATGCGGCGCTGCAGGCCGAAACCGCCGCCGTGCAGGCAGCAGCCGCCTCGCTTGCCGCGAGCGCCGATGCGGGCGGTGGCAGCCCGCTGGCCGTCGCGGTTTCCCGCAAGCCGGCTGCGCGTCCAAAACAGGCCAAGACGCCCGACAACGCCGCCATTGACGCGGCTGTTTCGGTGGCCGCCGCCGATGCCTCGCTTGTTCCCGACACGGCATTGGTGGCACCCGCGAAACCGGCTGTGCCGGCACCAAAGCCGCAGCCTGTTCTGGCCGCCAAGCCGACCGCAGATGATCCGGAAGCGGTGGAGATTGACGAGCCCGAAGTAGTGGCAGCGGCACCGTCGATCCCGACGCGTGCCTCGGTTGCGAAACAGGCGACCTACAAAAACTCGATCAACCTGTCGAGGGTCAATCTGATCGGCGTCTACGGCACCTCTTCCAACCGCTATGCCATGGTCCGGCAGGCCAATGGCCGGTTCGTCAAGGTCGAGGTCGGGGACCGGGTGGATGGGGGCCGTGTGGCCGCAATTTCCGACCGCGCGCTGCGCTATGTCAAGAACGGCACCACGCATACCCTGGAAATGCCCAAGGGCTGACGCCCGCTTGCGCCACCCCTAGCCGGTGGCCACGCCCGCTTCGGCGAAGGTCGCCATGCCGGAATGGCAGGCAACGGCCCCCTGGACAACGGCAATGGCAAGGGCTGCGCCCGATCCTTCGCCCAGCCGCAGCCCCAGCGACAGCAGCGGGACCTTGCCCAGGGCCTGCAAAAGGCGTCCATGGGCGCTTTCGGCGCTTTGATGGCCTGCAATGCAATGATCCAGCGCACCCGCAACTTCGGCCTCCAGAACGGCGGCGGCGGCACAGCAGATGAACCCATCCAGAATGACCGGAATACGCTCGGCCCGGGAGCGGGCGATGGCCCCCGCCATGGCGGCAATCTCGCGCCCGCCAAGGCAGCGCAACGCCTCAAGCGGGGTGGCCCCGGCATGCAGGGCGATGCCTTCGGCAACCACCTGCGTCTTCAGCGCCAGCCCGGCGTCATCCAGACCCGTCCCGCGTCCGGTCCAGTCCGCCGCCGCGCCGCCAAAAAGGGCACCGGCCAAAGCGGCGGCAGAGGTGGTGTTGCCGATGCCCATTTCGCCCGTCACCAGAAGATCGGCGACCGGATCGACCGCGTTCCAGCCGGCGGCCAGGGCTGCAACCACATCGGCCTCGGTCATGGCCGCCTGGGCGGTGAAATCGGCAACCGGCCGGTCAAGTTCCAGCGCATGCACTTCCATCCGCGCCCCGAAGGTGCGGGCAAGCTGGTTGATCGCCGCGCCACCTGCCCGGAAGTTTGCCACCATCTGCACCGTCACCTCTGCCGGAAAGGCGGACACTCCCCGCGCTGTGACGCCATGGTTGCCGGCGAAGATCAACACCAGCGGATGCTCGATGCGCGGTTGCGCCCTGCCCTGCCAGCCGGCGACCCACAGTGCCACTTCCTCCAGCCGGCCAAGCGAGCCTGCGGGTTTTGTCAGCCCGGCATCGCGGGCCTGCGCCTGCGCCCGCGCCGCCGCATCCGGCTGCGGGAGCGTCTGCAGAAGACTGCGGAAGGCGGCAAGGCTGGTAAAGGGGGCAGGCATGACGTTATCCCTGATTGAGTTCCGGCACAGGCTTGGTTAGCGGTTAGCGCCGACAGGGGCCAGCACGGAAGGGGCAAGTTCATGACCAAGGACGACGGTTGGCGCCCGCAGGCCTTTGATGTTCTGGCATCGCTTGGGCTGCTGACCCGGCTGCCGCTGAACCTGGACGGGGCGCGCGCGCAGGCGCGCGGGGCGGCGGCGGCCTGGGCCTGGCCCCTGGCCGGGGCGGTCGTAGGTCTGCTTGGCGCTGCGGCAGGAGGATTGGCCCTGTGGCTGGGCCTGGCACCGGCGGCAGCGGCGGCTCTTGCGATTGCCACGCAGATGTTTGCCACCGGGGCGCTGCACGAAGACGGTCTGGCAGACAGCGCCGATGGGCTGTGGGGCGGGTGGGACAAGGCGCGGCGGCTGGCGATCATGAAGGACAGCCGCATCGGAACCTACGGTGTTCTGGCGCTTGTGCTTGTGACCCTGCTGCGTTGGGTGGCGCTGTCCGGGCTGTTTTCGGCCGGCACGCCCTGGGCTGCCCTTCTGGCGGCAGGTGCCCTGTCACGGGTCCCGATGACGGTGATGATGGCAGCCCTGCCCAATGCCCGGGGGGCGGGCCTGTCGCACAGCGTCGGGCGTCCCGGCAGCGGCGTTGCCGCCCTGTCCTGCGCCATGGGCTTTGGCTGCAGCTTTCTGGCCTTGGGACCGCTGGCGATCAGCGCAGCCCTTTGGGTGGGTCTTGCGGGCCTGGCACTGGGGCTTGTGGCCCGAGCAAAGATCGGCGGCCAGACCGGCGACATTCTGGGCGCGTCTCAGCAGATATCCGAGGCTGCTGTGCTGACGCTGGTGGCGGCAGCCCTTCCGGCATGAAAAAACCGCAGCGGTTGGGCTGCGGTTCCTTCGGTTCTCTTGAACGGATCAGGCCGCGCGCGATACCAGAACGTCATCCACTGTCTTGGCTGCTCCGGCCTCGTCCACGCCGCTGACGGCGGCGACTTCGCGTGTCAGGCGTTCCAGAGCGGCCTCGTAAAGCTGGCGCTCGGAATAGCTTTGCTCGCGCTGGTCGTCGGTGCGGTGCAGGTCGCGAACCACTTCGGCGATGGACAGCAGATCGCCGGAATTGATCTTCTGTTCATATTCCTGCGCCCGGCGCGACCACATCGCGCGCTTGACCTTCGCCTTGCCCTTCAGGGTATCCAGCGCCTTGGTCACGATATCGGGCGACGACAATTGGCGCATCCCGATTTCTGTCGCCTTGTGGGTGGGCACCCGCAGGGTCATCTTGTCTTTCTCAAACGAGATGACGAACAGTTCCAGGGTCAGTCCCGCAATCTCCTGTTCTTCGATCGAAATGATCCGGCCGACGCCATGCGCCGGGTACACCACGAACTCGTTCGGGCGGAATTCAGCTTTCTTGGACTTGGTCATTCAGGTCGCTTCCTCGAGGGCACATCCATCAACCCACAACACGTTCTATCTTCGTGGCAGCATGCCCCGGCGATGAAGAACAGACATGTCGCTGGAAATCCTGCCCCCGGAACAGCCGGTCCAAGGCCAGTGTCAGGCTTCCGTGCTTGTTTGTGACAGATATATAGCACGAAATTGCCCGGATTCCAACGGGGCCAAGCCATAACAAACCCTGCTTTCCCGCAGGAAAGCACCAATGGTTAAAGATTTTTCACTCTTACGGGCCTTTTGCCCGCGAATCGCCTGCCAATCCCTCAGCCGCCCAGACCGGGCGCTTCAGAGAAGTACTTCTCCAGCTTGCCGGGCTCTCCGTCCAGCCCGTCGGCCCCCGGCAAGGGGTCTTTGCGGGTCACGATGACTGGCCAGGCTTCGGAATACCTGCGGTTGAACTCGACCCACTTCTCCATGTCCGGTTCCGTATCCGGACGGATGGCGTCCGGCGGGCATTCCGGTTCGCACACGCCGCAGTCGATACACTCATCCGGATGAATGACGAGCATGTTTTCGCCCTCATAGAAGCAGTCCACCGGGCAGACCTCGACGCAGTCGGTGTATTTGCAGGCGATGCAGTTGTCCGTCACCACATAAGTCATCGCAGGCCCAGGCTCCTTCTTTGTAACCGCGCCTTGCTAGAGCAGGTTCCAGGATCATTCAAGCGGCGACAAAGCCGCGACACGCGGCAGATCAAGATCAACATACAGCTGTTGCGCCTCGGGGGCAGATCCGCGCCGGGGCGCGGTCTGCAGAATCCTGATCAACCGGATTGCGGCCCCCTGCGGGAAGGTCAGCGTATCCCCCGCGCCAACTGCATAGGCGGGCTTTTGCGTGCGCGTTCCGTTGACGCGGACATGTCCGGCGGCAACTTCGGCTGTGGCAAGACTGCGCGTTCTGTAAAAGCGCGCATGCCACAGCCACTTGTCCAACCGGATGGTGTCGCGGGGGCCGGTCATGCCGCCTTCCCCCGGTCAGATCCGGGTTTTGAGGGCCGCAAGAACGGCAAAGGGGTTATCCGGATCAATCTTCTGCTCGCGCGGCGGGCGTGCCTCGAACACTTTTGGCTGTGTGTCACGCGGGCGGTCCGGACGCTCGGTGCGATCCGGGCTGTCACCCCGGTCGCCGGTCTTGCCACCCTTTGGCCTGGGCTTCCCCTTGAAGCCTTCGCTGCGGTCGCGCGGGCCGTCCTTGCGCCGTTCGCCGCCCTCGGGACGGTCGTTGCGTGGTGGGCGGTTGGGGCGGGCCGGACGATCACCCTCAGGGGCCTGTGCCGCCGCGTCGCCCTGTGCCTGCGGCGGGGCCGCAGCGCGCGGGCTGCGGCCCCGCGCTTCGGGCCGCCCGCGGCGCGGACCACGGTTCTCACCACCCCGCGGGCGCGGGGCCCAGACGAAGGTGTAGAAGCTTTCCATTTCAACCGCCGCCGCCGGTGCAGCATCCGCTTCATCGGGGGCAGGCATGGCATCATTCGGCTCCGTCCCGGGCGGAGGTGTCAGAACGGCTTCTGCCGCAGGCGGTTCCGCGCCGTCATCCGCCGGCACTGCCGCCGCATCGACCGCGGCTTCGCCGTCCGCGCCTTCGGTCGCCGCATCGGCTTTCGCGGTCACGGCAGCCGCCGCTTCCGGCCGGATTTTCGGCCGTTCCGACTTGTCGCCGCGATACCCAAGCCCCGCCATCAGATCGGCAAACTGGTCCAGGGTCATGCCGGTGATCGACAGCATGTCGGGTGTCGCCTCAAACCCTGCGCGGCTGTCCTTGGCGCGCAGCAGATCGGCCAGCCGTTCCAGCATGTCGATGCGGATCGCGCGGCTGCCCGCCGGGTGATAGCCCGCCAGAGTATAGTGATTCTTCGGCACCTCGGTCAGGTAGGGGATCGTCACCAGACCGGGGGGCGGGCTTTCGGGAAATTCCTGCAACCCGTTCGCCAGCGACCACAGCACCAGACGCAACCGCGTCGGTGCGGGCTTGAGCATCAGCGGCAGGAAGATGGTGAACTGACCGAAACGCACGCCATGGCGGCGCAGAACAGACCGCGAGTCCTGATCCAGCGCCTTCACATCGTCGGCCACCCCGTCGCGCGGCAGAACGCCAAGCCCTTCAACCAGCCGGAAAGCAAAACCCCGCGCAAGACCTTGCAGGGTCTCATCCCGGCCCATTGCCAGCAGCGGCTCGAACTGCGTTGCCACCTTGCGGTCAATGAAATGCTGCAGGCGACGGCGGACCTTATCGGCCACGTCGAACCCGGCTTCCTCATCGACAAAGGCCTCGGCCTGCGGCTTCAACGCTTCGGCCCCGGCAATCAGCTTGCCCACAGCCGAGGCGCCCCACATCAGGCCACCCTGTTCGGTGAAATCCAGCTCGGTATCCGGCGCGTTATAAAAGCGGTCGGCGCGCAGGTGGAATTCCGGCTTCAGCGCCTCGTAGGCCGCCTGCCGCAGCGTGCGCGCCTCGTCGGGCGAGGACGACGCATCCTGGCGAAAGCGGAACCCTTCAAGACGGCCGACGAATTCGCCTTCCACCGCCACTTCGCCCTTGTCGTTCACCTCGGCCACAAGGCTCTCCTTCTGTTTCAACCGGCGCATGAGCACACTGGTGCGCCGGTCTACAAATCTTTGGGTCAGCCGCGCGTGCAGCGCGTCTGACAAGCGGTCTTCTACCGCGCGAGTTTCGTCGCGCCAATGGCTTTCATCGGCAACCCACCCCTTGCGCTGCGCGACATAGGTCCAGGTGCGGATATAGGCCAGCCGTTTCGAGATGGCGTCGATGTCGCCGTCGGTCTTGTCGATGCGGGCGATGTTGCTGGCAAGCCAGTCGGTGGGAACCTGCCCGTTGCCGGCCAGAAAGCCGAAGATGCGCGCCAGCAGCCCCGCATGTTCCCCTTCGGAAATCGACCGGAAGTCAGGAATGCGGCAGACATCCCACAGCAGCCGCACCGACTGCGGGCTGCGCAGCTTGTCCCGGATCTCGGGCATCCCGGACAGGGCTTTCAGCGCCAGCACATCGTCACTGTCGCGCGCCCGCGTCAGCCAGTCGTTCGACGTGGGCGCTTCGAGGCTGCCGATCAGGCGGGCAGCGGTGCCGAATTCCAGCACCTCGTTGCGCCAGTGCAGTTTCTTGACCGGCGCAAAGCGGTGGTTTTCAATGGCATCGATCAGTTCTTCGTCAAAGGGGCGCGCCTCGCCCGTCACGCCGAAGGACCCGTTGTCGGTATGCCGCCCCGCCCGGCCGGCGATCTGGCCAATCTCGTGGGGGAACAGCGGGCGCATGCGCCGCCCGTCATATTTTGCCGTCGCAGCAAAGGCGACGTGCCGGATATCCAGGTTAAGCCCCATGCCGATGGCATCGGTGGCCACCAGGTAATCGACATCTCCGTTCTGATACAGGGCCACCTGGGCATTGCGGGTGCGCGGCGACAGCGCCCCCATGACCACGGCGCAGCCACCCTTCTGGCGGCGGATCAGTTCGGCAATCGCATAGACATTCTCAACCGAAAAGCCAACAATGGCACTGCGCGGTGGCATACGGCTTATCTTTTTCGAACCGGCCCAGCTGAGTTGTGACAGGCGGTCGCGCCTGACGAAACTTGCGTTCGGCACCAGCGCCGCAATGGCGCCGCGCATCGACTCGGACCCCAGAAACAGCGTCTCCTGCAGCCCGCGCGCCTTCAGCAGGCGGTTGGTGAAGACATGGCCCCGCTCGGGGTCAGCGCAAAGCTGGATTTCATCGACGGCGACGAAATCCGCCCCGATCTCCAGCGGCATCGCCTCGACCGTGCAGACCCAATACTGGGCGCGGTCGGGCACAATGCGTTCTTCGCCGGTGACAAGCGCCACCACAGAGGGGCCGCGCGCCGCGACGATGCGGTCATAGACCTCGCGCGCCAGCAGACGCAGCGGCAGGCCGATCACCCCGGTGCGATGGGCCAGCATCCGTTCGATGGCATAGTGAGTCTTGCCCGTATTCGTCGGGCCAAGGACCGCGACGACCCTCGCTGATGCGCGCATCGGCCTGGTGCCTGTTCGTTAAAGTTCCTGCCCGGCCGCTTCGGCCTCAAGCCGTTCCACGGATGCTTTTACGGTCGCAAGCTGGGGATGTATAGCCAAAGCCGCCTTGTAGGCCGCCAGGGCGCCGTCGCTGTCACCCAGTTCCTCAAGGATCATGCCAAGGCCGGACAAGGCCCCGAAATGCCGCGGATTCAAGGTCAGCGTCTTGCCGATATCCTTGACCGACGGGCCGTAGTCACCGGCCTGAAAATAGGCGGTTGCCAGCGCATTCCAGCCTTCCGCAAAATCCGGCGCATGGTCTGTCAGCGCGGTCAGGTGTTCGATGGCCACCGCCGGCTCGCCCTCCTGCAAGGCCATCCGGCCACGCTCCAGCAGCAGGTCCATCGCCGGTGAGCCGGATTTTGACCATTCCGCCCAGATTTCCCGTTCGATCCGGGGGGCCGTCTGTTCATCTGCAGCCGACAGTTGGACAAACAACTCATCCAGTTTCGCCGTCTGCGCCAGCGCCGGGGCGCAAAGCAGAAATAACGGCAAAAGTGCCGCAACGATACCATTGTAGAGGCGTGTTCGCGCTTTCATAACACAACCACTGTAGCGCAGTGCGGGAGAAGGTCCATATCCCGCCAAATCATATTCGGAGGATCGGATGAGCAGTGTCATCGAGGCGGCCGTAGCCGCATTGCAGAAAAAATTGCCCGACGGATTCGACGGTGTAGCCAAGTTTGTGCTGACCGGGGAAGGTGCCGTCATGATAGACCGGACCGGGGTGCGCGCCGCTGATGACGCGGCGGACGTGACGCTGACCGCCGATGCCGACGTCTTCAGAGCGATTCTTGATGGTGACCTGAACCCGACAACAGCCTTCATGACCGGACGGCTGAGCGTGGACGGCTCCATCGGACTTGCGATGAAACTCGGTTCGGCGCTGTCCTGACGCCATGTCATCCGGTGCCCCCTTCTTTGCCGACCTGGCCGACGGGCCGGAAGGGGGGCATGCGCTTTGGCTGACGGCCGAGGATGGGGTGCGTCTGCGGCTTGCGGTCTGGCCGCAGGGCAGCAAGGGAACGGTCCTGATCCTGCCCGGCCGCACCGAATGCGTCGAAAAATACGGCCGGACCGCTGCGGATCTGGCCCGGCGCGGCTATGCCAGCGTGGCGGTGGACTGGCGCGGGCAGGGCCTTTCAGACCGGCTGGCTGCGATGCCGATGTTGGGGCATGTTGCGCGCTTTACCGATTATCAGCACGACCTGCGCGCAGTAAGGGCGGCGCTTGCACCCCTGCATCTGCCGCAGCCGCTGTTCCTGCTGGCGCATTCCATGGGCGGCACGATTGCGCTGCGCGCATTGCTGGACGGGTTTCCGGTTCAGGCCGCAGCCTTTACCGCGCCGATGTGGGGCATCCACATCGCGCCGTCGCTGCGGCCGCTGGCCTGGGCGATTGCAACCGGTGCCCGTGCCGCCGGGCGCGGCCTGTCGCTTGCGCCGGGCACCAACCTGACCTGCTATCTGGCGGTGGCCCCCTTTGAAGGCAATCTGCTGACGACGGATGCCGAGATGTACGGGTGGATGAAAAGCCATGTCCTGCGTCACCCGGAACTGGGTCTGGGCGGCCCCACGCTGCACTGGCTGCACGAGGCGCTGCTGGAATGCCGCCGCCTGCGCGCGGCCCCGTCGCCGGCTGTCCCCGCTGTGGTGTTCCTGGGATCGGAAGAAAAGATCGTCACCGCGGAAGAGATAAACCGCCGCATGCGCCGCTGGCCCGGCGGCACGCTGGAGCTTGTGCCCGAAGCCGAGCATGAAGTCCTTATGGAAACGCCCGCAATCCGCGCCCGCACGATTGACCGCGTTGCAGCCCTGTTCGACGCGCAGCGCTAAGCGCCGCCTGCCACCGTGCAGTCCGCCCTTGGCCGCCCGGCCGCATGATCAAGGATGTTCTGCGCCGCCTGCAGACCCATGCGGCGGAACGCGCCCTGCCCCAGACCGCCGGCGTGTGGCGTCAGGATCAGCCGGGGGGCGCGGCGCAAAGGATCGTCCGCCGGCAGCGGCTCCTGCCGCGTGACATCAAGAGCAGCCCCGCCCAGATGCCCGGAGTGGAGCACATCCGCCAAAGCGGCCTCATCAAGCAGCCCGCCCCGCGCCACGTTGACGACCAGCGCCCCCGGCGGCAACAGGGCAAGTTCCGCCGCGCCGATCATGCCCTGCGTCAGCGGCGTCAGCGGACAATGCAGGGACAGGATATCGGTCTGACGCAATGCGCTTTGCAGATCCTCTGCCGCGCGCGCGCCGCTTGACGCCACCTGATCCGGGCGGGGCGTAAGGACCGTCACCTGCAGGCCAAGCATCATCGCCGCCTGCACGACGCGCCGCCCGGTTTCGCCAAAGCCCACAACCAGCAGCCGCCGCCCTTCCAGCCCGGTCACCCCCTGTCGGGTCCCGGCCAGTTGCCCGGTCAGGTCGCGCGCCATCGCCAGCATCAGCATCAGCGTCTGTTCTGCCACCGCCGCCGCATTGGCCCCCGGCGTGTTCATCACCGTCACGCCCGCAGCCTTTGCTGCCGCCAGCGGTATGTTATCCACCCCGGTCCCGTGCTTGGAGATCACCTTGAACCCGGCCACCGCCTCTGGCGGAACCGCCTGCGTGCGCACCAGCAGCGCCTCGGCGGGGGTCAGGGCAGCGCCAGGTCCTTCGACGGTCCAGCCCGCAGCGCGCAGCAGCGCCAGCGCATCCTCGTGCACCGGCTCTGTCACGATCACCCGTGGCATCAGATGGGAATCCGTGTAAACCCGTCGCGCAGCGCCGTGGACCAGGCTTCGCTCATCGCCTTGAACTGCGGGTCGCCCGCTTCGATCCGGCGGCGCGTGGCAACGCGGCACTGGTCCTTTTCGACCGTCAGCAGGTCCAGCGGCATTCCAACCGACAGATTGGAGCGCAGGGTTGAATCCATCGACAGAAGCACGGCCTTCTGCGCATCGGCCAGGCTGGTGGACGGTTTGACCACGCGGTCCAGAATGGGCTTGCCGTATTTGTGTTCGCCGATCTGCAGAAACGGCGTGTCTTCGGTGGCTTCGATGAAGTTTCCCTCGGGATAGATCAGGAACATCCGCATTGCCCCGTCGCGCCGCTGACCGGCCACGATCATGGTGGCGGACGCGCCCTGGTTCATCGAGGCCAGCTTTTCATCGATGTCGCGGCGCACCGCCGACAGGGTGTTGCCCACCATCTCGGCCACCTTCAGCAGGGTCGGCGTCTTCATGATGGACGTCGCCTCGGTGGCTTCGGGGTCTTCAATGGCCTCGCGCAGCCGCGCCAATGTGGTCTGCGTCACCGAAAGGCTGCCTGCGGTCAGAATGACGATCACCCGCTCGCCCGGATTTTCGAAGACGAACATCTTGCGATAGGTCGCGATGTTGTCGAGCCCGGCATTGGTGCGGGTGTCGGACAGCAGGACCATCCCCTCGTTCAGCAGCAGTCCCACGCAATAGGTCACGATTTCATCCTTTGGCTTGAAGGGTGACCCTATTGCTGCACGGCCTGGACCGCAACGCTGACGTCCAGAATTTCCGCGCCCGGCCCGCGCGCCGTGCCGCGGATCGGGGCCGCATCCTGTGCGTCAAGGCCGGACCCCAACCGGATATAGCGGTCATCCGGGCAGCAGGCATTGGCCGGATCAAAGCCGATCCAGCCCAGCCCCTGCACCCAGATTTCCGCCCAGGCATGGGCCGCCTCGCCCGGGCTGCCGTCACCGCCCGACATCAGATAGCCCGAGACATAGCGTGCGGGCAGATCGGCGCGGCGGGCGACCGCGATCAGCGCATGGGCATGGTCCTGGCAGACGCCTTCGCCCAGCGCCAGCGCCTCTGCCGCCGTGGTATGGGCCTGTGTCGCACCGGGCTTGTAGGCGATGGCATTGGCCACAGCCGCCGACAGGCGGTGGGCGGCATCCAGCGCCCCCGAAGCGCCGTCGGCCCTGCGGGCCAGTTCGGCCAAAGCGGCGTCGACGCGGGTGGGTGCCGTGTCGTTCAGGTAGGCTTCGCGCGGAATGCCTTCCTTGTGGCCCCGCAGCAATCCGGCCAGATCCTGCGTCTCGACCGTGCCGCGGACGGTGACGGTAATCTCGCTCACCGGTCCCAGCACCGACCAGCTTTGCACCCAGTCCCCCGCCCCGTCACGAAAGCCGCCCCCCTTCAGCCCGTCACTGACGGCGACGGACCAGTCGCGGACCTTCTGCCCGTCAAACACCGACGGCGTCAGGCGGTGGCTTTGCACCACGCCGCGCACCGGCTGGGCATAGCGATAGGTGGTCACATGATCGACCGTCAGGATCATCGCACATCCCCGCTGAGATAGCCTTCATGGACCAGGGCGGCGACCGTGGCGATTTCGCCGATGAAGCGCGTCAGGAATTCGTGCATGCCTTCGTCAAACACGCCTTCCACCGTTCCATCGGCCAGTTCCGCCAGCACCACGCGTGCCTTGGTCTGCGCATCCGTGTTGCGCCCATAGCCGCGTGCCAGCCGGTCCAGGTGGGTGTTCAGCCCGTGAACACAGGCGATCAGCGACCGGGGGCATTGCGGGTTAAGGATCAGGAAATGGGCGATTTTGCGCGCCGTCACCTCGCCGCCATAGGCCCAGTGAAAGGCGCGATGCGCCGACATGGCGCGCAACAACGTCGTCCACTGGTAATTGTCCAGCCCCGAGCCGACGTAGTCGATCCCCGGCAGCAGAACATAGTATTTCACATCCATCAGCCGCGCCGTGTTGTCGGCCCGTTCCAGGCAATAGCCCAGGTTCAGGAAATCCCAGCCGTCATTGCGCAACAGCGTGGCATCAATCGCCCCCCGCAGCATCGCGGCATGGCGCATCGTCCATTCGGTCAGCTGCGACAACTCCAGCTCGCTGCGCGGGCGGCGTTCCAGATCGCGCAGTTCCTGAAAGGCGGTGTTGATCGCATCCCAGACCTGTGTTGTCAGGGCGGTGCGCACGATCCGCGCGTTTTCGCGGGCGCGAAACAGGCAGGAGGCGACCGAAGACGGGTTGTCGCGGTCGAAGAACAGATAGCTTTCGATGTTGCGCTGCACCGGGTCGCCATATTTGCGGCCAAAGCCGATGGCGGTGCCGCTGGCCTGCAACAGCGAATCCCATTCGCTGCGGAATCCGGTGCCCGAGGACGGCAGCAGCGCGATGCGTGATCCCACCTCCAGCAGGCGTGCCATGGTTTCGGCGCGCTCGATATAGCGCGCGATCCAGTACAGGTTGTCGGCAGTCCGGCTCAGCATCGCGTCACTCCGCCAGAACCCAGGTGTCCTTGACCCCGCCGCCCTGCGACGAGTTCACAACCAGGCTGCCATCCTTCAGCGCCACGCGGGTCAGCCCGCCCGGCACCAGTTCGATCCGCTCGCCCACCAGGCAATAGGGCCGCAGGTCGACATGGCGCGGCGCGACCCCGTCCTCGACGAAAGTCGGGACGGTAGACAGGGCCAGCGTCGGCTGGGCGATGTAATTGCCCGGATCGGCCCTGATCCGCCCGGCAAAGCTGGCGATCTGTTCGGCCGTGGATTTCGGCCCCACGAGCATGCCGTAGCCGCCCGAGCCATGCACCTCTTTCACCACCAGCTCGCCCAGGTTTTCCAGCACAAATCTGCAATCGTCCGCCTTGCCGCATTGCCAGGTCGGCACGTTCTGCAGGATAGGCTCTTCGCCAAGGTAAAAGCGGATCATCTCGGGGACATAGGTATAAACCGCCTTGTCATCCGCCACGCCGGCCCCCGGGGCCGAACAAATGCTGACCCCGCCCGAGCGGTAGACATCCATCAGACCCGGAATGCCCAGCATCGACTCCGGGCGGAAACAGAGCGGGTCGATAAAGGCATCGTCGATCCGCCGATAGATGACATCAACCCTGCGCGGGCCTTCGGTAGTGCGCATCCAGACGAATTCGCCTTCCACGAACAGGTCCTGCCCTTCGACCAGTTCCACACCCATCAGGTCGGCCAGGAAGGAATGTTCGTAATAGGCGCTGTTGAAATGGCCGGGGGTCAGGATCACCACGGTCGGTTCACCATCGCATTTCGCGGGGGCCACGCTGGCGAGTGTCCGGCGCAGCAGCTGGGGGTAGTTGTCGACCGGTTCGATGCGGTTTTCGCGGAACAGACCGGGGAACATCCGCATCATGATTTCGCGGTTTTCCAGCATGTAGCTGACCCCGCTGGGGGTACGGCAGTTGTCTTCCAGCACAAAGAAGTCTTCCGGCCCGGTGCGCACCAGATCCACGCCCACGATATGGCTGTAGACCCCTTTCGGCGGCACAAAGCCCGCCACGGCTTTTTCATAGGCCTCGTTCTGATAGACCAGCCGCGCCGGAATGCGGCCCGCGCGCACAATCTCGCCCCGCCCGTAGACATCGACCAGAAAGGCGTTCAGCGCACGCGCGCGCTGCTTGATGCCCCGCTCCAGCCGGCCCCATTCGGCCCCGGTGAAGACACGGGGAAACATATCAAAGGGGATCAGCCGGTCCGGATCGCCGCCTTCGCCATAGACGGCAAAGGTGATGCCGATGCGGCGAAACAGCGCCTCGGCCTCGGCCTGTTTCATCTGGCGCAGCTCGGCGGGCATCGCCCTGGTCCAGTCTTCCAGCCGGGCATAGGGCGGGCGCACCGCACCGTTCTGGTACATTTCATTGAAACAGCTGATCACCAGAAAGGGTTCCCCGTCACTCTGCCTGACTGCACTTAAGCAGCGGGCTTCGCCGTGGGGAAGCCCCCCCGGCGGTTTCGGGGCAAGGACTTTGGGCGTCTGCCCGATAAATGGGCGCATCACTCGCGTGACCTTAGGCGTCTGGCGCAGTAGGTTTGGCAGATGGCCCGTGCATCCGTCCTGACCTTTACCGACCGGGGCCTCTTCTGCCCTGACGGGGGCTTTTACATTGATCCCTGGCGTCCGGCAGACCGTGCCCTGATCACGCATGGCCATTCCGACCATGCCCGGCCCGGTCATGGCCATTATCTGTGCACGCATCAGGCCGCACCGGTGATCCGTCACCGCCTTGGACCGGTCCGGCTGGAGACGATCACCTATGGCGAGGTGCGCCGGATCGGCGGGGTCACCGTTTCGTTCCATCCGGCGGGCCATGTTCCGGGATCGGCCCAGATCCGGGTCGAACGGGACGGCGAGGTCTGGGTGGTTTCGGGGGATTACAAGGTTGCTGCCGATGGATTGTCCGAACCTTTCGTGCCGGTCACCTGCCACACCTTCATCAGCGAATGCACCTTCGGCCTGCCGGTGTTCCGCTGGGAACCGCAAGAGACCGTTCTGGCGCAGATCAACCGCTGGTGGGCCGCCAATGCCGCAGACGGGCGCATTTCGATCCTGGGGGCCTATGCTTTGGGCAAGGCGCAGCGCATCCTGAGCGGTCTGGACCCTGACATCGGCCCGATCCTGACGCATGGCGCGGTCGAAGCGACGACCAAGGTTCTGCGGACCCAAGGCTACGCGCTGCCCGAAACCGTCCCGGTTATGGCCGGGGTGGGTGCAAAATCCCATCCCCGCGCCATCGTGATCGCCCCGCCCTCAGCCGAAGCGACCCCGTGGGCCACCCGGTTTGGCCCCACTGCGGCGGCGGCCTTTGCCTCGGGCTGGATGCGCCTGCGGGGGGTGCGACGCCGCCGGGGGGCGGAAACCGGGTTTGTGCTGTCGGATCATGCCGACTGGCCGGGGCTGAAC
>Ga0315899_10004357_pt1 | contig 15307 bp, 20 predicted proteins | sample LakEriMetagenome_2_FD_203518 | JGI IMG/M metagenome (GOLD analysis project Ga0315899, IMG submission 203518) | Freshwater fungal communities from buoy surface, Lake Erie, Ohio, United States - Buoy 4 MA112 | ecosystem: Environmental > Aquatic > Freshwater > Lake | place: USA: Lake Erie, Ohio... | reverse complement strand
ACCTCCCTTGGCTCAACCGCGAATGCGTGTGGGTGTGTGGGGTGTCCTTGTTTTCTCGGCGTGTGAGGTCTTCACCGCATATATACATTCAGATCATACATACATTTAATGAAATATCTCTCTCTCTCTCTCGCGCGCGCGCGCGCGCTCTCTCTCTCTCTCGCTCGCTCGCTCGTTCGCTCGCTGGTCGCACAGGGATACCTGTTGAAGCGCTTTGGAAGCGAGGTAGAACGCGTTGACTGGGAGCACGTACTGTCACCAGGCGAGCAGCAATGCCTTCTTTTTGCATGCGTACGACACGCAGGCATCCTCCTCCTCACATGACACGCACCGAGCTCTGCGTGACTCTTGCGGCGTACTGTCACCAGGCGAGCAGCAACGCCTTCTGTTTGCCCGGGTCCTTCTCCGCCGCCCTGCTTTTGCCATCCTTGATGAGTCCACCAGGTCTTTTTTATTTTTTATTTTTTTATTTCATTGCTTATAGCATCCGTCATGAGTCCACCAGGTCTTGCCTGCCCCTCCTCCTGCGTGCGCGCCACTTGCTGCGGCGATGTCTCTCAGTACCGTGTGAGGAGGAGGATACATGTGAGGAGGAGGATACATGTGAGGAGGAGGATGTGGAGGAGGATACATGTGATGTGTGGCGGAGGACACATGTGCTGCGGCGATGGCTCTCAGCCCCGTGCTCCCGCCATTCGCTCTCATGCCACCCCTCTCTCGTGCCCCACCCTCTGTCTCTCGTGTCACGATGATCAAGTTGCAGCGCAGCGCGAGTCAGTCATGGGCCAAGAGTAACGTAGCAAGAGTCCCCTAAACCCTCAACCCAAACCTAAAACCTAAACCCACTCTCGGAGACGGCCTGGGCCCTCTTGTGTGTTGCCGACAAGGCGTGCCACAAGGCCAAACGGAGAGTGGGGGTATAGTTCTCGCCGCCATATGCTGAAACCCGTGCGCCCAGAGGCGGTGTTACCCGCGCGTGCGCGTGCGCGTGCGCGTCGTAAACCCTAAACCCTAAACCCTAAACCGGGCAGTGCCCTGACGGAGGAGGCGGAAGCGATGCTCTACGACCTCTGCGAGGCAAGTGGTATCACGACAATCAGCGTAGGCCACCGCGCGTCCGTGCGCCGCTTGCACACGCGTGTTCTGCTCATGGACCATGGCGGCAAATGGTCCCTCGCCTCCTAGACTTGCTCCACGCGTTGCCGCTGCAAAGTAAAAGTTTTCTGGCGTATGCCAACGCCGAGCTGCCAGCTGTAGCATTGTCTGGCCCTCTTTGCTGTAGAGTAGAGGGTGGTTAGGAGTCCAACACTGACACACTCGCAAGGAGTTGGAGAGAAAGTGAGAATCATGAGGTGTTCTGCGGACAAGTCCTCCGCAGGCCGCCCGAAGGGCGGAATCGGGTTTTGCAATCCCTCCGGCCCGAACCCATGAGTCGGGAGGACCCCAAACATTTCGGGCCCGCAACAGAGCCGCAGGCCGCCTGCTGGGGGGTCCGGGTAGCCGCCCTTTTGGCCACGCTGACTAGATCCACCGCTGCCCCGGAAAGGGAGACTCGACACAGACAGAGCAAGCGACAGGATTCATAGCTCTTTGACCTCTTCCTTTAATTTTTCAGGATTTCCGTACAAATCTCTATGCCCCGTTGCGCTTGCGCTTGCGCTTGGGACAGCGTTCGCCACGGGCAAGGCAGCAAAGGGGCACTGCCGTAACTCCCATCCCCGCCCCTACTCATGATCAGGTTACGGTGTCCGCCAATGGTGGAAGTATGGAGTTGGAGAGTGGAGCGTGGGAAGGCGGCGGCCGGTGCTAGCAGCGATGCTCAGGTCCAACACGCTCAAAAACACCTGCGCTTTCTGCAGCATACATGATACGAGCTTGCCAGGCGTGGCACGGTGGCTTTGGAGGCAATGGTTGTCTGGCATGGCTTTCTGGCAGCTAGAACCAAAAAAAACAGGACCCTCTTGCTTCAGCTCGCATGTGGCTTACACTTTTTTTTTTTCAGACTATCTACAGGCTAAAAAAAAGGAGCCACATCCTCGAGCGCTGCCGCGGAGGTTGCTTAACCGATGGCTGTGTAACGACTAATCACCTGTACCGCGCATACTGCCTAATAGTTGAGAGTGATTACGTTGTCCCCGTCCCCCCAGACGTTGGCAGGCGCCGGATATGGGCCCAGGAGGGCGCGCAGCTCCATCGACTTGGGCTCCGAAAACTGGCCCTGTAAACACGAGCCACGCAAGACTCAGTCCCGGCACATGCTTACAGCCCTTGACCTCCATCTCACCTGCCCCGCGCAACAGGCGAACACGAAAAGAGGAGGGGAAGGGGGGCGAGGAGGAGGAGCAGCAGCAGCAAGGCTGACCGTCGGCAGGTAGTCCAGGACATTGGTCTCGGGCTCCGAGGGTGCGGCCCACTTGAGGTCCTTGTCGGCGTAACCGACAAACGGCACCTCGAATGCGTCCTTGTCGTTCAACACGTTTTGCTTCTCCGGGTTGTACCCGTCGGCATGCGTGTCGGTCCACTTGTGCACAGTCTCGTCCAGACCCGCCAGCGGGTCATCTACTTTGTCGTCTAGCACCGTGCGCTGCTGCACACCCACCGTGACCGCCACCGTCGCCAGCACCAGCGCGAGCGCCCAGAGCCCGAGCAGAGCGGCCACACGCGTGTGCCGCCCGCCGCGAGCAGGCGCGCCCTCCGCCCCGCGACCGCGCACCCCTTCGCCGGTCTCCACACTCCCGTACACTAAGTGCATGGTCATGGCCTCGGGGCGGCTTCCCCTGCTCCGCCCCTCCTCCGTGATCTGACGAACAGCCAAATGTATTGTAAAAAACAAAACAGGAGCCATCGGTGAAAAGAGACCCAGTTTTTCAGACCCAAAAACTGGCTCCTCGCTCTGAGCGTCCTCATGCCGAGGTCAGGGGAGCGAGCGACCTTAATTGACCACGCCTCGGCGAGAAGACGGGCCGAGGAGGAGGAGCCCGGGATGGCAGTGTCCGGGCCGCGCGGGGCGCGGTGGCCCGTCCTCGTGATTGCTGCAGTCTTGGCGGCGGGGGCCCTGGACGGCGCCGCGCGTGCGGTATGTCTTGACTAGCGCCGCTTGTGCGCATCTATGTGTGTGAATAGGAGCAGCTAGCACCAGATCTCTCCCTGTCCACTGAGATCCCTGGGATGCGCCGCACGCGCATGTGCAGCACTTCGGATCGCCGTCGCATGACGCGCTCTTGGGGCTCGCAAGTCGGACGCCGCGCGTGTCAGCAGCGCGACGGACGCAGTCGCTCCTGCAAGAAGCTGACAGTGGGGCTGCAGCGCGCGGGGCGGCCAGAGTGGGCGCGGCGATGGTAAAGGGGGGGGTGCAGGGGGACGTTGCCGAGACACACGTTCTTGTGCAGAGGGAATTGGGGGAGGAGTGCACAGCGCACTGGAACTGCTTTGAGTGGCTGGTCTGCAGAGATGGCGTATGCTCATCGTGTGAGACAAATACGGAGTGCCAGGAGCGCAACCCATCGCGCCAGTGCTTCAGCGACCTGGCCTGGGCCGTCGAGGGCGATGCCTCGCAGAATGTGTGCAAGCACAAGCCCCTTTTCTTCCCGCTCACGTGGGCAGACATTTCGATGGCGATTTTAACATTTTTAACCATTGGCCTCTCTGCGCCCACGGGCACCGGCGGCGGCGGAATCCTCGTGCCCATCTATATGATCCTCGGCGAGTTTGCCGCGCACTCTGCGGTGCCGCTGTCCAAGGCAACTATCCTAGGGGGGGCAATAGCAACGAATGTGATCAACCTGCAGCGGCGGCACCCCTTTGCCAACAGGCCCATTATAGACTTCGACGCCATCCAGCTGCTCGTCCCCAGCCTGCTTGCTGGCACCATCTTTGGCGTCATTTTCAACGCGGTGGCACCTGATTGGCTGATCACGATAGGTCTTGTGATAGCACTTGGGTACAGCGGCATGAGTGCAGCCAACAAGGCGTGGGCCCTGTACGCCGAGGAAGTACGCAACGAGGAGCGGGAGGCGGAGCCGCTGATTGGAGGGGGGTCAAAGCAGCGCGAACTGCCGGCCAGACACTACTCGTTTGACACCGAGGACAATTTGACAAAGGACATGTACGAGGTCGTAAAGGAAGAGTCAAAGATCAACTTCAAGGCGCTGGGCGTGGTGACAGCGGCATGGGCGCTGGTGTTAACATGCAGCCTGATCAAAGGCGGCAGTGGTTCCCACCGCCTCGTCCCGTGCGGGTCCCTCGAGTTCTTCTTCATCGCCTTCCTCCCCGTGCCCATCATCTTGGCTTTGTCGTGGCGTCTCGGGTCTAGTCCACGCTCACCACCACCCCCTCCTCCCTTCCACCCTTCCACCCTTCCTTCCCCCCACGGGATTGTGTCTTTGTAAGCACCTCTCGTGCTGCCTGCCAGCAACCTTCTGACGTGTGCAGGAGTGCGGACAGGGTGGACGTGCATGAGCGCTCTGAGCGCAAGCGCACTCACTATGGGCCTATACCTAAACCCTTAACCCTAAACAGGGTGGACGTGCATGAGCGCTTTGAGCGCAAGCGCATTATGGGCTTCCGCTTCGCTGACGGGGACCCCCTGTGGACGTACAACCACGTGCGGCACTACTCTTTGATCGCCGTCGCCATCGGTCTCTCCTCCCCCCCCGCGCGCAACGGGCGGGGGCACTGTGGGCCAGCATGGGCGGGGGGGAGCACAGTCCTCGGCACGGATGCGCAAACCCTGGGGGCGAGTGTTCTGACCGGCGCCAAACATATGCAGGTGTGGGGGCCGGGGCGTTGGGGATCGCAGCAGGCACGCTGCTGTCGCCGCTCTTGCTGTCGGCAGGATTGAACCCGTTAGTGACGGTGGCCAGCACGGGCTTGATGGTCATGTACACCTCCTCCTCCACTGCCGCGCAGTACCTCATTCTGGGTCGTTTGCAGGTGACCCTTGGTCACAATCGCCCCGCCTTTGCCCCGCCTTTTGCCCGTGGCGTGATGACCTTGGTTTCCGGGCGTGTGCCATGGATCCGTGTCACTGTGTACTGGTGTATTTGTGTGCTGGTGTCGCGCACCCCCTGCCCCTTGCCTGGAAGCAGAGTGCACAAGGGTGCAAAAGGACAAGCCTGGCGTGGGCTGTGCGAGAGTGCCAAGGATTGAAAAGCTGAGGTGTTGATGCTGAGGTGTTTGTGGCTAACACGCGACACACTGTGGCGTGGTCGCTGTCGGCGAATGTGTGACAGTACGACTACGCCGCGGCCTTCATGATTATTGGCGTAATATCCGCCGTTGTCGGCAACACCATCATCAATTACGCAGTGCGCAAGTACCGCAAGACGTGGTTCGTCATCGCCATTCTTGCTGCCAGCATCCTCCTCTCAATGGTCCTCCTCGGCTACTTGGGCTTGTTCCGCACTTTGCGTTCCTACCTCGAGGTCTTGCCCCTTCCCCATCTTGCAGCACTCGTTTTGTGTACTTGGCACACCACGCCTCCTACGCGCTCTGATACTGCGACGTGAGTCCTTGCGGCCTGAGTGGAAATGCGTCTGCTCAAAAGCTGCTCGTGCGACGCGCAGCGCGGTATGTGTGTTGATGCTGACAGAGGGCGGGCACCCAACAACAGGGAGAAGACATGGGGTTCCATGACATGTGCAGCGATCGTGCGCACATGTTGGCGTCTGCGGATCCGCCCCGTAAGTTGTGGAACTATCTCCTCGACCTCGTCTGACAGTCACGAGCATCCCTTGACGGCACTCGCCACTTCTTACCATTTGAATGCAAATAATACAAACTACACCCGAAAGGCTTCCCTTGTGTCTTGGACGCGATCTCTCTGACTTTCAAAGAGTTACCAGGCGACGGCGCAACGCTAACGCATCTCACGTACAGTACTCGCCGCCAATGCTGGGCCACGAGTGCCCAGCGGCGGTGTCACCCTGAAGAGGCGTTGTACTTACCGACCTTCAGTCATCTATTTGATTGTCAATAAACTTCTCTCTCACACACGCTCGCTGAGGCTGAGGCCGTCACGCTCCCAGCCACCCTCCACGCATCCGCTCAACGAACCACTCGCTTGCCCGCCGTGCTCGAATGCGGGGCCGGGGCTTTGGGCTTAGTGCGTATTAGCTGAGCAAGCTGGCATGTCCACAGGTCGTGTCATTGCCTCGCACATGCTATGCACACGCTGCAAGGCGATTTTGGAGTTGTGTTGGGAGCAACACATGCAGGAAGCAGCCAGCCGTGCTGTGCGGTGAGCGCGCAACCGAGTCCTTGACGCACCTGTGCAGAGGTGGCGCGCTGTTGCTTCTCTACTGACGAGACCGTCTTGCCGAGGCTCGCCACAAGGTTCTGAATGCTTTTGAGAACTCTGGTTTCGGCTATGTGTTGAGAAGGCCTGCCTCCTGCTTTCCTTCCACCAGCTGCACCCTTGCCCGTACCGTTTTGGAGGCAGGCGCGCTCTTGCCTCCGCTCCTGCCTCTCTCTGCTTCTCTCCCCGCCGTTGTCGCGGGGTCCGTGCTTATTGGCGGTCCTGAGCGTGACTGCCTGTCCGTGCACTTCCCCGGAATGCACTAGCGAATGCGCTGAGGGGCAGAAAGCCGAGGGATGCCTGCCTCCCATGATCCCGGCATCATGGTGCGCCAGCAGCAAGCGCTCGGCATCGTCACAGGCCTGCACCAGCTGCAGCAACGCATCTTCTTCCGCTCCGGTGTGCTCGCTGTACACGCTGTGCTCACTGTAATACCATGATCCATCCCCGCCCTCACTCAATCGCCGAATGCTGGCAATGGTTCGCGTATTCTTGCTGCCTTCGCCCTCCTTTGCCCCATCAACCCCCCTTTTGCTCTGACCCGGCGAGGAAGAAGCGGGGCGGGCGGGACTGGGCTGGCAGTGCCGGACTCTCACCTCCTGGCCCGGCTGGTGTATGGGACCGGCGTGAGGAGGCCCACTTTTCAAGGCACTCGCGTCAGCCCTCGCTTGCCCGGGCGGCGCCTTGAGCTCTGTGTGCTTGGCGTCTTGCCGCCACGAGACTTGCTGTTGGCGATCCATCTCGGCAACATTCCTGACGCCGGAAGCAGCCTGCATTCCTCGCCCAACACCCGCCACAAGCGTCCTTGTGCTTGTAAGGGAGGCGCTACCGTGAGCAGCCAGGCACACATGAGTTGCGGTAGCGTTGGTAGTGCGCTCCTCCGTCTGACCCAACCTCTCGGGCTTTCCGTGCGTGGAGGCCACTCCCGCTGCGCCAGGCGCCAGGAGAGCAACACGGGCTTCAACTGCCGACATGGCATTCTCCAGCATCTCCACTGCCTGGTTTTGCTGGGCGAGTCGCGCCTGCAAGTTGCGGCGATGACGCCCGAAGCGCGCCTTGCCTCGTAGTACTGCTGCCAGCATGAGCTCGTGCCGCTCGAGCTCCGCCTGTTGCATGCACCATTGTCTTACTTGCTGTCTCACTTGCTTGTCCCACTTGCTTCACAGTGCACAGGCGGTCTCACAGTGCGCGGATGCCTTGGCATATAGGCGATGCCTTTGCATCGAGGCAAGCAAGAAGCAAGATAGCCCCAGGAGCCAGGGCTGTTTGCGAGAAACGGGGCGTGCAGGCAGGCACGGCGCCAGGGCAGGGAGGTTGAGGGTGACGGGCGCTCTGAGAAGAGAAAGGCGACCTCAGTGCCGCTCTCAGGCGTGATGGCAAAGCTGCACTCGTTGGAGCAGTGCTGCATCATATACTTGACGCTAGCCTCTGTCTCGGCCATGGACACCTTCAAGTGACGATACTCTCCGTGCACCCGCTTGCTCTCCTCCAGCGTGTCCTTGCACTCGCGGTGTATCACCTGCAGCGTGCATCAGTGGTGACTAAATTGAGTACCAATAAACACCTCAACGCAAGAGCACAGCTCGCCACAACAGAGCGCCACAACAGAGCGCCCAGTGGCATGCTCCTGCTCCTGCCTCTTGCGACCTCCGCCAGCCCAATGCAGTACAGCCCACACCACCATAACCATGATTGAGGACAGCAAGAGGTGAGCTGCACAAACAGCACCTGCATTTCCTCGCGCACAAGAGCGACCAAGACCGCGTCGCCGAGACTTCCGCTACAGACGGAGGCGACGTTACTGCCGTGTTCCAGCATGCCCTGCAAGCCCTCGCTCATCATCAGTTTTGCCGCCAACCCTCGCGTGCGGGTGTCACACTACGTGCATACACACACACAAACAATAAAACACACACACACACACGTGCACCAAAACTTAGGCATGCGCTACAAAATGAGAGAGTCTGGTATGGTGATACCATCTGAGACATGAAGGGAAGAGGAGGGATGGACAGGCATGGCTGGGCGAGGGCGAGGGTGCGAGACCTTGCAGCGAGTGACGGCATCGCGCAGAGCGTGCATGCTTGTGTCCATTTCGCGTCTGACAAGCGCCCACTTCCCGCGCAAAAGTTTCTTGATCTCCTGCAGCGAAATCTTGGCAGTGGTCTTGATATGCGCTTCATCTTGCAGGCTGCTGTATGATGCGTTTGTATCCGCAGACCAAGAGACAACCGCACCAGATACCTGCCGCCACCTCTCTCTTTCTCTCTCTCTCTCTTGCGCGCTGTCTTGGCGCGACTGGTCCTTGTCACTCGTTTGTGTGGCATCAACACTCAACGAGCGGCATGCCGACGCCGTAGTGTCGGCAGATTGCTCGCACAGCAGCTTGTTGTGCAAGCCATCCTCAAAGGCACCCCACTTGTCGCCCGACGATATCCCCTCCGAGCCCGCACCAGTGTGGTGCTTATTCCCCTCGGTACCATGCAACACATGCAACACATGCAACACATGCTTGTTCCTCTCCGTACCCGTTGCTTCGGCACTGTTGCATGTGTTGCATGTGTGAGGAGTCTCATCTGCGGCACTGTTCCCTGCCCCCTCTGCGGGCTCAGAGTTGCAAAGCATTGCCAGCGCCGTGGAAGTGTGCACACACTGGTGCGCAACATCTTCTTGTGGCGTATGCTGCTGCTCCCTGTGTTGGACGGGTTGAGGATGCTGCTCAAGTTCTTGCTTCATCTGTGTGCGAATCACTTGAGCATTCACTGCCGCCCAGCATTCCACTACGCGCCCTAGGTCGGCAGGCGCTTGCGGTTGCAGCAACGACGCGCCGGGGCGCGGGTCTGTCGACTCGGTCACCCCATGCCTCTTTGCATCTGTCTTGCACAAAGAGGAAGTAAGAGGATTGCAGGGAAGCCACATTGTAAAAAGGGGGGGGGGGGGATGATATGTAGATTATTCAGACCCGAGAGCAAGCGTGGCAGGATGAGGCGGCGACAGACCTGGCGAGTCGTCGCAGGAGCCATAGCATGAGACAGAAGCAAGCGAGACCGGCGACTCTATGGGCGATCTGGTGCTGTCGCGACTCACAGGTCCGAGAGCATCCTCAACGATTTGCTCCCAGTGCGGCACGCGCAGCTGAATTAGCCCTGCCATATCACACAAGTATTACGTCATACCACACACGTCTTACGTCATGGCCTTGGACTCCCGTCTACGCTCCACAATCGTGTTCGTGCCTGGCCCTCGTCCGATGAGCAATTCGTACGAGGGTATCGTGCGGGCGAGTGCGGGCTCCTGGTGTGGAGGATGCGCGGCGCAAGGTTCAACGCAATTAGTTGAAACCTGATTTGCGAATCACAGCAGGAGAAAGCAGTTGCTCCTCTGCTTCCTTCTGCGCATTGCCGCCGCAGTTTTCGTCGCCGCACAATGCACCATGGCAAAGAGGCGTGCCGTGCCCACGCGCCGTCTCGACCACGTCACTACTGCGACGTTGGGACAGATACAAGGCCTGAGGCGCAGCAGTACTCCTCACAGCGCCACACGCTGCGTCCCCGCGCTCTGCACCCCCATAGGACTTAGGCGTCCAAGCAGATCCCTGACCCTCCTGGGGACTGTCGGGAACGACGGTGCCCTTACTTAGAGCTAGTACGGCAAGTGGCTTTCGCGATGGCTTGGGACATGTGCGACCCTGCCCAGCGCCGCTGCTGCTGAGGGGGAGGTCGAGACTGAGTGGGGCGTCTAGCTTTGAGTAGACGTTGCACGCCGCTGAAAGTTCCTCGGTTTCCGGGTGTGCCTGCCTGTCGCTGCTGCGCAGATTACCGCTGCTGTGCATATTGTCGTGTCGCCCCCTGCTGAATCCGGCGCCCGCAGCAGCAGCATCATGATGATGATCATCATCATGATGATCAGCATCATCTGAAAAGCGGGAGATCTCTTGCGAGATGCCAGAGAGATCGCTCGCTTTGTTGATGAGAAATTGCACGATACTGGCGCGCGCCTCGCGTTGCGGCATCGCCCGGGGTGCGAGGTACGGGTGCTGCAGCGCGGCACTCGCACTGATGCGGCTGTTCGGACACCAGTCGAGTAAGCGCACCAGCAGGTCGTGGGCGTCGTCCCCCAGGCACGGGAGCTTGTCGCGCAGCGTCGCAGGCATCGTCTTGGCTGGCAGCACCAGCTGGTCGTACCCGTTGCCGAGGTAGGATAGCTGGGCGCGCGAGGGGAATCCCAGCGTCTTAAACATGGTGAAGAGCTGATTGGCCGGGTCGAAGCCGTAGAAGATCGGGGAGCCCAGGAGCATTTCTGAAAAGATGGCGCCGACGGCCCAGATGTCTACCTCGGCACCGTCCTTCTCCGACCCCATGAGCCGCTCCGGCGTCCAATACCAGCGGTCGTGCGCCCCGTCGACGAAGCTCTGCATGGACTCGGCGCTCGAGTTTGCGCTCAGCCGCGAGTCCTCGAACCCCTTGCCACCGCCCAGCTCGACACGCCCAGCCGCAGTGATTGCGACGGTCCACGGCCGGACGTACCGGTGCCGCTTTCGGTGCGCGTGCACGGGAACCAGCGCCTCGAGCAACTCTACCAGGATCGCCTTGCAGATAGACTCTGGGATCACGAGCCCGGCCGCGTCGCGCGGCGGGCCCGCGTCGTCCTCGTCCTCACGCGCCACCACCTGCAGCAGCGTCGAGAGCTGGCAGAGCCGTTGGACGCCCGCCACGCCTGCGGGGTCCGGAGCGAACTCTGCGGGCGATCCTGCCTCGCGGGCGGGCGCGGCCATGCTAGATGTTGTGCGCGAGGGGGAGATGACGCAGGACGAGCTTTCTGCGCAGCGGTGACGACAAAAACCCAACGACAGGTCGCTCGTGCCCGTCGCCCTCTTGCAGTCGGAATCGTTGCGATACCGGCACCCAGTGCGTGTGCGACGGGAGCTTACCACGCTCCCATTTTCAAGTGCGATACAATAAAGATTCGAAATTAACAATACACGAACTTAGTACTCGCTCAACGGCCGGCGTTGGACGGAGAGGGGAAGAGAGGAGGAAGGATGACTCTCGACACGGAGCCGATGTACTGCGCAGAGCAGATAAACATTCCCGACAACCTCGGCGAGATCCTGAAGGCGTATGCCAAGGAAGTCATCCGCCAGCAGCCCGGCAACATCTACGAGTTCTCTGCTCGCTACTTCGCCCAAGTGCGTAACTGGCCCTCTCCTCTGGGTGGCAATGTCCCGGCCGCACGCGCCCTGCGACACGCGCGGCGCGTGCGCTGCCCGCGCGCGCGTGCGCACCTGCTGCGTGGGCTGCGGTGCGCGAGGTTTGCCCGGGCGCTGACGCCCGCTCGTGCCCGCGCCGAGCAGCTGGACCAGCAAGAGGAGGACTTCATAGACCAGGGCGACACAGAGATTTCTCGCGAAATCGTATTCAGACTGGTCCTGGAGTGCCAGGCGATCGGGCGCGACGATTTGGAAGTGGGCAAGCTGCGCGAGCTGTGTGAGCAGTCGGGCGTGCCGCTGGGGGCTACATCTGGAATTCTCGAGTTAATACTCCCGCCGGACGACACCTCCGGGCACCTGCAGTGGAAGCACTTTGTGGTGGCGTTATGTGCGCAGGTGGGGGGGGTGGAGGATGTCACGGGGTTCGTGCGGCTGCTGCTGGACCCCGGCATGTTTGGCAACGACGATGGTCAGCTCCCCAAGACAGAGTTCATCACCCTCTTTGACTGGTGGTCGTCCATCGACACGAGCATCAGCGCGGAGCTCAAGTCGGCACTCTTTGCTGCCCTTGACCCCAAGGATGCCGAGGTACCTCTCTCTGCACTTGCACGGGCCGCTAAAGCCCGACGCGCAAGCTCAGCATGGAAAGGAAAGAAAGGGATTGGTGTTGCAAAGAGCGTTCCCCGTCTGCGTCTGCGCCTGTACGTGGGCGCTGGTGGTCGCCCGCGCCCCCGGCAGCGTGTCCCTCTCTCGGCGGTGCCGGCCGCTGTCGTTCGGCGCATGCGGGTCCTTGCGGTGGGCGCGTGCGGCGTCGGGCGGCTGACATGATCGAGTCCCGTTGGTATGGGCAGGATCTTATGTCGTATACAGAGTTTATGGACGCGCTCAAGACGGCCTCGGACGAGTGAACCCGGAGGGTCCACGATGTCTCGCGCACGCACACGCACACGCACACGCATGCTCACCCACTGATGTTCGGCAAGCGCGCTGTGTAGCCATTAAAAATCTAAAACTTTCACCACAGCGCAGGGAGAATTTTTTCACTGCTCACTTCATGCCGGCGGTTTGCCTGCGTGCCAGCGTCCGCTACACGACACAGACGCAGGCAGCAGGTTCTGATGAGACGCTGTAGGAGCGTTAGCGTGAGAGCATGGGCAATTTCTAATTTCTCTGGTGCAGAACACGATGACTACCTACTACCTGAGACAGAGAACAAGACGCAGCACCTGAGACAGAGAACAAGACGCAGCTGCCGACTGCACTTCTGTTTCTGTCCAGCAGATCTCTCACTTTCCAGCGTCAATTGTAAACGCGCAAGGCCTCTGCCCTGTACGCTCCCTCTGCGCTCTTGTAAACGACAGAGCCTTTTTGCCCTGTACGCTCCCACGGCGCGGCCGTTTGTCTCTGCTCTTGCTCGCTTCGAACAACTGCGAGTTCCAGCAGTGTAAAGAGCCTCTCAGGGTCTCAACACCTATTAGAATTTGCACCAGCTGCTGTAGCTCTCTTCCCGTGAGCCGAATCCTCTAGCGGTGTGAACCCGCCTGCGAAAGTCTTCAAGGTGCAAGCAGCGCGCCGGGAGTTGAACGTATGGCACCTTACACCACCGTGGAACTCGTTGTACTTCTTCAACCTTGAGGCCCGGGTCCTGCCCACAGCCGCGGGCCCTTGACAGCTCGCCGGCGCTGGCCTTCTCGACCCGGCTTGCCGCTCCTCTTCCTCACACCATCCTGGCACGAGATGATTTACTGAATGAAGAACAAATTCTCCTAAAGAACAAATTCTCCAATTTACTACCAATCTGTGACCAACCCTCAATTCTCACGAGCTATTCGGTCTATGACCAACAGCATATTCTAACACGCAGTGGATTACGCCAGCCACTGGATAAGGAATGACGGAAAAGAAGCTTGAGGCTTCAGAGCTTCAGAACCAACTCGTTAGTAGTATAGATATGTACAATAACGATGTCGGTAAGGAGTCAGCCCAAAAATTCATGAAGCAAACAGGCGACCTAAAGGCCGCCACCCTTTATTTTGCTTCATAAGCTTCATAGACATAATGGGTTTAGGTGGTTATCACGTTTTAAACCAAGTCACCAAGTCACCAAACTAATTCACCTTTGGTGTATTAGTTTGGCGACGTTCGCGGATGCATGGGCGGAGGGATGGGCGGAGGATAGATACTTATATGAGTAGTAGTTAGTTGAGACTGACGTCGTTTAGTTCTAACTACTACTCAAGGATAGATACTTATATATTATTGACTGCATGAGTAGTAGTTAGTTGAGACTGACATCTTTTAGTTCATCTAACTACAGGATAGATACTTATATATTATTGACTGCATGAGTAGTAGTTAGTTGAGACTGACATCGTTTAGTTCATCTAACTACAGGATAGATACTTATATATTATTGACTGCCTCTGGCAGGGGGTCGCATTCGCTCCCAAGGTAATAAATGCGCCGTAGGCGCAATCAAAGGTAATTCTTGCGCCGTAGGCTTAATCATGAATGGGCGGAGGGATGGGTTTAAGAGTTGGTTTCATTAATATAAACGATAAGCGAAATAGGGTGTGATTCACTAGGGTGTGGGGTCACGAATACGTGATCACGTCCCTCTTAGAAAATGCCGTTTTCTTGGAAACAAATAAAAACGAGGCGGCCTCCCATCGGGGGCCCACCTCCAACCTACCCTCATCCACGGCTACGCGCCATGTCTGTCTGGGAGGTGCCCTAGCTCGGACGTGCACCATTTTGGTGGCTAAGAGTCCCGCTCCCGAGCTCCACTGCTGCGCTTCGCACCAGCATGGCTCCGAGCAAGGGCATGGAGGACAATCCGGCACTCGTCTTTTCATGCGAGACGAAGGACTGGCCTGCTTTCAAGGACGCGGTCCAATTGGGCGCTGATATGCACGACACCACGTGACTATTTGAAAGCGGACGATCGCTAGCGGAGTTCGTCGCCAGGCAGCTCAAGGAGAAGACCGGTACCAGGGCGATGCGCACGGCAGCAGTCGCGCGCGAGGTTGCCAAGAATGACAACAACCACGTACCAACCTCGGTCGATGCGTACACCGTTGCCGCTCTCAAGGAGTGGTTCGAGGACAAGGATATCGCGACAGTCCTACAGTTGTCGCTCAACAAGAACCGCCTGACATCACTGGGGTCAAATTTCACCAACCACAAGAAGCTCGGGTTTAAGGACGAGGATGCGATCGCAAAAGCCCACAAGTCCATTGACCTGAAGTATCTCCGACAGCTCAACAGAATGGTGGCGCGGCTTCTACATGACGCGGTTTTTGAGCCTTCGAGCAAGGTGGACAGGCCAGCACAAAGTAAACTCAACGGAATTTTGAGAAACAGTGAGGTCTCAAATATCCTTCGAGGCGCAGTCGACGACGACGACGAGGAATGGCTTGCTCTGCCGTGCAAGATCCCTGCTCTGCAGATCTGGGCCAAGATGTACCACAAGTACGAGGGCATACAGACATGCTAACGGGCACCATGATGGAAGATAGCTACTATCATTACTTGCGTGACAGGAGACGCACGTCATCGTCGCACTATGTATGAGGCAGATCAAGACTTTGAACGTTTCGGCAAGACCCTGATCGCAAACTTCAAGGACACAGCGACATTGTGGGAGTTCTTGTGCGCAAGCTTACGCCAGTGCCACATCCACAAGCTATCAAAGGTCGGCAAGGATAAGGCCGCATGGGCAAAGGCTGACGAGTACCTCACCAACCTCATGGACTCCGATACCGTGCTCACGCTTGAGAACACAGACGAGGCCATCAAGCGCG
>Ga0315899_10004355_pt1 | contig 15311 bp, 16 predicted proteins | sample LakEriMetagenome_2_FD_203518 | JGI IMG/M metagenome (GOLD analysis project Ga0315899, IMG submission 203518) | Freshwater fungal communities from buoy surface, Lake Erie, Ohio, United States - Buoy 4 MA112 | ecosystem: Environmental > Aquatic > Freshwater > Lake | place: USA: Lake Erie, Ohio... | reverse complement strand
CTTGTGATTTTAACTCTTGCGGAATATATATATCAAAGTGCTATGGTAGTTAATCGTGAGATTACTTTCATGGCTTGTATTGCCAAGTTACTTAAAGATTTAAAATAATGGTTTCTACTGACAAATTTAATTTATTACATAGTTATATCTTTAGAAAGAAGAATGTTATAATGGATAATACATCTTTATATAAAGATAAATCTATATTATATATTAGCCAAAATGGTACTAGTGGATATGCTAATGCGGCTAAAGGATATATTTATGATTATATTGGTAAAAAGATACCAGTAAAAACTCAATATTTTAATTGTAACGATGAAGTTAACGAAAATGATAGATTTCATGAATATTTAAATTCTACTACATCTTCTGATATTGATTACAACACAATAATTGTACATTCTACTCCTGATATTTGGACTCAACTAATTAAAAATGCGCCAAATATTAATTTACAAGGAAAAACAATTATTGGTAGAACAGTATGGGAATTTGAAAAATTATTACCCGCATGGGTAAATTCTATTAATGTTAGTATAGTTGATATTGTGAGTGTTCCTACTGAATGGAACAAACAATGTTTTATTAATAACGGAGTAATTAAGCCTATTATAGTTGAACCACATATCTATATAGATTATCCATATAAAAAAACTGGTTTAAATCATTTACTCACTAAAAGTATAATGATATCTAAAAATACTAAAACATTAGACATTGAAAATTCACATAAGTTCTATTGTATAGGCCAGTTAATTGAACGCAAGGGTATTATTGATACTATTGATGCATTTTGTAATGCGTTTACATCAAACGATAATGTTGTTTTATTTGTAAAAACATTTAAATTAAATTATACTAAAGAAGAACAACAAAAGTGTATAAATGAAATTGTAAAAATTACTAATAAGTATAATCACGCTCCTATTATATATATAAAAGACAATTTAAATTATGATGAGATAAAGTCTTTACATGATATTGGAGATTGTTATTTTCACTTAACTAAGACTGAAGGATTTTGTTTAGGTGCATTTGATGCGTTTAATAATGATAAAAAAGTAATTATTACTGGTTATGGTGGACATACTGAATATCTAGGTAAAGATTATAATGGATTAGTAGATTATAAACTCAATTCACTGGCAATTGATGAAAGTGTATTTTTTCAATTTAAATTGGATGATACATATCAGTGGGCAATTGCAAATAAAAATCATGCAATACATTTACTAAAAAATAAAATAAAAAAAGAAACTATAGAATTATATTTAGATAAAAATTTTTATCCAAAAGAAACTTTTGAAAATAAAAATGATAATATTTCTAGATGGATTAATGGGTATGCAGAAATGGAATTTAATAGTATCATTTTAAATGAAAATGTAACTATATCATTTACTAATCACAATCCAAATAATAAAAGTATAAAGTTATATACTGATAATATTGTAATTGAAAAGGAAATTCCAGTTGGATCATTTAATATAAATTTTAATTTTAAAGGGAAGTATATAAAGATAAAATGTGAAACTACATTTGAACCTAGATTAATATGTGCTGAATGTACAGATACAAGAATTCTTGGAATTGTGATCAATGATATTTCAATATCAAATAAAAATATTGTTATAACAAATAAATTTTTGTTCGATAATCTTAAAAAAGATATAAATTATAACTCTTTAAATTTCAATTCAAAATTAATTTTAAATAAAAAAGTAGGCATAATTGGATATATTCCTAGTAATGATTCTACAAGTACTCATATATCTTTTTTGAAAAATATAAATAGATATAAATCTTTTGCAGATATAATACTGTTTTCCGAAGGATCGTGGGGTAATACACTTAAAGTAGAAAATCCAATTGATGTTGTTGATAAACATAAAGATAAAATTGGTTTGTGGACATTTTATCATTGTCTTAGAATTGCCAAAAAATATAATTTAGATTATTTTTTAATGTTGGAATCTGATTGTAGAGTATTTAAAAATAATTGGGATTATGAATTATTTGAATGTGCTATAAAAAACGATGTATACTGTCATGGAAGTCTAAATATAAATAATTTTCATAATGATTTAAATCTGTTGAATGAAATTAATGTTAAAAATAAAAATTCATATTATAATGTTATAAATCATGGAAAAACAGGAAATATGACTCCTACTGTTTGGACAAACGGAGCATTAACAGTATACAAAACTGATATTTTCTTTGAATTTTTAAATGATGAATTGACGGATATTCTAAAACACTGGACTGCTTGGGACTTTGACAGTGGATATTTAATTATAAAATCTATAGGATTAAAAGAAAGTATTAAAAAAATAACACATTGTGATAAGATTGCATCTAATGTAGATGCACTCGTTCCTTTGAGTTATGTAATTAAAAATAGAAATGTGTTTAATGCAATTCATCCTGTAAAAACAAAATGGTCGCCTCCAATATCAAATGAATATAATTTCTATCACGGTGGTGATTTGGGTGATATAATTTATTCTTTACCTTCAATTAAATTGATTGGCGGAGGAAATTTGATTATAGGAAATCATGATTTTTCAAATGAAAAACTAACATGTAGAGAAAAGTTTAATTCGGATAGGTATAATTTTATCTTGCCATTATTAAAGACAATTGATTATATTAAAATAATTTCATATAATGATGTTTTATCTACTGATGTTGATTATAATTTTAATGAAATGAGATATTATTGGAATGATGCCGATTATAGAAAAATTAAAAAAATTGACAGATTGACGGATGCATACTTGGATTTAGTTGGAGTTTTGCCTTTATTCGATGAAAAACAACCGTGGATCACTGTTGACAAAAAATTTGTTAGTAGATATATAATATCTAGATCATTTAGATATAGAGACAATGACTTTCCATGGAAAGAAATATATGAAATAGTAAAAAATGATGTAATTTTTATTGGCACAATCGAAGAATATAATGATTTTTGTACAAAATTTGGATACATTAAACATTATATAGTAAAAGATGCATTGGATATGGCACAAGTAATTAATGGTGCAAAATGTTTTATAGGAAATCAATCATTTCCGTGTTCATTAGCAGTAGCTTTAAATATACCAATTATACAAGAATATTTCGATGCGGCAAAAGACTGTATTTATATAAGAGACAACTTTAAAACGAAAGAAAACTACAAGGATATATTTATATGAAAATTTATAATATTAAGATTTCAAAAGAAATGACGTTTGCGTCGGAAACCAGTACAAGATTACACTTATTAAAACCTTATTGTCAAGGAAACGGAGTGGACATTGGATCTCAAGGGTCTCCTGTAAATATAAATTCGATTCAAATTGAATTTGATCGATCTAGATTTGAAGAAGATGTTCCAATTCAATGGGAAGGTGACGGTATTAGTAATTTGCCTTTTAAGAATAATGTATTGGATTATGTTTATTCCAGTCATTTAATTGAAGATTATGAAGACTGGACTTCAATATTAAATGAATGGAATAGAGTAATAAAAATAGGAGGATATATTGTCATAATGGTTCCGGATCATAATAAATTCAGAGAATGTGTATCAAAAGGACAGCCAGATAATTTAAATCATAAACATGAAAGTTATCCAGGAGAATTGTCATCATATTACAAAAAACATTTTTTAAATTTTGACATTATATGTGATTATATTACTGACAGTTATAACATTTTGTTTGTTGCAAAAAAAACGCAGTGATTCATATTATGAATATATACACTTTTTATGCTAAAATAGAAGATTCGATCCACGAAGATCAATTAAGATTAATTAATATATGGAAAAAAAGTTGGAGTTATTATGGATGGAATCCGGTAGTAATATACCCAGAAGATTTAATTAATAAAAGACAATATAATGAGTTAAAAACAGTATGTACAAATTTCCCTACAGTAAATCACCCAACTTATGAACTATATTGTTTTTTAAGGTGGTTATCTCTTTTAGACTTAGGGGGGTGGTTTACTGATTATGATGTAATTAATTATGGGTTTGAACCATTAGATTATGACAATAAAATAGTTACTACAACTTTCCAAATCGGAGGATCAACTGTATATGGACCTAAGTCATTTTACGAAAATGTTATATCTACAATAATTAACTATAAACCAGACGAGACAGATGTAACTACTTATTCTGGAAACATTGTGCCACATATTTCGGATTTAACTTTATTACTAAAAACAATGGTTCCAGATATACGTCTTAATATTGAAAAATGTTATACGTATGATGGATACGATACTGCAAAACTAGTTCACTATGGAAATGCTTATATTCCAAAAACTAAAACTAGATTTGACATAATTGAAGAAGATAAAAGATCTACTTTATTTTTAAAAAATTAAATATTATTTTATATGACAAATGTAACAACATTACAATTTTTAGGAAGTAAATATAATACGGATAAATATGACATAAATCATACACATTTAAATAAATCATATTTACATGAATATGAAGAGTGTTTTTTACCTATGAAAGATGTCGCAAAAACTGTTTTTGAAATTGGAGTTTTTAACGGTTGTTCATTAAAAATGTGGGAGGAATATTTTCAGAATGCCGATATATGGGGTCTGGATATAAACCCAGAGTCAAATAAATATTATGGTGAACGAATAAAAGTTATTACTGGGAGTCAAGTCGATCAATCTGCAATTGATAATGTTGCGCCGAATCAAAACTTTGATATTGTAATAGACGATGGTAGTCATTTAGTAGATCATATAATTGAAAGTTTTAATTTAATTTTTCCAAGAGTAAAGTCAGGTGGATTTTATGTTATAGAAGATTTAGGATGTACATATGGTGATAATACCCCTTTAATCAATATTTGGCCAGGACAGAATTTAAATCCGCCAGATACTAATTTTAAAAATGATAGGAATAAATTAAATAATTTTTTCATGGATTTAATTCATAGTATGGATGCAAGACATGAGACAATTAGATCGGTGAAATTTACATACGCACAATGTTTTATTAAAAAAATATAATTTATATATGTTATTTAATATAGAAGATTTACAGATTAATATTTTAAAAAAATTTGATGGAATTAACAATTATTTTAATCCGTCTCATTTTAATGGAAAAACTATTTGTAGAAAAGAAACTATATATCAAGAAAAATTTCTTATAAATGATGTAATTGATATTAACGGGGATGTAATTTTAAAAAATAAAATTGACGATGATTATTTTTGGTGTTATGAAGATGCTAGATTTGTAAGTGAAAATGAAATAATGGTATCATGTTGTAAAAGAGATAAGATAAATCCATTGATAGTAATAAATGTTGAACAGAAAAAATATAATTTATCAACCAAATCTTTTATTAATTATAAAACTCAAAATTCTTATTTTGAAAAAAATTGGCAAATCTATAATAAAAATATAATATATCATGTTAATCCGTTCACGATCTTTACTTCCAATGAAGAAATGATGTATAAAAAACAGATTAATTGGAATCCTTGGATAAAAAGGTATGGTCCACCAGGTTTAAGTTCTAATATTTTTGATGTAGGCGATGAAAGATGTATATTATTTCATAGTTATAAGTCAATAAACGGTATTAATTTACGATATTATATTGGATTATTAAGGTTGAGTAAATCATTAATACCTATATCTTATACATCGAATTCAATCTTCCCATCTTTTGAAGATTATGATAGAGAAACATTCATGAATTATTTCAATTGGAAAAGAAAGTTGGAAACATGTCCTACTATTGTAGATGTAATTTTTCCTATGAATATAGTTGTAGATAAAAATTATATTAATATATACTGTGGAATTAATGATTGTATTTGTGCAAATGTAAAAATTGATAAAAATACATTTTTAGAAAAAATAAAAAACTCTGATTATATCATAATATGAAAATTAATGTTTATTATTCTAATAATGGTGTGGGTATTGTTAGTGATAATATATTAATTAAAAGTGTATTAAAAGACTACGATGTAATTTCTTATATTAAAGATAAAATAAATGAACATAGAAAATCAGATGTAGGAATTCACATTCAAGACTTTGATATTGGGTTATTATCAAATAATAAAGTAAATATTTTAATTATAAACGAAGAGTGGTATCCAACATCACAGTTAAATGTAATTCAATATGTAGATTTTATATTTGTAAAATCACTATACGCAAAGTCTTTATTAGATTTATATCATAAAAATGTAATTTGTACTGGTTTTTTTAGTTTAGATAGACATTTTTTCCCAACTCAAACAAATAAAATATTACATTTTAAAGGAAAATCTATACAAAAAAATACGGAATTAGTTTTGAATTATAAATTCGTTAAGGTCTTGAATTCAGAAGAAACTTATCTATCAGAAAATGAAGTGTTACATGAATTAAATAATAATGATATTCATATATGTTGTAGTTTGTATGAAGCTTGGGGACATTATTTGTGGGAAGCAATGAGTTGTGGTAAATTAGTTATATGTAGTGAAATACCTGTTTTCAAAGAATATTTAAATCCGGATTTGGTTAAATTTGTATCAATACAAAAAGAAGAAACATTTGTAATTAATCACAGATTTTTAAACAACAATTTATTTAAATTTAGAAAAGGATATTTTGTGAGCAAATCTAAAATTGATGAATTATTGAATGAAAAAGAATATTTATTTGAATTTCAAAAAAATAAAAGATGGGATATTAGACAACATTTTTTGGATGTAAATGTAACAAATAAAAATAAATTTTTAAATACAATCAAAGCCATATTATGAGTTTAACTCTTACTAAAAATATATTTAACAAATATAAATATAATCACGAAATATTTATAGAAACCGGCACTTACAAAGGTGGGTCGGTTGAACTTGCTTTACAATGTAATTTTAAAAAAATATATACTATAGACATATCAACACAATATAAATATGAATGTGAAATTAAATTTGAAGAATCATTAAAAAACAAACAAGTTGAATTATTATTTGGTGATACTATTGATGTTTTGCCTAACATAGTTAGTAATATCACAAATCCATGTTTATTTTGGTTAGATTCTCATTTTGATATGCATGCAGATGTTAAAGGTAAATTTGAATGTCCTATATTACAGGAATTAGATATTATAAAATCTTCTAAAATTAAGTCACATACGATTATGATTGATGATTTAAGAATATTTAAAAATCAAACTGAATGGGGTGTTGGTATATATATTGAAGATATTGAATCTAAATTAAAGGACATCAATCCGTCATATAAATTTTTCTATGAAAATGGATGGGCAGAGAACGATATTCTAATTGCTAGATATGAATAAAAAACTAATATTATTTAGTCATCACTATGTAAATGACATTATTGTTGACAGATTTAATGTTCTAAAAAAATTGAATCCAACATGGGATGTTATTTCTATTGGATTTGAAGGATACGATTTATTGCCAAATTCTATAGTAACAAACAAAGAAAAGTATCCAACAAATCATGGATTAGTTCCATATTCTCTTGTAAAAAATGTAGATTGGGCAGATCCAGATATATTTCTTTATGATGGATATTTTCAAAAACCTAATTATGATTCTTATTTTTTATATGAATATGACACGATTAGTAATGTTTCAATTGAAGAATTTTTTAATACAAATGTCGATTTTTTTGGAAATTATATATGCGATCCTGCTCCTGAGGAGTGGTGGTGGGTTGAAAAATATAGATTATTAAATCAATATAATACATATTTTAACAAGTTGTATGGATATGGAGCATCAACTTGTGTGTTTATGTCTAATGATATCATCCGTAAATGTTCAAATGAAGTTATTTCAAACAAACATTTATACAATAATATGTTATCCGAAGTAAGAGGCGGAACTTTAGTAAGTCAATTTACTTCACTTAAAAAAGGAAGAAACGACATTGAAAAGTATATTAGTTGGAAACAGGAATTAATTAATATAGACTTATCAAAGGACTATTTTTATCATCCGATCAAGTAATCATCGTGTTTCTTCATTAATTCTAACATTTTTTGTTTCATTATATCATCTTGTTCTTCAAACCATACAAAAAATAAATCATTTCCTTTATCACCATCATAATTTTTATGTGAAGGATGATTTACTTTAATTGTATAATCTCTTAAGATATATTTGTTTTGTAATAAACATTCTGCAGAATAATACCAATCTACACCATATCCAATTATATTAGTGTTTAGATCGTATATAATTTTATTTTTTGTTATTTTGGTATTGATGAACCAACAAGTACAATCTGTATTAGGTACCTCAAATATATTGTCTTCTATTTTATTTAATAAATCAATATTGTACTTATGCCATGTATAATCAACATTTGGTGCATATATACCAACATCATATTTTAATGTAATTTCATGAAATCTTGAATATAAGACATCAAAATTTTCAACGACTGCATCTGATTGTATGTGAAAAACAAAATCTGTATCTGGTTCAATATTATTTACTAATGTATTCCATTGTTCTGCAAAATAACCATCATTTAAATTAATCCAATGATTGCGTTTTTCATTTACATTTGAATTAATAACAGTTGTTTTTCCATATTTACTAATTTTTGATTCAATATTAATTGCATTTGGAACAAATTGATTCCATGTAAAAATAAAATTTTGAATTTTCATAATATTGTATTATTTTCTCTGTACGACTTTATATCCCAATCTATAAATTTAAAAGGTGTATTTTTTAATTGAAATTTGTGATGATATCCAACATTATGAAAATAATAAATTTTATTTTGTGGAATAAATAAATTGACATATATAAATCTAAATAATGCGTCTCCCCATCTATATTTTATAAAACCATTAGTTTTATCTAAATATTCATATAAATCTATATGATTGTCAACTGTAAAGTCCGATATTTTTACTATTTCAAAATTGTTATAATAACAGAAATTAAGTTGATTTGAATGGTCTTTAATAATGTAATTTTGAATGTTAGGTTTATTCTTTAAATATGATTTTATTTCATCTACTAATAACAAAGTAACTTCAGGTGGTTCATTCAATATACTTATATAACCATAACTCATATCCAATAAAGTAAACTCTATGAACAAATCTCGTACTGGTTCGGTGAACCTAGAATCAGTATCCAATCTAAGATAATGTGTATAGTTATATAATTTTAATATTTTAAAAAGTTCTCCCGAAAAAAATCTACACATTAATCGATACGATAATCCAAATCCGAATACTTTTTCTGAAATTTCTTGTTTATAATTTATGTTCGAATCAAAGTTTTCAATTTCATGAAATATAATATTTTTACCGTTATATTTTGTAACATTGTTAATATAACTTTTATCTTTTTTTTCAATGAAAACAAGTAAATCTATATTTGGATTATTTGGTACAAAATACTCGTTTAAATTTAATATTAATTCATTTAAATCATCGTTGTTAAGTCTAGCAAGCGTTAAAACACAATAACTCATATTTATATATATGAATAATGTTTTTGAAAAAATATATAATGATAAAACATGGGCATGTGGGACAATCCTAAGCGGAGCAGGATCTTGTCCTATAGGAGCATCCGATTATATTGAATATTTAAAACAATATAGTAATAGAAATATACTTGATTTAGGATGTGGCGATTTGTCGATATATAATAAAAATATATTTTTTAAAAATTATATAGCTGTTGATTTAGTTGATATGACTAAATATATAAATATTGACGGAATAAAGTTTATAAAATCAGATATAATCTTATTTGATTATTACAATCATGATTTTGATTTAATTGTGATGAAAGATGTACTTCAACATTTATCTAACAAAACAGTATTTAAAATATTTAATGTTTTAAAACAAGTAAAATGTGAATTATTAATAACAAACGATTTTAATTTTGACTTGAATCAAGACTGTTTAGATGGTGAATATAGAAGTTTAGATATATGCAAACCTCCATTTAACATTGTTCCAATTAATAGACATAAATGGACATCAAAAATAGATTCAAGAACAAAAGAAACTATACATTGTAATTTATATTGAAATTATAAAAGATTTACCAAAAGTTGCATATGTTTTGTATTCAACATAACTCCATTTTGAATTTTTTTCAAAAAATTCGTAGAATGCTTTTTGTTCTCCTTTATCTTTATTTCCTTTAAAATTAAACCAATCATCAAACAGTAAAATTGTTCCTTCTTGTATGATTGATTCTATACCAAATAACACAGTTTTTGTGGATTCATATAAATCACAATCAATATGTATTAAAGCAGCTTTATTATAAACACTTCCAATTGTATTTTTGATTGTATATGAAAAGTCACCAACTTCAATATTTGGTTTTGGTAAATTACATTTTTTAAATAAATCGTAAATAACATCCGGTGTGATTTTGTCTCCGATATTAATAATCGGATGATATGAATGATTTATACCAAACATATTTTTTTTCCATCTAGGATGATTGTTTGAATCTGGCAGTCCATCAAAAGAGTCAAACCCAATTATTTTTCTACTAAAATCAATTTTATGTATGTTGTTTTTATTTAATTCGTGATAGTACGATAATAGTGCTAAACTTCTACCTGAATATACCCCAAATTCAAATATATCCCCGTCAATTAATTCGTAATCTATAAATCTAGTCGCATCACGAAACATGGTATGTCTGATATCAAAATCTATTAACTTATTAATTATTTCCATTATATTTATATATATGTCAAAAACTATAAAAGAAAATGATTTGGGTGATAGAATGTACACGGGACAATCCTATGTACAAGGAGGATTGGGTGGTGCATCTAGTTTAGATATTTTTAACTCTCCAGATGTATCTCAAAATCCAAATTCATTCAAATATGCTCCCTCTATAGCAGGTTCTGCAAGTGATATTAGTACTCCTCCACCTGACGATTATGATAATAAATCAACATATGACCCAGGTCAATATGAAAAAGATGTTCAAGACATTAAATATAAAGTTACACCTGACGAAGTTTTGGCAGGACTACAATATGAATTAAAGAAAATGGTATTTAAAAGAAAAGACTTGGCTAAGGAACTTGTAGTTAGAAATTTAAAAGAAGACAACAAATACTACAGTAAACTACACATGTTGAACATAGATGATGATGACAAATTACCAGTAAAACCATCATTCATGAGTCCAGAATCAAAAGCAGAACCATACAATTTAATGGCTACTCCCCAACAAGAAGCTGTAGATTATCGTACACCACAAGAAAAAGAAATTGGTAAAATCATTAGAGAAATGGCTCAAAAGAAATATGAAAAACGATTCCCAAAAGCCTAAAAAAGAACCAAATGATCCATTAATTGGTGACCCTAGAATGAAGGGTAGAAGATGGATGATCGACCCATATTGGGACGACGGTAAAACTTTCAAAAAAATTGCTAATATGAAGAAACTTAATGAATTTGATAAATGGACAGATACAGAACATAATGATTGGGATGTATCATATAGAGAATTTTATGAACATTTAACTGAAGGTGTTACTTCACTTACCGGTGGTGTGGGTGATGCCACTGCTCCTAGTAATGTAAATACCAAAGAATTATCAATTGGTGTTCAAGTTGAAATGGAACATACTAATGATGAAAAAATTGCAACTGAAATTGCCATGGATCATTTAACAGAAGATCCCGAATATTATTCGAAATTGGTCAATGCAGGTTTAGCCAAAGAATTTTCCCCTAGTACAAATTCAGGATTAGGCGATCCAAATCAAAGTTTTAATGACGCTCCTAGAATTGGAAATAATAGTGTTTCGAGCAACAACATGGGTGGAAATATAGGACATACACCAAATGGCAAAGTAGAGGGTAGAAGATCTGAACCTATACACGATGACACAGTTGAAATTGATATTGAAGAACCTTCTTTAAACGAAGCAAAAACAAAGAAAAAGAAGAAAAAGGGAGCCAAACCAACAAATAGTAAACTATGGTCAAGAGCTAAATCATTAGCAAGATCAAAGTTTGATGTTTATCCTAGTGCATATGCCAATGCATGGGCAGCTAAATGGTACAAATCTAAAGGTGGAGGTTGGAGATAATTTTATGAGTGACTACCAAACATATATAAAATATGCTAAGAAATCAATTCGTGAATTGGAACAATTAGCTGATATCAAGAAAACCTTAAAAGGTAAGAAATTGGCTGAAAAGATTCGTGAATTGGGATTGAAGTGGATCACCAAGAGTGCGGTTGATTCTGTATTGCATGGTTTGGGTGAAAACAATGGATTTTCAAATCTTAACCCACAACAAAAACAAGTAGCAGAAAAGTTAGCATCATTGAAAGATACTGCATTGACTCACAAATCATCAAGTATTCAAGGCGTTATTGATGAAAATGCTGAAATGGCTCAGAGTGATGTTACCAAACTAATTGATTATAGTGAAAAATTACAATCAATGTTTAATGTCAATGATAACTTGGAAGATTGGGTTAAGGCTAAATTGAATCATGCATGTGATTATGTAGCTACTGTAAGAGATTATCTTAAGTTTTATAGTGAAGAAAAAGAAAAAGGTACACAAAATATTGAAGAAAAGTGGACCAATACTTATAAAAAATCAATAAATTGTAGTAATCCCAAAGGTTTTAGTCAAAAAGCACATTGTAGAGCTAGAAAATTAAGACAAGCTGGTAAAGATACTAAGAGTAAACCTGTCAAAGAATGTTATAAAGAAGCCATACAAGAATTATTAAAAGAACAAAATAGTAGTATGGCAATGGGTGCGTTAAAACAAATCAATAATGACGCAAAAGAATTACAATCAATGTTGCAACCAACTACTCAATTGGAAGATTGGGTGAAGTCTAAATTGAATCTTGCAGGTGAATATCTTGATGATGTTTATCATCATTTAGACCATTTTGGACCAGAAGGTAGAAAATTAGATGAAGGTTACTATGATGATAAGGATAGAGAAAGACAACAAAGAAGACTAAGATTCAGTTCTACAATACTGCCAGAAAAGAAATATTGGTTTACGCCAAGTGGTACTGTAGCTGAAGCCGGTTATAGTCACGAAGATTGGATTAAAGAGAACGATCCATCTTTGGTAGGTAGAACTTTGATTGATACTTACGATAATGCAGTTAAAAAAGGTTATATTAGAGCAGTTTTGGATACAAGTCATAATTTCTTGACTTTATCCAATTTGCAAAATTATGACTTTTCTATGAACGGAAATACTAATCAAAATGTACCTGCAGTAAAATCATCTGTATTAGATGCAATTAGAAACTTTATTGCAGAGAAAGGTATTTTGATTACCGCTACTGGTAAAGGTAATATTATTAAAGATTTAACCAGTATCGATGAATCCAAATTAAGTGAAGGAGTAAAAGATTGGCTTGCTGCTGGTGCTTTAGGATTAGGAGCATTGACTGGAAATGTTGATGCAGCAAAACTTCCACCCACAGTTCCAATTGTACAGACATCAGTAAAAGATAGTGAATTGTCATTATTAAACAAAAAAACCAGTGATTATATTGCTCACTGGGAAGGTAAAAGAGATAAAGTATACAATGACAGTGAAGGAAAACCAACAATTGGTATTGGACACTATTTGAATAGTTCTGAACAAGATAGAAACTTGTTTAAAACATTATTTGGTAACACAGTCGATTATAATAAAGTATTAAATGGTCAACAAAAGTTATCATCGGATCAAATTGAAAAATTATTCAATGTAGATGTAAAGGTCAAAGAAAAGTTGGCATCAAGTATAATTAGTAACTTCAATAGTTTACCAAATTCAGTTAAGAATGCAATAATTAATGCTTTATATAGAGGTGATTTGGGTCCAAAGACTATTGGACTAATTAATAGTGGTAAATGGGATTCAGTGGCTAAAGAATATTTGGATCATAAAAATGCAAGAACTGGACCTGAACAAATCAAAAGAAGAATGAATACAAATGCTATGGCATTTGCGCAATTTGCAAAGAATAAAGGTTGATATGGAAGAATGGCCGTCAATAGGAAGTGGAATGTTTGGCGGTATGTCTATGCAAAGACCTACCGCTACAAGAGTTCCAGATTTTGATCCTGTTGCATTAATGACAAAAAAGAAACAACAACAAGAAGATCCTAATAATATTCCTGTTGTTAATTATGATGAAAAGGATATCAATGAATTGGAATCTTTTTGTCGTAAGTATGGTATTATAGGATTCAATTGTGGTAGAATGCATCCAAGAGCAGCATTAAGAATGCTTAAAATGAGAATGGGTATTCCCAATGAAGAAAAACCTATTGTTGAAAATAAGTCGTTACTAAAAGGTTAAGTTGTCCATCTAACAATTGGTGTTCTTACCCATACATTATTGGTGTATATATAAATAAAATTGTTATCAATTCTTATTTCCCCAGGCATACCAGTATCTGTATATGATGTTGGAGCAGATCCTGTATTATTTAGATTTAAATATATAAACGAACCTGTGTCTGCGGTAATGGTATTTTCTACATATACATTTGATCCCGTAATATTACCACTTGCACTTATATTACTAGATGTAACATAAGTGAGTATATTGTTTATCGAACTTAAATTGGTAAAATTAGCAGAAGAACCACTAACATATCCACTTGCACTAATATTGCTTGATGTAACATTAATTAATGTATTGTCATTGGAAATTAATGTAGATGAACTAATTGTAGATGCGGTGATTGTATTTGCAATAACAGAACTGCCTGATAAACTACCTGTAACATCACCTATTATACCAGCATATGCGTATATCTTATTAAATACTTTTAAAACACCACCGATTAATACATCTAAATTAAAAAATGCAGATGAAGCACTTATTGCAGATGAACTAATAGTTCCGTTATAAGTTAATAAACTATCTACTTCTGTAAGGTTTGATGCGGTTAAATTACCAATTGCAGATTCTACTTTTAAGAATGTATTAATTGGAAGTTGTTTTTCATTTCCAAATTCACTTATTGGTCCTTGTAATATTAAAGCACTACTAGTAACAACTGGAGTAGAACCTGTTTGATTATTAGTCAACAACCAATAGTTATTTGCACTGTCCCACAATAATGAACTGGTAACATTATTGTTACTGCCACTATCAGTTAAATCTAAACCTGCATATCTTTGACTTAAAGAACCTGTACTCCAAGCATTTAATTGTATTCTATTGTCACCAATAATTACTGTACTGGAACTAATATTAACAACTGATCCGGTACCATATACAGTAAA
>Ga0315899_10004353_pt1 | contig 15322 bp, 12 predicted proteins | sample LakEriMetagenome_2_FD_203518 | JGI IMG/M metagenome (GOLD analysis project Ga0315899, IMG submission 203518) | Freshwater fungal communities from buoy surface, Lake Erie, Ohio, United States - Buoy 4 MA112 | ecosystem: Environmental > Aquatic > Freshwater > Lake | place: USA: Lake Erie, Ohio... | reverse complement strand
AACCGCCAGCGCGTCACCCGCGCCATGATCCAGAAGGGCAGGGCGCCCGCCAGGAACGCCAGCAGGATCGGGAACCAGACCCGCGTCTCCCAGACGATGTCGCCCCAGATCTTGATGTCGAGCGGCTTGTTGTTCGCCTTGAAGAACAGGGCGGCGGCCACGGCGATGACGACCCAGAAGGCGGTCCGCAAAAACTGCATCGGCTGTTACCCTTGCTGCCAGATTTGGGGCAGCTTAGGCGAAGGAAGCCGATTGCGGAAGCGCCTCGTCGCCTTTGTGCACGGCGATGGTCATCCCGATCCTGCTCTGCTGGCCCGGATCGACCACCGCCATGCCGCCGCGATGGATGGCGTCGGGCATGTGGCTGACCGGTTCCAGGCAGAAGAAGTCGAAGCCGGGCGGGCGATAGACATGCAGCCAGTCGGTGCCCTCGCCCGTCAGTTCCAGGCGCAGCCCGTCGCTGCGCGTCACCTGCGCGACGCCGCCCCAGCCGCCATAGGCATTGTCGATCAGGCTGTCGCCCAGCACGGGCGCGGGCTGCGACCAGTCGCCCAGCGTATCGGCCGCCGTTTCGCGTTCGGGCAGCATGTCGGGCGTGGAAAGCCACATGCTCTCCGCGTCGAATTGCAAGCGGGTGCCCGTGTCGGCGGCGAAATAGGGATGGAAGCCAAGGCCCGCCGGCATCGGCCGGTCGCCCTCGTTCGTGATGGTCAGCAAGAGCGAGAGGCTGCCTTGCGTCAGCACGACCTTCTGTTCGGCCCGATAAGCCCAGGGCCAGCCCGCATCGCCGCGATGCGCGTGCACCAGCGTCGCATGGCGCTCGCTCGTTTCAACGGCCGCCCACCCGGTCTGCCATCCAAACCCGTGCAGACTGTGCGGATGATCGCCGAAATTCAGCGGCAGCTGGCAGGTCGATTCGTCGAAGGTGAAGCGCCCGTGCGCAATCCGGTTGGCATAGGGGACCAGCGGAAAGCTGGCCGTCTCCAGCGCATCGGTCGCTTCGTCAGGGCTGCGACGCAGCAGGTCCGCTCCATCGGCGGCGAACCATAGCAGCGCTCCGCCGAGCGAAGGCGAGAGCGCCGCTTCCAGCGCTCCCGCCTTCAGGATGATGCGATCCCCTTGGCTCGTCCGACCCATGGTTCAGCCGACCATGTCCTCAAGCTCGCGGCCCTTGGTTTCGTTGACCATGGCGCGCACGAAGAAGAAGGACACCAACGCGAAGAAGGCATAGCCGCAATAGGCGACGGCCAGGCCCGGCGACACGACCAGCGAGGGGAAGCTGACCGAAACGACCGCATTGGCGATCCACTGGGCGAAGCCGGCGACGGCCAGGCCCGATCCGCGGATCTGGTTCGGGAACATCTCGCCCAGCATGACCCACATGATCGGGCCCCAGCTCATGTTGAAGAAGATGACGTAGAGATTGGCGGCGACCAGCGCGATGATGCCGTTATTGCCCGGCAGCGACACCGCCCCATCCGCGCCGGTGACGGCAGTGGAGAAGGCGTAGGCGACGGTCGCCAAGGTAACGGCCATGCCGGCCGAGCCAATCAGCAGCAGCGGCTTGCGGCCGATCCTGTCGAAAGGATGTTGGTCTGAAGCGCATAGTCTTCCGAAAAGCCAACTGCTTCCCACAACGTCGCGCCATAATAGAAGACGACGTTGATGCCGACCAACTGCTGGAACACGGCAAGGCCGATTCCGGTCCACACGATGGGGCGGATCTTGCCGCTTGTCTTGTCGACAAGGTCGCTCAGCTTCGGGCGATGATGATCGGCAGCAAGGCTGGCGCGAATTTCGCTTACCTTGCGCGCAGCTTCTTCCGCGCCGAACAGGCGGGTAAGCACAGCCTGCGCCCGCTCTTCCTGACCGCGCGCCACCAGGTAGCGCGGGCTTTCCGGGATCACCAGCAGCGCGAAGAAGTAGATGGCGGCCGGGATTCCCTGCAGCCAGAACATCCAGCGCCACGCCGGAACGTCCAGCCACAAGGGCGCGGTCGATCCGCCAGCATAGCGCGCCAGCACGAAATTGGCGACGAACGCGCCGGTGAGGCCGGAAATGATCATGACCTGCTGCACCGACGACAACCGGCCACGCACGGCGGCCGGGGTCACCTCCGAGATATAGACGGGCGAAATGACGCTTGCCGCGCCGACGCCAAGACCACCGATGATGCGGGCGAAGATGAAGATGGCGGACGATCCGGCCGCGCCGGCGAGCAGCGCGCTCAGCAGAAACAGGACCGCCGACAGCATCATGACGCCGCGACGGCCGATGATGTCGGCCATGCGGCCCGCACCGAACGCGCCGATGGAGGAACCGACCAGGATCGCGCCGACATTGACGCCGATGCCCAGCTTGCCAAGATCGAACGCGCTTTCCAGGCCCTTTTGCGTGCCGTTGATGACGCCCGAATCATAACCGAACATGAAACCGCCGATCGTCGCAACCGCGACGATCGCTGCGATAAAGGCCATGTTGACCTTTCCGGCGCTCCCCTCACTCATCCTGACGTCCTCCACACTTACTCGTTATATCGTTGCAATCGTGCCCGGCGCGCCCGCCACGCCGGGGTCGAATGCGAACAGATCGCCCGCCAGTGGTTGCGCTGTCAACGCTGTCATGTCCAGCCCCTTCCGCGCGCTGGTCGCATAGGCGGTGCGCAGGTCGGGACCGCCGAAGGCGATTTTGGTGATGTTGGACACGGGAAACCGCACCTCCCGCATCATCTTGCCCGCCGGATCGTAGCGGCGCGCCGCCCAGCCGCCGTACAGGCCGGTCCACAGGCAACCCTCGGCATCCACCGTCGGACCGTCGGGATAGCCTGCGCCGTCCTCGATCTCGACGAACGGGCGGCTCTCCAGGACCGCGCCGTCCTCGCCCAGGCTGCTGCGCCATATGCGCTTGCCCAGCGTATCGGTGTGATACAGCGTCCGGCCATCGGCGGAGACGGCGGGGCCATTGGTGATGGATACAGGCGGCAAGCCGGTGTCTGCGCACAGGCCCTTGTGCAGCCGGTAGAACCGCCCGCTCGCCTGCTCTTCGCCATCGTCCATGGACCCGAACCAGATCGCGCCATCCGGCGCCACCGTGGCGTCATTCTGCCGATTGCCGGGCAGCGCCGCTTCGGGCGCGTGCAGCAGGACGAAGCTGCCGTCGGCCGGATCGAAGCGGTGAACACCGGACTGAAGGCCGACCGCGAACAGCCCGTCGTCGGTGGGAAGTATCCAGCCGACCTGCGCTGGCGCGGTCCAGTGGCGCGCTTCTCCGCCAGCCGGATCGAACCGGTGGATGCGGTGTTCCTTGATATCCACGAACCACAACGCGGCATCGCGCGCGACCCATACCGGTCCTTCGCCCAACGTCGCGCCGACCGACAATATGCTCTGCGGTTCCATGCTCATGTCAGCGCCACCCTGCATCGATGAAATAATCGTGACCCGTGCAGAAACGGGCGTCGTCCGACGCCAGGAACATCGCGAGCGCGGCGACGTCCATCGGCAGGATGCGGCCGTCCAGGCACTGCGCGGCGACGATCTCCGCTTCGCCTTCGGGCGTGTACCATTTCTCCTGACGCGGCGTCTTCACATTGCCGGGGATGATGGTGTTGACGCGGATATTGTCGCGGCCAAGATCGCGAGCGAGGCTGCGCGTCAGGCCCTCGATCGCAGCCTTGGCGGTTTGGTAGAGCGTCAGTTCGGGCAGGGCGAGATGCCAGCTGATCGACCCGAAGTTGATGATGACCCCGCCGCCATCGCGCTTCATTGCCGGCACGACCGCCTGCGCGGCGAAGAACAGATGGCGCAGGTTCACCGCCATGCGCTCGTCCCAATAGGCCGGCGTGACTTCCTCGATCGTGTGGCGATCGTCGTTGGCGGCATTGTTGATGAGGATGTCGATGCCGCCCAGCTGCTCTTCCACCCTGACCATCATCGCCTGAACGGCGTCGATGTCGCGCAGGTCGACCGCGTGGAACAGGGGCTTGAATGCGGCGGAGGACAGGCGTTCCACCAGCGCTTCGCTCGCTTCGACGGCGATGTCGCAAAAGGCCACATGGGCGCCCTGACCCACAAAGGCTTCGACCAGTCCTTCACCGATGCCGCTGCCGCCGCCGGAGATAAAGACCCGCTTGCCCTTCAGGCTCGGGTAGATGGCGCGGCTCATGCGTTTTCTTTCTCTTTCATCGTCAACAGGCCGCGAGCGGCGAGGTTGGTCATCAGGGCAGCAACGCCCATGGTCCACGGGGTCGCATCCTTCGATGTCACGACCCGGTTCACCAGCTTGCCCAGGCGCGGGGTGGCGATGGCGACCGTGTCGCCCACCTTGTGAGTGAAGCCGCGGCCCGGTTCGTCACGATCCTGCACCGGGGCGAACAGCGTCCCCAGGAACAGCGCGAACCCGTCGGGATATTGATGTTCGGACAGGGTCTGGCGCACGAGGTCCAGCGGATCGCGGCTGATCTGGTTCATGCTGCTGACGCCTTCCAGGCGATAGCCTTCCGGGCCGTCGATGGTCAGGCCGACTTCGGCGTTGCGGACGTCGTCGATGGTGAAGCCGTCGTCGAACAGCCGGATCAGCGGTCCGAGCGCGCAGGAGGCATTGTTGTCCTTCGCCTTGCCCAGCAGCAGGGCCGAGCGCCCTTCGAAATCGCGCAGGTTGACGTCGTTGCCCAGCGTCGCGCCCACGGTCTTGCCGGCGGCGTCGACCACCAGCACGATTTCCGGTTCGGGGTTGTTCCAGGTCGAATCGGACCGAATGCCAATCTCGGCGCCCAGGCCGACGGTGGACAGGATGGGCGACTTGGTGAAGACTTCGGCGTCGGGGCCGATCGCGACTTCCAGATATTGCGACCAAAGGCCGTCCTCGATCAGCGCGGCTTTGAGCGCGGCGGCTTCGGGCGAACCTGGAGCCACCGAACGGATGGAGCCGCCGACTCGCTCTTCCAGACGTCCCCGAATTTCCGACGCCTTGGTGAAGTCGCCGCGCGCGCTTTCCTCGATCACCCGCTCCAGCGCCGACACGGCGAAGGTGACGCCGCAGGCCTTGACGCATTGCAGGTCGACCGGGCTGAGGAGGGGAAGGGCGAGATTCTCCAGCGCACCGAGCGGCTCGCCGGCATTCGCATCGAGGGGAAGCTTTTGAACGAGTTGCGCGGCGGTGGGCGCGACGCGGCTCATGTCATAGACCTGGCCCTTGTCGACCAGGATGGGACTGGGGCCGTCGGCGGTCTGCACACGGCCGATGAAAAGACCGTCCCGCCAATCGGCAGGCAAGCAGTCGAGCAAGGCAACATCCCCCGGCATCATCAGCTCCTAATGAGTGGTTTCTAGATTGATAGCGCTACCAACATCGAAGCCGTGTCGAAGTCAAGAGGATGTTGCGCGAAAGCCGCGTCAGGAGGCGCTCGCGACGGATGTTTGCGCTTGTGACTTTTCGACTGCCCCGCTTTGGGGCATAGCCTTCCCACGATGAGCAAGAATGACACACAAGCTACTGCCGCGCAGGAGGCCGCCGCCGATCCGAATGCCGCCCCCGCATCGCCGGATCTTGCAACCGCCGCACGGAAGTCCGCGGGCAAGGGCGTATGGATGGGGACAGCCGTGGGCATCGGGTCGGCCGCCATCGTCGCGGCCCTGCTCTACGCGCGAAAGAAGGGCTGACGCGGCCGGCTCTGGCGGGACACTCTATGCAGCAGAAGGCGGCATGGCCTTCGCTCCATGCCGCCTTCGCCGATGCGACCCGTAAGGGCCCTTATGTCCTGCCTTCGTGACAGCAGGGATGGGGTGAGGTCACGCTGCGCCGCCGCTCAGATAGCTGATGAGCTCGGGCTTGCTGACGTTGCTGCTCTTGTCCTTGTCCGCGGTCGTGAATGCGCCATTCGCCCAGGCCGTGACCTGGTCCGCCGGCAGCATGGTGCCGGTCGATTTCATTTCCTGGTCCTTGAGCGCAAGCATCCAGCGGGAAAATTCCGACTGGTCCAGCTGACCGTCCTTGTTGACGTCATAGGCCGGGAATTCGGCGTCCACGATGGAAGCGATACTGTTCGCCGGGCTGGCCGGCGCAGCGGGCGTGGCGCCCGGCGGCTGAGCCGGGGCCGGCGCGGCCGGCGTCGTCGGCGCTGCAGACTGCGGCGCGGCGGGGCTGGAACCCTGTTCCATCATGGTCTGTGCCACGGCCGGCGCAGTGATCGCCATCGCGGCCGTGAATAACAAAGTGCGCAACATGCAAATCTCCTGTCGTCTGGCCGATGGAAAAGATACCAGGTCCATCTACCTCAATAATCCTGACGACATAATGGCGCAGATCACGCCAATGTTCCTGAACGGCCGTTAAGGCAGCGGATTTCATCTAGCGATTTGTTTCGGTTCGTCTCTCCCACATTCGATATTTGCGACGAATGGTTGGCAATCGCCGCCACACGACTCGGGCAGCACGACATTTGCCCCGACGGCAGGACGCTGCTAGGCGGCGCGGCGTTCCATCCTTTCCAGTTGCAGGATTCGCCCCATGGTCCCACGCTATGCCCGCCCGCAGATGACCGCCCTCTGGGAACCGGAGGCGCGCTTCAGGATCTGGTTCGAGATCGAGGCGCACGCCACGGAGAAGCTCGGCGAACTGGGCGTGGTGCCGCCGTCGGCGGCAAAGGCGCTGTGGGACTGGTGGGCGACCAATCCCGCCATCGACGTGCCCGCGATCGACGCGATCGAGGCTGTCACCAAGCATGACGTCATCGCCTTCCTGACCTGGGTAGCCGAACAGGTGGGCGATGAAGCGCGCTTCATGCATCAGGGCATGACGTCGAGCGACGTGCTCGACACCTGCCTCGCCGTGCAGCTTGCCCGCGCCGCCGACATATTGATCGACGATCTCGACGCGCTGCTGGCCGTCATCAAGCGCCGCGCCTTCGAGCACAAGCTGACGCCGACGATCGGCCGCAGCCATGGCATTCACGCCGAACCCGTCACCTTCGGGCTCAAGATGGCGGAAGCCTATGCCGAATTCAGCCGCTGCAAGGCGCGCCTGATCGCAGCGCGCGCCGAAGTGGCAACCTGCGCCATTTCGGGCGCGGTCGGCACCTTCGCCAATATCGATCCGCAGGTCGAAGAGCATGTCGCGCAGAAGCTGGGCCTTGCCGTCGAGCCGGTGTCGACGCAGGTCATCCCGCGCGACCGGCACGCCATGTTCTTCGCCACGCTGGGCGTCATCGCCTCCTCCATCGAGCGCCTGGCTGTCGAGGTTCGGCACCTCCAGCGCACCGAAGTGCTGGAAGCGGAGGAATATTTCTCGCCGGGGCAGAAAGGCAGCAGCGCCATGCCGCACAAGCGCAACCCGGTGCTGACCGAAAATCTCACCGGACTTGCCCGCATGGTGCGCGCCTATGCCCTGCCCGCCATGGAGAATGTGGCGCTCTGGCATGAGCGCGACATCAGCCATTCGTCGGTCGAGCGCTATATCGGCCCCGACGCCACCATCACGCTCGACTTCGCACTTGGCCGCCTGACTGGCGTCATCGACAAGCTGCTCGTCTACCCCGAGCGGATGATGAAGAATCTCGACAAGATGGGCGGACTCGTCCATTCGCAGCGCGTGCTGCTGGCGCTGACCCAGGCGGGCGTGAGCCGCGAGGACAGCTATCGCTACGTGCAGCGCAACGCGATGAAGGTCTGGGAATCCGACGGGCAACTGTCGCTGATGGAACTGCTGAAGGCCGATCCCGACGTCGCGGCCGCGCTGTCCGCGCAGGAGATCGAGGATAAGTTCAACCTCGATTATCATTTCAAGCAGGTCGACACCATCTTCCGCCGCGTCTTTGGCGAGGCGTGATTGCAGCCGCCGGACGCGGCGGGCGAAGTTCACACCGTCAGGGCACGTTTTTCTGCCGGAAATGCGCTTGACGCGCTCGCGACGCGCCGCCGACGCGCGCGCGAAGCGTCTCCGGCGCGCTCTCGAAGCGTCACGCGCAACAGTGGCCGATGGCACGCACGGAGGGACAAGGGGCTGGTGCATCCGCAAGGATAGACCAGACAAAATCCTATTTTTAAAGCGCAATAGGCGCGGCCGGCCCGTTGCTGAGCCGCCTATGCCCCGGCGCGGTGGCGGGGGCGCAGCCGGGGCGCGGCATCCGATTGCCGGCGGATCAGGGCATGTTCCATGACCAGATGCTCCGCCTGCACGGCGCCGCCGCGCCGTCCCTTGAGCCGACGGACGAGCAATTCCACCGCCGCGCGGGACATTTCGCTCACCGGCTGGCGGATGGTCGTCAGTTCGGGCCAGATGGTCGTGGCGAGCGAGGTGTCGTCGAACCCGCAGACGGTGAGGTCGCCCGGCACGTCGAGGCCGCTGCGATGCGCGATCGCCACCGTCGCGGCGGCCATGTCGTCATTGCTGGCGAAGATGGCGGTGGGCGGTTCGGCCAGCGCCATGATCTGTTCGGCCGCATCCAGCCCGGAGCGGTAGGTGAACAGGCCCTGCGCGACCAGTTCGTCCAGCACCGGCAAGCCCGCCTCGGCCAATGCCTGGGCATAGCCCTCGAACCGCTTTGCGCTCGCGCTCTGGTTGGGATTGCCCTTGATGAAGCCGATCCGGCTGTGGCCGAGCGCGATCAGGTGCCGCGTCATTTCATAGGCGGCGCGCCGGTCATCGATGCTGACCGCCGACATGTCCGCCGGCGCGCGTCCGGTCGCCACCGCCACGGCAGGAATGCCCGCTTCGTCCAGCGCATCGACCAGATCGCCAAAGTCGCAGAGCGGCGGCGGCAGGACCACCCCGTCGATGCGGCTGCGTTCCAGATGCGCCACGACCGACTGGATGGAGGTTTCCTCGTCCCATTTTTCGACCACCAGGTCGACGCCGCTGCGGCTCGCCTGGTCCAGGCTGCCGACGAGGAATTCACTGAGGTAGGAGGAGGAGGGGTTGGAATAGAGAAGCCCCACCCGTAGCTCGTCGCCGCCGGCCAGCATCCGGGCGGCGGCGCTGGGGGCGTAATTCAGCGCCTTGATCGCCTCGTCCACCCGCTCGCGCGTGGCCGGACGCACCACCTGCTCGCCGTTGATGACCCGCGATACGGTCATCGGAGAAACCCCCGCCACCCGTGCGACATCGTTGATGGTCGGCGCGTTGCGCTGGCGACGGGAGGATCGAGTGTCGGTCAAACGAAGCGTCTTTTCTAGAGGCCGAATGCCGCTGCTTAGTCGTAACGACATCGGCTGTAAACCGGAGCGGGGTCTGGGAGCATTTTCCCTATGAGTGAAAACGCCCCGGTTCTTCGCTGCCGGATTTTCCGAGCCGTTGACCGCAAAAGGATCAACTGAAAATGCCCTAATCATGCCCCGGCGCGTAAGGGAAACTGAGCGCCTTGTACCAGTCGAGGTCATGGGCCGGCGCTGCCGCACCGGCGGGCAGCGGCAGGCCGTTGACCGACTCGAAATAGGCGATGCTGGCGTCGCGCCACCATTGCGCCTCTCGCCGCTGGATACGCAGGAAGGCTTGCGTCTGCTCGAACCGTTCCGCGTCGACCAGTGGGCGCAGGCTGTCCCACCGGCGCTGCATGTCCGCCACATAGGCGACGCCGCGGTCATAATGGTGGACCATGCCGTCCCACAGCGTCTCGCCCGACTTCAGGCGATAATCCCAGGGCAGATGGTGAAACCACAACAGATCGCGTTCGGGCGTCGTAACGGGTTTTGCCCAGCGGCGCGCGATTTCAGGCGCATATTGGCTGATGGCGTCGCTGCCCGTCTTCGTCCGGTCGAAGCCGATGCCCCTGGCGTCCGCCTTGTGATAATAGACCGGGTTCCATTCGGGGCGGGCGAGTTCCGACACCCAGGGGCCGGGGCCATAATGATGTCCGGTCGCCATGACGTGCGCAAGGCCGAGCGGCGTCATGTAATCGACCGCCGCCTCGCGCGATCCCATCATCATCGCGACCACCGGATCGACGAGGCGCGGGTCCGGGGAGAAGGTCATCGCCGCCCATTCGCGCGCGACGGCGTCTGCGCTGAGGCCGGTGTCCCACGCCATGCGGCCGAAGGCGTACCAGTCGGCCTGGTTGAAGATCGATCCGCTCCAGTCCCGGTCCGCGCCGATATTGGCGACCCCCGCGATCCCGGTCAGCCGGTGCCCGTCGAGCGATCCGTCGATCACCTTGGCGACGGTGGACCCCTTGCCCTTCGCGTAGGTGTCGGCCTCCAGCACCTCCTGGAAGAGCGGGCCGAGATAGGTGAGGTGCGTGGACTGGCCGAGATATTCCTTGGTGATCTGGAATTCCATCATCAGCGGCGTCTTTGGCATCGCGCCGAACAATGGGTGGAAGGGTTCGCGCGGCTGGAAGTCGATCGCGCCGTTCTTCACCTGCACCAGAACATTGTCCGCGAACTGGCCGTCCAAGGGCTTGAAGTCGCTATAGGCCTGCTTGGCGCGGTCGTCGGGATTGTCGTGGGCATAGACGAAGGCGCGCCACATGACGATGCCGCCATGGGGCTTCACCGCGCTGGCAAGCATGTTCGCGCCGTCGGCATGGGTGCGCTTGTAATCCTGCGGGCCGGGCTGGCCTTCGCTGTTGGCCTTCACCAGGAAGCCGCCAAAATCGGGGATCGCGCGGTAGATTTCGTCGGCCTTCGCCTTCCACCAGGCGGCGACTTGAGGATCGAGCGGGTCGGCGGTCTTGAGGCCGTCCAGTTCCATCGGCGCGGTCCATTTGACCGACAGATAGACCTTGATGCCATAGGGGCGGAAGACATCGGCCAGCGCCGCCGCCTTGGCGATATAGGGCGCGGTCAGGCTGTCCGCCTTCGCATTCACATTGTTGAGGACGGTGCCGTTGATGCCGATGGAGGCATTGGCGCGGGCATAGTCGGTATAGCGCGGCCCTTTATAGTCAGGCAGCCGCCACCAGTCCCAGATCGACTGGCCAGCATAGCCGCGCTCGACCGTGCCGTTGAGATTGTCCCAATGGTTGAGCAGGCGCAGGCCGATCTTCGGCGCGCTCATGATGTCGAGAGAATCGAGGTTCGCCCCCGTCTGCGCGAGCCGCAGCCAGTGACAGGCGCCGTGCAGCAGGCCGATATCGCTGTTGGCGGCGATCAGCGTCACGGGCTGCCCGTTCACGCGGGTCGAGCGGATGGCATAGCCTTCGTTGCCGAGCGCCTGGGTGTGGACGGGCAGGGTGGGCGTGGTCGTCGGCGTGGCGAGCCAGAGGGCGCCGGCAGGCGGAGCGGCGGCCAGCGCCGGCTTCACCCCCGTCATGCCCGCGACCGCCCGCTGGAGTTCGCCGGTCGCGGCCTTCAACGTGGCGCTGTCGCCCGGCGCCACGATGGCGGTCGCGTGGCGGGAAATCGCCTCTGCGCGGGCGGCGTCGGCACGGGCGTAGCGCAGCCAGAGATCATAGCCGTCCTCGGCATGGACGCCGGACGAGAGCGCCAGGCAGGCGATGCTCATGATCCAGCAAAATAGGCGCGCTATCACTCATCCCTCTCCTTCATCGGTCGTCGTGCTGCCGCGCCTGACACGCGTGCAAACGGCATTGACAAGCACATCTTGTCCGATCAATGGTAACGGTATCATTTGCTGCTGCAAGCGAAAAGGCAGCCGCGGATCAAAAAACGGAGGGGGTTTTCGTGACATATCTCGGCAAGATCCTGACAGCCTCGACCGCCCTCGCGCTCAGCCTGGCCTTGCCGGTCCTGACGGCGCAGGCCGCGCCCGCCACCCAGAGTGAGCGCCCGCTCTACAAGGACGCTGCCGCCCCCGTCGAATCGCGCGTCGACGATCTTCTGTCGCGCATGACGCTGGACGAGAAGATCGCCCAGATCACGACCGTCTGGGAAGGCAAGGTCGCGATATTCGACGACAGGCTCCAGCTCGATCCGGCGAAGCTCGCCGCGAAATATCCCAACGGTCTTGGCCATTTCGCTCGCCCGTCCGATGCGAAAGGGGCGGTGAGTCCCCGGGTCGTGCCAGGACGCACCCCGCGCCAGACGGTCGCGCTGGTCAACGCCCTGCAGACATGGGCGACGACGCAGACCCGCCTTGGCATCCCGATCCTGTTCCATGAGGAAGGGCTGCACGGCTATGCGGCCGTCGGCGCGACCAGCTTTCCGCAGGCCATCGCCATGGCGTCCTCCTTCGATCCGGCGATGCTGCGGGCGGTGAACCGGGTCATTGCCCGCGAAATCCGCTCGCGGGGCGTCAGTCTCGTCCTTTCGCCGGTGGTCGACATCGCCCGCGACCCGCGCTGGGGCCGGATCGAGGAGACGTTCGGCGAAGACCCCTATCTTGCCGGCGAGATGGGCGTCGCGGCGGTGGAGGGATTGCAGGGCGAAGGGCGCGCACGCGTGCTTGGCCCCGGCAAGGTGTTCGCCACCTTGAAGCATCTGACCGGCCATGGGCAGCCCGAAAGCGGCACCAATATCGGCCCCGCGCCCTATTCCGAACGCGAACTGCGCGAAAATTTCTTCCCGCCCTTCGAACAGGTGGTGAAGCGCACCGGGATCGAGGCGGTTATGGCCTCCTATAACGAGATTGACGGCGTGCCGAGCCACGCCAATCGCTGGCTGCTGCAGGACGTGCTGCGCGGCGAATGGGGGTTCAAGGGCGCGGTCGTGTCCGACTATTCGGCGATCGACCAGCTGATGAGCATCCACCATATCGTGCCCGATCTGGATGGTGCGGCGGTCCGCGCTCTGGACGCGGGCGTGGACGCGGACCTGCCCGACGGCATTTCCTACGCCAGGCTCGGCACGCTGGTGCGCGAAGGCAAGGTCAGCGAGGCGCAGGTCGACCGGGCGGTGCGCCGGATGCTGGAGCTGAAGTTCCGCGCCGGCCTGTTCGAGAACCCCTATGCCGACGCCGCCGCTTCGGAGAAGATCACCAACAACGCCGAAGCCCGTGCGCTGGCGCTGACGGCGGCGCAGCGTTCGATCACCCTGCTCAAGAATGACGGCATGCTGCCGCTGAAGCCCGAAGGCAGCATCGCGGTCATCGGGCCGAGCGCCGCCGTCGCACGGCTGGGCGGCTATTATGGCCAGCCCCCGCACAGCGTCTCCATTCTCGACGGCATCAAGGCCAAGGTCGGCAAGCGCGCGACCATCGTCTTCGCGCAGGGCGTCAGGATCACCGAGGATGACGACTGGTGGGCGGACAAGGTGGTGAAGTCCGATCCCTTAGAAAACCGCAGGCTGATCGCGCAGGCCGTGGAGGCGGCGCGGGGCGTGGACCGGATCGTGCTGACGCTGGGCGACACCGAACAGTCGAGCCGCGAAGGCTGGGCCGACAACCATCTGGGCGACCGCTCCAGCCTCGACCTCGTCGGCGAGCAGCAGGAACTGTTCGATGCGCTAAAGGCGCTGGGCAAGCCGATTACGGTCATCCTCATCAACGGCCGCCCCGCCTCGACCGTCAAGATCAGCGAGCAGGCGAATGCCCTGCTGGAAGGCTGGTATCTGGGCGAACAGGGCGGCAATGCCGTCGCCGACGTCCTGTTCGGCGACGTCAATCCGGGGGGCAAGCTGCCCGTCACCGTGCCGCGCTCGGTCGGCCAGCTGCCGATGTTCTACAATGCCAAGCCCTCCGCGCGGCGCGGCTATCTGTTCGACACCACCGACCCGCTCTACCCCTTCGGCTTCGGCCTCAGCTACACCAGTTTCGACCTGTCGGCGCCGAAACTGGCAGCGGCCAGCATCGGCAGGGGCGGGCAGACGACTGTCTTGGTCGTTGTCCGCAACAGCGGCCAGCGCGAAGGCGACGAGGTCGTCCAGCTCTACATCCGCGACAAGGTGAGTTCCGTCACCCGGCCGATCAAGGAGCTGAAGGGCTTCGAGCGCGTGACGCTCAAGCCCGGCGAGAGCCGCACCGTCAGCTTCGCCATCACGCCCGAAAGCCTCCAGATGTGGAATGACGAGATGCACCGCGTCGTCGAGCCGGGAGAGTTTGAGATCATGACCGGCAATTCGTCGGTCGCGCTCCAGTCCGCCACGCTGACGGTGACGCCATGAGCCTGTCGCGCCGCCACGCTCTCGGCGTGCTTGCCTCCACCGCTGCCACCCCGGCGCTGGCGAAAGCGCGCAGCGGCTTGCTCTACAAGGATGCGTCGGCTCCCATCGACCTGCGCGTCCGCGATCTCCTGTCGCGCATGACGCTGGAAGAGAAGGTCGCGCAGATCATCGCGCTCTGGGCGACCAAGGCGGAGGTCATGGACGGCATCGCTTTCTCCCCGGCCAAGGCGAGCGCCGCCTACCCCAACGGGTTCGGCCAGATCACCCGCCCGTCCGACAAGCGCGGCGCGGCGGGAGACGCCAACCAGGCGGGGGGCGTGGGCGCGCGCTGGCGCACGCCGCAGCAGACGGTCGACTTCGTCACCGCCGTCCAGAAATGGGCGCTGGAAGAAACGCGGCTCGGCATCCCGGTCCTGTTTCACGAGGAATCCCTGCACGGCTATATGGCGACCGAGGCGACCATGTTCCCGATGGCGATCGGCATGGCGGGCAGTTTCGACCGCGACCTGATGCGCGAAGTCCAGTCCGTGATCGCCCGCGAAGTGCGTGCGCGCGGCGTGCATCTGGCGCTGTCGCCAGTGGTCGACATCGCCCGCGATCCCCGCTGGGGCCGGATCGAGGAGACGTTCGGCGAAGACCCTTATCTTTGCGGCGAGATGGGCGTTGCCGCCGTCCTTGGCCTTCAGGGTGAAAGCAAACAGCTTGGCCCGGACAAGGTCATGGCGACGTTGAAGCATATGACCGGCCACGGCCAGCCGCAGGCGGGAGAGAATGTCGCCCCCGCGCCGATCAGCCAGCGCGAATTGCGGGAGAATTTCTTCCCGCCCTTCCGCGAAGTGGTGAAGCGCACCGGCATAGCCGCGGTCATGCCCAGCTATAACGAGATTGACGGCGTCCCCAGCCACCAGAACAAATGGCTGCTGGGCGATGTGCTGCGCGGCGAATGGCATTTCGATGGCGCGGTCGTCAGCGACTATGGCGCGATCCACGAACTCGACACCATCCACCATGTCCAGCCCGACCCGCAGGCCGCCGCGCGCGCCGCGCTGCGCGCCGGCGTGGATTGCGAGCTGCCCGACGGGACCACCTATCGGACGCTGGTGGAACAGGTCCGCAGCGGGAAAATCCCCACAGAAGCGGTCGACATCGCAGCCAAGCGCATGTTGACGCTCAAATTCCGCGCGGGCCTGTTCGAAAATCCCTGGCCGCGCAAGGATCATGCGGCGATCACCGGCAACAAGGAAGCCCGCGCGCTGGCGCTCAAGGCTGCGCATCGCTCCATCGCGCTGCTCAAGAATGACGGCACGCTGCCGCTCAACCCTGGCGCGCAC
>Ga0315899_10004350_pt1 | contig 15324 bp, 13 predicted proteins | sample LakEriMetagenome_2_FD_203518 | JGI IMG/M metagenome (GOLD analysis project Ga0315899, IMG submission 203518) | Freshwater fungal communities from buoy surface, Lake Erie, Ohio, United States - Buoy 4 MA112 | ecosystem: Environmental > Aquatic > Freshwater > Lake | place: USA: Lake Erie, Ohio... | reverse complement strand
GCAGAACAGGGATTCGTACATGAGCGAAGCGGCACCGCGATACCAGTTTGGAGACATAGCGCGGGTGCTCGAAGCGCTGGTCGCGGCCGATGGCACCGCAGCCCATGCCTATGCCAATCGCGCAGCGACCGGCGTGTCGCGTGAGGCGCTGCTGTCGCTCGCAGACCTGGCGGACGCCGCCTATTATCTCTGCCTGCTGCACGGCCGCCATCCCGGCGTCGTCGATCATGCCGCGACCCGATCCGCCGACAATGAAGCGCGCCAGTGGCTGATCGAGGCGGCGGACGGCTTCGCGCGGGAGCGCGCCTATCTGACGCAGGTGACGGTCGCCGCAGGGCCAGCGCCCAGCACGGCGGGGCAGGCGGATTGCGAAACGGTGGTCAGCCAGCAGCGCCATGCGCTCGACATGCTTGCCCAGTCCGATCGGCGCGGCTGCGCCATGGGCGCGGCGATGGCACTCGTGCTTGATTGGCGCGCGGTTCGTCATGTGCTCGACATGGCGGCCATCCGCGCCGGTATCGAACCGCAGCCATGCGCCCTGCCCGACCGCGCCGAAACGCTGGCGGTTGCGCGCGCGATCGGCGGCGATGACGCGATCGACCGGGCGATCCAGTTCGGCGCGCGCCAGTTGCTGAACCAGCATCGCGGCCTGTGGGACTTGCTCGCCGCCCGTGCGGACCTGCGCGCCAAGGCTGGTTGATCCCCCTTTAACGATTGCGCCGATGCCTCGTATTGCCTAGTTCCGTTGTATGCAGCAACGGGATCAGACAATGCGGTTTGAAGGTACGCAGGATTATGTCGCCACCGACGACCTGAAGGTCGCGGTCAACGCCGCCGTGCTGCTCCGCCGTCCGCTGCTGGTGAAGGGCGAGCCGGGCACCGGAAAGACGGTGCTGGCGCAGGAGATCGCCAAGGCGCTCGACGCACCGCTGATCGAATGGAACGTCAAGTCGACGACGAAGGCGCATCAGGGCCTGTATGAATATGACGCCGTCGCCCGCCTGCGCGACGGGCAGCTGGGCGATCCGCGAGTCCACGACATCGCCAACTATATCCGCAAGGGCAAGCTGTGGGAGGCATTCACCTCGCCGCGCCTGCCGGTGCTGCTGATCGACGAGATCGACAAGGCCGACATAGAATTCCCCAACGACCTGTTGCAGGAACTCGATCGCATGGCCTTCCATGTCTATGAAACGGGCGAGACGATCGCGGCGGCGGAACGCCCGGTGGTCGTCATCACGTCGAACAACGAGAAGGAACTGCCGGACGCCTTCCTGCGCCGCTGCTTCTTCCACTATATCAAGTTCCCCGACCGGGAGACGATGGAGCGGATCGTGGCGGTCCATTTCCCGGGCATCCAGAAGATATTGGTGTCGCGCGCCATGGACATTTTCTACGAGATCCGGGACGTGCCCGGCCTCAAGAAAAAGCCGTCCACCTCCGAACTGATCGATTGGCTGAAGCTGCTGCTGAACGAGGACATGCCTCTCGACGTGCTCCAGAACAACGACCCGACCAAAGCGATCCCGCCCCTCCATGGCGCGCTGCTCAAGAATGAGCAGGATGTGATGATGTTCGAACGGCTCGCTTTCATGGCGCGGCGGCAGGGACGCTGACGCCCCGAACCTTTCGCCATTCCACGGAGGTTTCATGCCCCATAGCGCCGGATGCCTTTGCGGACAGGTCCGCATCACCATCGACGCCGAACCGCTTGCCGCGCGCATGTGCTGGTGCCGTCTTTGCCAATATCTGGGCGGCGGATCAGCGACGGTGAACGTCGCCTTTCCATCCGACAAGGTCACGACCAGCGGCGATGTGCGCTGGCACGCGAGCACGGCGGACAGCGGCACGTCGATGCGCCGCGGTTTCTGCCCGGAATGCGGGACGCCGATCTTCAGCCTGGCCGAATCGCGGCCGCACCTGACCTTCATCCGCGCCGGCGCGCTCGATAATCCCTCGCTGATCGCGCCGCAGGCGGTCATCTGGACCGAGGCCGCGCCGGACTGGGCGCATCACGACCCCGATCTGCCCCATTATCCGGCACAAATCCCGCCCGTCGCCTGAAAAGCCGCTTGCGCCCGGCCGTCCAGCCTGTAGCTTCCCTGTCATAGTTCAAGGCCGCGCAAAGACGGTCTGGCTCTGGAGAGGGATGCTGATGCGCGCGCGCACCCGGACGATGATTTCGACGCTTCTGTTCTCCGCCGGCGTGATGCTGGCGGCGCAGGGTCATGCCGCAGACGAAACGGAAGCCTGGCTGCCGACCGACAGCGCCATCCGGGCGCCGGCCGCCGGCATCGCCCTGCCCCAAACCATAGCGAACCTGTCCCTCACCAAGAGTGGGGAAGCCTCCAACGGCGGCCGCGCCGTGGACAATTATGCCCAATATCTGTCGGAGGACGGCGCGGTCCAGGCGACGCTCTACGTCTATATGCCGACCTATGCCGACGCGGCGCTTGCCGCCTATATGACCGACAAGGCGATCATCGAGCGGTTCGGCACCAAGACGCGCCGCACCGCCTATGCCAGCGTTGCCGTCGCGGGACAGACCGGTCGCGCGATCCGCGCGATCTATGATGATGCGGCGGACGGGGCGCTGACCACGGCCGCGGGCTTCGTCCATGTCGGGCGCTGGGTGGTGAAGCTGCGCGTGACCGGCCCGACCGAGCGCCGCGCGGAGGTTGTCGCGGGCCTCGACGGCATGCTGGCGGCCCTGCAAGTGGATGATGTCGCGCAGCTTCGGCCTGTTGCGCCGGCCAGCTTCAGTGCCTGTCCATCGACCGATTCGACGGATGCGCGCCTGACCCCCGCTGCGCCGGGCGATGCCGCCGCGCCCCCGGACGTACGCATTCCGCGCGACGGCAGGGACAAGCTTTGCGTCCGAGACAAGGTCGTCACCGCCGATGGCAGCTTCGACATGCTGCAGCAGGCAGATAATGCCGACGGCCCGATCATCGTACCGGTGGATGACAGCGGCACCGTGCTCGCCTTCGATCCTGCCCAAGACGCCAGCGGATACCGGCTGTCCATCCATATGGTCGGCCAGACCGATCTCTACGGCACCTATGACAAGGTGCCGAGCCCGACCCAGGTCGCCGCGATCATCGACGGAAAAGACCCGCAAACGGCACAGGCAAGCGCGGTCGCCGCTTACGCCGCCAACGGGGACGTCACGGTCAGCCACCTCCCTCGGGCGGGTCGCTGACCCGACGCATTTGCCCTGTCGAATCGGTTTCATGGGCGGCGGACGCTGATTATCGCCGCGCGCCGCGCCGATCAGATCAGATAGCCGACCTCGTAAAGGCCCCAGCGGCGCCCGCCAAAGGCGAGCGGTACGAAGACGCTGCGCAGCGCGCGGTAGCGCCCGGCGCCCAGATCCTGTCGATAGGTGCAAAGGAAGAAGTCGCCTTCCTCATCCAGTGCGCGCCTTATCTGGCCATCCATGAAGATCTGGCGGTTGCGCGCATGCTCCATGTTCCAATCCCGCGCGCCCGGCCGTTGCGGCGCGCTGCGCCCGCTGACATGGGTGGGGAGATAGCCGTTCATGTCGATGAGGCAGCAGCCGACGATCGCATCGTCCTGCGCTGTCCGCCGGTCCAGCAACGGCTGAATCACCGCGTCGGCGAAGCGGGTGAAGCCATTGAGATATTGCGGCGGGTCCGATCCCTCGATCCGGCGATAAGCGGTGTCGAACAGATCTTCGATCGTCAGCCGTCCTTCGGCGATCGCCCCGTCGATCAACGCCGACACCTCGTCGCTTCCTTCTTCCGCGAGCGCGATATAGCGGCTGTTGCGGGTCTTGCCCGGACCATGGGCCGCGCGATCCAGCATCGCGTTCGCCATCCCCTCCAACCCTTCCAGCTGGACACGCGACGCATCCACCCGCGCCGCATTCTCGCCGGCCGACCGGCTGAACTGCGACAGGCCGGCGCGCAGCGCGGCGACATCGCCGTCCGCTGCATCGGTACAGGCGACGATGGCGTTGGACCGTTCGCCAAACTGCCCCACGAGCGAGGCAATTTCCGCCACCGACAGGCGCAACCGGTCGATATGCGTGCCCACGCCCCGGCTGCGGATGATATTGTCCTCCACTCCGCCGATTAACCGCCGGGCATCCTGGTCCAGCAAGCCCAGCTTTTCCCCGACGGAACCTGCGGACTCACCGGCCTGTTCGGCAAGCCGCCTTATTTCTTCCGCCACGATGGCGAAGCCGCGCGTCGCTTCTCCCCCGCGCGCAGCCTCGATCGCCGCGTTAATGCCCAGGAGGCGGGTCTGCCGGGCGATCGCGCCCAATTCTTCCGAAATCCCGCCTACAGCCTCGATCACTGTCAGGAACCGGCGAAGGTGGCTTTCAAGGCCCGATACATGATGCACCAGTTGCGTCACCTCATCCAGCGACAGGCCGATCACGTCATGCCCCTGCGCGATGACCTGCCCCGCGCGCGCCGCCGTCACGCTCAATTCGCGTGCCGCGGTCACGCTCTCCGACTGGCTCGCCGCCAGCCGGCCCATATTGTCCTGCAAATCGCCCAACTGCGCGACATCGGCCTGAATCCGTCGGTTCAGCTCGCCCAGATAGCCGGCGGTTTCGCTGCACTGCAAAGCGATGTCGCCCGATCTTTCCCCAAGATCGGCCAACAAGTCCCCGTTTTCCAACAATTCCCCCACTTCTGGCTCGCGTCTGGATAGTGCAGCATTAACCATGCACTGCAACACTTAATATTTCCATGATGTGACAGGCCGCACGCCGCTTGCATCGCGGGCCGGGCTGACCGACAAGGTCCGTCATGCTGCTTGACTTTCTCGATGCCCTTCGCGCCGCTGGCATTCCCGCCGGGATCAAGGAGCATCTGCTGCTGCTGGAAGCGCTCGACCGGGATGTCATCGCCCGCCGGCCGGAGGAATTCTACTATCTTGCCCGGGCGACCTATGTGAAGGACGAAGGCCTGTTCGATCGCTTCGACCAGGTTTTCGCCAAGGTGTTCAAGGGCGTGCTGGAAGCGGACGACCTGACGGCCGACATCCCGGAAGAATGGCTGCGCCTCGTCGCCGAAAAATATCTGACGCCCGAAGAGATGGCGAAGATCCAGTCGCTCGGTGATTGGGACGAGATCATGGAGACGCTGAAGAAGCGGCTGGAAGAACAGGAAGGGCGGCATCAGGGCGGCAATAAGTGGATCGGCACCGGCGGCACATCGCCGTTCGGCCATGGCGGCTATAATCCCGAAGGCGTCCGCATTGGTGGGGAGAGCCGCCACAAGCGGGCGATCAAGGTGTGGGAAAAGCGCGAGTTCACCAATCTCGACAACAGCCGCGAACTGGGCACCCGCAACATAAAGGTCGCGTTGCGCCGCCTGCGTCGGTTCGCACGCGAAGGGGCCGCGGACGAGCTGGACCTGGACGAAACGATCCGGGGCACGGCACGGCAGGGCTGGCTCGACATCCGCATGCGGCCCGAACGGCACAATGCGGTGAAGCTGCTGCTTTTCCTGGATGTGGGCGGATCGATGGACCCGTTCATCACCCTGACCGAAGAACTCTTCTCCGCCGCGACGGGAGAGTTCAAGAATATGGAATTCTTCTACTTCCACAATTGCCTGTACGAAGGCGTGTGGAAGGACAACCGCCGCCGCTTTTCGGAACGGATTCCGACCTGGGATATCCTCCATAAATATGGCCATGACTATAAGGTGATCTTCGTCGGCGACGCCGCGATGAGCCCTTATGAAATCAGCCATCCCGGCGGATCGGTCGAGCATGTGAACAGCGAAGCGGGCGCGGTCTGGCTCCAGCGCGTTACCCGCACCTATCCCGCCACGGTGTGGCTCAACCCGACGCAGCGACCTCAGTGGGACTATAGTCAGTCCACCCGCATCATCCGCGAACTGATGAATGATCGCATGTATCCGCTGACGATAGACGGCATCGACGCCGCCATGCGCGAATTGACCCGGAAGAGAGGATGAGCGCGCTGCTGTCCGAAGCGCTGAGCATGATCGGGCGGGGCGAGGCCGATGCGGCGCGGATACGCGTGGACGCCGGCTGCGCAGACGGGGATGGCGACGCATTGGCGTTGCGCGCCCTCTGGCGCGTGGAAGGGAAGCTGATGCCTCGCGACATGGGCGGAGCACGAACCGACCTGACTGAATCCGCCCGGAGAGGCAATGCCGGTGCGGCGCGAATGCTGGGTGGGCTTCTGGCATCGGGCATCGGGGGACCGCGCGACTGGCAAGGTGCGCTGGCGGTGCTGGCCGAGTGGCGCGATCATGACCCCCTCGCCGCGCGTCAGGCATCGCTCATCGCCCGGATGGCCATCGACGATGAAGGCGATCCGACGCATCTGCCAAAGCCACACTCCCTTTGCGACGCGCCGCTCATCCAGATTTTTCCCGGATTATTCACGGCTGACGAGTGCGATTTCCTTGTGGAGCTTGCCGAGCGTCGCCTCCGCCCGGCGGTCATCTTTCATGAAGGACAGGGCCGGTTCGTCGCCGATCCAATCCGCGATTCCGATGCGGCGGGATTTCCGATCCTGTCCGAATGGCCGTTCGTCCACGCGCTCAACCGCAGGCTGGCGCGCGCCAGCGGCACCGCGGTTGAACAGGGCGAGCCACTGCAACTGCTGCGTTACCGTCCGGGTCAGCAATATCGCCCCCATCTCGATGCGCTGCCGGGTCTGGGCAATCAGCGCATTCTGACTTTCCTCATCTATCTTGGCGACGACCATGCCGGCGGAGAGACGCGCTTCACCCGGGTCGGCATTGATGTCACGGCGCGAAAGGGCGACGGCCTGCTTTTTTCCAACAGCGTGGCCGAGGGCCGCCCCGATCCGATGAGCGAGCATGCAGGCCTCCCTGTGCGTTCCGGCGTGAAGCGCGTCGCCAGCCGCTGGATCAGGCAGCGTGCGCCTGACGGCCCGGACGGCTTTGGCCAGCATGAAATGGCGCGATGACGACATGACGAATTTGTAATCCGCCGCCGCCTTGACCCGCGCCGCGTCCCGGTCCATTTCGCCTGCGTGCGAGGGCTTCGTCCGCGCCAATGTCCGCAACGCCCGAGAGGGGATCATGTCAAGCAACGACCATAGTAGTCGAACGATGATCCCGATGGGAGCAGAGGCGCGCCGCTAGCGGCCGACACCTCTTGAAGCGACCATCGGCCCGGTCGGTTTCAGGAGGTGATAAATGAACGCAGCCATCCGTTTTCTCACGGCCCCGCTCCACCGCGCACCCGCATCGCGCGATGTCTATGCAGTGTTCGACAGCCGCCAGACCTTCGGCGAAAGGCTCGCCGACCGGGTCGCCGCCATTGGCGGATCGTGGCGCTTCATCATCGGCTTTGCCCTGTTCCTCGCCATCTGGGCGGTGCTGAACAGCGTCATCCTGGCCAGCCGCGCCTTCGACCCCTTCCCCTATATCTTCCTCAACCTGATGCTCTCCATGCTGGCGGCGCTACAGGCACCCATCATCATGATGAGCCAGAACCGGCAGGCGGCCAAGGACCGGCTGGAAGCGCGGCTCGATTATGAAACCAACGTCCGCGCGGAATCGGAAATCGCGCTGCTGCACGAAAAGATCGACCATCTGCTCGAACGGCTCGATGCTACCGGGCGAACGGCGTGAGAATCAGGCGCGGAACAGTTCGCCGCCCGTCATGGGCCGGGGCACGCCGGTGGTTCCGGGGAAGCTGATCGGCAAGCCCTTGAGGCACCGTACCGCCATATAGGCAAAGCCCTGCGCCTCCAGCGCGTCGCCGTCCCAGCCAAGACCGTCCACCGGCCGCACGTCTGCGCCGATCCGCTCTGCCAGCATCGCCATCAGCGTGGCGTTGTGGCGGCCGCCGCCGGCGACATGGATCGCCGCTGGCCGTTCCGGCAGATGATCGACCCCGCGCGCCACGGTGGCCGCGGTGAACGCCGTCAGCGTCGCAGCGCCGTCTTCCAGGGAAAGTCCCCGCACCGCGTCGATGCCGAACCGTTCGCGATCGATGCTTTTGGGCGGCGGCGCATCGAACCAGGCGTCCGCCATCATCGCGCCCAGGCGTGTTTCGTCCACTCTGCCGGAAGCCGCGGTCGCGCCACCCGCATCGAAGGCAGCGCCGCCATGCGCCTGCATCCAGTTGTCGATCAGGCCGCTCGCCATCCCGGTGTCGAATGCGACCAGCGTGCCGTCCGATCCGATGAAGGTGATGTTGGCGACGCCACCCAGATTCAGCACGGCGGCCGGCTTGTCCAGCCTCTCGGCCAGCGCACGATGATAGACCGGGAGCAACGGCGCGCCCTGCCCGCCCGCCGCCACGTCCGCGCTGCGCAGGTCGCCCGCCACCGGGATGCCGAATGCGCCCGCCAGCGCCGCGCCGTCGCCGATCTGCCACGTCCACCCCCATTCGGGCCGGTGCGCGACGGTGTGCCCGTGGAATCCGATCACGCCCACATCCTCGGCGATATGGCCGCTGCGCCCCAGCAGATCGGCCACCGCCTGCACATGCCGTTCGGTCAGTTCCGCCTCGACCGACGCGATCAGCGGTTCGAAGTCCCGCTTCGCCATCCCCATCGCCCGTGCGCACGCTTCGGCCAGCCGCAGCCGGAAGCCGTCATCATAGGCCATGGCGTGAAAGGCGACCGGGGTGACCGCCCCTTCCCCATCGGTTTCGATCAGCGCCGCATCGATCCCGTCGCGCGAGGTGCCGGACATCAGGCCGATTGCCAACATTGCAGGGACTCCGCCTCTTTTACACTCTCGCCCGCAATGCTACAGGCGCGCGCCATGAGCAACTATCAGTCCGAACTCCTGCGCCTGCTGGACACGCGCGGCTATATCCATCAGCTGACCGACGCGGCAGGGCTCGACGCCCTTGCGGCAAGCCAGGTGGTGCCGGGCTATATCGGCTTCGATCCGACCGCGCCGTCGCTTCATGTCGGGAGCCTGGTGCAGATCATGATGCTGCGCCGGATGCAGCAGGCGGGGCACAAGCCGATCGTGCTGATGGGCGGTGGCACCGGCAAGATCGGCGACCCCTCGCTGCGTGACGAGGCGCGATCGCTGCTGACGGTCGAGAAGATCAACGAGAATGTGGCGAGCATCAAGCGCGTGTTCGAACGCTTCCTGACCTTCGGGGACGGGCCGTCGGACGCGATCATGCTCGACAATGCGCAATGGCTCGATGCGCTGGAATATATCCCCTTCCTGCGCGACATCGGCCAGCATTTCTCGGTGAACCGGATGCTGAGCTTCGATTCGGTGAAGCTGCGGCTCGACCGCGAGCAGTCGTTGAGCTTCCTCGAGTTCAACTACATGATCCTCCAGGCCTACGACTTTCTGGAGCTGTCGCGCCGCGCCGGCTGCCGGCTCCAGATGGGCGGGTCGGACCAGTGGGGCAACATCGTCAACGGCATCGAACTGTCGCGCCGCGCCGACGGCACGCAGGTCTATGGCCTCACCTCACCCCTCATCACCACGGCGGACGGCGGCAAGATGGGCAAGACGGCCAAGGGCGCCGTGTGGCTGAACGCGGACGCGCTCTCCCCATATGATTACTGGCAGTTCTGGCGGAACACGCAGGATGCCGATGTCGGCCGGTTCATGCGCCTGTTCACCGACCTGCCGCTGGACGAGATCGCGCGGCTGGAACGGCTGGAAGGCGCGGAGATCAACGAGGCGAAGAAGATCCTCGCCCATGCGGCGACGGCGATGGCGCATGGCGAGGAAGCCGCCGCCGCCGCCGCCGAAACCGCGCGCAAGACGTTCGAGGAAGGCGCGTCGGACGCCAACCTCCCGACCGTCAGCCTGGGCGCGGAAGGACTGACCGTAGTACAGGCGACCACGGGCCTTGGCTTTGCGACATCCAACAAGGAAGTCCGCCGCAAGCTGGCGGAAGGCGCGATCCGGCTGAACGGCGATGTCGTCACCGATCCGGCCGTAACGGTCAAGGCGGGCGACAAGCTGAGCTTCGGCGCGAAGCGGCACGGGCTGGTCATCGCCTGATCGATCCAGCCTTAGTGGTTCATTAAGCCTGTCTGGTAGGACATCGGCTACTTTCCGCCGCTTAAGGCTGGTGCATGACCTCCTCCGTCCTTGCTGGTCTTGGCCACGTCCTGCGCTCGCGCGATCCCTCGGTCGAACAGAGGCGAGCCAGGCGCGACCTCGTCGATATGGTGAGCCACGTCACGGCGCGCGGACGGATCCATGGCGTTCGGGTCATCAACATCTCGCCCTTCGGCCTCATGTGCCGCAGCGAGGACGCGCTTCTTCAGGGCGAGCGCATCACCATATGGCTGCCGATGCTGAAGGACTATGCCGCGGAAATCCGCTGGTCGGAAGATAATCGGGCGGGCATGGAGTTTGTGGAGGCCATCGAGCCGCGCATATACGAAGCGCTGCTGTCCCTCATCCCGCCGCGTCAGACAGCCTGGTAAAGCCCTCCCCCGCCTCGATGCGCTGGCGGGTGCGCACCAATGCGTCCGGCATCTGCGTGCGCAGAAAATCCATCACCGCCTCGCGCACTTCGCACCGCAGGTCGAAGGCGATGCCGGCGTTGCGGGCGGAGAGCAATCCGCGCAGTTCCAGTGCTTCGGGCCGATGTTCGGTCACCTGCAGGATTGCGACCCGGCCATCCCATCGGCTGTTCCCCTTCACCGCCGAAACGAACACTTCGCGGATGCGCGCTATGTCGGCCGCAGGATCGACATGGAAGAATACCGTGCCGAGCAGGTCGGACGTTTTCGTGGTCCAGTTCTGGAAAGGCTTTTCCAGAAAATAGGACACCGGCACCACCATGCGCCGATCGTCCCAGATGCGCACGACGACATAGGTGAGCTTGATCTCCTCGATCCGGCCCCATTCCCCTTCGACGATCACCACATCGTCCAGGCGGATGGGTTCGGAAAAGGCCATCTGCACGCCGGCGATCAGATTCTTGAGCGCAGGCTGCGCCGCCGCGCCGACCGCGAGACCCGCCAGGCCGGCCGACGCCATCAGCGTGACGCCGATCGTGCGAACGCCGGGAATGGCGATGAGCATCATCGCGATCACCAGAAATCCGACGACACATTGCGCGATGCGGTAGAGGATGCCGATCTTCGTGCGTTGCCGCCGCGCCTTCAGATTATCCTCTACGCTGATGTCCGCGCCGCGCTCCACCATGGTCTTGGCCGCGCTCATTCCGCGCAGGATCAGCCAGCCCACCAGCAGCGCGAAAATCATGCGCGATCCGATCGCCCAGATTTCCGCGACGCGCGGGCCGAGCTCTATGGACTTGAGCCCAGCGCTGAGCGCGAGCAGCACCACCAGCCATCGCGTGGGATGGTAGATGGCCGGGAGAAGGGCGGGCTCCAGCTTCGACCGCCGCACCAGCCGCAGCAGGATCGAGTAAAGCATCCAGTGGATCAGGAAGGCGACCGCGACGGACAGCAGGATCGACAGCGCGGCCGTCAGCGAGACATGGGAAAGGCTGATGTCGGTCATAGCGGGGCAACGCGGACCGCCGGCCATTGTTTCGCATCTGCGAGATGTTTTCGGCAAGGCGACCGGCCGGCATCGGCGGGAAGCCTCGCTTCTTCCGCGACAGGCCCTTTCGTCCCTCAGTCCTGCCCGGCACCGATCGCGGCAACCAGTTCCAAAATGCGCCCGGCATGTTCCTTCCTGCAGATGAGCAGGTCGGGCATGTAGACATTCTCGCCATTGTAGATGAGCGGCGCGCCGTCGATGCGCGAACAATGGAGCCCGTGCGCGGCGGCGACCGCCACTGGCGCCATGCTGTCCCATTCATACTGGCCGCCGGAATGGAGGTAGATGTCCGCCTGGCCAAGGACGACCGCCATCGCCTTCGCCCCCGCCGAACCCATCGGCACCAGTTCCGCGCAGAGCTGATCGGCGACCTTCACCGCCTCCATCGCCGGACGGGTGCGGGAAATGACCATGCGGAGCGTCTCGGGCGGCGGAGGAACCTCCGCGATCACGTCCGACCGAACGACGATGCCGCCGTCGAGGTCAGGCAAGGCGACCGCGCCCACCACCGGCACGCCGTCGATGGCCAGCCCGACATGCACCGCCCAGTCGGCGCGCGCTTCCCCATATTCGCGGGTGCCGTCCACCGGGTCGATGATCCAGACGCGGGACATGCCAAGGCGCGTGCCGTCGCACTTCATTTCTTCGGACAGCAGGCCGTCCTGCGGCCGCGCCTCGCGAATGGCGGCGACGAGGAACTGGTTGGCGGTCTGGTCCCCCGCCTTGCCCAGCGCCTTGGAGCTGAACACGCCGGAGCTGCGCACCTCCTTCAGGATGCGTCCCGCCACCTCCGCCAGATGCGCGGCGAGCGCGGCATCGCTCATCGCCGCCGTGTCGATATGCCCGGTCATGGGATCAGCCTCGCGACGATCGCATCCGCCGCCTCTTCCGCCGTCATGGCCGTGGTATCGATGCGGATTTCGGGATCGACCGGCGGCTCATAGGGGCTGTCGATGCCGGTGAAATTCTTGAGCTGCCCGGCCCGCGCCTTCTTGTAGAGCCCCTTGACGTCGCGCGCCTCCGCATCGGCCAGCGGCGTGTCGATATGCACCTCGATGAACTCGCCTGGCTGCATCATCTGCCGCACCATGTCGCGTTCCGACCGGAAGGGCGAGATGAAGGCGGTGATGACGATCAGGCCGGCATCGGTCATCAGCTTCGCCACCTCCCCCACACGGCGGATATTTTCCACCCGGTCAGCGTCGGTGAAGCCCAGATCCTTGTTCAGGCCATGGCGCACATTGTCGCCGTCCAGCAGGAATGTGTGGCGGTTCATCCGCGCCAGCCGCTTTTCCACCAGATTGGCGATGGTCGATTTGCCCGCGCCCGAAAGCCCGGTGAACCACAGCACGGCGGGCTTCTGGTTCTTGAGCGCGGCGTGGTGATCGCGCGACACGTCGGTCGCCTGCCAATGGACATTCTGCGCCCGCCGCAGCGAGAAGTGCAGCATTCCCGCCGCCACGGTTGCGTTGCTGATCTTGTCGATCAGGATGAAGCCGCCCAGCGTCCGGTTTTCGGCGTAAGGCTCGAACACGATCGGCTTGTCGGTGGTGATGGTGGCGACGCCGATGGCGTTCAGCTCCAGCGTCTTGGCCGCCAGCTGGTCCATCGTGTTGACATTGACCTGATATTTGGGCTGCTGCACCGTCGCGGTCACGGTCTGCGTGCCGATCTTGAGCCAATAGGAACGGCCCGGCAGCATCTCCTCATCCGCCATCCACACGATGGTCGTCTCGAACTGGTCGGCGGCCTGCGGCGGATTGTCGGCTAGGGCGATCACATCGCCGCGCGAACAGTCGATCTCGTCGGCAAAGCAGAGCGTAACCGACTGGCCGGCCACGGCGTCGTCCAGGTCGCCGTCCAGCGTCACGATGCGCGTCACCGTGCTTGTCTTGCCCGACGGCAGGACGCGTATGGCGTCGCCCACCTTCACAGAACCGGTCGCGATCAGGCCTGAAAAGCCCCGGAAATCCAGGTTCGGGCGATTGACCCATTGCACCGGCATGCGAAACGGCTTTTCCGCGTCCACCGCGCTGTTGACCTCGACGGTCTCCAGATGGTCGATCAGCGTCGGCCCTTTATACCAGGGCGTGTTGCCGCTGGGCAGCGTGATATTGTCGCCCTTGAAGCCGGAGATCGGGATGGCGGTGAAGCGGGTGATCCCCAGCTCCGTCGCAAAGGCGCGATAGGTCATGACGATCCGGTTGAAGACGCTCTGGTCATATCCCACCAGGTCCATCTTGTTGACCGCCAGCACGATGTTGCGGATGCCGAGCAGGTGGGCGAGATAGCTGTGCCGCCGCGTCTGGGTCAGGATGCCCTTGCGCGCATCGACCAGGATGACGGCGAGGTCGGCGGTGGACGCGCCCGTCACCATGTTGCGGGTATATTGTTCGTGGCCCGGCGTGTCGGCGACGATGAACTTGCGCTTTTCGGTCGCGAAGAAGCGATAGGCGACATCGATGGTGATGCCCTGCTCCCGCTCGGCGGCGAGACCGTCGACCAGCAGCGCGAAGTCGATTTCCTGCCCCTGCGTGCCGACCCGCTTGCTATCCGCCTCCAGCGCCGCGAGCTGATCCTCGAAGATCATCTTGCTGTCGTAAAGCAGCCGCCCGATCAGCGTCGACTTGCCGTCGTCCACCGACCCGCAGGTGATGAAACGCAGCATCGTCTTATGCTCATGCGCCTTGAGATAGGCGTCGATGTCCTCCGCGATCAAAGCGTCGGTCTGGTAAATGGGGTCGGCGAGTGTGTCGGTCATATCGCTACCTCGTCATCCCAGCAAAGGCCGGGGTCGTTTTGATCTGGTCGAAGGGTACGGCCTGCGAGACAGTCTGTCGGGAGGCCCGAGACCCCGGCCTGCGCCGGAGGTGACACTTCGGAACGTTCCCATTCCGTGACGCGTCAAAAATAGCCTTCCTGCTTCTTCTTCTCCATGCCTGCGCCGCCCGCATCCTTGTCGATCACCCGGCCCTGCCGTTCGCTGGTGGTGGTCAGCAGGGTCTCCTGAATCACGTCCGGCAGTGTACGGGCCGTGCTTTCCACCGCGCCGGTCAGCGGGAAGCAGCCCAGGGTGCGGAAACGGATCGACCGGTTGACGATCTCTGGCCGCCGCCCCAGCACCTTCTCCAGCCGCTCGACATCGTCGGCCATGAAAAGCTGGCCTTCCCACTCATAGGTCGGGCGTTCTTCGGCGAAATAGAGCGGCACGATCGGCACGTCGTTCAAATGGATATATTGCCAGATGTCCAGCTCGGTCCAGTTGCTGATCGGAAAGACGCGAATGCTCTCGCCCTTGTTCTTGCGGGCATTGTAGAGGTTCCACAGTTCGGGCCGCTGGTTCTTGGGATCCCAGCCATGGCTCGCCGTGCGGAAGGAGAAGATACGCTCCTTCGCCCGGCTCTTTTCCTCATCGCGCCGCGCCCCACCGAACGCCGCGTCGAAGCCATAGAGGTCGAGCGCCTGCTTCAGCCCCTCGGTCTTCCACATATCGGTATGCAGCGGACCATGATCGAACGGGTTGATGCCCCGCGCCTCCGCCTCCGGGTTGCGGTAGACCAGCAATTCCATGCCGCTTTCCCGCGCCATCCGGTCGCGCAGGTCGTACATCGCCTTGAACTTCCAGCTGGTGTCGACATGCAGCAGCGGAAAGGGCGGCGGCGAGGGGTAGAAGGCCTTGCGCGCCAGATGCAGCATCACGGCGCTGTCCTTCCCCACGGAATAGAGCATCACCGGCTTTTCCGCCTCGGCCACGACCTCGCGCAGGATGTGGATGCTCTCGGCCTCCAGCCGCTCCAAATGGGTCAGGGTCTTCGCGTCGATC
>Ga0315899_10004349_pt1 | contig 15324 bp, 9 predicted proteins | sample LakEriMetagenome_2_FD_203518 | JGI IMG/M metagenome (GOLD analysis project Ga0315899, IMG submission 203518) | Freshwater fungal communities from buoy surface, Lake Erie, Ohio, United States - Buoy 4 MA112 | ecosystem: Environmental > Aquatic > Freshwater > Lake | place: USA: Lake Erie, Ohio... | reverse complement strand
GGTCTTGCCGGTCACCACGCCCAGGTCGAGACGGGCCGTCAGCGAGGGGCGCGGAAGGAACTGCAGGTTGGCGCGGAGCGACGACTGCTGCTGCCGGTTGTTGAGGTCGATCCCTTCGTCATCCTGCAGCACGCCGCCCACGCGATAGCTGACCGGCCCCGAGCCGCCATCGATGCCGAGCGCGTACCGCTGGAACTGGCCGGTCCGCCAGATGCTGTTCCCCAGTGTGCGTTCGTTGTCCACGGCATTGAAGGACAGGATCTGCCCCTGCGGCGAGCGCGCATAATTGGTGGGGATGCGTCCGGCCGGGTCCGCGAACTCGTTCGTCCCCTGATCCGCCGTGAAGTTGAGGCGGGCCTTCTCCCCGGCGCGGCCGGATTTGGTGATGATCTGAATGACGCCGTTGGAGGCCTCGGTGCCGTAGAGCGTGGCGGCGGCGGGGCCCTTGATGATCTCGATGGACTCGATGTCGGCCGGGTTGATGTCGTTGAGGCGGGAGACAACGTTGGCCCCCTGAATCGCCGGGCCCGAGGCCTGCGCGGCGTCCATGCGGATGCCGTCCACGTACACGAGTGGCGCGCCGGTGAGGGCGAGGCTGTTGCGGCCGCGGATATTGACCTTGGTCCCCGCGCCGGCCATGCCGGAGTTGGCCGTGAGGACCACATTCGAGGCGCGGCCGTTCATCAGCTGCGACACGTCGGTCACCGGCATCCGCTCCAGGGTGCCGCGGGCATCGATCTTGGTGATCGCGTTGCCCACCGCCCGCCGTTCCACGGTACCGGCCGTGCCAGTGACCACCACCTCGTCGAGGTTCACCGACAGCTCGCTGAGCACGAATGCGAGCGTGGCGCTCCCCGCGCCAATGGTCCGGGACTGCGCCTGATAGCCAATGGCGGTCACCCGCACGGTCCGATCGGTGCCGCCAACGCCGGTCAGGCGGAAGCGGCCACGGGGGTCCGTGAGCACCGTGGTGCTGGTGCCCACGACGAGGACCCGCGCCCCCTGCACGGGACGGCCGCGTGTATCGGCCACGGTACCGGTGATGGAATCGGCCTGCAGGCGCGGGACGACCGTGGGGGCAGTTCCCGGTGCGGCTGGCGAGTCGGCAAGGGCGGGGGCCGCGGTGGCCGCGAGGACGGCCAACCCGCCACCCCAGAGCAGGGCGGTGACGTGGGCGTTTGGGCTGGGACGGGGCATGGGCGGTGGGGACCGGTGGTAGGCGCGCGACCAGATGTTCTCATATATTGAGATCCAGTCTCAAATCATGCACCCTATCGTACCGCTGGGGCCGGACTTCGGCAAGCAAGCGCCGTCAGCACTGTCCAGCGGTTCCTCATCCCCCACCGCGCCGCGTAGTCCCCAGTTCGGCACGGAGCACCGGAACCGCCGGCGCTCCGGCTTCTCCCGCATCCGCCCACCACATGTCCGCTCCCACCTCCTTCCCGATCGGAGCCACGGTGACCATCGACCAGCTGGCCGATGATCCCTATCCGATCTTCCATCGCCTGCGGGCCACCGAGCCGGTGACTTGGGCGCCAGCCATTGGGCAGTGGCTGGTCACCAGTCGCGACCTCGTGATGGAGGTGCTGCGCGACACCATGCGCTTCCGCACGGACGATCCCCGGTCCCCCATCCGTGAAACCTTCGGGCCGCAAATGCTCTCTACCGAGGGCGCGCCGCAGCGGCGCTACAAATCGGCGTGCGCGCCCCCGTTCAACGCCAAGGCCGCGGACGCGCTCACGCCTCTCGTGAATGACGTGGTCGCGGCGCACGTCGGGGCACTCCCGGCCTCCGGCGCGGACCTGCGCTCCACCTACGCGGCGCCCGTGGCGGTCGCCACCGTCGCGCGCGTGCTGGGACTGGACCCGGCCGGGGACGGGCTCTTGCGCGAGTGGTACGACACGTTCGCCGACGCGCTGATCAACTATGCGGGGGACCCGGAGACGCGTACCCGTGCCGAGGCGGCCGTCCTCGCCTTTCGCGCCTCGCTGCAGCCGATCCTGCGCGCCCCCGACGTCGCGTCGAGTGCGCTGCTGCACACCCTCGCGCGGGCGCATCCGCGGTTGCTGGACGACGAGGAAATTGCCGCCAACGCGCTCATTGTGCTCTTCGGTGGCATCGAAACCACCGAGGCGTCGATCGCCAATACCCTCTGGGCCATCCTGTCGCACCCGTCGGCGCTGGGCGTCGGCCACCTCGACGCCGACGCCGTGGACCGGTGCGTGGAGGAAACGTTCCGCTGGGAACCGGCCGTGCAGACGTGCAGCCGCTATGCGCCGCAGGCGGTGATGCTGGGCGGCGTGCCAATTCCAGCGGGCGCGATCGTGCAGTGCATGCTGGGGGCGGCCAACCGTGACCCGGCCCACTATCGCGCTCCGGACAGCTGGAATCCGGCGCGTGCGGATCCCACGCCGCATCTGGCATTCGGCTTCGGCCGGCACTTCTGCCTCGGGGCGGCCTTGGCTCGCGTGGAGGCGCGCACCGCGCTCCTCGCGCTCTTTCGCCGGCATCCGCACTGTCGCCTCGACCCCGAGCGTCCGAGCCGCCCCCACGGGCACGAATTCCGCAAGCCCCCTCGCCTGGACGTGCTGTGGGCGTGACGCGCGCCCGCGCGGCGTGCGCTCGCTCCCACCATTCCCCGCTGCTTCCCGGACCTCTAGCTTGCCTGCGCACCGTGTCCGTGCGCCGGCCTTCCATCCTCTGCCATGCTCGCCACCCTCAACACGGTGCTCGCGCTGTTCAGCGACCGCACCCCGGAACTCGCCGCGCTCGACATCGCCGAGCGACTGGGGCGGCCCCGCAGTTCGGTCTACCGGCTACTCCGCACGTTCGAGGAGGCCGGGTTTCTCGACTACGACGAACGTTCCAGTCGGTACCGGCTCGGGATCCGTCTGGCGGCGCTTGGGGCACTCGCCCAGCAGTCCTCACCCCTGCAACGTGCGCTGCATCCCGTCCTCATGCGGCTCGCCCGCGAGTCTGGCGAATGCGCCACGCTGGTCGTCCGCTCCGGCGCCATCGCGACCACGGTCGACATCGTCTACGCGCCGCAGCCGCTGGTGGTCCCGGGCGTGCTCGGGGGGCATCCGCCGCTGCATGCCTCCGCCGGCGGCAAGGTGCTGACGGCGTGGCTCGCTGATGGAGAACGGCGCGTGCTGCTTGGGGAGACGCTCACGCGCTACACCCCCGCCACCATCACCGACCTGCCAACGCTCATGGAGCAGCTCGACGACGTCCGGCGCACGGGGATCGCCATCGCCTGCGGGGAGTGGTACGCCGATGTGTACGGTATGGGCGCGCCGGTGTGGGATCACACCGGAGCCGCGGCGGCGGCCGTCACCATCGGCTTCCCCTCGGTGCGCGCCGGCGCCGCACGGCTGCGCCAGCTGCAGCCGCTCGTGGCCCGGGCCGCCGCCGAGGGAACGGCCGTCTTGGGCGGTACACCGCGAGTGGCCTGCGAGGCGGACGCGCCGGCACTCGCCACAACGTCACCGCACCGGCCCTCGACGTTGGATCGCCGCCGTCGCCTGCGCGAGTAAGGTCGATCGCCGGCTGCGAAACGCGCACGGCTGCGCACCGCCGACCACATCGGGCACAGGCGGTGTCGGAGTCAGCTGAGGCCCTGGGCCACCGTGGGGCCGCAGGCGCACACGCGTGAACCGCTGCCCGGGCGTGCTGTCTGCCGGAGCGTCCACTGCCAGCGGACGGCCTCCACGACCGGCGTATTCACCAATACCCTCGACGTGCACTTGGGCGGCTCCCTGCCGGCCGCTCGCGGTCCTCGGGCGGCTCGCCGCGGGTGGCCCCCGTGAGTGCGCCGGGCGACGACCACGCCACGCGGTACTCCGGCAGCTGGCGGCCATCGGCGGCGGCACGATCGGTCCGCTCCACCTCGCGTCCACCCACCCGCCGGTAGAAACCGCGGGCAGCAACGTTGTCGGCGAAGACCCACAGGTGGACACCAACGTCGGGGGTGTGTACCGTCGTCCAGCCGCCCACCGTGTGGCGCTCGGCTTCCAGGTCGCTGTCGAGATAGGCGTTCGTGAGAATGCCCCGGTAGGCACGCCGCCAACTGGCCGCGTGCAGTGCCGCGACGGTGCCGGCATCCGCCGTGTGCAGGGGGCGGATGCGCACCTCTGGTGCCTGCGCGGTCGGTGGGATGGGCGGTGTCTGCATCGCGGCCGTGCCTGCGGCTACCAGTCGGTGGGAGCGTAGTCCTTGAGGAACTGCCCCCACTGGTGACGGCCCGTCGCCACGCCGTCGATGATGGGGTCCACGATGCGGGCAGCGCCGTCCACGATGTCGAGCGGGGGATGAAAGCGGTGGTGCTCCACCTTGCGTTGCGCGAGCTCCGCCACGTCCTCGTCGGTGATCCATCCGGTGTCCACGCTGTTCATGTGGATGCCGTCCTGCTGGTAGTCTGCCGCCGACGTGCGCGTCATCATGTTGAGCGCCGCTTTCGCCATGTTCGTGTGCGGGTGCCGCGTCGTCTTGTTGTGGCGATAGAACTGTCCTTCCATGGCCGAGACGTTGACGATGTGCTTGTCGCGGTTGTCGGTACGCCGCATGAGCGGCTTGAGGCGCGCGTTGAGCAGGAACGGGGCCACCGCATTCACGAGTTGCACCTCGAGGAGTTCCACGCTCGGTACCTCGTCCAGCAGCAGGCGCCACGAATTGTGCGAACGCCGGTCGATCTGCTGCCGGTCCTGGTCGAGCTGTCCCACGGGAAAGCACTGCGGCGATGCGTCATGATCCTCGGGGAGCAGCGGCACCTGCGACAGCGCCGCCGCCTGCGTGAGGCCCAATGCCTCCATCGCCCCCGAGTCCGCGGGGCCGACCGCTCGCAGCGACGTCCCGTGAGAAGGCGAGGAGGCGCGCAGATCCTCGTACCGCTGCAGAACCCGTCGCGCTGCGGGCGGGAGCGTGTGCGCCGACGCCTGCTCGTGCTGCATCATGTGGGCGTAGAATGCCGGGGGGCGTCGTACCGTCTGGCACGCATTGTTCACGATGAAGTCGAGTCGGGCTTCCGAGTGCAGCAGCTGCGTGCAGAAGGTCTCCACGCTCGGCGTATGGCGCAGGTCGAGCCCGAAGATTTCAAGGCGGTCCCGCCAGACCTCGAAGTCCGGCTCCTGCGCGTAGCGCATGGCGGAGTCCCGGGGAAATCGCGTGGTCACCAGCAGCCGCGCGCCGCACCGGAGCAGCTTGAGTCCGGCCTGATAGCCGATCTTCACCCGGCCTCCCGTGAGCAGGGCCGTGCGGCCGCTCAGGTCCACCAGCTCCGTGCGCTTGCGATAGTTGAAATCGGCGCACGACGTGCACAGCTGGTCGTAGAAGTGATGGACCGTGACGAACTTCTGCTTGCAGATGTAGCAGTGCTGCGGCACCACGGTCTCCGGGGCCGACACCGGTGCGCCGGCGCGCGGCTCCACCGCCTCGTCCTCCGGCGCTCCCGGCGCGATCGAGGAGGTACCGGCGCCGGCATCACCCAGGAGATACACGTTGGGGGTCGTGAACACCGGGCGCCGCCGCAACACGCGGATGCCCGTATCCTGCAGGCGTTCGTCGTCACGCCGCGCCGCCGCCAGTTTCCGCGCGCGTGCCGTTGCCTTGACCATCGATCGTCGGGCGCGGGCATCGGGTTGGAAGACGGTGGCCACGGCCTCGTCGAAACGGCGTCGGTCATCCGGGGCGGCGAGCAGCAGCAGGCTGCGATCGGCCACCACGTCTTCCAGCAGCTGGGTGGCCTTTCGCAAATCTTCGAGGAACTGCCGGGCAACATCGGGAGCGTGGGGGGCGCGTGCCTGAGTCATGCGTCAAGCATAGTCAGGGCAGGGTCGGCGCGCGCTTGAGATGCTTCGCGTACCACGCGAGCAGCCGCTCGTGGAAATCGGTCCAGTCGTCGAGCGACGACAGCGGGGTGCCATGGCCACCCTTGCTGTAGGTCACCCACGTCACGGGCTTGTTGAGGCGGCGGAGCGCATAGTACATCTCGCGCGTGTTGAGCGCCGGTACGTTGGCGTCGAGTTCGCCCGTCATGAGCAGGAGGGGCGTGGTGATGCGATCCGCAAACATGACGGCCGAGTGGGCCACGTACTTCTGCGGCTGCTGCCAGAGGGTGGCGCCGAGGCGGTCCTGGCTCTTTTCCGCGGCGTGCACGTTGCGGACACCCAGCCGGGGGGAGTCGGTGTAGAAGCTGATCATGTCCACCTTGCCGCTGATGTTCACGGCCGCCTTGAAGCGGGTGGTCTGCGTGATCAGCAGGTTGGTGGCGTAGCCGCCGTAGCTGGTGCCGTGCACGCCCAGCCGCGTGCTGTCGGCCACTCCCATGTCGATCAGCTTGTTGGCGGCGGCCGTTACCCCCTTGACCCATGCTTCGCCGGGGTAGCCAATGTCGAAGCGCACCGACGGCTTGACCACCACGTAGCCGTGCGCGTTGAGCAGATTGGCCACGGCATCCCACGTGTCGGCGAAGAAATCCTCGTAAATGATGAAGATGGTGGGATACGGACGTCCCTTGGCGAACCCCGCCGGATAGTGCACCACCCCGAATTCGGTACGGCCATCGGCGTCGAGGTAGCTGAGCAGTTCGGTGCGTCCCAGGGCGCGCGTGGCCAGGGTGGGATTGGCGTCGGTGAGGCGGGTGAGCGCGGTGTATGGCGCGTGCAGGGCCCACAGGTCGAACGGCCGATTGCCGTCACCTCCACTCACGATGGCCGTGCTGCCGTCGGCGGACATGGTGAACTGCGCGAGGTTGCGCGAGTCGGCCAGCAGGGTGTCCACCCGCAGGCTGGCCCGATCCACGCGCACGATGGCGCGTTGCCACGCCGTTTTCGATTGCAGGCTGAAAAGGAGCTGCTGGCCGTTGGCAACGGCACCAACGAACTGCGCCCGCGGCAGTGTGGGGAGGGAATCGACGGCGCGCAGCACCAGGCGGCGCGCGCCGGTGGCCGGGTCCAGCAACCAGAGTCCTTCCACGTTGCTGGCGAGCAGTGCCGGCGCGTCCCCTTCGATCCAGCTCACGGGGGTGAAGCGTTCGCGCTGCCGATGGGCACGAGCGTCGGCCGTGGTGTCCCCGCGGGCCGTCGTGTCGCCGGCGAGGCGCGTACGCGCGCTGTCACCCACTGTCCCGACCCAGAGCTGGTCGTCGCGCGTGTAGGCGTGCCGGCGGCCATCACGTGCCCACACCAGCCGGATGTTGCGGAGCGCCGGAAAGATCACGGTTTCCGCGCCGCCGACCACCTCGCGTGCCACGAGTCGCTGCTCGGTGCCGCCGATCACGTCGTAGTCGGTCTTGCGCGTGATGTCATCGGCGTACACGATCGTGCGCCCGTCGCGGGTGACGGCCCATTGCGGGCGCATCGCCTCGGCCAGCACGTCAGTGGCGGTGCCGGTCGTGCGGTCGATGGCCACGACCGATTCCATGCTGCCGAGGCGCTGCAGCCCGTTCCAGGCGAGGAACGGCTCCTCGCTCGACTGCACGATGCGCGGGCCCGTGGTGAGGCGCGCGAACTCCGCCTTGGCGGTGGCCCGCCACGCCGGGCTGCGCAGCGACAGGTACAGGCGGCGCCCGTCGCTGCTCCACTGGAGGCGACTGCGTTCGAAGGCATAGCGATTGGCCGGAAGCCGCAGCGCGGTTTGCCGGCGCGTCGCCCGGTCAATGAGGAGTACATCGAAACGGTCGTCGGCCGCCGGGTCGTTGGCGTGCACGAGTATCGCCAGGGTGCTGCCATCAGGCGTCCAGGCACTGCCGGCGGTGACCCGTGGGGTGGGGAAGAGCGGGGTGCGGTCGCCGGAGCGGGTATCCACGAGGAAGGTCTCGCGCCGCGTGGGGGCCACGTAGGTGGGATCACCGAAGCTGCGGTTGTAGTCGATCCCCAGGCTGGTGCGCGGCCGGGTCATGGTCACCACGAGCCAGCGGCCATCTTCGGAGAGCGCTCCGGCGGCGGTGTTGCGCACGTCGAGCAGGTCGGTGAGCGCGAGCGGGGCGGATTGGGCGGACGCCGCCGGCTGCGCCGGCACCAGCGTGGGGAACGGCAACGAGAGCGCCGCGGTGGTCGCCAGGACCAGGCCGCTGGGTACGCGACGGGGCGCAGAGGAAGTGGCAGGCATGCGGCGATGCTACGTCTTGCGCGGGTGCTGCGCAACGCGAGCATTATCGCGAGCATTTTCGCGAGCAGTATCATGGCGCGTGACGCGGGGCGAGGGGGCCTCCCTCCCGACGTCCGTGCCACCTCCCTTCAGACGAGCTCTGCCATGCTGCCCTTTCCGCACCCGTTTGGTCGTATGCTGCGGCGCGCGGTCAGTGGCGTCGCCGCCGGCGCGCTGCTGTTCCCCGCCATCGCTCGTGCGCAGTACCAGCAGCCTCCCGCGCCCATTGCGCAGATCCTCGACCAACCGGCCACCCCGGCCGTTCTGCTCAGTCCCGACAAGGCCCATCTGGTCGTGCTGTCATGGCCCGGACTCCCCCCCATCCGAACCGTGGCCGGGTTCGAGTATCGCCTGGCGGGGCGACGGTTCGATCCGAAGACCAGTGGCCCGTCACGCGGTACCGGCTACACCGGGATCGCCTTCCAGGCGGTTGCGGGAGGGGCCGCGCGTTCACTTGCCCAGGCCATGCCGAGTGGCACCACCATCGGTGACGTGATGTGGTCACCCGACGGGCGCCGCCTGGCCTTCACCGTGACGTCGGATTCCGCCATCACGCTGTGGACGGCCGACGTCGCCACGGCGAGTGCCACGCGCGTGACCAACCGACCCCTGAACGCCGTGCTCGGCCGCCCGTGTGCGTGGATCACGCCGCAGCGGCTGGCGTGCACGTTCATCCCCGACGGCCGTGGCGCGGAACCGCCGGCCCCGGGGACGCCCAATGGACCCATCGTGCAGGAAGCGCTCAGCGGGCGCGCCGAGCGCGCGGCAACCTATCAGGACCTGCTCAAGAGCCCGCACGACGAGGCGGTCTTCGAGCACTATGCCACGAGTCAGTTGGCCCTGGTGGCGCTCGACGGTGCGGTGACGCCGCTGGGAACACCCGCCATGCGCACCGGAATCGATCCGTCGCCGGATGGCCGCTTCCTCCTGGTGAGCACCATGGCACGCCCGTTCTCGTACACGGTCCCGCTGGAGTACTTCCCCACACGCACCGAGGTGTGGACGCTCGACGGCAGCGTGGTGAAGAGCGTGGCCGATCGGCCACTCATCGAGCGTGTGCCGTGGGGCGGCGGGGCGGCACTCACCGGGCCGCGCAGCATTGCGTGGCGCAGCGATGCCGACGCCACGCTCGCGTGGATCGAGGCGCTCGATGGTGGCGACCCCACCGTGAAGGCGGCGAAGCGTGACCGTGTGCTGCTCCTGCCCGCCCCGTTCACCGGGAACGCCACGACGCTCGTGGAAACGGAGTATCGCGCGGCAGGCATTACCTGGGACTCGCCCACGCGCGCGATTGCCCGCGAGCTCGATGCCCGCAGCCGGCGCACGCGCACATGGCTCATTGATCCCAGTGGCGCAGCGGCTCCGCGCATGCTGTGGGATCGCAGCGCCGAAGACCGGTATGGCGATCCGGGTGATTTCCTGACCACGCGCGATGCGCGCGGGCGGCTGCGCCTGCAGACGACGCCTGATGGCCGCCAGGCGTTCCTGAGCGGCGCTGGTGCGAGCCCCGAAGGCGATCGCCCTTTTCTCGATCGGTATGATCTGGCCACCGGGCGCGCCACCCGCCTGTTCCGCAGCGCGTCCCCGTACTTCGAGACGATCACCGGTGTGCTCGATGCCGCGGGAACACGGCTGGTGACCCGTCGTGAGTCGAAGACGGAACCGGCCAACTACTATGTGCGGGATGTCGCGCGCAAGATCGCGCCCAGAGCGCTCACGGCCTTCACCGATCCGGCGCCGCAGTTTGCCGGGGTGACCAGCCAGCGCATTACCTATACGCGCAAGGATGGGGTGAAGCTGTCGGCAACCGTGTATCTGCCCCCGGGCTACGACCAGACGAAGGACGGTCCCATTCCGTTCGTGCTGTGGGCGTATCCGTTGGAGTTCCGATCGGTCGACGCCGCGTCGCAGGTGACGGGTTCACCCTTCCGCTTCACGCGACCGTCGGGCAGCTCGCACCTGTTCCTGCTCACGCAGGGGTACGGGGTGATGGATGACCCCACCATGCCCATCGTGGCCATGAACGGCAAGGAGCCCAACGACAGCTACGTGGAGCAGCTCACGATGAGCGCGCAGGCCGCGGTCGATACCATCGTCGCCATGGGCGTGGCCGATCGCGATCGTATTGGCGTGGGTGGGCACTCGTATGGCGCCTTCATGACCGCCAACCTGCTGGCGCATACGCGGCTCTTCAAGGCCGGCATCGCGCGCAGCGGCGCCTACAACCGCACGCTCACGCCGTTCGGCTTTCAGGGGGAAGAGCGCTCGTACTGGGAAGCGCCGGATCTCTACGAACGCATGTCGCCGTTCACGCATGCCAACAAGATCAAGGACCCCATCCTGCTCATTCACGGCATGGCCGACAACAACACGGGAACGTTTCCCATTCAGAGCGAACGCATGTATCAGGCGCTCAAGGGCAATGGGGCGACGGTGCGGTACGTGCAGCTGCCGGGCGAATCGCACGGCTACCTTGCCCGTGAGAGCGTGGGGCACACCCTGGCCGAGATGACGGCGTGGCTCGACAAGTATCTGAAGAAGTCAAAGACGGCGATGTAACCGGCAGGACATGACGAACGACCGAGGCCCCGCGAACGCCGTTCGCGGGGCCTCGGTGTTCATGGGGCAGGCCGGGGTGTCCGGCGGCACTACGGCTCGGTTACTCGGGCCGGTAGAACGCCCACACCCGCTCCCCGAGCGCCGCGAACAGGGCCATGGTGTCGTGGCCCACGCCGGGCAGCAGCCGGTATTCGTGGGCGACGCCGAGTGCGCCGAGCAGGGCGCTGAAGGCCGCGCTGCCGGGCGCGGTGTTGTCGGCGTCGCCCACCACGATGCGCAGTCGTGGCCGTGCACCGGAGCCCCGGGCAAACGCCTCGGCCACGGTCAGCGGGCTGTGCTCGCGATAGTACGCCAGGTCATCGCCGTACACATCCCGCATGATGCGCGCGCGTTCGGCCGGGTTGGCCAACGCGCGCGGCCCGGCGAAGTCGAGGTCGAGGGGACCGGCGCCGAGCATGGACACGGCCCCGAAGCGCTCGGGATACCGCAGGCCAATGCGCGCGGCCCCGTGGCCCCCCATGCTGAACCCCTCGAGTATTCGGCCGTCCCGCGTGGCGACGGTGCGGAACCGTGTATCGAGCTCATTCACGAGGTCCTGCGCAACCACCGTCTCCATCGGGATGCGCCCATCCTTGGAGTTGGCCCACATGCTCGACGTCATGCCATTGGCGAACACGACGAGCAGCGGCGGGATACGTCCCGCGCGGATGGCCGCATCGAAGTGCGCCGCCAGGGGGGCAATGCCGCCAAGCCCCCCGCCGCTCCCGTGGAGCCAGTACACCACCGGAAAGCGTCGGGTTGGCTCGGCGTCGTACTGCGGCGGGCGGTACAGGTGATACGACACGGCCGTGCGCGCCGTCTGACTGGAGAATACCCGGTGCTCCACGCCGGGCGCACTCACCGCGGGGGTGACCCAGGACGTGTTCTCTGAGGACGGGTCGGGAACCTGCGTGACCGGTCCGGACAGCACCCCGGCGTCACAGCCGAGTGCGACCACTGCGGCGACGCCAAGGGCGGCGAAGCGGACGCGCAGGCGTCCCGGGGCGGACGGAGATCGTACCGGCGTGGGGGACATCGCTGGAGTCATGGGCATGGCGAGTGGCAGACGACGGCTGCTGCCGAACGTTAACACGGATGAGGCGTGCCTTGCGTGGCGTGTTGGTGCAGCTGGCGCGTTGTGCCAATCCCGTGGACTGCGACCCGCGGCGCATCCGGCGGCGGCTCATCGACACCCCCGGGCGCAACCAGCCCCCGTTCGGCGCCCAGGTCGCACGCTGATCGTCCGCGCATGCTCAACGGGCGGCAATGAACGGGGGCCACAGCCAGCACGGATTCGGCGGCGCTGGCCCGGCGGCCACGACAGCATAAGTCCGTGGTTGCCCTCGATCGGACCGCACAGCGGCGGCACGAACCACATGGGCAGCATGTTGCCGTTGCGGCCGCCGACGGGACGTCCGTATCGGGCAGGACGCCGCGGGTGAGCGCCGTGCAAGGAGGCGCCAGCTCTCATTGGCGCGTCGTCGCGGTCGCCACAAAATGTAGCGTTCACGCATCGGAATGTTGCGTGTACGCATCTGCGGCAGCGGATATTGCTCAGATGGAGTAGCCTCGGTAGCGCCGGCATTTACAGGGCGCCGCGTCGCGCCGGAACCTGTCAACCGCATTTCCTACATGGTTTTGCATTGCGATCGCGCCGGTCCGCCTGCTGCGGGAATGGCCGTGAGCCCGGGCGGTTCCGTACGTCGAAGCTGATGGCGCGTTTGTTGCGCGTTCTAATTGCGTGAACACGTTCTTGTCGGTACACAATACCGGTGGCCGGTGGCCCTCACAGGCAACCCTGACCGCATCCCTGGGTTCGGCTCGACCCCGCACGGACGGTTACGGAGGGCTCTGCAGCGCGAACGCGCGCCGGATTGGCCATTTGCCGGCATCGGTGCCGGCTATGCTGACGGTGTCATTCGGAGCGTCTCTCCGAAAGAGCGCCGTTGTTGTTCCCGGGACACCCGCACCGGCGAATGCCGGTTCCCCTCCGGATGACCGGGTCACTCGTTCTCAGTCAGGGAAGGAGCATTTTTCATGAAGAATCATGTTATGCGGTTGGCTGCCGCCCCCTTTGCCATCCTCGCGCTGGCCGCCTGTGCGTCCGAGACTCCGGTTGCTCCGGAGGCCGAGCTGTCGGGACCGGCGTTCAGCGTTTCAAATGATGTGGGATTCAACGCGATCACGAATACTGCCGGCTTCGGGACCGGTGACAAGGCCGTGATTGGTGTTGCCCCTAGCAGGCTGAACGCGATCCAGGTGCAGTATGCCAACGGCTCGCAGTGGTGCCGTTCGAACGGCCCCGGCGACGACCCGGGCGCGGGGAGCCTGCGCGCAATCTACGAGGACGCGAACGGCAATCCCGCGGCGCTCGCCTACATGGGCTCCGCGCTCAAGGTGTACAGCCGCATCGCGGGGGTCGGCAACTTCGTGTGCCAGAACCTGAACGCGAAGGTCGGGGGAGACAATATCAAGCTTGGTCAACTGGACCTTCCGACGGTGTTTCCGAACGCGTGGCCGTTTGTGTATGTCGTGCAGAACGAAGCGAACGGGCGCGTCGAGTTCCGGCGGGACGGTATTGACGGCCCCATCATCGGCCGCACGAATGGCGCGGGCGACAACGGCACGCTCATCGCCGGCTGGATCGGTTCCGACGGAAGGCCCTACGCCCTGATTGGCCGCGGCAACGCCACCAACGGCGAGTATCGCGTCATTACGCCGACGTTCGTGAACGTTGGCATCTTCGGAGTGAACACGGTCGGCCGCGTCGTGCACTGAGCGCGCCGCGCCGGCTCACGGCGCAGCACGGAGGGCCGCCCTGTCGGGGCGGCCCTCCCGTCGTTTCGGCGACCCGCGCGTGCGTGAACACCACGCCATCGGCTTCGGTCGCTCCCACTGGTCGTTCTGGTGGGCCGGATTGTACCAGTTGCGTGGACCGAGCATTCCCCCGCCGCAGTCTCCGCCACTGTGGCGATGACGAAGCACACCGCGGCATGGTCGCCACAGGGTACGGCGGCAACGCGAACGCCCTGTCCGGTTGGCCAGCCCCCAGGATGAACTCCTGCTATGGCGAACGTGCGCTGCGGGCTTCACGAATGCGGATGGCACGAGGCCGGCTCGGCTCTTGCCGTCGTGTGACATGAGACCTGCTGTTTTTCGGATCACTGAGGAATCCACCCCATCCCAGCCGACCATGCGCCTGCGACTCCCGCTCCTCTTTGCTTCCCTACTCATCGCGTCCAGTGCGCTCGAGGCACAGGGCGGTTTCTTCACGTCCGGTACGCCTGATCAGGGCGGTGGTTTCCGAATCCGGCGGCAAGGCACAGACAGAGAGGTGCTCTATGGCACCCGGACCAGCCTGCAAGATTGCCGGCCGGGGAACGGCTGCCAGGCATCGGCCGATGCCGCCGGGTTCCACGGTGCCGGCTACCAGACGTTCACCATCGCCTACAGCGCCAGCAGCGGTGGGTCCATAGCCCTCAGCTGGAGCCCGTTCGGTTCCACCACCTACGCCCTTACCAACACCGGCAACACGTTCAGCGCCGTCATGTTCAACGTGCGGGGGTTCGGCACCAGCGAGTTCGTCGGGCTGCGCAACGTCCTGTTCAACGGGCTCGCAATCCCTGCGCTCGGCGATTTCACCTCCACAGGCACCGACAGCTACTTCGCCTTCTCCGGGGTCAATGCCATGAGCGACTTCACGATCACCGGTCAACTGGCGTTCGGCACGGCGGGGGGGAGCAACCCCGAAGATCAGCGGTTCGGGTTCTTCTACGGCAACTGCAACAACTCGCAGGGCACGGCCTGCGTGCCGCTCCCCACGGCCGCGGTCCCCGAGCCGGCCTCCGCGGCGCTGCTGGCCGCCGGCCTTGCCGGCCTGCTGGCCGTCGGTCGCCGTCGCCGCGAGACGGCATGAACCGGTAATCGGCGCGGTCCGCGCCTGAGTACTCCGCGCTGATGAACAACTCGGCGCCCCCACCCGATATGGTGGGGGCGCCGACGCGTTTCCGGGCTTGGCGCCGAGCGCGAGATGTGCACGTGCCCGGCGGCCAGAACACGGCGGACTCCACGGTCGCGCACCGCAGGTAGGGTCACGGCACCCGCTGCGTGTCGTCCGCACAGTCTGGCAGATCGTCGTGGTCGCGGAACCCTCCCCACGCGCTGTCCGGTTCATCCGCTCCCCGGAGATCCCATGCAAATCAGCCGCTGTGTCCCGGTATCACAAATGATGAATGTCGGCGTTGCCCTGCTTGGTGTGGCCCTCGTCAGTGCCGCCTGCGGCTCCTCCGGTGGTCCAGTGGCGCCCACGCCTCCGGCCACCGCAACCCCGGCCACCGCAACCCCGGCCACCGCAACCCCGCCCGCCGCAACCTCGGCCGCTGGCCCCACCCCCGAAGCGATTGCCGCCGCCAAGGCGTACAGCACGTCGATGGGCGGCCAGACGTTTCTCGTGCTGCACCGCGGGCGGGTGCTCGACGAGTCGTACACGAATGGCGGGAGCGCCGACCGCGTCCAACTGCTCGCCAGCGCCACCAAGGGCTTCACCGGCATGCTCGGCGCGATCGCCGCGGCCGACGGACT
>Ga0315899_10004347_pt1 | contig 15326 bp, 19 predicted proteins | sample LakEriMetagenome_2_FD_203518 | JGI IMG/M metagenome (GOLD analysis project Ga0315899, IMG submission 203518) | Freshwater fungal communities from buoy surface, Lake Erie, Ohio, United States - Buoy 4 MA112 | ecosystem: Environmental > Aquatic > Freshwater > Lake | place: USA: Lake Erie, Ohio... | reverse complement strand
TTTGTGGATCAGCTGGCTCAGGAAGCTCTTGGGCGCCAGCTCCGCCCGGTCGAGGCGGAGAGCGCGCGTTATTTTATCCGTGGTTATCTCTCGGCCATCCCCGTGGAGGGACCGGCAACACGCTTCACCTATGTTTGGGATGTTTTCGATGCATCGCGTCGGCGCATTCAGCGGGTTGAGGACGAAATCACCCTCTCCCGCCGCGCAGCGGACCCTTGGTCCTTGGCTGATGAGGCCCTGCTTGCCAGCCTCGCCTCCAAAAGCGCGGAAGATCTGGCAGGTCTGATTGCCATGCTGCCAGAAGCGCTTGCCAGCAGCCCCGCGACAGCCCCCGTCCAGTCCGCCCTGCTCGCGCAATAGGCCAGCTCTGCCGTTGCACAAGAGCTGTGATGAGGCGCGGACTCCTTATTGTTCGGGCCTGCCTTCCTTGCTAAGAGGCGCGCAGTCGCACGAAACGGGAATCGTCACATGGCCGATAAAATGAAGATTCTGGCTGGCAACTCGAATCGTGCGTTGTCCGATGCCGTGGCAGCCTATCTTGGCCTGCCTCTGTGCAAGGCGCAGGTGCGCCGCTTTGCGGACATGGAGATCTTCGTCGAGATCCAGGAAAATGTGCGTGGTGCCGATGCCTTCATTGTGCAGTCCACATCCTTCCCCACGAATGATCACCTGATGGAATTGCTGATCATGACGGATGCGTTGCGCCGTGCCTCCGCCCGCCGCATCACCGCCGTGGTCCCCTATTTCGGCTATGCGCGTCAGGATCGCAAACCCGGCCCGCGCACGCCCATCTCCGCCAAGCTTGTGGCCAATCTCATCACCCATGCCGGCGCTGATCGCGTGCTGACGGTTGACCTGCACGCCGGGCAAATTCAGGGCTTCTTTGACATTCCCACGGACAATCTCTTTGGCGCCCCTGTCATGGTGCGCGACATCAAGGAACGTCTTGATCTGAAGAATGTGATGGTGGTCTCGCCCGATGTCGGCGGCGTGGTGCGTGCACGCGCCCTTGCCAAGCGCATTGATGCGCCACTCTCCATTGTTGACAAGCGCCGCGAACGCGCAGGCGAATCCGAAGTGATGAATATCATCGGTGACGTGGAGGGCAAAAGCTGCATTCTCGTCGATGACATCGTGGATTCTGGCGGCACGCTGTGCAACGCAGCCGAAGCTCTGCTCGCCAAGGGCGCTAAGGATGTGCGCGCCTATATTACCCACGGCGTTTTGTCAGGCGGCGCGGTGGCACGCATCTCCGGCTCCAAGCTCAAGGAGCTTGTCGTCACCGACACGATTCAGCCAACAGAAGCCGTACGCGTTGCGCCGAACATTCGCGTGATTTCGATTGCCCCGCTGATTGGCGAGGCAATCGCCCGTACTGCACGTGAAGAAAGCGTTTCCAGCCTCTTCGACTGATCAATCACCGATCAGCTTCTTCACCCTCGCCACGAATTCGGGCGGCGCGGTGACGATGAGTTCGGTCAGCTCATTCAGCTCTTTGTAGTTGCGCGGCGAGATGGCAAGGCCACGCTTCTTCGCATCGGCCAGAAAAGCCTCATCTTTCACCATCGCGTCGAAGGCATCACGCAGGGCCGCCACACGATCCGCCGGAACGCCGGGACCAACCGCGAGGCCTCGCGCATGGGGCGTGCCCGCTGCAAGGAATTCAGCAATCTTCTTGCTCTCGCCCTGCGACAATTCAATGAGCGTAGGCACATCGGGCAGTTCCGGCATCCGCTTCAGCGTGAATTGCACGGGAACATAAACGCGCTTGTCCTGCACCCAGTTGCTCGGTGCAAGGCTCTCCCAGGCGACAACCCAGCCAGCAATCTCGCCACGCTCCATCGCAATGTTCAGAGAGCCGCCTGTCGGATAGCCCGGAATAACGCGGAACTTCGCGTCCATGGATTCCTTCAGAAGCGCCGCCCATTGGAAGCTCAGATGCGAGCGGCCCATGGAGCCCAAGACAAATTCCCTCGACTTCAGCTCATCCAGCGATTTGCCGGGAGAGGTGTGCCAGATGGCGAGCATCTGGCTGATCTGGTCATAGGCGCCAAGCCACTGGAATTTGCGCGAGTCGAACCGGACCCCTTCACCTTGCAGCTTTTCAATCAGTGGCAAGGAATGCGTGAGCAGCAGCTTCGTCCCATCCTGCGGAGCAACATTGTAGAGGAAGTTGGCCGCCGTCGCGCCAGCGGCGCCCGGCATATGCTCCACGACGATGTTGGGTTTGCCAGGAATGAAGCGGCTGAGATGTTCCGCCACAAGGCGCCCATAAAGATCATAGCTGCCACCGGGACCGGTGCCCATCACGAGGGAAATCGAACGGCCCTTGTAGAAATTCTCGACAGCGGACTGGGCCAGCGCTACGCCCGACCAGCATAGACCAGCGACAAGAGCCAGAGATTGGGTAAGACCCCGCAGCATATTCCCCTCCTGAGCCATCACCTTAATGGTGACCGATTGAGCGATTACTTAGGCGCAGGCCGAGGGCGGGGCAAGGCTGAGCTATTCAACCTCCTGTGACGTCGGCAATGGCGCCCATGTTGCCTCGCGCGGCCAAGGCCGCTATAAGCCGCCCCGACCCGCCCGTTTCCGACACCCCTGGAGGCGTGGGCGGGTTTTATCTTTGTAAGAAGGACCAACGACATGGCCGAGATCAAGACTCTCGTGGCCGCGGTCCGCAGCGGGACAGGCAAGGGGGCCGCCCGCAGCGTTCGCCGTGAAGGCCGTATTCCAGCCGTCATCTATGGTGGTGGCGCATCTGCGGAGGGCATCACCCTCGACTACCGCGAGCTGAACAAGCTCATCTATGCGGGCCACTTCCTGACGACGATTTTTGACATCGACATCAATGGCCGCAAGGAACGCGTCATTCCGCGTGACTATCAGCTCGATGTTGTGCGCGACACGCCTCTGCACATCGACTTCCTGCGCCTGCGCCCGGGTTCGTCGCTGCGCGTTGAAGTACCCGTCCACTTCCTCAACGCGGAAACCTCGCCTGGCATCAAGAAGGGTGGCACGCTCAACATCGTGCTGCACAAGATCGCCATGCGCGTTCCCGCTGATGCGATCCCAGAAGCGATCTCGATCGACCTCGCCAAGGCAGACATCAACGCATCGATTCATATCGACGACGTGCAACTGCCTGAAGGCTGCAAGCCGATGAACCATGGCAAGGATCGCAACTTCACGATCGCCACCATTGTGCCGCCGAAGCAGTCGAAGGAAGAGGCAGCTCCCGCTGCAGCTGCCGCCCCTGCCGCTGCTGCACCTGCCAAGAAGTAACTTGCTTCACATGCTCCCGCCCCTCCGGGCGGGAGCTTTCTTTTAGCTGCGGGCAAGGCCCATGCTTCTCTTTGTCGGCCTCGGCAATCCCGGAAAATCCTACGCAGGCAATCGCCACAATATCGGCTTCATGGCCGTGGACGAAATTGCGCGTACGCATAACTTCCCACCCTTCCGCGCAAAGTTCCAAGGTCTCGCCAGCGAAGGCGCGGTCGGGTCTGAACGCGTGATCCTGCTCAAGCCCACGACCTATATGAATGAGTCTGGCCGCAGCGTCGGCGAAGCCACAAAATTCTACAAGATCGCCCTCAAAGACATCATCGTCTTTCATGATGAGCTTGATCTCGCCGCTGGCAAATTGCGCGTGAAGATCGGCGGCGGTAATGCAGGCCATAATGGCTTGCGCTCCATCACCGCGCATCTCGGCAATGACTATAAGCGCGTGCGCCTCGGCATTGGTCATCCCGGCGACAAGGCGTTGGTGCATAACCATGTACTGAGCGACTTCGCAAAGTCGGAGCAACAAGGCTGGGTCGGTGCACTCAATGACGCCATCGCGCGCAATGCGGAGGTGCTTGCGCGCGGCGATGATCCCGGCTTCCAAAACAAAGTGCATCTGGCGATGGCCGCAGCTGGTTTTTCGAGCGAGTGAATTAGCGTTCAAGCCACATGACCGCAATGCGCGGATCGGCAGAAAAAGTCACTCGCGTAAACTCAACGCGAGCGCGTGGAAATTCACACAGAGCTTGCACGCCGGTCGCGGAGACGCGCATCCGCCATGTTTGACGCTCAAGCGGTCGCGGTTCTGCAAATACCCGACGCATCAATATAGCGAGATTGGATCCGCCCTCCGGATCACGAATGCTACGATAACGCAACAGATCAACATCAACTTCGCGCGCCATTGCCACAAGCCTTTGCGGCTCGCGATAATCAGAGAAATCAGACCAAAGAGCATCATGCGCCGCGAATGGCTGATGTGTGAGATCAATCGCGTTACCCGAAGCAATTGCACAGGAGAAGGCAGTTAGCTCAGCAGCATCTTGCGGCAATGGTGTTGAAGGTGACTCTGCAAAGAACAACAGTCGATAAAAGGCCATCTCGGCAAGCGCGGCCGTCACATTTTCAGCAGCATAAAAAACGCCCTCTGTCTTTCCTGCTGCACGAAAACACGAGCCATGGGGATAGGGAGAGTCGTAACGAAATGGTGTTGAGAGCAGCAAATCCAGATGGCGGCATTCGAGCGGAATGGCGGGTTTGGTTTGCTCCAGTAACAACTCCAGCAAATCTTGCTCTGCAAGCGAGTCGACGAGCTTCAATGTTGAGACTTGGTGTTGCGCCTCAACAAGACGCCATACCTTGCCGCTATAGGTCTTTTGTTCAGATGACAGCGCGTCGCGCATCCAAATAGGCAACGACATTCACGAGACCCGCAATGGTTTGAATTGAATCCAATGGACGCGCAGCAAGAGCGCTGTTCTCATTCGCGAGCCACGCACGCGCAACAGCAGCATCACCACCGACAATGGCATCAAGCGAGCGAAAGAGGCGGATGAACAGCAAAGCAAGCTCGAAAGACTTGGAAGATGGGTCCAACTGATATTCAGCGCGCCGCATCCGCGAAACGGTCGGCTCACTCAGCCCGATAACTGTGCCAAGTTGACGACCGCTAAGGCCAAGCTGCTCACCAGCACGCAGCACCGCTTTAGTGACAACTGCACCCTGATCTGGTCGGAGTTTGGCTTGAGGCTGGAGCATCGGCCCTTTCCTTCTATAGAAGATATAGGTCCGATTTCTTTTCTTGGAAAGCCCCTACGCCGCCGCCCCGCAGCACTTTTTGAACTTCTTGCCAGACCCGCAGGTGCAAGGATCATTGCGGCCGACTTGGGCGCCCTTCACGATGGTCTTGCCCTTGGGCTTCACGCCTTCAACGAAATACCAGCACTGGTCCTTGTCATCGAAACGGAAGCTTGAGCGCTCGTAATGGGTCTCGCGCGTGCCGGCGCGGGTGAAATGGGCGGTGAATTCAACAATGCCGGTTTTGTCACCGGGCTGGCCAGCTTCCGTCTCGTTGATGTCGAGGCCGTTCCACTGGCTCTCCTTCGACCACGCTTCCAGCGAGCCACGATCCATATCGTGACGCTGCTCCGGCGCGACCGTCTGGAACAGATAGTCGATATTGCCGACCGCGAAGGCGGTATAGCGCGAGCGCATCAGGGCTTCGGCGGTCGGCGCCTTGGCCTTGCCTTCGACATAAGGTTGGCAGCACTCCGCATAAGAGAGCTGGGTGGCGGCCGACTTGCGGCAGGGGCAGATCATAGTCATGCGCGCAGTTAAGGCATGTCGGGGGATGGGGGCAAGGGCTCAAGGCCAATCAAATCCACAGGCCCTTTCAGGACAGAGTGGGTCAATACTCGCTCAAGCCGATCCCCAAAGCCGCTCAGCCCATTCCCACTGCGAGAACTCCTCCGGCGACGCTCTAGACGCCAATAGCCGACTGATCAGAGTTGCAATCCAATCGGCCGCTTGAATGGTTTGATAAAGATTGCTCTCAACATGGAACGGCGGCTCGATGAGTGACCGCGCTGATCGTGCCCCAAACATTGTCTTTTTGGCCGTCTCCAAGAGTCTTGCACGGCTCGCATGTTGGTCGAGAATAATCAGACAATACTCATTGCGCGCTGAGCAGAATTGATCGATTTGCATGATGCTACGCGCAAGCACGGAATCATAAAGCCCTTCAGCATTGCTTGCTTCAGGCGATCTGTGTTTGAGCGTCCCGCAATAAAAGAGGCGGCCACCTTTTCGCGAGATGTGATTTATGAGCCGACCCATCGCTTGCTGCAAATTCGGGTATTTCTGGAAATTACGAGTCGTGAGAAGCCTTGCACCCTTCTTCTCCCAAGTCGCAGCCTGAGCCCCCGCAGCTTCGATCTCGGCAGAAAACAGATTTTGCTTTTGCTGCAAAACCAGGTTGCGAAGCTACGCGTCTCCTCATGCGGGAGAATGAATCCGGCCAATCCAAAAACAGGGCTCTGGCAGAACCTCGGATCGGAGCGAGAGACATAAGGCCCGACATGGCCGAACTCATCTAAAAAGACCAAAAACATGAGAGGCTCAAAAACGACTCAGAAACACGGAAGCCCGCACCAATGGTACGGGCCCCGGAACGAGTGACGAGGCAAATGGCCTCGTCCTCCAGCGCCAATAATACCCAAGCTACGCGCGTCAGCAACATCAAACTGGGCCTTGGCAATGCTCTCCCTTGCCTTTTGCGCCCCTTGGCCCCATACGGCTGACCAACAGGCGCTTGGCGCCGCTCCTTGAGAATTACCGGTGCATCATGGGCTTTAAATGCGGCATTGTCGGCCTGCCGAATGTAGGCAAATCGACCCTTTTCAACGCGCTGACCCAGACGGCAGCGGCGCAGGCAGCCAACTATCCCTTCTGCACCATTGAGCCCAATGTCGGTGATGTCGCTGTGCCGGATAAGCGCCTTGAGGCGCTGGCGGCCATTGCAGCCTCGAAAGAAATCATTCCCACCCGCCTCACCTTCGTGGACATTGCGGGCCTCGTGCGCGGCGCCTCCAAAGGCGAAGGGCTTGGCAATCAGTTCCTTGCCAATATTCGCGAATGCGATGCCATCGCCCATGTTGTGCGCTGTTTCGAAGACAGCGACATCACCCATGTCGAAGGCAAGATCGACCCGATCAACGACATCGAGACCATCGAGACAGAGCTGATGCTGGCTGATCTTGAGAGCCTCGAAAAGCGCGTCGGCCCGCTCGAAAAGAAAGCCAAGGGCGGCGACAAGGAATCGAAGGAACTGCTCGACCTGATGATGCGCTGCCTCATCCCCCTGCGCGAAGGCAAGCCCGCGCGTGCAGCTGGCATCAAGCCGGAAGAGCGCAAGGCTTTTGCCTCGCTGGGTCTGCTCTCCTCAAAGCCCGTCCTTTATGTCTGCAATGTCGAGGAAGCCTCTGCAGACAAGGGCAACAGCTTCTCGGACAAGGTGAAAGAGCGCGCGGCAGCCGAAGGCGCGGCCGCTGTTGTCGTCTCGGCCAAGATCGAAAGCGAGATCGCCATTCTGCCGCTTGAGGACCAGAAGGATTATCTCGAAGCAGTCGGGCTCGAGGAGCCGGGCCTCAACCGCGTCATTCGTGCGGGCTATGACCTTTTGCATCTTGTGACCTATTTCACTGTCGGCCCCAAAGAGGCCCGCGCCTGGACGATTGAAAAGGGCACACGCGCACCGCAAGCCGCCGGCGTTATCCATACGGATTTTGAAAAGGGCTTCATTCGCGCCGAAACCATTGGCTATGACGACTATGTGACCCACAAGGGCGAGACGGGCGCGCGCGAAGCTGGCAAATTCCGACTCGAAGGCAAGGACTATGTGGTGCAGGACGGGGACGTGCTGCATTTCCGCTTCGCCAACTAACCGCAGCGTCCAAGCCATCACCATTGACCTTTCGTGAAAGAGATTGTTCCCTGCCATCATGGTGATGTCCGCAACAACCACGAGCCGCCGCTGGAGCCTGCCCAACATCCTCACTTATGGGCGGGTCGTTGCCGTGCCGATTGTAGCGGCTCTGCTCTTCTATCCGGATGAACATTGGGCGCGCTGGACGGCGCTGGGCGTCTATTCCGCTGCTGCCATTACGGATTTCTTCGACGGCTATCTGGCACGCATCTGGTCGCAGCAATCTACCCTCGGCCGTATGCTTGACCCGATTGCCGATAAGCTCCTCGTCGCCGCCACGCTGATGATGCTGATTGCTGACCGCGCCATCACCGGCTTTTCGATCTGGGCGGCGCTCATCATTCTGTGCCGCGAAATTCTTGTGTCCGGCATGCGCGAATTTCTGGCAGAGCTGCGCGTCAGCCTGCCGGTTTCCACTGTCGCGAAGTGGAAAACAACTGTGCAGCTCCTAGCGCTTGGTTTTCTGATCGCTGGCCCGGCGGGAGATGAGGTTTTGCCGGGGAATACCATGATTGGCCTCACCCTCCTCTGGGCAGCTGCCATTCTCACCCTTTATACGGGCTGGGACTATCTGCGCGTCGGCCTGAAATATGTTGAGGACTGACACCATGAAGGCGGTCTATTTCGCATGGGTGCGTGAGCGCATCGGCAAGACCGAGGAAGATATCGCGCCGCCTGCGGACGCACGCACCGCTGGCGATGTTCTGAACTGGCTCATCACGCGCGGCGAAGAATATGCTTACGCCTTCGAAAATCCCAAAGTCATCCGCATCGCGCTTGATCGCACGCATGTCAAACATGACACGCCCCTCGGTGATGCGCGCGAGATTGCTTTCTTCCCGCCGATGACGGGAGGCTAAAGTGCTGCGCACCATCCGCGTTCAGCACGAAGATTTTGATGCAGCGCTTGAAAGCGCAAAGCTCACCAAGGGCCGCACAGATATTGGCGCAGTCGTCACCTTTGCGGGCCTGTGCCGCGATGAAGGCGGCAAGCTCGCAGCGCTCGAACTCGAACATTACCCCGGCATGGCAGAAGAAGAGATCGGCCGTGTCGTTGATCAGGCGATTGAACGCTGGCCCTTGCAAGGTGTGACCGTCATTCATCGCTTCGGGAAGATCGAGCCCGGCGCCCAAATCGTTTTGGTCGTCACCGCCTCCTCCCATCGCATCGCGGCTTTTGAAGCCGCGACCTTCCTGATGGATTACCTCAAAACCCGCGCCCCTTTCTGGAAGAAAGAACACCACAAAGACGGTACGGCGGGTGATTGGGTTGAGGCGAAAGATGCAGATGACGAGGCGGCGAGCCGCTGGCGCAAATAAAACCGCCGATCCACGTTTCCGCAGTCCGGCGGTCAAACTCTCACCCGGTCTCAACGCATCAAGCGTTCACAGCTGCCGTGTAATCTTCGATCAGCGTGCGCGAGATATTGCCCGGCGTGAACTTGTAGGGGCCCACTTCTGACACTGGGGTCACTTCAGCGCCTGTGCCGCAGATGAAGCATTCGTTCATGCTTGCGAGCTCTTCCGGCATGATGCGGCGTTCAACGACTTCGATGCCGCGCGCTTTCGCAAGACCAATCACCGTGCGACGGGTAATGCCATCAAGGAAGCAATCTGCAATCGGCGTGTGGATCGCGCCATCCTTGGTGAAGAAGATATTGGCGCCGGTGCATTCAGCCACACGGCCCTGCCAATCAAGCATCATGGCATCCGCATAGCCTTTGCGCTCAGCGCGGTGCTTGGAGATGGTGCAAATCATGTACAGACCCGCAGCCTTTGACTGGCAGGGAGCCGTCATCGGATCAGGGCGGCGATACTCAGCGATATCGAGCTTGATGCCGCGCATCTTCTCATTCACGTCGAACATGCTCGGCCAATCCCACACGCAGATCGCGACATTGATCGTCGCATGTTGGGCGGCGACCGCCATCATCTCGCTGCCGCGCCACGCGACCGGGCGTACATAGCAATTCTGGAAACCGTTCTTGTCCACCACAAGCTGCTTGGCAGCATCCAGCTCAGCCACGCTGTAGGGGATGGTGAAGTCGAGGATTTCAGCCGACTTGTGGAAGCGCTCGGAATGCTCTGTGCTCTTGAAAATCTTGCCATTATAGGCGCGCTCACCCTCAAACACGCAGCTGCCATAATGCAGGCCATGCGAGAGTACGTGCAACTTGGCGTCCTTCCACGGCACAAGCGCGCCGTTCATCCAGATGTATCCATCGCGCTGGTCAAAAGGAAGGACTGACATGGATCTCGCTCCTGCGGCGGCGGCTCAAAAATGCCCGTTTTCCGCCCCGTTTCGTGTTTTCTCGGGCCTTGACGAGTAACAACCAACCTGAAATATGTCAATATAGCTGACATAACGGGCGAGCCTGTCGATGGTATCAGCCGTGCAAAAGGCAGAAGGTCGGCCGGGCGCGGGCAAGGAAGCCCCGGAGCCCATGTTCGACCTCATCGAACTGCTGTTCTTCGCCTATCGCGATTTCGTGGGCGATCCCGACCGTTTGCTTGAAAGCATCGGCTTTGGTCGCGCGCATCACCGTGTGCTGCATTTCGTGGATCGCCAGCCCGGCCTCACCATTGCCGAATTGCTGGATATTCTACGCATCACCAAACAAAGCCTGTCGCGGGTGCTCAAGGAGCTGCTCGATCAGGATTATGTGGAGCAGCGCGCGGGCGTGAGTGATCGCAGGCAGAGACGTCTCTTCCCCACCGCCAAGGGTCGGCATCTGGCGCAGCAACTCGCTGTCCTTCAGACCGAACGTTTCGTGCGCGCCCTTGGCCCGCTAGGGCCGGATGCGCGGCAAAATGCGATTGAGTTTTTGCTGAATATGATCGACCCGCAAGAGCGGGAAAAAGTTTCGCGCCTCGTCTGGGGCACGACACCGCAATTGCGACACAGGGGCAGCCCATGAATAAAAGCGCGCCCCCTGCTGATGACGCGCCCCATCTGCTGCTCGTGGATGATGACCGGCGCATCCGCACCTTGATGTCGCGCTATCTGGGCACGCAGGGCTATCGCGTTACCACGGCACAAGATGCTGCCGATGCACGTCGGCACATGCAGAGCTTTGCATTCGATCTCATCATTCTGGATGTGATGATGCCGGGCGAGAATGGATTCGATTTTGCAGTGTCGCTTCGCAAGGACTCACAAATTCCGATTCTGATGCTCACCGCACGTTCCGAAACCAGTGACCGCGTGCGCGGCCTCGAAGCTGGCGTTGATGATTATCTCTCAAAGCCCTTCGACCCCAAGGAATTGTCGCTGCGCATCGGCTCAATCCTGCGCCGAACGGCAGCACAGCCAGCTCCCGATACTCCCATTCTCACCAATGTCCGCTTTGGCGATTTCAGCTTTGATGTCGAACGCGCTGAATTGCGACAGGGTGATGAGCCTGTACGCCTAACCGATCGCGAGCGCTTCATGCTCAAGCTGCTCGCGCAATCACCGGGCGAAGCCGTGTCGCGTGAAGCGCTGGCAGGAGATGGGCAGCCAGGAAATGAGCGCACCATTGATGTGCAAATGAATCGCCTGCGCCGCAAGATTGAGCTTGATCCTGCCAATCCGCTTTATCTGCAAACAGCACGCGGTGCGGGCTACAGACTCGTGGTGGACCGATGAGCGAGACCACGAGCCGTTTTCCTGTGTTGCGGTCCGGCCCCATTCAACGCTGGCGTTTGCGCTGGCAGGTCTTTAGTCGCTGGCTGGCAGCTTTTATGCCGAAGGGGCTTTATGCGCGGTCACTTCTGATCGTCATTCTGCCCATGGTGATCCTGCAATCCGTGATTGCCTATTTCTTCATGGAGCGTCACTGGCAGACCGTGACTTTCCGCTTGTCAGCTGGCGTTGTACGCGACATTGGCGCGGTGATGGATCTCTATCCCATGCTGCCGGAAGAAACGCGCCGCGAAGAATTGCGCCGCATTGCTGCGACCCGCTTGCAGCTTGATGTGCAAATCCTGCCGAGGCAGGAATTGCCGCCGCCACTGCCCAAGCCTTTCTTCTCGCTGCTGGACAGTGCCCTGTCGCGCGAGTTGGGGCGACAAATCCGCCGTCCCTTCTGGATTGATACGGTGGGGCGCTCGAACCTCGTTGAAATCCAGATCCTGCTTGATCAGGGTGTGCTGCGCGTGCTGGCGCATCGCAATTCGGCTTATGCATCCAACTCCCACATTTTCCTGGTGTGGATGCTGGGCACGTCGCTTGTTCTGCTCGGCGTCGCAGTTGCCTTCTTGCGCAATCAGATCCGTCCTATCCTGCGTCTCGCCACTGCAGCGGAGGATTTCGGCAAGGGGCGTGAACTTGATTTCCGCCCGCAAGGCGCGCGTGAGGTGCGACAGGCGACTTACGCTTTCTTCGAAATGAAGCGCCGCATTGGGCGCAGCATCGAGCAGCGCACCGCCATGCTCAATGGTGTGAGCCATGACCTGCGCACCATTCTCACCCGCTTCAAACTTTCCCTCGCCTTGCTGGACGACGGACCTGAGAAGGACGAGCTGCTGAAAGATGTCGAAGAAATGCAGCGTATGCTCGAAGCCTATCTCGCTTTCGCGCGTGGCGATGCAGGCGAAGCGGCGTCTCCCACGGATATTGGCGCGCTGCTGGAAGAATTGAAGGCAGATGCCGAGCGCCACGGCCATGCAACTGAAATTCGCATCGCGGGCGAGCCTGTCGTGACGGTGCGGGCGGATGCTTTCAAGCGCTGCCTGTTCAATCTCGTCAGCAATGCGCAGCGCTATGGCGACCGCATCGAGATTGAGGCCATGCGCGACCAGCGTTTTCTCACCGTGAATGTCGATGATGATGGGCCAGGCATCCCGCCTGAAAAACGTGAAGAAGTGTTCCGCCCCTTCTTCCGTCTCGATGAAGCGCGCAATCAGGACGAGGGCGGGACCGGTCTTGGCCTCGCCATCGCCCGTGATATTGCGCGTTCCCATGGCGGCGACATCATTCTCGGCCAAAGCCCCATGGGTGGCTTGCGAGCAAGTGTGCGCGTGCCTGTGTGATCAGTGGTCGTTGCGCCCCTGAATCATCCAGGCCAATGCAAAACCAGCAGCGGCCGCAATGAGCAAAGAGCCGATGGGCTGGCTCTGCACACTGTCACGAATGGCACGCGTGCCCTGATCATAATAGCGCTCGCCCATCTCCATGGCCTGATCGGTCATGTCGCGCGCTGTATCCTTGGCACGCCCATAGGTATTTTGCACCTGCCCCGCAGCCTGATCGAGCATGCCACGCGAACGCGTTTCATTGTCGCCGGTGAGTGATCCAACAGCCTCTTCGCCACGACCATACAAATCGCGGCCCGCACCCTTGATGCGATCGGTATCCATTTTGCGCTCCTCATTCAGACCGAAGTCTTGAGGCAAACGCGAAGCGAAGGTGGACGTTCCTGCGAAGGCGCTTCTGGCTCAGGTCATCTCAAGATCATCATCGCGCCGCTCGGCACGATGGCGCACGCGCTCGCCCAAGCTGCGCGGCACATCGAGCGCTGCTCGTGCGAGCGAGCGCAACGGCGTTGCCAGACGATTGAGATCTTCCACGCGCGCAACAATCTGCCCGCCCCGCGTCAGTTCGCGGTCGAGCGCAGCCATGGTGCGCGACTGATCAGGATCTTGATCATGCAGCCACACATCAAGCACACGTGTCCAGGCGAGCGCGAGACCCTGCAGCTTGATCGCGCCCAGCGTGCCTTCGCTGTCAATCTCGGCAGCTTCCAGCATGAAGCGCATCGCATTGACGACTTCGCGATTAAGCGCGGCAGCTGACAAGGGATCACGCCGAACCCAATCCATGATGCCCTCAAGCCCACGCTTGTAAGGTGCCATCGCGTCGAGACGGCGCATGAGCACATCGAAGAGCCGATCCTTGGCAGGCTCACCCATCAGGTCGTCGCTGGTGCCTTCCAGCACGATGCGGTCAATGCGCTTTGTGAAGCCGGCAAGCACAGCCCCCTTTGAGGGGAAGTGATCGCGAAATTGCGCCAGCGAGATCTCGGCTCGGCGCGCAATATCGTTGATGGTAATATCTTCGAAGGCGCGTTCGCCCGCCAGCTCCATCAGCGCATCAATGATGCGGTTGCGGATATCAGCAGGCATAGCGGTCGCAGTCGCGGTGTCAGTGGCCATGTGGGGCTCCCATCATTGCCTCTATCTAGGCCTGCGAGGGCGCCACGCCAAGCTGGTGGGACATTTAGCCCGATAATTCCCCCGCACGCCGCTTGGCGGCCGCCACAGCCCGCCCCATGAGCTCTGTGAGCCCCTCTGGCCCCATCAGCACCTCAAGGGCCGCTGCAGTCGTGCCGCCGGGCGAGGTGACATTCTTGCGCAACTGCGCGGCGCTGGTCCCCGGCTCGCGGAAAAGAAGCTCGCCCGAACCCTCGATTGTTGCCCGCGCCAGCTTGAGAGCGACATCGGCAGGCAGACCGGCCTGTTCGCCCGCCGCCGCCATGGCCTCGACCAGATGAAACACATAGGCCGGGCCTGACCCTGAGACAGCCGTTACAGCGTCGATCAAAGCTTCATCATCGACCCACACAACCTGCCCGATGGCCTGCAGCAAGGCATCTGCCATGGCGCGTTGCGCGGGCGTGGTGGCTGCATTGGCCGCAACGCCGGTAATGCCACGCCCCACCGCTGCAGGCGTGTTGGGCATGGCACGCGCCACCGCCTTAGCTGGAAGGCGCGCGGTGATATTGCCGATCGTCTTGCCAGCAAGGATCGACACGACGAGCGTGTCAGCGCCCACCATGGGCGCAATGCCGGGCGCCGCTTCATCGAGCATTTGCGGCTTGATCGCAAGCACGAGAACTTGCGGCGCTGCCACAGTTGCAACAGGCGGATTAAGCGCCACGCCATGCCTGACGCAGAGCGCCGTCATCTCATCCCCCGCAAAGGGATCCATCACGGTAACAGCCCTGCCTGCAAGGCCCAGCGAGAGCCATCCCTGCAACATGGCGCCACCCATCTTGCCTGCGCCAACCAGTACAAGAGAGGTTGGGAGAGAAGCTGTGCTCACGCTTCGCCTGCCGTTTCAAACAAGGCCGCATCCAGTGCTTCGCGCGCATTACGCCCGGCCCAAATGACGAACTGGAACGCCTGATAATAACGCTCACAAGCGCTGATCGCTGCCTGCAGCACCGCCTCGCATTGTGAACGGCTGGCTTCAGCGCCACCAGCCAGCAACATGGCATGGCGGAAGATGATCACGCCTTCCTTCTCCCAGAGGCCGAAATGACCAACCCACAACTGCTCATTCACGATGGAAACGAGGTTGAGAATTTCGGCGCGGCGGCGATCATTAAACTTGATGTCAAAGGCGCAGCCAACATGCAGCGCCTCAAGATCCGGCAGCCAGGTGAAGGCCACATGATAATCGGTCCAGCCACCAGTGACGGAGATCGAGATCTCGTCATCAGCCTCGCGATCGAAGGACCAATGGTTCAGCGAAGCCATCTGTTCAACCACATCCACCGGATTGGCGGAGCGTTGGGCTTCGGTCTCAATCATCGACATCGTCGGTTTTGCCTCAGTGCAGGGTCTCTAACGCGAG
>Ga0315899_10004346_pt1 | contig 15330 bp, 11 predicted proteins | sample LakEriMetagenome_2_FD_203518 | JGI IMG/M metagenome (GOLD analysis project Ga0315899, IMG submission 203518) | Freshwater fungal communities from buoy surface, Lake Erie, Ohio, United States - Buoy 4 MA112 | ecosystem: Environmental > Aquatic > Freshwater > Lake | place: USA: Lake Erie, Ohio... | reverse complement strand
CAGGGATATCTGTGTTGCACTCGTAAGTGTAAGAGTTATTCTGCTCATCAAAAGAAGGTGCAGTTTCATCGATTACGGTGATAACCTGAGTTTCAACTGTTTCATTCTGGCAGTTGTCATAAGCACGGAACGTACGGTGAATGGTGTAGTTCTGTGGGCATGAACCAGGCATGATAGCTTCGCCGAATGCTACATCTACTTCGCTATCGCAATTGTCAACAGCAACAGGGTATTCTACAGGAGGGATAGCATCGCTGCAGCTGATAGTCATATCCTGTGGGAAGCTTACAAATTCAGGAGCAGTAGTGTCTTGAACCTGTGTCGTGCGAGTAGCAGTTGCTACGTTGTCGCAGTAGTCAGTAGCAACCCATGTGCGGATAATCTCATAAGTCTCAGGGCAGTCGTCGTCTTGACCAACGTATTGCTCAGAGTAAGTGATAACCACTTCGTGTTCGCAGTTGTCAGAACCGGTAACACCGCCGTCGTTGTTCAGAATAACTTCAGAGCACTCTAAGGTGTTGTTTTCAGGAAGACCAACAAATACGGGAGCAGTAGTGTCGAGGATTGAAATGTATTGCTCAGTTTCAGCTGAGTTACCACACTCATCAGTAGCACGGTAAACGCGGTGCAATACACCCAAGCAACCACCTGAGTTCAGGGTTTCTTCGATAACCACTACAGTAGCCTGACCGCAATTGTCGCTGGCAGGAATGATAGCAGGAATCTGGTCACACTCGATGTGAGCATAGAATTCATAAGGATCGAACGTTGGAGCGGTTGTATCCTGAACGTGGATTGTCTGTGTATACGTTTCAGTGTAGTTTTGGCACTGATCGTAACCGTACCATGTGCGGATCAACGTGTAGTTTGATGGGCAGTTGCCATCGTTACGCTCTTCGTTGTAAACCAATGTTGGGTTCTCATCGCAGTTGTCTACGATTGATACACCAGCAGCAGCAGGAACAGCGTCACACTCAACAGTGATTTCACCGGCAGGCAAGTTGCCCATTACAGGTGCTGTAGTATCAACGATAGTGATAACCTGAACGCAGTTAGAGCGATTGCCGCAGATGTCGGTAGCCGACCAAGAACGAGTAATAGTAGAGTAGCAAGGGCCGCCCTCAGCAACTTCGCCGAGGTATTGAATGGTCACATCACCTGTGCAATTGTCAAGAGCGATAAGATCAGTCGCTGCTGCAGGAACTGCATCAGAACACTCCATAGTGAACGACTCAGGACAGTTGCTGAATACAGGAGCTGTAGTGTCTTCAACAACGATTTGTTGTGAAGCGATGGTAGCGCGACCGCATCCGTCAACGGCACGGTAGAAGTAAGAGAATGAAGTATTGTGGATACAATCTTGATCCAGTGAAGGCTCACAAGCTACGTCAACGTTCACGTCGCCATGACCGCTGATGTGTTCGTTGTTTGAGAATCCTTCGTAAGTGAACCAACCTGACAAACCGTTTTCGCAGTTTTTGTTGTTAGCACCAACACCGATTTGGAATCCGAAGTAGTAGTTATTTGGGAGGTGATACAAGTAAAGTACATCACCGGCCAAATCACCGGCACCGGTCATTGTGGAGAATCCACCAACCAATTCGTAGTAATTCCAATCCTGGTGGTTGTTCGTAGCGCAAGCCAGCATCAAGTCGTTCTTATAGTTACGACCTTGACCAGCCCATGCAGCCCAATCTGCTTTGTTTTCAAACCACAGGTCAACGATGAATTGTTCGTTGGCGTTCATGGTGTTTACAACAGTACCATAGAAATGTGCAGTACCATCAGCGAATTGGTCGAAGTGACCGCCGTTAGCATCAAATACGAAGTTTGCACCGGAAGCAGAAGAAAGTGTAGGCAACCATACGGCCCAGTCAGCACCGGGACCAAATGCAGTTGTAGCGACACACTCGCTTTCTCTTTCACCGGTATTGCTTTGCCAGTTTTCGATTGACGTTTCGCCGCTGCATGCATCAACTGCAGTTACAGCCTGGAAACCTGGACGTTCTTCCAGACACTGAACAGTGATTTCGCTGTCGAGACCGATGATTGCAGGTCCTTGTGTGTCTTGTGAAGTAATGATTTGCGTGCAAACTTCAACGAGATTACCTACCGAGATAATCCAAGTGCGCGAAATCACCTTACCGCATGGCGTGCAAGAGATTAAAGCGTCTTCAAAGTTGACGTTTACGTGTTCTAGACAGAATTCACCGCTGATCTCCGGTACGCCGGTGTATTCGAGGTCTCCTTCCTCACCGCATTCTACGGTAACGTCAGCAGGACAGCCTACACTTAATGATAGTTCACATGGAACGTCATTGTTTTGGCCGCCATCACAAACGCCGAGGGCATCACCATGATTCAGGTGTGCTTCTACCGCGGATGGGTTAACATAGATGGTGATTGATCCACCGTTGCCGAGTTGATGGCAGATGGCTACAGTATTTTCACCATTGTCATCATCGTCATCGTCATCATCGTTGTGGGCATCGTCGTCGCCATCATCACTGTCATCTCCGTCGTTGTCATCGCCGTCGTTATTACTATCACCCGAATCATCATTGCTGCGTAATTCAGAGGATACAGAAGCAGAAGCAGTACTGTCGGATTGGGCCTTAGCATAGGACCCACCCCACAACAAAATCATAAAAGAGAAAAACAATGCCTTGAGAGCATTCAGGAAACGGGCATTGAAGATTTCAACGCCGCCAACAAAGGCTGTGCACGAATTCGTAAAGAAATTCATCTTGTTTAGTTTTTAGTTTGACAAATGTTTAAGAATTTGTCTCAATAGGGGAAAGACGTAATTCAGTTCTAGCCCGACAAAGATATGGTAGAGTTAGACGAAAAAGCAAATAATTTCGATAAATTTTTTCAATATTGAGATTCAGGGATTTAGCTACTCTGAATTATGTAAGGCCGCAAGGGGGTGTTATTGTTGGGAATAAGGGAAGGTTGGAGTTTTTTCGGGTTTTCGATGAAATTAGGTGTTACACCCGCAAAAGACCACTCGTTGGGGCGAGAATGCTTATGCTATTTTTGGTTCATGAAATATCTTACTGTTGTTGCAATCGCGCCATTGCGCAAAGAGGCGTCAGATCGCAGCGAAATGGTCAGTCAGGCCTTGTATGGCGAGCAGTTGGAGGTGCTGGAGAAGCAAGAGAAGTGGGCATTAGTAAGGCTCCAGAACGATGGCTATGAAGGCTGGATGGATACCAAACAATTTGCTCCGCTTTCAGCTGGTTGGAGCGGGACGTTGTTGACAGCGCCGATTACGCGTTGTTCATCTGATACTGGTGATTCGATTGTATTACCTGCAGGGGCGATTGTTCCTGCAGAGGTTAAGCCGGAAATTCCACAGCCCGGGCGCACGGGGTCCGATGAGGATATTATGGATTGCGCCCGAGAATTTCTCAATGCACCTTATCTGTGGGGAGGCCGCACCATCATGGGAATAGATTGCTCCGGATTTACGCAGTTGGTGATGGCGCTCAATGGCCTTCAGCTTCCGCGTGATGCCTATCAGCAGGCAGAGCTCGGGGAAACCGTTTCATTTCTGGAGGAGACACAAACAGGTGATCTTGCCTTTTTCGATAATGCGGAGGGTCGTATAATCCATGTGGGTTTGATATTGCGTGATGCCTCACAACAGGGGCTTATTATTCATGCTTCGGGCAAAGTGCGCATCGATATCATCGACCATCAGGGTATCTATAATCGTGATAGCGGACAATACACACATCAATTGCGCATTGTAAAGCGATTGAAGAGGTAGTCTAAACTCATAAGCCATTGTCGAATAAATGTACTTAGCGAATAATCGTTACTACATTTGTTGTCCTTTTTTTAAATCACATGACAGCATTAGAACAGTTAGAGCAAACCGTAGAATGGTTGCGCAGCAAGGGTATGAAGTCTCCCGAAGTTGGGATTATCCTGGGAACAGGTTTGGGTGAATTGGCCAATGCCATTGAATGCGAGAAGCAGTTCAGTTACAACGTCATTCCCAACTTCCCGATAGCAACGGTTGAGTTCCACTTTGGAAAATTAATCTATGGCAATCTTGGTGGTAAAAAGGTGATGGCCTTTCAAGGGCGCTTCCATTACTATGAAGGTCATAGCATGGATGACGTTGTGATGCCTGTGCGTGTGATGAAGATGTTGGGCGTAAAGTATGTGTTGCTATCGAATGCAGCCGGCGCAATCAATTTGGATTACAACAAAGGTGATCTCATGATGATCGATGATCACATCAATCTGCAACCGGATAATCCGCTGCGTGGTCCGAATATCGATGAGCTTGGTCCGCGTTTCCCGGATATGTCGGAGCCCTATTCAAAGATGCTGAATGAAAAGCTGCGATCTATCGCGAATGAAAAAGGTATCGGTTTGCATGAAGGTGTATATGTCTCTGTACCCGGGCCAAACTTGGAGACACGCGCAGAATATCGCATGTTGAAGATGTTCGGAGCCGATGCCGTTGGTATGAGCACCGTTCCTGAAGTTATCGCTTGCAATCACATGTCGCTCCCTTGCTGCTGCATTTCCGTGATTACCGATACATGCGATCCGAATAATTTGAGTCGATTGAGTGTAGAAGAAATTATCGCAACTGCCCGTCAGGCGGAGTCGAAGTTGAATGTGTTGTATAAGGAGCTTATTGAAAGTTTGTAGTGACTAGTGGCGAATGGCGAGTGGCGAGTGGCGAGTGGCGAATGGCGAGTGGCGACTTGGGCTGAGCGGAGCCGAAGCCTTGGCTAGTGGACTAGTAAAATTTGTGATTAGTCATTAGAAAATAGTCATTATATTTGCGCGCCTTTTCTCAGGCGGGTTTTACTTCACATCTTCAACTGTTGCGCGGCGGTAGCGCTTTTTATCTGAAAATGGTTGTTCAATTCAATTGGAATCGGCATTAACAACCAATAGTAATTTTTATGATGAATTTTGAACTACTCGGGCTGAGTAAGCCCGTATTGCGCGCCATTGCCGAGCTTGGCTTTGAGTCGCCAACGCCAATTCAGGAGCAGGCCATACCGGTAATGCTCGGAGGTAACCAAGATGTGGTTGCGCTGGCACAAACCGGAACAGGTAAAACCGCAGCATTCGGTTTGCCGTTGATTGATTTGATTGATTTTAATCAACGTCACACCCAGGCACTCATTCTCGCTCCGACGCGTGAGTTGTGCATGCAGATAACACGTGACTTACAGAATTTCTCCAAGCATACGGGCGGTGCTCATGTGGTGGCTATTTATGGAGGAGCAAGTATTGAAGGACAGATTCGCGAAATGCGCAAGGGTCCGCAAATTGTAGCCGCAACGCCCGGGCGTTTGGTGGATATGATTGAGCGTGGCGTTGTGGATTTAACGCGCATTGAGTTTGTCGTTTTAGATGAAGCCGATGAGATGCTTACAATGGGTTTCAAGGATGATCTTGATTTGATTCTTTCGCAAACCCCTGATGAGAAGAACACCTGGTTGTTCTCGGCTACAATGCCTTCCGAAGTACAGCGTATTGCGAAGAATTACATGAACAACCCTCATGAGGTCACTGTTGGTCAGCGCAATTCGGGTAATGAAAATATTGAGCACTTGTACTATGTCGTTCACGCCAAGGATCGTTACCTGGCGTTGAAGCGCATCGCGGACTATAATCCCGACATTTTCGCTATCGTGTTTTGCCGAACTAAAGCCGAGACACAGCAAGTGGCGGATGCGCTTATCAAAGATGGCTACAACGCCGATGCACTGCACGGTGATTTGTCGCAGGCGCAGCGCGATTTTGTAATGAAGCGCTATCGCAGTCGTTCATTGCAAATGCTCGTTGCGACGGATGTTGCTGCGCGTGGTATTGACGTTAACGACGTAACACACGTTATCAATTACAATTTGCCGGATGAAATCGAGAGTTATACTCACCGCAGCGGTCGTACAGCCCGTGCGGGTAAAACGGGGGTGAGTATTGCCATCATTCACAGCAAGGAATTGCATAAGATTCGTGAGATTGAGAAGATTATAAAGCGCAAGTTCACACAGGCTCAAATTCCAACGGGATTTGATGTGTGTGAGCAGCAGCTTATGGCGCTTGTGAAGCGTATTCATAATGTGGAAGTGGATGAGAAAACGGTAGAGCGTTACCTGCCACAGGTATTTGAGGAGTTGGCAGAACTTTCAAGAGAAGATATTATCAAGCGTTTTGTTTCCATCGAATTCAATCGATTTGCGGAGTACTATCGCAATGCACCTGACTTGAACCACAACGCTCAGCGTGATGATCGTCGCGCGCTTGCACCCGGTGTAGTGAAGCTTTATATGAATATCGGTGGCATCGATGGCTTTGATTTCAATACCATCAAGGAGTTTGTTTCGGAAAATGCAGAGATTGCAATTGCGGACATCACCTGGACGGACATTAAGAACACGTTCTCATTGATTGAGGTCAAGAACGAGGCAGTCGATAAGATCATGGAAGCCATTCACGGTGCGCAGTATCGTGGCCGAACTGTTCGCGTTGAATCACGCGGGAATCGTGATGCGGGAATTCCACGTACCCGTTTCCGCGGCGATAAGCGCCAGGGCGGAGGTGGTGGCGGCGGCTACCATAAAGGTAAGGGCAAGGAAGGTGGCTTCGATCGCAAGAAGTCATACGGCGACCGCGATGGAGGTTTTAATAAGAAGAAGAAGAAATACTGAGGGGGATTACAGATTACAAATTACGGATTACAGATTACGGATTACGTAATACTAAGCACTGAGTACTATTTACTCAGTGCTTTTTTTTGCTTAGTCATTTGTCACTAGTCATTTGTCACTAGTCATTTGTCACTAGTCATTTGTCACTAGTCATTTGTCACTAGTCATTAATCACTATCCCTATTACGCTGTTTGTGTTTTCACAGCCGGAATCCCGGTTTTACTTATGGCTCCATAACCACCTTCGATTTCAGAGAAATTACGGTAGCCTCGGGCCTGTAGGATGGATGCAGCAATCATGCTGCGATAGCCACCTTGGCAATGCAGGTAGAAATGTTCTTTGGGGTTGATGGAGGCCATCCACAGATTGATATCGGAAAGCGTGTTGTTTTCTGCGCCTTCCACATGGCCGTTTTGGAACTCACTGCATTTACGCACGTCGAGTACTTTCGTTTTTCCGGCGATGAATTCACCTTCGAATTGTGATGCCGTAATGCGCACAACGGTGTCGACGTCTTTGCCGCTCTGCTGCCATGCTGAAAATCCGCCCGCCAGGTGTCCTAGGATCTGGTCAAATCCAACACGGCTCAGACGGGTAATTGCTTCTTGTTCTTTACCGGGCTCTGTGACAAGCAGAATCTTTTGATTGACATCTACAATCATAGCACCTACCCACGGAGCAAAATCTCCGTTGAGCCCGATGTTGACGGAGTTAGGGACAAACCCGTTGTGAAACTCAGCAGCACTTCGTGTGTCCAGAATGAGGGCGTCTGTCGCTTCTGCTACGGTTTCAAATTCACTCGGGGTAAGGGCTTTCATGCCGTTACTCATGACCTCGTCGAAAGCGGAGTAGCCTTTTTTATTCAGCGCAACATTCATGGGGAAGTAGGCAGGAGGAGCAGAGAGTCCATCGGTAACTGCATGAATGAAGCTCTCTCTGCTAGGCTGATTGAGTGCGTAGTTTATTTTCTTTTGATTGCCTAAATCGTCGACCGTTTCTTTCATCATGTTTTTGCCGCATGCGCTGCCAGCACCATGCGCAGGATAAACGATGACATCGTCGGCCAGTGGCATAATCTTATTGTTCAAACTATCGTAAAGCATTCCTGCTAATTCTTCCTGCGTCATGTGAGCAGCTTTTTGAGCAAGATCCGGACGTCCGACATCACCAAGGAAAAGGGTGTCGCCCGAGAAGATACAATGGTCTTTCCCGGCTTCATCTTTCAGCAGATAAACCGTGCTTTCCATGGTGTGGCCGGGCGTGTGAAGTGCTTTTATAACAAGGTTCCCAATTTTGAATTCTTGATTGTCGGTAGCGATTATGGCGTCGAATTCAGGCTGCGCAGTGGGTCCATAAACAATGGGAGCTCCTGTGGACTTGCTCAAATCGAGGTGTCCTGAAACGAAGTCCGCATGGAAGTGTGTTTCGAAGATGTATTTAATTTTTACACCATCTTTTTCTGCGCGATCGAGGTAGGGCTGAATTTCACGCAGCGGATCGATGATGGCTGCTTCTCCGTTACTGGTGATGTAGTAAGCTCCCTGAGCGAGGCAGCCGGTATAGATTTGTTCGATTTTCATAGCGTATGAATGTGGGCCAAATTTAATGATGTGATGAGTTGTCTTGTGTTTGATAATTGTCAGAACACGGCGCAAAGGAATGAATCAGTTTTTAAGTGCACAGTCATAAATGTTACAAAGAAAAAAGGCCGCTACTTGCGGCCTTTTCATTGGGTATGTTTCCTTTATTTTTTTGCGGGAGCTGCAGGAGCTGCAGGCTTTGCATTACCGGCACCTTCCACCGGCTCTACTTTGATCAATTCAACTTCGAAGATCAAGGCTGAGTTGCCCGGAATTTTGTTTTGGCTGCGTGAACCATAGGCCAGTTCTGATGGAATGTAGAAGGTTGTCTTGCCACCTTCTTTCATGAACTGCAATCCTTCTGTCCATCCCGGAATAACTTGATTCAGACCGAATGTAGCGGGTGTACCGCGCTGCACTGAACTGTCGAACACTGTACCGTCGATAAGCGTACCATGGTAGTGTACGGTCACTTTATCGTTGCCGTCGGGCTGTAGGCCGGTTCCTTCCATGGTGTGCTTGTATTGCAATCCACTAGCGGTAACCTGAACGCTCTTTTGTTTTTTATTGGCAGCAAGGAAATCTTCTCCGGCCTTTTTGTTGGCGAGTGCCTTTTGGTCGGCAATTTTCTTGGTTTCTTCTTTATACAGTTTATCGGCTGCTGTAGCGTCCATAGTTCCTTTGCCGGCAAGATGCTCGGAGATCGCTCTTTTGACTAATTCTTCGTTATAGTTGCTGATGCCGCTCTTTTTGAGGGTTTCCGCCATGGTGATGCCAAGGGCGTAGGAAACACTGTCCTGGCGGGTTTTAAATCCTTGTGCTGACAGTTGCAGCGTGCACGCTACTGCGGCCATAAATACGATACATTTTTTCATGGAAATTGAGTTTGATTAATCGGGGTTAAAGCAACAAAATTAAGTGGTTCGGCTATGTTAAAAAATACTACCGAACAAAAACGAAGCGCTCATCGTCGGAACGAGCATCCAGCAGGCTGTATCCGTCGTAGTCAAACGCACGGCAATCTTCGGCTTTGGTAATGGCGTTATCAATAATGAAACGAGTCATCTTACCACGTGCTGATTTAGCGTAGGTATTAACGACGACATAGTCGTTGCCTTTTTTCTGTCGGAATTCGCAGCTGATGACCTTTCGATGAAGTGTTTTTAAATCGATGCTTTTGAAATATTCAGACGATGCCAGATCCATCAGGATTCCTTTCTTATCCAAGGCCTGATCCAAATGCGTTGTGATTTTTTCAGACCAGAACGCATAGAGGTTTTTATGGGTCTTGCCGATACTCAGCGGCGTGCCCATCATGAGTCGGTAGGGCATGATGAGATCCAGAGGTCGCAGAATGCCGTACAATCCGCTGAGAATCCTGACGTGTTTTTGGGCGAATTCCAATTGTTTGAGATGGAGTTCTTCTGCTTGCAAACCTCGGTATACTTCTCCTTTAAATAGGAGTAATGCGGGATGTGCATTTTCATGTGAAAAGGGCAGATGCCACTGCTTGAATTTTAGTTCGGTTTCTTTGCCTAAAGCGCTGCTCATGGCCATGAGCTTTGATAACTCGGCAGCACTCATTTTTTGAAGCAGTGCAGCGAGTTTTTTTGCTTCAGCCGTGAATTCCGGTTGTGTGCAGGGCAGGTTTGGATAGTGCGTTTGGTCGTCCAGTAATTTCGCCGGCGATATAACGGCAATAAGTTTACTCATAGATTAAGGTCGATATTTTTGATCGAGGTAATCGCCCAATGCCTTTTGGAAGGCGCTCGCCATTAGATCGGCTTGAAGCTCGTACCCCTTTTTGCTCAAGTGAACGCGATCAGACGCGGCCAATTCGGCTCGTTGCCATTGATTAATTGATCCGAGTCCACCCATGATTTCGAAAAGGTCGAAAACAGCGCCATCGTATTTGCGGGCCAATTTGAACATGACTTGTTGCACAGCGATAGCATTTTTATTGGGATAGCGCTTTTGATAGTACGTGTCGTTGTTGGTCACAAACAGAATGCAGGCTTCCGGATTGGCGTATCGAAAATGGCGAATCAGGGAGTCATAACGGGTTTCGTATAATTCGGCGTTGAAGTCGCCTTCGGGAACGTTGGCATCATTGATTCCAATGCCGAAAATGGCAAGATCGGGATGCAGTGTTTGAAGTTGATCGGCGAAACGTTCGCATTTCAAATAGCTCCGTGTGCTGGCACCGTTTACTCCAATGGCATTGTAGGTGATACCTTGACCGGAATTGCTTAGGTAGACGCCTTGCAGGGTGAAGAAACCGGGCAAAGAGTCAGTTACGTGATATCCAAAATTCAGTGTATTGACCGAAGGTGTAAAAGAGTACTCGGTATAACCACAGAGTGTATCGGCGAAGACATGCAATAACCTCACGGTGGTGTCGAGATCAAGCATAATGTTATTGCTGCCGGCGTGATAGATGCGCACGCGGTCAAACGTATGCAGCGAGCCGTTGGTTGCCGTCGAACGAATACTTACGCTGGCTTTATTGTCGTTGCAGGTAGCGTTGATTCCCGACATTCCCCATTCGCAGTCTGAACCGTTAACACTGTTGCGACAGCCCGTCCAGGAGCCGGTCCACGAACATTGAATGGTTTTTGGGCTATTGGTTTTCGCCATTTCGTAGGGGAACACAAATCCGCGTTCGCCGGAAGCGTCAAAAACCATGGAGGCGAAATTCTCACGGAGTCGATCGGTCAGAAATCCGCCTTGTACGTGCGAACCTCCGATGTGAACGATGGATATTTTTCCATCACCTTCAAAGGCGAGTTGTTCGAAGCGGTCGAACAGTTTGTTCCAGCGCTCTTCGGGGTTTTCAATGTGCAGGGTGTTCTTTTCGTACTGAATAAAGTCATATGCACCATTTACTTCAATAGCAGACAATCGGGCAGAGGGCAATGATGCCAAAGGCCGATAGAGCATCCACGCACTGCTGATGAACAGTGCGGCAATTGATGCGATGATGTAGTTTCTGTAGCGCATTGAATTTTTCATTCCAATGTATACGGCGTATACCCTGAAAAGTTGTGTGCTTTAGAAGTTCGGTTTCAACAGGTATTCTGAGTAGAAACGGTCGATTTCGTCGACAGCCTCTTGCGCTGTGTCAACTAAACTGAAAAGGAACATATCGTCGGGAGAAATGTTTTTCGCGCTATCCAGCAAAGTGGTTTTAATCCATTCCACCAGTCCTCCCCAGAACTCTTTGCCCACGAGGATGATCGGGAAGCGACCGATTTTATCCGTTTGAATGAGTGTTATCGCTTCGAAGAACTCATCGAGTGTGCCGAATCCGCCGGGCATGACAATAAAGCCCTGGCTGTATTTCACAAACATCACTTTGCGAACGAAGAAGTAATCGAAGTTGATGCTTTTGTCGTGATCGACGTATTGATTCCCGTGTTGTTCGAAGGGTAGCACGATGTTGAGGCCGACAGACGTTCCATCGCCTTCCTTAGCGCCTTTGTTGGCAGCCTCCATGATGCCGGGTCCTCCACCGGTAATGACTCCGTACCCTTTTTGGGTGAGTATGAACGCGATGTCTCTAGCGGTTTGGTAGTATGGATTATCGGGCTTGGTTCGCGCTGATCCAAAGATGGATACGCAAGGACCTATCTGACCCATGCGGTCATAGCCTTCAACGAATTCACCCATAATTTTAAAGATAGACCATGAGTCGTTGGAGCGTATTTCATTCCAACTGCGTTGTTTGAATTTTCCGGCTATTCTGCTGTCTTTTTCCATAGTTCGTTTATTGTAGCGTGGCTGTCAACGGCGACAGCCAACGTGCAAAATACGACGATGGAGCAAATGACCGTGGAATCAAACCACGATCAATCAACAGATTTATCAAACGACAGGAAGAACGTTCCAAAGGGCACAAGAGACAGCAGAAAAGCGAAAGCGGCTTGTTTGATGGAAATCGCTCGATTGATAAGTGCGTAGGTGAGCACAACCATGAACAGCACAAACAGGAATCCATGTGCACTCCCAACCATGCGCACATATTCCGATTTTCCCCAGATGTATTTCAAGGGCATGGCTGCGCCGAGTAAAACGAGGTAAGAGATGCCTTCCCAGAAACCGATGCGATGCGTCCATCGGCGAATGGTGATGTTTTCGGAATTGCTCATGATTTCTTCTTGTAGGTCTGTTTAAATGTTTTGCCTTTTTTGCCGGGTTTGAATTTTGAAGTCTTATCGGCTGTTTTCGGGCTTTTCTTTTTTTCGGTCGGCTTGAATTTCTTTTCGTGAAACGCTCCCTGGAAGTCCGGGTTTTCCAGGCGTTTTTGACGGTCGATTTCACGCATCTGCTCCTGGAACTCAGGCTTCGGTGTTTCGTAGATTTCAGCACCTGCCGGAAGTTCTTTACGCAAGATGGTTTGACGAATCAGTTTCTGAATTTTACGCACGTGATAGGCTTCCGATTGGTCCATGAAGCTTATGGCTACGCCGGTTTTGAATGCGCGTCCGGTGCGGCCTATGCGGTGCACATAATCTTCGTAGTGCGTTGGAATGTTGAAGTTGATAACATGGCTAACCTCGAATACATCAATCCCTCTTGCGCTTACATCCGTGCTGATCAGCAGTCGCACCTCGCCGCTTTTGAAGTCGTCGATGGCATTCATGCGAGCGTTTTGAGCCTTATTGGAATGCAGCATGCGCATCTCTCCAATAGGTTTGCGCTCGAAGTATTTAAAAATGTTTGACGCCTCTTCCTTGGTGCGAACAAATACCATCACGCGGTTTAGGGCTTCGTCTTTGAGCAGAGCCTCGAGCAGCGATAACTTGGAGCGAAAGTTTGGAGCCTCATAGAGCAGCTGTTCCACCGTGGATGCCGGTGTTGCTTGTGGTGTAACTTCCAATCGGGTAGGGAAGAGCAGGAAGTTGTCGGCCAGGCGTTCTACTTTTTCAGGAAAAGTGGCAGAGAAGAGGAGTTGCTGTTTTTTCTGCGGTATTTTTTCTTGCACATCACGAAGCTGCGGCCAGAAGCCCATGTCCATCATTCGGTCGCATTCATCGAGCACCATGTGTTTGATTTTTCTGACATCTATTTCGCCTTTGGTGTAGAGTTCCAGAAACCTTCCGGGCGTGGCCACGATGATGTCGACACCGGCTTGCAATCGTTCAATTTGCGCTTTGGGTCCGATACCTCCGAAAAGCGCTACACGGCGCAGGTCGGTGTATTTGGTGAGTTCTTCCAGTGAGCGATCGACTTGCACGACGAGTTCTTTGGTGGGCACCAGAATGAGCAACCTTGGTGCGCTGCCTTGCGCGAACTTCAGTGTCTGAAGCAAGGGAAGTGAATAGGCCGCCGTTTTGCCGGTTCCGGTTTGTGCAATGCCGATGACATCTTGGCCTGCCATGATGCACGGTATGGCCTTGATTTGAATTTCAGTAGGTGCGGTGTAGCCGGCGTCCTCAATAGCATTGAGGAATTGTCGGGTCAGTTTGAGCGCTTCGAACGCGTTTGATGCCATTATACTTCGTCCTCCGTGATCCATTTATAAATATCCGGTGCTACATAGTGCTGCATGCGCTCCAGGAGTTGTTCGGCCTTGTCGTCGACAAGGATGAGATTACGAACGGTTTCCGATAAAAAACCTTCAGCGCACATGTGGTCTACTAAAGCAATGAGGTGATTGAAGTAGCCGTTTACATTCAACAGTCCAATGGGATAGTCGTGCATGCCCAGCTGGGCCCAGGTGAGAATTTCGAACAGTTCGTCGAGTGTTCCATAACCACCGGGTAATGCCATGATACCGTTACTCAATTGGTGCATGAGCATTTTGCGCTCGTGCATGGAGTTCACCACATGGAGTTGTGTGACACCATAGTGTGTCACCTCTTTGGTGCGCAGGAATTTCGGAATGACGCCAATGACTTCACCACCGTTGTCGAGAGCGCCGTCGGCAACGACTCCCATGATGCCAATCTTACCACCTCCGAATACGACGCGAATTTTTTTTTCCGCCAGGAGTTTTCCGGTTTCATAGCCGGTTTGCCGATAGATCGGATTGTTGCCTTCGCTTGCTCCGCAAAAGACCGTGATGCTGTTCATGTGCGCAAGATACACACAGAAGAGCGGGCCTACTGCACAAGGATGCGCAGGATCTCGCCGTCCGTTGTTTGCAGCAGGTACATGCCGGGGGCATAGTGCTGAACATCGAGCATTACCGCGTGATTCAATGTGTTGACAACGGTGCCGGTGCAGCTCATCACCTTGCCGGTGATTGGGCGATTGAAGGCAATGCTTTCGCGGGCAGGATTCGGGTATGCAAGCAGATTGCTAGTTTCAAGGACAGCAACCTCGACGGTGCCCTGGTTATTGGATGCGTCGGGCGTGGAGGTCACAAACAATACCCAGTCTGCAGCGCCATCGGTGATTCTTCCCAGGGACGTATCCGGAGCGATGTAACTCCATTGGATCTCGTCGGCCAGCGTATAACCGTCGGGGCTGGCCATGCAGAGGTATTCTCCGTTGTTGGATAATCGGAAGTCGGCATGGCGGACACCTTGCTCCGGATCACCGTCGGCCCAGAAGAGGAGCCATCCCAGGGGTGGAACGGTAACGCTGTCGGGAAAGGTTGAGGGTACGACCCATCGGTTACGCACCTCCGGATCATCGCTGAAGTAGTAGCCGCTGAGATCAACCGGGAAGGTATTGGGATTGTAGATTTCAAACCAGTCTTCGAGTTCGCTGAAATTATCGAGAATACCGTTTTGATTGGCTGATAGGAGTTCGTTGATGACGATGTTTTCGGGTTGAATAACGATGAGCTGATTGGTCACTGTGGGTGTGGGGGAGTTGAACTCAACACTTGCTGCGGAACCGTCGCTTGCTCTTCCCCAACTGTGGTCTGCGGCGATGGTCGGGTAGGTGTAGGAGTCGATGATAGCAACGCCATCGGGGCCGATGAGTTCGATGGTAGTGCCTGTTGTCGGCAGTTCAAGAGGGCTGTGGTTGACATCATCGGTGATGTCGTTGTCACACCAGATGAGCAGGAATCCACCGGGAGGAATGACCGTGCGCGCAGGGCGCG
>Ga0315899_10004344_pt1 | contig 15343 bp, 15 predicted proteins | sample LakEriMetagenome_2_FD_203518 | JGI IMG/M metagenome (GOLD analysis project Ga0315899, IMG submission 203518) | Freshwater fungal communities from buoy surface, Lake Erie, Ohio, United States - Buoy 4 MA112 | ecosystem: Environmental > Aquatic > Freshwater > Lake | place: USA: Lake Erie, Ohio... | reverse complement strand
CGGATTGCCTCCTGGTCAAGAGTCAAATGCTTATTAAGGGTGGTTTACGACCCGTTTAAGGTCCAAAGGAAAATGTTCGTGCCCAAACAGTTCGTGCATGGGCCTGGGTCCTAAACGCTTTACGATGTATGCGGGAGGGGCCGGGTTGAAACCCGCGGCAGGCCAATTCGCCGGAGTTTTTGATCTGAATGAGGAAGTATGTGGGGGGCAGCCAGAGGGCGGTGCCAGCGACAGCGACAGCGAGCTCGACGACGAGCTGGAGAGCATCTTCCTGCTGGCTGGTTCGCACGGCCGCGGTGCGGCGCCAATGAAGCGAGGGAGAGACGCACAGGGGGCGCTGCAAACAATGCCCGACGAGGTTGTTCTGCAGGTGCTGATGCGTGTGGCGTGTGCGGCCACCGTGTGCCGCTGCGCGCAGGTGTGCCGAAAGTTCAAGGATCTGGTGATGGCTACCGGACAGCCGCTCTGGCGGCGGCTCTTTTTTGACCGATGGGGAAGCGCCGACGACTGCCGCGCCTTCGAGCACCCGCTCTCCTCGCACTCGGGGAGTGACGGCTCGCATGGCTGGTGGAAGGAGGCGTACCGCAAATGGTTTCACGTGGACCAGAACTGGAAGAAGGGGCTGTGCTCAGTCAACTCGCTGGAGGGGCACGTGGGCTCAGTCTGTGGCTGTGTCCTGATGGGAGACACGCTCGTCACTGTGGGCGAGGATGCGTCCGTCAAGTGGTGGGATCTGAAGGCGCGGAGCTGCAATTTTTCGCTTGAACGCGCCCACCTCGGTACGCTGCAACATGCGCGCATGTTTTTGCGTATGTGTTTTTGCGTTTGTGAGTTGCTCATGAAAAGTACGCGCTGCCAAAAAACCGTGGCGGAGATGCGGGCGTCACTCGGAGCGTGCGTATAGCATACCCCTGCAGTGCTCGACAAATAGTTGTCCAATGAGTGAGAGAACTACGAGGTGTAGGGAAGACACGCAACACCAGATTACAAACAACACCACAAAAATTGGTCAAAAGAGAGCGAGAACCACGAGGTTATAGCGTGATCATTACCAACATCCCCCGCAGGCCCAATCTGGAGCTTGAAGTTTCACGGCAACCACGTTGTGACGTCTTCCAGCGACAGCACGTGCGTTCCCGAGTGTGGACCCGCGTGCACTAAGTAGCGTGCGTTAAAGCTTGCGTTGACCAATGTTTGTAAGATGTCTCATGCGTTGGCCGTGTGCTGATATTCCCTGTGCGCAGGTTGAAAGTTTGGCACTGCGGGAAGCAGCACGCAGACGATTCAGACTGGACGCACGCTCCAATGCAGTGCCAACTTGTTCTGCGCGGGCACCGGCAGGGAGAAGTGTGGACCTGCGACATGACATGCGATTCCATTTTCTCGGGAGGGAGGGACGCGATTGCCAAGGTTTGGGACCGCGAGACTGGCGCCAACTACTTGAACCTTGCATCACACACGAGCAGCGTCTTCAAGATTCTCGGCGCCGTGGGGCCCGCTGGGGCTCACTCCGTACTGACGTGTGGTGGTGATGGTGTGGTATTTTTTTGGGATATGCGCACGGGTAAGCCGTGTCTGACCTTGCAAGGCGATGGGCAGCCCATCTTTTGCGCTGATGTCGTCGACGACCACGCTGTCATTCTGGCGGGCGGCGATTCGCGGGCTGCCCGCTACGACCTTCGCTCGGGCCGCAACGTGCACACCTTCTTGGGACACACGGATTCTATCTGGGACTTGCATTGTAATACGCTGAGCAACCGCCTTGTCACCGTCGGCACAGATTGCTCGGTGCGTGTGTGGGATAACCTCTCAGGCGAGAATGTTTCAACTCATAGGTGCCATCTGGAGCCCGTTGGAGCCGTGGCGTGTGATGCCAGCCGGATTGTCAGCGGCGATGCTGCTGGATGGATCTTCATATGGGACTTCAAGAATGAGGGCGCTACGTGTGAGTATGTGCAACTGATGCGCCACGTTGGCCCGATCTGACAAAAGTCCGGACCCGCGCAGCCCGAAAACCGCGGAATCTGTGTCAACACAGAACCCCGCACATGATCCATGTATGAACACTGCAAGCGAATGTATAAATAATAAACAAAGCCTGGCGGATGCGCTAGGCCCGGTCCAGTTCAATCATCAGTCAGCACGTGAGTTCTCTAGACTAATTTGACAGGAGGTCAAGTTGGCGGGTGTAAGTGGACAGAGACTCTTTGCGGAATGCCTCCACCACCTCGGCCTTCCACGGGAATTCCCATGACTGCGCTGTTTCTCTGTCGCCTTGCCGCAGCTGTCCCAGTGCCCTGCCCTGCAGACTCCACAAACACACCCGCTGGTCGACGGACGCTGATAGCAACACGCCATTCACTACGTAGGCGGAAGATGTGCGACGCTCTGGCGCTTCTGTCATGAAGGTACTCGTCTCACTAGCCCCGTCGTCAGCTGCATCGTTGGCCGTATTTGGTTTCTGCACGCACTCGCACAGGCCCAAACAAGTTAACCGAGTTTGACCAACGAACATGTAGTGTGCACGCGGGTAGCTATTCGGCATTACCTCAACAAGCTGGATGCTCTTGATGGAGTCTTGATGCGCGGTCCATGCAAACAGTCGTCTCACTGCGTCCGGCACAGAGTCGAGGCGTGGCGTGAGTAACGTGTCTGTCGACAGATCCTTGCTCCACTCAAGACTCTGTCCGATGTCAAAGTTGATGTCTCCTGAAGACTTGATCATGGAGTCAATCATTCGCGCGTCGTCGCTGCCTTTGGGCTCGGGGTGTTGTGTGCGACCTCGTCGAGGATTCCGCACAAACATCCTAGGAGCCAGTGGAGGCACTTTGGTGCCCTGTTTCTTTCCCGTTGCGTCCACCCCCATCCACTCTATTAGCGCCCCCTTGACAGCCTTGAGATCATACGCAACAATTTCGCCCACAGTACCGCCGATGAAAATGGTATGCGTTTCGGGGTGAAAGGCGCAGCAAGTTGGAGTGTCCCGCTTTGCCTCGGGCGAGAAGTCTTGAGGAGCGACACTGAGAGGCGATGGCGCCGCTTTGCCGCGCCGGGAATGGTGCGAACCGACACTGGGGGCAGCGGACAGAGCACGGGGCTTGCCCTCATTAATCTTGACAATGTACTCCCACCGGACAACTGGCTTGTACTTTTCCTTCCAAGGCGATACTGTCCACATAATCAGGTTTCCCAAGAAATCCCCTGTGAGCAGAACCCGATACTCTTCGATCCAATATACCAAAGTAACCTCTGTTGTGTGCGCGTGGAGGGTTGCGGCTAGCTTCATATCGTTGAAATCCCACAAACGCACGTTACCAGCGGAGCAAGCCGTCGCTATGGTCGAGAGCTTCACAGAGTATGCCATGCACGTGACTGCCGAGGCGTGTCCATCAATCTGGCGTAGGATTTGGGTTGCGTCGGGCACAATGTCGTGGTGAATGCGAACCCGCCCGCCCCACGAAGCCGACACGATGCACTTTGAGAAGGGGCAATAAGAGAGCGCGCAAACGTCCGCCTCATGCGGATCCAACTTCTTAAGCAACGCCCCTGTCAAACAATTATAAACACCTACATTCCCATTTTCCTCCCCGACAAAAAGTCTCTGTTCCCGATTGTCGTAACAAATAGCCGTAATGTTGCTGGACGCGATGTCCAGGAAAGTCTTCTTGAGCACACCGGTACGAGCGTCCCAAAAGCGCACCGTCCGCATCGCGGCCGTTGTGATGGTGTTCATCTTCATGGAAACCAAGGCTGTGACCAAGGGCCCGTCATCCGCAACATCAGGCGCAGAGGGATGCTCATAATCCAGACAAAACATCTTGTGCACCCGTCGCGCGCTCAACCCGACGCAGGCAACAACGATGCGGTCAAGTCTAGATACGTACGTTATGCATGTTACGGAACCAGGCTCTGCTTTTTCGATTTCTATCGTCTGAGTGCACATGAAATTTCGGATGTCCCAGACCTTGACCACTCCGTCGTAATCAGCCGTCACAACCCGATTGCTACCAAGGATCACCTTTACTCCTGCTATCGTGCTGTTATGACCCTTGAGAGTGAAAAGTGCTTCTGTGATCATGGGGTTCCAAATTTTGCAATCATGATCGAATCCTGCTGAAATCAGGTACCGCTGCGAGTTCACATAGCCAAGCGTGAAGATACCATTTGCATGACCGTGCATGTCGCGCTTCAATTCATGTCCAGCCAGGTCCCAGACCCTCAAGTTGGACGAGATTATTTCATCCCTTACCGGGTCTCGCTCATAGTCATCCATGGAAGCTGTAATTAGCACACCAAGATCACGGATGGCAAGCATGTCTGTCATTACATCTTTGTGCCCAGAGAAGCGATCAATCTCTTCTATTTGATTGCCCGTCGTAGCAGAGCCCTCGTCTGGGACCCGGAAGCAATGGATGTATCCCGATGTTGTGCCTGCGTATAGCGTATGGTGCGCAGCATCCCACACCAGCGCCATGAACACCTCTCTGCAAGGAAGCACCTGTCGCAGGGTGTTGGTGTAGGCTCCCCAAAAGATAAGGCATGCGTCTGTGCCCGAGCTCACGATATAGTCAGTGCCCTCGAGGTGCAGGCAGCGCATCACTGGGCCTTTGTGGCCGATCAGGCAGTCACTAATTTCCAGTGTCACTGCATCGTATAGCTTGATAACTGCCGAGTCTTTCTCGAGCACGGCTATGCGGTCCATCAAGGCTAGCGATTCCATGCGCTCAATATCGCCATCTTTGACACCACCTGTCCGGTGTTGTGGCAACTCACCGCGTTGGTCTTGGACCTTTGAGGGCTTGTAGTCCAGGATTACGTCATCAACTTTTTCAGTCCCCTTGTTCGTCGAACGCCCCATTTCGATGGTGAATTCAAAAACTTCATCCCAGGTAACTATCCCGTCTCCATCAATATCCAGTCGCTCGTAAACCTCGCAAAGATTGTTGACCATGCTGCTATGGTCTTGCCAGTCGTTGGCCGGCATGTACGATGATACGACCTCTATGAATTCCACTAGATTCATCTCCCCGCCAAGCGCCTTAAACTTCGCATGCACCTGTTGCAACCCATCCGCAGTGAGCTTGCTCATTACCTCGTCAACTGGGAACGATGTTATGGGTCGGAAGGCGTCGGTCTGCCCGGCCGCTTTTGACTTGTTGTAAATGGCCTTGAGCTCACCTTCTACTTCCCGCAGCTTCTTATTGTTTTTTACCATTTGGTTGGCGCGCATCTCAGAGTCGTACTGGCTTGCTGACTCGACTTGGCGCGCGTAGTAGCTCTCTGGCGTGGGATGCTTTTCGAGCTCTCGTGCATTGCGGCTCCGAATTTTCGTGCCAGTCTGCCGGAGCCAATCGTCCAACGACTTCAACGGCGCTGGGCCCTTTTGCTGATGCGCGGCGGTCCTCTGCGGCGTCTCCTTGCTGCGCTGATACTCGCGGATGTCATTCATGCGGCGCCGGTGGATCTCGACGCTGCGCAATACATTCTTCTCGCGCACACGAGCCTGGTCGCCGTCAAGGATCGAGTCGGCCTGTCGCAGCAGCTCGTCCACGCGCGACGCGTCCCGCTCGTCCCTTGCGTCAAGCGTGCTGCCCTTGCGCGCCTTGTCCGGGAAGGCTTGAGTCGACTTTCCCTCGAGGTAGTGTGGCAGAGGCGACGGTGGCTTGTGTTCTTTAGCCACCCGCTTCTCTTCTTCCCCCATGAACATTGCGGCCCCCGCCGACGGCGGTGGCATGCTTCGGGTTGATGTGGGACAAGCTCCCTAACTGAAACAAAAAAAGAGAAAAACTGAAACAAAAAAAGAGAAAAACACTTGTGGGAATTTCAGTTCGCGACGAGATTTTCTAATGTGTTTGTGCACCGTGAGAGAGGAGCACAGACCAGCGGGCGCCGGAAAACAGGAACAGAGAAATTTTTTCTGGTCCCCCTCGTGCACGAAGCCGTCCGGCCCTATCCCTGTGAACCGCAAAGGCGCGGGGAGAGAGCTGCAGAGGTTTGCTACTTGAGTCAAACGAGCTCTCTTCGACTTGCAGGTGCCAGACCCCCGGTGCGCCCTCAGACTGTTGGTGATGCGGGCGTGAACGCGTGCTAGTGCATTGGCGCCCCCTGACGAGCCCACGCGCCCGGGGCGGTCGTCCGTGCCCGTGCAGGCCTAGCTACGCGCGCCCCTGGGGGGGGCGCTAGCGCTCGCGGGCGCAGCCGTCCAGCTGAGCCGTGCACCCACGGCATCGCCGAGCTCTAGGCTCAGCCGCATCGCACTTCGCGAGCCGGACCAGGCCTCGGGTCCAGTCTCTACTAACCCACAGGTCGTCGGGCCTTTATGAGCCCTCCGTTCCAAACGAAGTCCTACACCGTCAGAAACCAAGCGGATGCCTACCGCCTCGTATGTGCAAGATGCGGGCGACAGAACTTCGGCACGGCGCGCAGCCTTGCCCTTTCCCCCTGCGCATGCGGAGCAGTGGCCTGCGGCAAGGCGCGGAGAATCACTGGAGAGATCAACATTCGACTCGACATGCACAGTAAGGGTGCGCGTGTGGCGATGGAGCGCGCACGGCGTATCCAAGTAGGCGTCGAATCGCAAGCGGATCGGACCAACGAGTTTGGCGACACCCGCAGGCCGAACGGACCAACGAGTTTGGCTACTCGCGGAGTCGAACACCGAACGCGAAACATCGACGCCGACCAGAGACATATCGAGATCGAATTCCCAAGCACACCGACGACTCCGCGCATGCGCCCGACCGCTGACGCAGGAGAAACGATTGCAGGAGCTCACATGCTCTACGACATGGCCACCGTGCCCAGCTGCAGCGTGACGGCCAACCGTGTTTCGGGCAGCATGGTGTGTCGAATGCTGCCACCTGAGGAAGACCCTGAACAGTGGGCGGCCTCCCTGGCCCCGGAACTCGTAGCGTTGTGTCATGAGGCTGCTAATCGGCGCTCCAAAAGCACAGGCGCCTTCACGGGCGCCGAAGGCATTCATGATGCCCACGCCAAGGACGAGCGAGTGTCGCCAAACTACGTCTTCGACCGCCTGCGCACAGATTATCCCCTCCGTGGATTCACCATTCGGGCTATCGACGCGCAGCAGCGCCTTCAGGGATTTATTGCCACCACCACATTCACAACCTGGAGTCGCTACTTCAAATGGGATTCGAAATCCCCCGATGCTCAGCTGCCTGGGACCGAAGCAGGAAAAGCAAGATCCAAGCACGCCCATGTTCGGTGGGACCAAGACAACAGGATTGCCCTGGAGCTAGAACAGCAAGTCCGAGATGGCGATCCCCAAGACACTGGAGTCATTTGGCAAAGCGTTGGCGAGATATCGCTAATGGGCAGCCTTGGGGGCGGTTGTGGGCACTTTCTGGTGCAGTTGGCGCTGGAGGACATGAAGCAGGCTGGTTACGTCTATGCAGTGGTGCACGCCACGGAATCGAGCGCAAGCTTTTTCGACCGTTGCGGATTTATACATGTTGGGGCTCTGGCGCGCTATGGTGTCGACTCGAAGCACGACGTGGCATACCGTCACTGGGCCTTCCCAGACCAAGACGTGGCATGCATAGATGCGTCAATCATGATGGCTCTGCGCCTATCTGAGGTCTCCAATCCCAATTTCTGGGAGGAAAGCGGTATCCAGAGCATGAGCACGGAGCCATCTCTGCTCCTGGGCAGTGAGCGCGGCCGCAACGGCCAGCACACTGGCTCTGGAAAGAAACGGCCGCTATCATTGACAGGCAGGTCGAAAAGTATCATCAACAAGAGCAGAAGCCGAGGCCGGGGCACGGAGTTGGGGCACGACAGGAAGCGTGAGGTGGTGTTGAAGTTCGGAGGCGTGTTGTGCACCCAATTCAAGAGCGGCCTGTGGAACAAGACCAACTCTCTCAAAGTGCTCCTGGATGGCCTTGCCAACAAGGGGCTGGTTCGTCCCCATCTCGACTGCCACACCAAGTGCGACAAGGACTGCCCTGCAAAATTCCAGACCTTTCCCTTTTTCCGTATCAACGGCAAAGAGTTCTCGCATCTTGAAGTGCTGGACCCGCACCGCGTGTACGACTTTCTGTGCGCCTACATTACCGCCAGCCCCGTCTTCAGCAACAACGGGCGTCGCAGCGAACGACCCGACGGGAGGTTGTACAACTTCTTCAACGACCTTGGCTTTTTGAGTCGCGCATGCACGTTTAAGCCGGCCGAAGGCACAAAGGGCCAGAAGGACCTCTACTTTTGGGATTTGAGTACTTGGAACGCGAATAAGGCGCGACGAAGTACTTGCACCGCCCGCAAGAAGCAGCATACCCAACCGGAGCTCATCCCCCAAAGCACTGGCACGTTTCCGGCGCACCTGTATGATTTCTGCGATGAGAACTTGCTCAATGAGAAAGAGAGGGCTCTCATCAAAGACATGCTCGACAGAATCTGAAGGGTGATTGCTTGGGGGGGATGCAGCAGTGGCGGGGTATCAAGATTTGCTTCTGAAAGAACAATAAACCGCCATCATCATCGTCAGTGTTAACATCCCTTTGCATTTAACCCCAGTACAAGGGAAACGGAAATTCCATTATAATGTGAAATTGAGGGTACAGAGCTTGTGGAGATTGTCACATATTAAACAGTGTAGGTCAGTCTGGAAGCAAGACCTCGTGTATGACAGCAGTCCGGCCACGCGCCATGGCCGGCTCATCGACTCCTGCACCACGGGGGGAAGGAAGAAGGGGGAAATAGCAAATACGGCAGAGGGCCAAGCGAGAAATCCAAGATGCCACGGAGGAGCAACAGTAAACGGACGCGATATCGGAGAGCAACGAGATATCGTACATCTGTGTAGCAATCTTCCACTACCCTACACGGCGGTGTAGGGGTTAGCTGGGTTCATGGAACTGAGTAACAATAAATACCTCTCTCTCGGCTTACTTAGAATTGAACAAGACCAGGAATTGAATATGACCAGGTTAGATCAGCCTCAGTGATTTGTGCTTTTTGAGTGACAGTGGGTCCGACTCAGATCCGGGAGCAGCGCTCCTGGAACGGACTGTTTATCTAGTATGAAGTCCCTGGGCCTCCCAATGCCAATGAAAAGACGTTTACACACGCAAGAGCTTCGTCACCCGGCCAGCGAAGAGAGCGCGGTGGTGCCCAGCCCACAGCACCGAGCCCACACCAGGTTCAGGTCCACGGGCTAAATAGGCAGCAGCTCATTTTTGCTTTCTTTCCCCGGACCGTTTTGGCGGCGCTGAGGAGCTGACGGCCGGCGGCGCCTGGGCGCCCTTGAGTTTTTCCATGCGCTGATTGAAGGCCTTGCGCTGCCCCTTGGTCATTACCTCCGTTGAACTCCGCTTCTGCATTATGGACGCGCGCGAATGAAGGCGTTGGCAGGCGCCATATACGGAAGCGTAGACACTCGTGAGCATGCAGACCCACGCAAACCGCATGCGCATGCCCCCATGCATTTCCTCACGCACGCTCACATACACGCTCACACGCCATCCATGCACTGTCTCCTGCCTCTCGCTCTCTCTGACCTTGAGCTCTTTCCAACGGTCAGTGGTCTCCTGCCATTTGGTGCGGGCACCAACGCTCTCGTCTCGCCTGCCGCCTGCAGGGCTGGGCACGCCGCCGCCGCCGGCGGCTGCTGTTTCTTTGTCTAACTCACGTCGCTGCTTGCGATTCTTCCAGCGTTTGGTGCGCTTTGCAAGACCCTGGGGGAGTGGTGGCGGAAACCAGGATAGGGGGAAGGAAGTAGGGCGATTCGTTTAAGATGTGCGCGAGTCTATCAACGGAGGCAGCAGAGAAGGCAAGACAACATTGCGCAAAGCAGATCAAGGGTGTGGGGGCAGATGGGCCGTATTGAGAGTCGTACCTCGGAGCCTCCACGCTTTACAAAGGTCCTGTGGCGTTGGAATCGAACAAGTTCTGTCTTTTTCATCGATGGCATCACACGCAGTTCGAATTTCTTGGATCCTATTCTCAGAACTAAACCCGAGGAGCCCTTAAGAGTCTCAGGTCGTTGCGAAGTTGCGGCTGTGCGGTACTTGCTGCGTCGGCTGGGCTTGGGGGGGACGGCGGAGGAGGGAGAGGAATGATGCTCGGCAAGTGCCCCGCTGCGTGCTGCCTGCACCGCCGCGTCGACGCTCGACGCGTTTGCAAATTGCACGTACCCGAAGCCTTTGCCAAGGCCAGTGACTTTGTCGCGGATGATGCGCACATTGTCAATGCGCCCAAAGCGCACAAAGGCCGCACGTACCACCTCCTCATCTGCCCCCTACGTGCGTATGTGCATGTCAGCGCCTGTACGCGTGCGTGCATGCACGTGTGCGCGTGCTCGCATCACCGCATGGCAACGCACTGTGCACCTAGTCTCCCCTTCACCCACTCTACTACATCCCCCATAACCCCCTTGAACCCCTGAAACCCCCAACCACGAACTTAATAATAAATACTCTACATGCCGCACCTTGTACGGAAGTCCACCAATGAAGATGGAGAGGTGCGCAACAAACGGTGCGCCCGATGCCACATCGCACCGGAGTACGCGCCACGCCTCCATCTGCGCGAGCGAGCCCCTTGCACCCGCGCCTTTTTTCGAATTCCAGGAGATGGAGAAATTGTAGGCGTTGAGCTGTGCGGCGGCCTCTCGCGCACTTGCCGTGGAGGCGTAGACGACATAGGCGTTGATGTTGGGCTTGTGCGTGGACAGCTTGTAGCGCGCAAGAGCTTCCCTTTTTGTCAACCGTGGGCCCTGCAGGGTGTTGTGTTATGTTGCGGCGTTTGGACTCGTGCGCCGCCTCACATAAGACACGCACGCACCCACGCACGCACACAGGCTCGTTTTACATATCGCGTGGACTCGCCGCCTGCCCGTCCGCCCGCCCGCCGCCCGCACGCTCGTACGCACGCACGCGCACGACACACTCACACACCCTCACCCGCACCCGCACCCGTACTCGCACATGCACACAAACACAAGCGACACAGGCAGTTGGAAGGAGTGCGGGTGAATGGGGGTGGAGCACAACCTTGGCCTCAGTATCAACGGCAAAAGAGCGAAAGCGCATCGTATCCACCGCGCCAAATGGCTTGACGAGTTTGAGGAGGGTCTTCCTGATGCGTTCTAGCGGCGGTCCAGCAGGAAGATTGCCAACAAACAGCGTGCGTTTGTCCCTCTCTTTGTCTGACTCGAGGTCTGGCGCGCCGACGGAGCCGTTGATGGTGCCAGCGCTCCATGTGCTCGGACTTGTCAGCGCCCCAGATTCGCGCAAGAGCCGCTGCCGTCGTCGCAGGCGGTTCGTCTCCTCGGCGCCCGCGTCCTCTTGCTCACTCTCATCGTATCTTTTCACCAACGCCGCTTGCTCGTCGTCATGGCGCCCTTGATCTCCTTCCTTTTCGACCGTGCTGCTGCTCGAGCTCGAGCGGTCTCCCCCATTCTGCCCTTCTCCTCTCCGCGTCGTCAGCGCACGCTTGCCTGCGTGATCTCGACCGCCGGTGGCGGCAATCTGACTGTCCAGGAGGTTCTGTAGCTCCAGCAGGCTGCGTGCGCGCCGCCCGCCCTCCTGCACACTCGATCTTCCTCATCACACCACCCACACACACGCGTATACACATACACGCACGCGCGCGCACACACACACACCTCCAGCGGCGTCGCCTTCCCTGACATCTTCAGCTCCCGTGGGTCTAGCGCCTCCACGAAAAAGTTACTGGGTGACTCGCTCGGCTCCTCTCCCTCTGCCGACGCCCCATCTTCCTCCCCATGCGCCCACGCCTCCGCCTCGGCAGCTCCCTCTGCATCGCCCCCCCCGCCCTGATTATTATCCGACCCGTCTTGGGCGGCACCAGCACTGGAAGGCGCCGTCTGGCCTTTGCCACCACCACCATCGTGTGTGCCCCCGCCTCGCCGCCTGCCCCTGCCTGCGTCCCTATCTTCCTGCTTGCTCCCGGTCATTGCGTTGGCCGCCGAATGGGCGCGCCGCTTCTTGTTCCGCTCTTTGCCCTCGCGAACAATACCCTCCAGCTCCTTGATTTCTGCCTCTATCTGTCCCTCCCCGCATGTCAGGTCATGTTCTTCCACGCACCAAGCTGCTCACAGTCAGAGCCATCGCATCCTCTCTCAGCGGCACCTCGGCGTCGGATATGTCGCTGACCGGGCCCAGCAGGTTGGCCAACTCGTGATCCGGTGAGTCGTTCAGATAGCGCTGCCCTGCCTTCTCGATGTCCTGCAGCACAGAGGTGGGCACAAGCGTCAGGGTGGCCACTGATTGCTGCACTGGGAGGAGAAGCGCTTTCCCATGGCCGGAAGACGGCAGCAGCAGCGCCTGTCACGGCGCCACGCAGCACGGGAACAGACAGGGGCTGAGTGCCGTCATGTCGCCAAAGACGGCCGCCAGCTCGCCCTGGAGTGATGCCCGCAGCTTTTCTTCGTCGTCATTGCCATCCGCTGCGGCAGCGTCGACTGGCGCCGGCGGCGGGCTCAGGCTGCGCTTCCGCGTCTTGGCCTTCTTCGTCGGCTTCGCCATCGCCCGCGCTGATGCCCGCTCACGCGGGGGGGCGGCCTCTGCGCGCCCGCCCCGCAGACGCAGGAGGCCCGTGTACATTTGCCCTGTGCCTTGCCTCGTCGTCCTCCAGCAGCACGCGCGATTGTGCTCGCTGCTGCCCAGCGCTGAGATCGCCGCGAGCACCAGACACAGTCGCAGGGGCTGTGTCGCGCGGGGAGGCGACATGCCAAAGGCAGTTCGTGGCAGTTCGTGCATGTTGTTACGGGTTACGACTTGATCGGCCACGGGTGTGGTTTGTAATGCAACGCATGCCCGGCACGCCGCCGAATCCGTCGGCATCGTCGGGCGCGGTGCGGATGCCGATGCCGCACGGGCGCATGCAAGATCCGTATGCCCATTTGGGTGGTGCGAGCATGATGCCTGCGATGGCTCCGGTGGCAGTGATCGGCAAGTCGAGCGGGTTCCTCAGCCTCAACGAGGAGATTGAGACGCTGATCAAAATGGTGCTCAACGCGATCATTGTGCAGAGCGAGGACGAGGTCTTCGTGCCCTTCGGAATTGCGAAGAAGGACGGCGCCGGAAAGGGGGCCGCCAGCGCTGTGAGCGAAGAGGGCGAGGGCGGGGAGAATGGCCATGGTGAAGGTGGCGGCGAGGTCGCGGAGGAGCATGGGGCACAGGGCACGTCTGATCCCCACGACGGTACTCAGTCCCTGGGCGGCAAATGCGCACACAGCGGACACGGCTGTGCTGGTGCGGAGGGACATAAAGGGGAGGGCGCAGAGGAAGGTGCAGCAAGCGACCACGCACTTGATGTCCTAGATGGTGGGGCCGTAAATTCTCCAGGCAGTGACATGGGGACTTGCGGTCAAATGGGAAAGGGAAGAAAAGGAAAGGAAAACGGCGGGGCGGCTGCGGAGCTCACGCCAGATCTGTTTGGAATTCTGCGCGCGTGTTTGAAGAAGATAGCAGATCAGACTGAGGCCAGTCTCAAGAAGCACGTAAACAAAATTCTTAAAGCGGCCCCGTTTCACATGACCATGGGCCCCTTATATTATTACACTCCAGACACGCCGCGCAACGAACTCGAGCGTGCGGAGCGCACGCCCGTGGTGCGCGGGTGGGCGTTCCGTGACCCGCTGACCGAAGAGCGCGTGCTGCGGGAGGGTTTGTGCCGCATCCCGGCTATGTATCGCGTGCATCAGGATGACAATGCGCACTGCAAGGTGGCCATAGACGTACTCGACATGGCGACGCAGATTGTACGGCCGCTGCCGCACAAGAAGGCAATGCGCGGGAGACGGATGAAGGGGTCACGGGGGTTCAAGTCGTTGCCAGCGAAAGAGGCGGACAGGGACTATGAGCCCGGAAGTGAGGCGTGGGCGTGGAAGCGCTTTGGAGACGGTCAGCTGCAGTGGTGTGATCGAAAGGAACGCAGGTGGTTCAAGTGCTCGCAGTGCCGGTTCATGCGCGAAAGCCGCGCCCAGGTCAAGTCGCACTTCGAGGCCTCGTGCCAGGAGGCGTGGGAGCGAGAGCAGCGGTCGCGGCCACAAGAGGCTGCCGGAGGAATGCGGGATGGGCGGTGCAGTAAAGCGCCGCGACTGTCGCATACACACGACGGCGGACGGGGGAGCGGCGCAAACAGCACTCAGACGCCGCCGCCACTGCTTCTGCAGCCACCGCCTCTGCCGCCGCCGCGGCTGCCGGACACGCACATCAAGGCGTTGATACTGATAGACACGCTGCTGGGTGACGGAACCCTCTCATCGAAGCAGGCGGAGAGGCTGCGATGGCTGTGTATGTGGCGACAGCCACCCATCGCCGTCTTGATGTTGGCGTACGGGACCAACCCTGAGATCTTTGCAATTCGATGTACGCTTTCCGTTGCGTGCCCTGTGCTTCTGGCGTGGTGTCCCTCACGCTGCGTCCGCTCTGCTCGCCGTGTCTGTCTCACCGTTGTCCGGTGTGTTGCATCCAGCGTTTCCTGTCTCGCGTGCAGGCGCGTTTGAGTACAACGTTGACGAGCGCACTAACATACTCGGGCACACATGCGCTTGCCCGCGCAAATACGCAGGCAAGGAGTTACTGGTGGACATTGACACCTCCTTAGCTACTGGCGGCAAGACTGTAGGGTAGGGGAGGTACGGTAGCAGGCTATGCGTTTACCAAGCACTCTAAACAGGATGTGGGACCCCACACCAAGTATGCGAGCACATACATGCACACGTCTATACATGCATGCATCTCCTTTTTCTCGCGGACAGACACTACGTAATTGACCAGACACCAAGTTCCAACACGTGCCCACGCAACAAGTGCTGGTTTCTTGGCCAGTAAACAACAGAGCTCTACAGAGCGTATTCCCTGTGGGAGGGGGGGGGGGGAGAGAGAGAGAGAGAAGGGATGATAACGTAATGGTTGTTAATAGGCGCATACAACCATAGGCTTTGACATTCTTTATTGAATGATAGCGCGCGCAACTCCAAAAGAGACCTACACTAGTGTCAAAAGAGACCTACACTAGTGTCAAAAGAGACCTACACTAGTGTCAAAAGAGATTCTCTATTGAATGATAGCGCGCGCACCTCAACCTACGATGCGCCTGCTACTCATGCGTTCAGGACCCTCAACGTCACTTTGAGGGGAGTACCGTTGCTTCCGCTCTCCCAGCGGAGGACAGCCTCGATAAATTCCGACCTCCAACGTTCTTTTGCGTTAGGTCCTGTGTAACGCTTTGCTTCTCGGCTCAAATTCTAGCCATGAAAGGGCCTTTAGACCTTCTTTGTTCTCCAAAACTAAGGCAATCAGGCCTTAGATGTCCCCACAAATAAGGCAATCGGGCCGTTATCCCGGCCGACGAA
>Ga0315899_10004343_pt1 | contig 15347 bp, 10 predicted proteins | sample LakEriMetagenome_2_FD_203518 | JGI IMG/M metagenome (GOLD analysis project Ga0315899, IMG submission 203518) | Freshwater fungal communities from buoy surface, Lake Erie, Ohio, United States - Buoy 4 MA112 | ecosystem: Environmental > Aquatic > Freshwater > Lake | place: USA: Lake Erie, Ohio... | reverse complement strand
GAATTGGTTGCTAATTTGGATCCGGTTATGATGACCAATTATTTTAATCTTGAATTTCCGGATAACACCAATATTGAATGTTGGTTTGATGATGATTTCACATTAGGAAAAAAAATGAATTTTGCTCTTTCCAGAAAATTAAAGGGAGTAGGACTTTGGGCACTGGGTTACGATAATGGACGATCTGAGATTTGGGACCTGGTTAAACGAAAATTCACGACAGATACAATTGAAGTGACTGATCCTATTGTAGAGATGGAAGGATACCCAATCAAAGTAGCCTCATACATAGATAAACATTCCAATTTATTCCTAACTGCTTCCCTTATTCTTGTATTTGCTTTTGTGATAGCACTCTTGATTGCATTTTCCGATTGGCGTGTCCGGGACTCTATTTTCAATAATCAGTTCAATCATTTTGTGTTTATCATTCTGTCTACATTAACGATTCTACCAATCTTGTCATTGGTTGGATTTTTTGGAAACGGGAAATGGCAACTTGTTCTGGCTTTTCTTACTGGGATAGGAATAGGGTATATTATTGTTCAGTTAAAAATGGCATTAAGCTTCAAACGTCCATAGTATGCTCAAGAAAATTGCCAATGAATTTGGATTTTTAGCCATTAAACTGAGCATAGCTTTTTCTTTACTTCCGATTTTGCTATACTGGTTTGATTTTCGTTCATCTAATGATCAAATGAATACGGTTGAACGTTTGTTTTTGATCGAAATCTGCGTGTTAACGGTCTTTTGTACAGTCTTGGTATTGTATATTCTTCGCTTTCTTCTTTCTATATTATTGAAAAAGATGGGCGCTGGAGGTAAGGCACAGAAAGCACCTTAAGGGTTTACCGAAAGGCGGTCATGGTCGAAAACGAATCTGCCGGGAACGTTGGGTAAATCCATTTTGATTTTATGAATAATTAGTGAATATTGTAGGTGAACCTCAATCGAAAGAAACGGCCTCTTTGTGACATGAACGGAACGTTTTGATCGCTATACACCGCATCTTTAACACCCCATGGCATGTTGAAGGAACCTTCTGCCTGGCGAGGGCCAGCGGCATAATAGAGTTTTCTTTCGGGGTCGAGTATATTCATGTTTAATATATTTTCAACCCCAATATCTAAACGCAGATAAGGGAATGCCTTTGCTGAAATCCCAATATTACCATTGAAAATTAAGTAATCGGGTATCGTTCTGGAACTATCTACTCCGAGGTTCTTTTTAACTGTTGTTTTTTCTCCCACCTTTCTTCCTCCTACATAATTCCCCCTTAGATTCAAAGATATTCTAAAGGGCCCTGCTCTTTCAACATAGCCAGTAAATCCAAAATTTAGATGATGAGAAGCGATATCGCCTAACCTTATTCTGTTTTTTGTTGAATCAACTTTGGACTCGGTTTGATAAGGTAAGATAAACGTGTGGTTGACATTGATGATAAAAGTTGGTGCCAGTTTGAATCTAATATTGGTCATGGTTCCTTTGATCTCATATTTCCCTGAATGGACATTGATTTTTGTCGTTCCAATTGTTTGTGAGGCTACTACATTGTTTACCCAATACCAGAACCCAACAGTATTCCAGCTGAATATGGATTTATTGGGATCTGCGTGGCTTTGTCCATTCAACTCCAAATTAACATAATCAATATTTTCAGTACTGAGATTAGGATTTGCGGTACGTCCTCCGCCAGTGGAATATTTGGTCCATTGTGATACATTCTGAATACCACGGGAATAAATAGCTTTTGCATTGAACAAATGCTTGTATTGGTATATTAGCGCCAATCGAGGTGAAATTTTTACACCAAATCCACCTGAATTTTGAATGGTATTTCGGTCGCGACGTGTACCGGCAACAAGTGAAAACTGGTCAGTGAATTTATAAGAAAGTTGAGCAAAAACACCCAAATCAAATATGTCATATATATTGGATCTGGATCTTTGATCCTCAGAAATTCCCTTTTCTTTGGCAAGGAAAATATCTTTCTGTTTGGATTCAAACTCATAGATTGTTGCGGATTTGGTATCGAAGTCTTGGTAAATCGTGTAATCTCCCTGGGTTTGTGTATATCGTAGGTCAATGCCACTTGCCAAATCTAATTTTTTATTCTTGCTGGCGTAAAAATAGCGCATCTCATTTCTTGCCTGTAAAGCTTTATAATAGTAATATTTATTTCTCCATCCATGCTCAAACATAGAAAAACCTTCTACCAGATAGCCTTCCGTGCCATTCACTTCTCTTGTCTCTTTGGTGAGGCCAGGTCTTCCTGGAAAGAGGGAATCAGGATAAAGTAAATGTGCAAAATGTAGCTTGGTCCCAGGGTCTCCATATGCCATCAAATTAACACGGTTACTTTCTCTGCCTAGGCTATGAACACTAAACGTGGTAAGATTTGTGATTTCAGATTGCTCATTGATTTTTTTCTGAACATTTGAATAAACTGTTGTATTTACAGGGGCCCATATTGAACCATTATTGGACCCCGCTTCATTTATATCCTGGTATTTATTAAATCCCTCCTTGAGTTTCCAATGCCTGAATCCAAATGTGAAATCAGCTACTTTTAATTTTAAGCCTATATAATAATCCTCAGAGCTGTTGGAATACCCCACAGGAGCACCGTTAACCATTCCCGTATAAGCTGCTTTATCCAGATTTCTGGCCCTATTAATACCCTCTTGTGTAAGCGTGATACTGGATATGTTACCCAAATTATTCGTATCCACCCTATAGTAAGGACTGACAAGTGGCAACTTCATATCCGTCATGTATTTATTGAGTCCTCCAGTCCAACTGAGATTGTTCATGGTGAATTTATTATAGGTAAAGGAGTCTATATCACTTGCCTCGTAATCATAAAATTCTCCCTTCATTTTGTGTTCATCGGATTTATAATATTTTCCTGAGAGCTGTAGGCTAAAGTTGGAACCTGGTTTCCCTTTAACATGCATGGTAACATCCGCACTTGAAGTATTGTATCCTCCATTTAGCACATTGCCATATAAGGAGAATCGCATTGCTTGATTTGTGTTTTTTTTGAAACTATTTTTTTTCATCAATGGATCAGAAGGATCCTCGGTTGGATCCAAGGTTATGATGTTGATGGCACCTACAAATGATCTGGGTCCATACATGGTAGAGGAGGGCCCGTACAATACTTCGATGGCTTTGATGGCAGTTAAAGGGTATTGGCGGGATAAATAGGCTTGATTTGACCACAGATCATTTTCTTCCACACCATCTACCATCAGCAAAGTTCTTTCTGTATTTTCCTGCCGAAAACCCAGTTGAAAAATATTTGCATAGTTGACTGAATAAATTTTATTGACATCAAAGCCTGGAAGATCTTGTATAGCTTCCACTATATCTATATATCCACGTTCGATAATTTCATTTCTTGTGATCAGTAGTACTGACGCAGGGGCTGCATTAATGTCCTCTGCTTTTTTGGAAACTGAACTAACCCTTACTTCTACTCCTTCCTGTGAAACTCGGTCAAAAATATCTTTGAAAACGATGTTTTTGAGGTCTGTGGGCTGGGTATAGTTGGGTTTAAGTACAACAATAGACTTGATATAATCTTCTGCTTTTTCTAGTGAATCCATGGCAATATAGGTCAATGCCAAAAGTTCATATGCCTGGGCCTTTGCGTCGTAAGTTCGAAAACCATTTCCCTGAATGCATTTTCCTAGGGATTCAATCACTTTTCTAAAATCGCCGATCAGGTAATTTGACTTCACTTGCTCAAGATTGTCTTCGCAATAAGTCGTTTTTTGTGCCCACACACTGGCAGAGCTGAAAACGACAAAACACATTATCAATAAGAATAAGCGACTCATGAATGATTCATTTTTAGATGAGTTAATGGCCTCTACAGTATACGGGTCTACGAAAAGACCATTTATCTTTCGTTGTTTTTATTCTTCCAGATCATTACATCTTTGTATAGATCTTCCATTCGGGTGCTCCATCTTAACAATTCACCGCCTTCATCAACACTAATCAATTCTGTACGTCCATCAACCTTTATTAATCCCAAATCCCATATCCATTTCCTGAAACCTTTTAAAATAAGTACGGTTTCTTCCCATGATGTATAATCATTGGTTGAAATATTGAAGATATTGGCTGTGTTGTCCATGCTTGCTGTAATCAGTTGTTGTGACTCTCTGTCAACCAGCAGTGAAGTGATTTTTGTTTTATGTGGTTTTATTGTTTTGTAACGTTGGAGTTTTGTGTTGCTCAAAGGACTGCAAATATGTATTTCACCATCATCTGTTCCCCAGAAGCTGAATTGGGGAGCCAACGCTACACTGGATATTTTGTTAGCAGGCATATCGGCAGGAATATTTAACACGGTGGCTGTTTCTGTAGTTAGGTCATAGAGATAGACTTGTGAAGCGGTTTTGATGATCATGCGCTTATCGAAAAGTTCGAATAGCTGAAGGGCGCCCGCAGGTGTTTTAAGTACTTTGCGTTCACCCGAATTGATATCTATTTTTGTTAACACTCCTTTGTTCAGGGTAAAGATTTGTTTATTGTGCACCACTAACGTAGGTATGATATTTTGATCTAATGTTGCCAATTTGCGTTCTCTCTCAACAGGGGTTTTGGCATTGCGGTTTAGTAAAAAAACTTCGCCACTGAGATTGCTGAATACTACCGACGATTCATCCAATATTTTAATGGACCTGATGCGGCTCTTATTTTGCCTTGTCTCAACTGGTACAGGTTTATTCCCTGGTTTGAAAAAAACAATTCGTTGGTCATCGCCTGCTGCCACAGCCAATCTGTTTTCATAAATATCAATATCCCTTAATCCGGATTCGGTAATAAAGAGATTGCGATCACTGTTGAACAAAGAGGCTTTGTTGTTGAGTATCTTCCAATCAACGGTGGTCAACAAGCGATATAAATCATTGAATGGAACAACCTTGCCTCCGGTTAATTTTTGAGATGTACTGATGTACCGATTGTAGTTGTTGATCAAACTGTCTACAAAGGCGATACGGGAGTCTACACTTACAAACGTCTCAGAATTCACTCGGTTGAGCAGGGCCACAATTTTGCTACGAGATTCGATAAAATCGCGGTTGTTGTAGGCAATCTCAGCATTTTCCAAAGCATATGTTCGCTGGAGATTGGCCTCAACTGCATTGTCCTGGGCTTCCTTCTGGCTGGCTTGCACCTGGATTATTTTTATCTCTAACTCCTTATTAAGTTTTTTTGCTCTTAATGCATAATATCTTTCACTTTCTTGAGCAACCATAGCTTTTCTTGATTCCAATATGGCTATTTCTTTTTGACTAAGGGCAATCAAACGTTCTGTTTGAGCAGCTCTTGCAGAATCCAGAGCAGCTTTTGCAGCTTTTCTAGCTCTATTGGTTGCGATCCCTGCTATTTGTGCTTGGTGTTGGGCTTCTTTTTGTGCATTTTTGGCTTTATTTTTTTCACCACACGTCTTAACCGCTGCCAAAAGCGCTATTCCTGCACAAATTGCGATAATGCGCCGCCATTTTTTTATCCTCTGAATCTCTCTTTTGCGTTCTATTTCTTTTTTTTCTAAGGATAGCGCATATACTTCCTTGCTGTTCAAGAGATATTCAATGGCCAACCGATACATGCTATTGAACTGATTGGCCCATACTTTTTTGGGCATTTCTCGGGAATACCATTGGAGCATTACATCCAGGTCCGGTGGAATCAAATAGCCTGCTTCCCCCTTTTCAAATAAAAGCGCTCTTTCACTCAATCGCAAGTAGGTGTCTCTTGATTCCCGTTCTTCATGGATCCAGTCTAACAAGCGTTGCCATCGATAAACCAAATAGGTATTGCCAATATTGATGATGGTATCGTCATTGATACTGTCTTCATGGAGATAATCTGTTTTGTGAGTAAAGGGTTGTATATAATCCAATACCGATGGAACGGCTTTTTGAATTTCAATTAACAATCTTTTCAGCACTGACCGGGGAACCTCTGTTATTTCCTGAATATGTTTTAACGTCCTGGGTTCTTGAATATCTGGTAATGTCCCAGGACGGGTGATCAATTTGAATAACTGTTGCATCAACACCTGATCATGTGCCAATTGCTGGCTGTAGAATTTTTCCAGACTAGCTGCCACGCCTTGGGTTGGATCACCCCATTCAGACAGTTCATTGATGTCAATTGTTGCTTCTGTGCCCCTTGAAAGGGTGGAATGCTCCTCTTTACCTGTCTGCAGGGGTAAAGCCATTGATCGCTTTTGTACCAATCGCTGAAGACATAGCTGCAAGAAGGGAAGGTTATGGGCATTTTGATCATATCCCTTTTCTAAGAAAAAGGCAGCTTCTTCAGTGAGCAGAATATTGTTTTCTTTTAAGGATCCATGAATAATCTGTTTTAGGTCATCCTGTCTTAACAAGGGCAGTGCATACAATCCGGCATTCAAGTAATCCTGGATGCTTCTGTAATTATACATCCTCGGTAAAAAGGAGGACCGAAGACCAATCAAAACATAAATGGGTGCCTTGGCCGCAGCTACTGCACGGGCTAGGTTATTGAACAACAGGCTTATGTCCAGTTCCCATTGCTCGTAGCGCATTTTGCTTAGTGCTTCGAACTGGAAAATATCCTCAAATTGATCCAGGATGATCAACAGGTTCTTGTGCTGAAGACTTTCTTTTTGCGAAGCAACCCGCAATATACCCGAATGATCCTTCCTTATCTCACCAACAATTTCCTGTTGTAACGCTAAAGAGCTTTTCTCTTCATCCACCAAAACGTTCTCTTCAGCCAATGCAGCTGCCAGATTTTCAATAGGGGTCACTCCTGTCCTGCAATACGCAATGGCCCACTTTTTACCTGCTAATCCATCAAACCCCCTTTCTAAAGCGGGAATAAGTCCTGCCTGTATCAATGATGTTTTACCCGATCCGGCTTGTCCTACAATCCCTATAAAACGGGAGGATTGCATGATGCCTAAAAGGTCATCTACCTGACGCTTCCTCCCCAAAAACAATTTCTGTTGTGCAGCCGTAAAGGGTGAAAGCCCCGGAAGGATTGCAGCGGTAGACATATTCATTAAACAGGTATGATGTTCGTTCTGATTTAAATTATGTCTAAGGTATAAAAATTCACTTGAAATTGCTTTAAGTCATTTTAGGCCAATGGGGTAATGGCTGGTATTTCCTGAAGGGATCCTATTTGATGTGCAAAAACATGAATTTCGAACTTCAAGCGTGAAGGCTTTATTGCTTTGACACCAGTATTGGCGACTGTTTCAGGCGCAAAAAAAATCGGTCAACCTGATAAGATTGACCGAAGTGCAGGTTTGGTAGCCTCGACAGGAATCGAACCTGTATCTGGAGCTTCGGAAACTCTCATACTATCCATTGTACTACGAGGCCAGGCTGCAAAGATACCCCAGATCATACCTTCCTACCAATTACATTTTTGTTTATTTTGAAGGACCAAATTATTGCCATTGAAAAAGTCATCCCTTTATTCCATTGCCAGGTGGTCAGCCCTCTCGAGTTTTCTTGTGTCCCTTGCACTGATGGCAATGGGTAAGCTAGCCGCTTCAGGCCCTACGCTTATTGCTTTCTTTCTCCTTTTGTCGGTTGGACTGAGAGACCTGGAAACCTACAAAGGCTATGCCTTCACGATCCTCATCTTTGCAGCGGTTACCAGTTCTCTTTATTATCCGCAATATTTTACGGAATGGAATGGATATAAACTATCTGGACTGATCATTCCACTTTTGCAACTGATCATGTTCGGAATGGGTAGCTCCATGTCGGCCAATGATTTTATTGCGGTAGTCAAAGAACCCCGTGGTGTGATCATTGGCATCCTCTCCCAGTTTACCATCATGCCTTCCCTGGGTTTTGTATTGGCCAAATACAGCGGATTACCCCCGGAGATTGCAGCAGGTATCGTTTTGGTGGGTTGTTCGCCAAGCGGACTGGCCTCCAATGTCATGGCCTATCTGGCCAAGGCCAACCTGGCACTTTCACTGACCATCACTTCCTGCACCACGCTCTTGGCACCCTTTGTTACACCACTGCTCATGAAATTGTTGGCAGGTGAATACATTGAGATCGATGTGCTCACCATGATGCTTGATATTTCCAAGATGATCATCCTGCCGATCATTGCCGGTTTGGTCTTCAACCGACTGCTGCGCGGCAACACCGCTTGGATGGACAAAGTCATGCCACAAGTATCCATGTTTGGCATCGCTTTCATCATCGTGATCATCACCGCTGCCGGCCGAGACAGTCTTCTGAACATCGGCCCCATTCTGATCTTCATCGTACTGCTCCACAATGGATTCGGTTATTTGTTGGGATACTGGTCTGCACGTTTGCTGAAAATGAAAGAAGCAGATGCCAGAACGGTGGCCATTGAAGTGGGATTGCAAAATGCGGGATTGGCTTCAGGCATTGCCAAGGGATTGGGCAAGATTGCTACGATCGGATTGGCCGCTGGCGTATTCGGTCCCATCATGAACATCACGGGTTCTATGCTGGCCTCTTATTGGCACAAACGGAGTCCTGATCAGTTGACATAGATCGGATTGGCCAATCCATTCAGGTCATACACTACCTTCCCATCGCGGATGGTGACTTCACACTCGAAACGCTCTTTCCCCTTGATCTTGTATCCTGTTTTGTCGTAAAAACCAAAATCACCCTGGCGCATCCTCAGGATACTGATGTCCGCAGGAGCTCCCACAGTCAGATGACCGAGTTCCGTTCTGTTGATCACCTTTGCCGGTGCCCAGGTGGTAGCATGAACAACCTTGTCGAGGGGCATGCCCATCAGCAGGAATTTGGACATCACATCCAGTATATTTTTCATGGAGGTATTCATGGATCCGGTATGCAGATCGGTACTGATGGTATTGGGAAAGAGTCCCGCTTTCAATGCCGGGATCGCTTGCTCGAAATTGAAACTGGATCCGCCGTATCCCACATCAAAAATGATCCCTCTTTGCTGAGCCGCCAGCACAAAGGGTTTCAGGGTTTTGGTTTTCTCGTCAACAATCGGTTCACGGGTTCCCTCCAGTGAGGCATAGGTATGGGTATAGATATCACCGGGCCTGAGTTTTTTCATGAACAGTTCTTCAATGGAGAGGTTGGGTACCTGTCTTCCAAAATCGATCATCACCGGCAAGCCTGCCATCTTTCCGGCTTCCACCGCTTTTTCTGTTGGGGTCCAGTTGCCTCCCAGAAAATGGGCCAGCTTGAAACCGATTACCACATCACTGTTTTCCTTTGCTGCCTTTGCCGCCTTTTCAGGATCCATGTCGCTCAGGTTCTGTTCAACATCGCCACCCTGCATGCCGCCACCGACAATATTCAGAAAAGCCAACACCCTGGTTTGGGCACTGTCGATCACATTGCGCCGAAAGGTTTGGATGTTCCTCCATCCTGCACCGCCACAGTCAACAATGGTGGTAACGCCATTGCGAAAGGTGAATCCATCGGGTGCCAAGGCTGCCATGCCATCACTGAGATAATGATTGAGTTGTGTGCCATGGAAAACATGTCCGTGCAAATCGATGATTCCTGGCGTTACCATCAACCCCCTTGCATCCACTACCTGCTTTGCTTCTTTGGGATCGATGGAAGCCGCAACCTTGGCGATCTTTCCCTGGCTGATGGCAATGTCCATCAGGGCATGAATGCCATTCTTTGGATCAATGAGCGTTCCTCCTTTCACCACAATGTCAAAGGATTGGTTGGATTGTGATGAAGAAAACAACGCAACAGTCAGGAGTGTAAATAAGAAAAAGATTTTTTTCATGGCGTCGGCAGTTTAACGAAATTGGGTAACTTAAATGTACTTAATATAACATCATGTTCTTATCCATCCTGCTTTCATTTGCATTGAGCACAGCCGACACCCTTCATTATGATCTTTTGGTAGGATCCTATACCCGCGAAGGCAATCCGGGCATCGAAGTATTTGATGCCAATCTGGCCAATGGCAAGACCTCACCCAAATATACCCGCGCCATGAACAACGCTTCGTTCCTGGCAATGTCTGCGGATACAAAATACCTCTACACCGTTGCAGAACAAAATGGCGGTGCCGCAGTGGCGGCCTTTGCCTTGAACAGCAAAGGTGAATATGATTTGCTAAATACTTCCCTGGTGGTGGGAAAAGGACCCTGTCATGTTGCCTATCGTGAATCCACGCAAACGGTATATGCCGCCAACTATGGCAGTGGAACCCTGAGTGTGTTCAAAACCGAAAAAGGCAAATTGCTTCCCATTGCACAGCATATCATCTTCAGGGGATCTAGCATCAACCCAGAAAGACAACAAGCTCCCCATGCACACCAGGTGGTGATCTCGCCCGATCAATTGTATCTCTATGTGAACGACTTGGGAACTGATCGGATCCATCGCCATCGGATCTTCGCCGATGGTTTGGTCGAGGAGACGCCACAGGACATTGTTATCAAAGCCGGTAACGGTCCTAGGCACATGACCTTCAACAAACAAGGCAGCCATGCCTATCTGGTGAATGAATTGTCTGGCACGGTGGATGTATTTCGTGTAGACAATGGAAATTTTCAACTCCAGCAATCCATTGTGTCCGATACGAGCAGCGCCGCAAGCAAGGCCAGTGCAGACATCCATCTCTCTCCCAATGGAAAATGGCTGATCAGTTCCAATCGTATTACCGTGGATCAGCTAACTGTTTTCTCTGTACAGCCAGATGGTAGTTTGAAGAAAGTCGGACACCAGCCTGTTGCCAGGATCCCGCGGAATTTCAATTTCGATCCCACCGGCAAATTTGTTTTTGTGGCGAGTCAGCAAGAACACCGCGTGCAGGTATTTGCTTTCAATGATGCCGACGGATCTTTGAAAGACCTGAAGCAAGACCTTCAGGTAAAGATGCCGGTATGCCTGTTGTTTGTACAACCACAGGTTGAAGTAGATGCAGAAGAAAATATCCGCAAGAACAACATCACGCTGATCCCGCCGACTGCACCCATCGCCAACTATGTCAAGTTCGTGCAGGTGGGCAAAACAGCTTACCTCTCCGGTCATGGTCCCGATAAACCGGGAGGCGGACAAGTCGCAGGCAAGGTAGGCAAGGAGCTGACGCTGGAAGAGGGACAAGCAGCGGCACGTTTGGCAGGCATTTCCTTGTTGTCGACTTTAAAAGGACAAATTGGTGATCTCAACCAGGTCAAGCGGATTGTCAAGATAGTGGGATTGGTCAACTGCGAATCCGGCTTTGCGCAACAACCACAGGTCATGAATGGCTGTTCCAACTTGATGGTAGAAGTATTTGGCGAGAGGGGCCGGCATGTTCGCACTTCTGTAGGTACCAATGCCCTTCCCAACAACATGGCTGTTGAAATCGAAATGGTGGTCGAGTTGAAATAACCTATGTTCCCGCTGTGAAGGTGAATTGATGTTTCCCTTTGGCTCCTGGTTTTTTGTGTTGCAGGATCACCCTGGTGATCTTCTTTCCATCCCATTTGCTGTTGAAGCTTTCGTATTCCATTCCTTCAAAAGAGGGAGTATCCAACACAACCTTCCAGTTCTTGGAATCGAATTTCAGCAACAACTTTTTGCCATTGACAGCGGTGAACTGAAGTTGTCCAGCACCCATGCTGTCGACCTTGCAAACCGTCATGAAGATCTGCTCCAATGAAGTTGCAGGTGATTTGAGAAGATACTCATCCGATATCTCTACAGATTCTTTTTCTCTGTTCAGGCTTGTTTTCCTGATCCATTGTTGAATGCCGGCTGTCTCAGGATAGGCAGCAGCCAGGTTCAAGGAAAGCGATGCTTCCTTTGCATGGATGGTCTCTTTTACGTCTTTCGCTTCGAACGCCCTTCCTTCTTTTTGTCCAATACCATTGATGATTGGAAGGTTGTGGTATTCGGATCGCGTGAACCAGAGTTCATAGCGTTTGCTGGAAAAAGTGCGCGCAGTATAGTTGCCCCTGCCGGCATCAATGATCATGGGTTCTCCTTGCAGGTAGATGATGAAGTCTCCCACATCATTGTGGTTATGGCTCTCTGCATTGTGTCCACCATGCGTTCCCATGAACAATCCCGATGGCGTTCTGGCTGTGAGGATCTGTACATCCTTGATCCAGGCTGTTGCCGGATCCTTGTAATCAACAGGTGCTTGCATCTCTTTGAGCGCCAGCAGGCTTCCCATCATGCGCATCCGCATGCCATTGCCTCCGGCACCCTGAGAGGGATATTTGTTTTGAGCCCATAAACCAAATTGCATCATGGTGGAGTCCTGCACCGCTTTGCCAAAGCGGTAGAGCAGGGTGCCGCTGGGTGTGAGGGTGGGATCGGCATCAGCGAAATTCACGAAGTACTTGCCATCGATATGGGTCTTGGTGATATAGCCCGCCATGTTTTTGATGAGTGCATGATCAAAAATATTGATGGCGCCATTGGAGGCACTGTGCAAGAGTTCCAGGCAATCATAGGCACTCGCACCGGCAGCAAACCAGTAACTGGGGCCTTCATCGCAGCCCCCTTCATCACCCAGTGAGTTGAAGTATGCGTCAAGTCCCTTCATGGCTGAGTGGACCATCAACTTGCGCCGCACTTCATTTCTTTCCAGCAGCAAAGCACTAAAGATCCAGTTCGACATGATCCAGGGATTCCAGTTGTTCACGGGTTTTGTTCGGCTCATCCATCCATACTTGCTACCATTCTTCATCATGGGTGTGAACAGTCGCCTGTCTGTTTCATGGTACATCCTTTTTCTCACGAGTTTGTTGATCGCATCCAGTTTGTCGCCCACGAGATAATCAGCGATCGCCATCACACCGGCAGTTTCTGCTGTAAAGAGATCGACAACAGGATTCTCCACATCTGGTAAACCGGTACCGCCGATATGTGCCGGTACGCCCCAGTAGCTTTCTTCGCAGATCGACCAGATGCCGTTGAGGATGGCTTCTGTGAAGCGGCCTTTGTTCTCAATGCTTTCTGCCAGCACCATTTGGGTCAGCACCTCTCTCTTCCGAAAGGAGATGTTTGAATGACGGAGTCGGTCTCCACTCCTCACAAAGTCCAGCGATATGGTGGCACTGATGGGTTCAAACTTGTAGTTCAAAAGCTTGGAAGCATCCTCCACTATTTTTTTGAGGTTGGATTCGGGCACCCGCGATTGCCATTCTTCTTTTGTGGTGGGGTACGGCTTCCATTGATCCTTGGGCAGGATCATCTGCATCACCTGGTCAGCTGTATACTTTGTTTCGAGGATGTTTCGCTGGGTTACTTGTGCGAAGATGGTCTCGGCAAAAAGAAGGATGGCAAGCATCATGGCTGCACTAAAAAGTTTTTTCATGTTGGTCATGATCGTTGGGTTTGAAAAGTATGGAAAGCATTTCCGCTGAAGGGAATATCACTAACGAGGAAGGTAGTACCTGCCAAGGGTTCTTCCAAGAGTGATTCCTCACTCAATCCCCTTCTCGCTGAGGTGATGAAAAGTGTATCGAAGTTTTCTCCTCCGAAACAAAGGGAGGTGACCTGTGAGACGGGGAGTTTGATGTTGTCGATCTTTTGTCCGCTAGAGGGGTCCCATCGTGTGACCTGCCATCCGCTCCAGTGGGCGATCCAGAGCATGCCTTCTTTGTCGATGGTCATCCCGTCGGGATAGCCGTCTTTCGGATCGATGTGGAGGATGGTTTGGCGATTGGCCAACGATCCGCTTTTGTTGTCGTAATCAAATCGATCAACACGAAGGGCAGGGGTATCGATGAAATAAAAAAATTGATGATCATGGCTCCAACAGAGACCATTGGAGATCGTAACATCTCCCAATAGCTTGTGGATGCTGAGATCCTTATCCACCCGATAAAGGCTTCCTCCGGGATGATCCTCCGAAAGGGGGAGTGTGCCTGCCCAGAACCTTCCGGCAGGATCACATTTGCCATCGTTGAAACGGTTCATTGGCAGATGGGATTCCGGATCGCCGATCATTTCCTGTTGCCCGGTTTTGGGATCGATAAAGACCAGTCCTTTTTGCAGTGCTGCAATCATGCGACCATCTTCACAGAAGGCAAAAGAACCGATCATATCCTCTGTGGCAAGGGTATGGGGATTGCTCCCGGTAATATCATTGCTATGGATCTGGCCCTTGACAATATCAATCCAGTAGATCCGGTCGTCAAGAGGATTCCATACCGGTCCTTCTCCAAGGATGCAAAGCTTTTGATCGATGGGTTGGATTTTCATGTCAGTAGGGTGAGGGACTCATGGAGGTCCATCCTCCATCGATGATGAGGGATTGCCCCGTTATATGTCTTGCCTCATCAGAAACCAAGAACAAAGCAGCATGTGCAATATCATCCACCGAAGCGGGTCGACCCATGGGCGTAATGCGTGACCAGGTATCGGTGTAGGAGGCGTCTTCCAAAGTGCGTTCGGTGAGGGTTGCACCCGGTGCAATGGTGTTCACATTGATGCCAAAGGTAGAAACTTCTGCCACCAGGTTTTTGGCCAGCATTTCAATCGCTGCCTTGCTCATGGCATAAGCAGCCAGCTGCTGGTGTGCCTGGTGTCCCACGACAGAGGAAGTGAAGAGCAGTGAACCCCCATGTCCTTGTTTTTTCATCTGTATACTGGCCTGTTGTGCCAGGAAGAAACTGCCGCGCAGGTTCACCTGCATGACCCTGTCAAAGTCGGCTGCTTGATAACTGAGAAAATCTCCAAATAGGGTGATGCCTGCAATCGCCATGGCAATATCCAATTGGCCAAATTGCTTCACCGTTTCTTGAACCATCTGTTGGATGAATTCCGGATCTCCGGCATCGCCGGGCATGGCCACACAGGATCCGTATGAGCGAACTTGCTGGACAGCTTGCTCACATCGTTCCGGATCCACATCATTCAACACCACATGCGCCCCTGCTGCTGCCATTTTTTCGGCGATGCGCAAACCGATGCCTTGACCCGCTCCGGTCAATATCGCCACCTTGTTTTGAAGATCGTGTTGCATCGGCATCAGTTGAGGTGAAATACTTGTTGAAGGGGAATGCTGATTGGGGAATTGTCGGGATTGCAGTCCATGATGTCTTTCATGTAAGCCCACCATTTTTTCATCACGGGATGCTCCGGCAAGGCATCCATTTTGGCAGCATCTTCAATCTGCAGGATACCGAAAAGATGCAAACTCTCCTTGTCGAGGTAAATGGAATAATCCGATATCCCTGTTTCTTTGAGCAGCGCAAACAGTTCAGGCCAGATGGCATCGTGTCTGCGCTGGTACTCTTCTTCTTGTCCCGGATGGAGTTTCATCCGAAAGGCCAATCGTTGCATGGTGATAATATTGGAACAAAAATTACAACAATTTGGTTA